>Ga0066376_10002991_pt1 | contig 15466 bp, 13 predicted proteins | sample Knorr_S15_td_Bot_FD_77009 | JGI IMG/M metagenome (GOLD analysis project Ga0066376, IMG submission 77009) | Marine microbial communities from Southern Atlantic Ocean transect - Knorr_S15_td_Bottom_ad_5009_LV_A | ecosystem: Environmental > Aquatic > Marine > Oceanic | place: Southern Atlantic... | reverse complement strand
TTGTCGTAGCCTTTACGCACGCCGTCTTGGTTCATGCAGTTAAGTACGATTTCACCAGCGCCTAGATCTTGCACACGCTTAACCCATTCTTCAGTTTTATAGCGAGTACGGCTTGATGCATTTGGGTCGCCAGTCAGCTGATACACTAAATACTCGCCAGTGTTTTCATCATAAAAGCTATCTATTCCCACAACCACGCACTGTTTACCAAACTCATCGTGTAACTCTTTGATAAGCTCAGGGCGTGCGATAGCAGGGCTGTTAATACTGATTTTATCTGCGCCACGTTCTAAAACACGTGCTGCATCGGCAACAGATTTAATGCCGCCTGCCACACAAAATGGAATATCAATGTGGCGCGCAATGTTCTCTACCCAATTGACATCAAGTAGGCGTTTTTCGACGCTGGCACTGATTTCATAAAACACCAGTTCATCCGCACCGGCATCGCTGTAAGCTTTGGCAAGCGTTAAAATATCACCAACCACTTCATGGCCTTTAAATTTAACACCTTTAACGACTTGGCCGTCTTTTACATCTAAACAAGGGATTATGCGTTTTGATAACATGCTAGCGCCTCCTCAACATTAAAGGCACCATCGAGTAATGATTTACCTAAGATAACACCGCCAACGCCCAGTTTTTTCAGCTTTGCAATATCATTCAGTGAGCTTACACCGCCTGAAGCTTGAACTTTAATCTCGCTATTGTGGTTGGTTAAATCTTCATAAAGTGCAAACGAAGGACCTGTCATGGTGCCGTCTTTACTGATGTCAGTACACAGAAAATCAACTACACCCAGTGCCACGTAAAAATCAACAAGTTCGAACAAACCAAACTCAGATTCACTTAACCAACCATGTGTTGCGGGTGCCCAGCTGTTGTCAGTTTTATTAACATCCAGTGCGATAACAAAGTGAGAGCTGCCAAATTTTTCAATCCACGCCTTTACTTGTTCGCGCTTTTCAACGGCCATTGAGCCAATCACGACTTGGTTAGCACCGGCTTCAAGCCAGTCAGCAACATCTTGTTCTGAGCGAATACCGCCGCCAACTTGATAAGGCACATTAAGCGCTTTGGTTGCAGCTTGAATATGCTGCCACTGTTTTTTATTTGGATCGCGCGCGCCTTCTAAATCAACTAGGTGCAGTTTGCCTGCGCCGCTGTTTGCGTACTCTTGTAAGCGTGCGCCAAGTTCGTAAGGGTAAAATTGTGCTGTATCATACTTACCTTGGTATAAGCGCACAATTTGGTTTTGTAATACATCGAGTGCTGGAATAATCACGTTTATTTCTCTTATTTTTTGCTGCGCTTACAGCTGCCAATCTAAAAAGTTTTGTAAAAGTCGCGTGCCTACTTTGGCGCTTCGCTCAGGGTGGAACTGCATGCCTGCGTAGTTATCTTTGGCAACAATCGCAGAAAAAGCTTGCCCGTATTCACCGCTAACTAGGGTGGCATCGTTTACTGTGTGCGCAAAGCTATGCACAAAGTACACTTGATCTTGCGCCGATAACCCTTTGGTAAGGGCATGCTCTTTTAACACACTTAGGTCATTCCACCCCATGTGTGGTGAGGTTAATGTGCCCACTTCTAAGTGCTTAACAACACCCGGAATTTTGCCAAGGCAATCAACATTACCTTCTTCTGTGCTGTCGCAAAGTAATTGCATGCCTAAACAAATGCCCATTAGCGGGCGCTGATATTCATCAATTGCTTGCTGCCAACCACCGTCTTTTAAGCGTTTCATCGCAACAGAAGCATGACCTACGCCAGGTAAAATGGCACGTTCAAAGCCTTTTAGTTGCTCAGGTGAGGTGATCACCTCAGGCGTTTTCCGTAAGCGTTCAAAGGCAAAACGAACAGAGTTAATGTTGGCACAACCTGTATTAATTATGGCAATCATAAACACCCCTTAGAGCTTGCTGTTTGTTGTGAAGCATCTTTTGCAATCGCAGCGCGAAGTGCTCTTGCAAACGCTTTAAATAGACCTTCAACTTGGTGATGACAATTACCATCGCTAACCGACAGAATTAGGCTCATTGCGGCATTATCACTTAAGCTTTTAAAGAAATGTTCAACCATTTGCACGTCTAAGTCGCCCACTTTCTCACGGCTAAAATCGGCATTTAATACAAACGAGGCGCGACCCGATAAGTCAATTTGCGCTTCTGCTTTACATTCATCCATAGGGAGTGCAAAGCCATAGCGACCAATTTGCGTTTTTGTTCCTAGCGCTTGTTTAAGGGCAAGGCCAAGTGCAATGCCGATATCTTCAACTAGGTGGTGCTCATCAATGTGTAAGTCGCCAGTGGCTTGAATATTAAGTCCGATATTGGCGTGTGTACGAATTTGGTCAAGCATGTGATCGAAAAAGCCAAGGCCAGTGCTAATTTCGCCATTTTTTGTTTGGTCTAAATTAACTTGCACATCGATTTGCGTTTCTTTGGTATTGCGAGTGACACGGCCTTCACGGTTCGCGGTTGTCAGCTTAGTGACAATGGCATCCCAGCTGCCGTCATACAAAATACCTTCGCAGCATAAGTTATTAGCAAGTCCGATATCTGTTTGGCGGTCGCCAATCACAAATGAGCGTGCTAAATCGACTTTACCTGAGCGCATCAGCTCAGTAAGTAAGCCGGTTTTTGGTTTGCGGCAGTCACAATTTTGTTCATCAAAGTGCGGGCAGATCAGAACTTCATCAAATTTAATCCCTTGGCTGTTTAAGATATCCATCATCTTGTCTTGGGCAATATCAAAATCAGCGGTCGGGAAGCTATCAGTGCCTAAACCATCTTGGTTTGAAACCATCACAAGGCGGTAACCTGCCGCTTGAAGTTGTAATAGAGCAGGGATCACATTCGGCAAGAACACTAATTTTTCTAGGCTATCAACCTGTTTGTCGGTGATAGGCTCTTCGATAATCGTGCCATCGCGGTCAATAAATAAATACGGGTTGCTCATGATAATTCCTGTTCTACTGTATTGCTGGTCAGTGATAAGCCATCTAACCAAATTTTTACTTGTTCTAGTTCTTGCTCGTTACCGATAGAAATTCGTAACCAATCATTTTCGCCATATAAAGTGAAGGCACGCATCACGAGTCCTTGCTCAAGTGCGATATTAAATGATTGTTTGTCTTTTAGTTTTAAGGTGACGAAGTTACCTTCACCGCTCAGTACTTTGATAACAGCAGGTGATTGCTCAAGCCAGCTTTTCAGTTTGGCTTTTAAGCTATTTAGAATAGTCACCTGACGGCGCATTGAAGCGATGTTGTCGCTACTTAATGCATCTGAGGCAATGCTCGCCACCACCGTTGATACAGGGTAAGGCGCAATCACTTTACGAATAGGTGCAAGTAGCTCGCTGTTGGCTAGCGTGAAGCCTGTTCTTAAACCCGCAAGTGCAAATGCTTTTGATAAGGTTCTTAATACCACAAGGTTACTAAACTCGTTGATCAGGCTTGCCGCTGTTTGTTCTGGGCAAAATTCTATATAAGCTTCATCCACCACTACAATCGCTTTACCCGTAAGTTGCTGGGTGATTTTTCTGATTTTGTCTAGGCTTGTCATGCTGCCGGTAGGGTTATTTGGATTACAAATAAACACCAGCTTTGAATCAGCAACCGCAGTGACAATCTCATCAACGGTGCCTTTTAATAACAGCTCTTGAGTTAAACCGTTAATCGCAATGTTGTGGGTATCAGCAGTGACTTTGTACATGCCGTAAGTTGGCAAAAAGAGTGCAATGCTATCTTTAGCAGGGCTACAAAAAGTACGTACTAATAGTTCAATACCTTCGTCAGCGCCACGAGTCATCAGTACTTGCTCAGGCTCTAAATTAGCATAGCAAGCGTAACGAGTGATCACTTGCAGAGGCTGCGGATCTGGGTAGCGATTTAAATCAGCTAAATTGATATTTGGCGTACGTGAATACGGGCTTTCATTGGCATTTAACCACGTTGTGCCAGTCAGCTTTTCACTTTTCGCCGAACTATAGGCTGTAAGCGCTGCAATGTTATCTGGCAACAGTGTCGTTATTTTTGAATTATCGCTCATTGTTCATAGCCTCAAGACGAATTGAAACAGCATTAGCGTGAGCATCAAGCCCCTCTGCTGCAGCTAAAGGTAAAATTGCTTTAGATAATTCACGTAAGCCATTTTTACTGATGGTTTGCACTGTGTAAGTTCTAAAGAAGTCCAGTAAGTTTAAGCTCGAATAAGTCGCACTGTAACCATACGTTGGTAGTACGTGGTTCGTACCAGATGCATAGTCTCCAGCAGACTCCGGAGTGTAATCACCCACAAATACTGAACCGGCATTTTTCACTAAGCTTAAATAAGGCTGCGCATCAGCAAGCTGTAGAATAAGGTGCTCAGGACCATATTGAGCAGACACAGCAAAGGCTTGCTCAACCGAGTCGACTAATATCAAGCTTGAGTTAGCAAGGGCTTGCTCGGCAGTGTCTTTACGACTTAATTTTGCTAGCTGCTGTGTTAATGCTTGCTGTGTTTTTTCGATAATGCGCTCGCTGTTACACAGTAAAATAACCTGTGAATCTGCACCGTGCTCCGCTTGCGATAATAAATCTGCCGCAATAAACTCTGGGTTTGCACGCTCATCAGCAATTACTAGCACTTCAGAAGGGCCCGCTGGCATATCAATCGCCATGCCCGGAATAGTTTGCGCAACAAGTTGTTTAGCCATGGTGACAAAGCTATTTCCCGGGCCAAAAATCTTGTTCACTTTAGGCACTGACTCTGTACCGTAAGCCATAGCTGCAATCGCTCCGGCGCCGCCACTTTCTATAATGGTTTTAATACCACATAGTTTTGCCGCATATAAAATGGCAGGGTTGATAGTTTCATCGGCTTTCACAGGTGTAGTAAGCACAACGGTTTGTGCACCACTTAATTGTGCAAGCACCCCTTGCATAATCACTGACGATGGCAATGGCGCACTGCCACCTGGCACGTAAATACCTACCGCTTCAATGGCTTGATATTTAAGTTCACACAATACGCCTGGTTGTGTTGTTAACTTAATGTCTTTAGGTAATTGTGCTTGGTGAAAACGTTTTACATTGGCGTAGGCCGTTTCGATGGCGGCTTTTAACTCGTTTGATAATAACTGCTCAGCTTGGTTTATTTCTTCAACTGGCACTAATAAGCGAGGTGTTTCGCGCTTATCAAACTCTGTTGCCATCTTTAATAACGCTGCGTCACCTTGTGTTTTAACTGCATTTAAGATGTCGATGCAAATTGCTTCAACCTCTTTACTTGCCGTAACAGCAGGGCGGGTAAGTACCGCCTGCTGTGCTTGTTGATTTTCCTCATTCCAGCGAAACATGGATATTTACTCCATCATTTTTTCAATAGGCATAACAAGAATTGAGTTGGCACCCAGTGCTTTTAACTGTTCCATAGTTTCCCAGAAAAGGGTTTCGCTGCTGACCATGTGTAGTGCAACATAATCGTCGCTACCAGCAAGCGATAGTAAAGTAGGTTGGCCAGTACCCGGTAGTAAGTCGCACACTTCATCAAGCTTTGCTTTTGGTGCGTGTAACATGATGTATTTACTTTCTTTTGCTTGGCGTACACCACGTAGACGCGGCATTAACGTGTTGATTAAATCAAGTTTGCTTTGATCAGTAAGGTCTTTGTTTTGAATTAAACATGCATTTGATTCTAAGATGGTGTCGCCTTGCATTAAGCCGTTTGCTTCTAACGTTGCACCAGTAGACACTAAGTCACAAATTGCATCAGCTAAACCAGCACGCGGTGCGACTTCAACAGAGCCCGTTAACATGACTGTGCTTGCGTTAATGCCTTCGCGTTTTAGATATTGGCTTAAGATTTCTGGGTAAGTAGTGGCAATGCGTTTACCTTCGAACCAGCTTTTATCTTGCGGGCCAAGTTCTTGTGGCCATGCAAGTGCTAGGCGGCAGTAACCAAAATCAAGTTTAGACAGTTTATTTACTTCAAATGCCACACCTTGGCGTTCGCGCTCGGCTTGTACTTCGACAAGTACGTTTTCACCAACGATACCTAAGTCACACACACCGTCCATTACAAGACCCGGAATATCGTCATCGCGTACACGAAGTACATCAATTGGCATGTTGGTAGAGTGTGCGATTAAACGTTGTTCACGAAGATTTAATTTAACACCAAGTTGTTTTAGTAACTCTTGGCAGTCTTTTGATAAGCGGCCGCCTTTTTGGATGGCGATTCGTAAACGGTTGGTATTGCTCATTATTCATTTTCCTTTAATTCAAAAACTAAAAACCCCGAGGGAACCTCAGGGCGAAAATAAATAATTTGGTTGATTGCTCGCCAGAGGTTCCTTTTAGGAATAACCTCTCAGCGAAAAACCTGACAGGCTATTCCGGTGAATGATGGTGATGATGGATAGTTGTCAGATTGAAGCGCATAATTTTTCCTGTATTGCACTCGTTTGTGTAAACCAGTGCGTAAATCTGTTTAAATAAGTTACGTATATAGATAAACATGCTTTGCTAATCTTTGGCAAGCATTTTTTTGCGAAATTAAAGTATATGCTATAACTGCCGATAATAAATGGATAGATAGGAGGTACAAATGGATATCATGATCCCCTTTTTAGGTCGAATTACGCGCTTGCAATTGGAAAGTAAAGGTGCGTTTCATATTGCGGGTGTAAAAGATGCGAACGTGCAGCGAATTGAGCTTGAAAAGCGTCAAAAACGTGAAATAGAACGCCGTAAAAAAGCCGCAAAAAAAGAAGATAAAGGCAACAAAAGTGCCATAGAAGAAGATGAAGAGGGTAATAAACACCTAGATACATGGGCTTAATACTCAATATAAAATTTGTTTTTATGCAATTGTGCGGTTTTTTCTGCTAACGTTAAGAAACACTTGTGTTGTAACTTACAAGGCAATTCAATGGAACGACCCTCAGTACCATTAAATGAGCAAGCTAGGCTTGAAGAGCTTCGCTCATTAGATGTTTTAGACTCTCAAAGTGAACCCGCCTTTGACCGAATCACTCGCCTGGCTCAGCAATTTTTCTCTGTACCAATTTGTGTTATCAGTTTAATTGACGAGCATAGACAATGGTTTAAGTCATGTGTGGGGCTCGATGTAACAGAGACCGCAAGAGACATTTCATTTTGCGCCCATGCAATTTTATACAAAGACCCGCTTGTGGTTGAAAATGCCTTAAACGATAAGCGTTTTGCTGATAACCCACTGGTAATGGGTGACCCAAATATTCGCTTTTATGCGGGCTGCCCAATTACACTTAAATCAGGAAATAGAATTGGCACTTTGTGCCTTATCGATCATCAACCGCGCAGTTTTAACAAACAAGAAATTAAATCGTTAATAGACTTTGCTGCAATCGTTGAACGAGAGTTTGCAATCATGCAGTTAGCAACTACCGATGAGCTTACTTTATTGCCTAATCGTCGCGGTTTTATTAGCACCGCAGAGCATTATCTTGATTTGTGTATTCGCCAGCATTTAAAAGCAAAATTAGTGTTTATTGATTTAGATAACTTTAAAGCAATTAACGATAAATTTGGTCATGCAGCCGGGGATAGAGTACTGAGAGATTTTGCAGGATTACTAGAAAACTGTTGTCGCAAGGCTGATTTATATGCACGTTTGAGCGGTGATGAGTTTGTGATTTTATTTACAGATTTAAATACCAGCGAATGCGACACCATAATGCAACGCTTGTTGTTGTCATTCAGTGACTTACCTAATAGCTTTAATAACCAAGTTGAACTTGGCTTTTCTTATGGTATTGCCGATTTTTCTGATCAGCAACCTTGTTCACTGACGAAGTTACTCGCTGTTGCAGACGCGCGAATGTATGCCGATAAAGCACAAAAAAAGGCTCGATAATCGAGCCTTTAAAGTAAAAAGTACTGCTTAATTTTTCGCTTCTGCTGATTGAATACTACTTTGGATCAGCGGCGAAATTGTTAAACCTTGTACGATAATCGAGAAGATCACTACTACGTAGGTGACAATAACAATTAGGTTGTGAAGATCAGAGCCTGCAATCATTACTTGATCGCGTGGGATGGCAGCTGCCATTGCCAGCGCTAAACCACCCCGTAAGCCACCCCAAGTGAGTATTTTCACTGAGTGCTTATCGTATTGGCGATACTTTTTAAAGAATACAAATGGCGCACCTACACTTAAAAATCGCGCTAGCAACACCACAGGTACCATCAGTAAACCTAAGCCAATTTCTTCAAGAGTAATCGGCATGGTGACGATGAGCATACCGATAATCAAAAACAGCAAGGCGTTTAAAAAACTATCGGTGGCATGCCAAAAGTCTTTCACGTAGCGAGTATCTTCAGGCCCCGTACGCTCTGTTGCTTTTGAACGAGTAATATTGCCAAGTAAAATACCACTGGTGACCATAGCAAGTGCACCTGAGATTTCCCAAATATTCGCTGCTGCAAAGCCGGCTGTTGGAATGGTCAAGGTTAGTAGCAAACGAATGTTCACATCGCGGCTATTAATAATTAAAAAATGCCCGACTAACGCAATCACGAGACCAAACACGATACCGCCAATTGCATCAACTAAGAACAATTCAGCAACGTCAGTAAAGGTGGCTTCGGTGCCATAAAAGGCCACTGAAAATATCGTTGTGAAAATCACCAAACCAATACCATCATTAAACAAAGACTCACCTTCAACTTGCACAGAAATACCTTCTGGGGCTCGCATTTGTTTAATAATGGCTAACACTGCAATCGGGTCGGTTGGGCTGATCAAAGCACCAAACAACAAGCAGTAAATAAACGGTACAGGCCAGCCTACAAAAGCAAACAAATAATAGCTTAAGTAACCAACAATGACCGTTGAGGTTATGGTTGAAAATAACACTAATGCGGTAATTTCCCAGCGTTGCTTACGAAGGGCTGCTAAGTTGATTTCCAGCGCACCTGCGAACAGTAAAAACCCGAGCATGCCTTTTAATAGCAACTGATTAAAGTTGATACTTGAGACAATTTGAGTCATTTCGAGGGCCGTGCTATCACCGAGCATTTTAACGGCAAGTATAAGAAGTAAAGAAATAACAACAGAGCCTGTTGTTATAGCAATCGTGGTTTGCATTTTGAGGATATATTGGTTAGCAAAAGCAATAAAAATAGCTAATGCTGAAAGAAAACAAATGAGGTACCAAGCATTCATTGTTTGACCTTAAATATTTGTATAACAAGACGCAGAAAGCTGTCACTTTCTGGCCGCATATAGTACGCCTCTAATATAGGTATGTCACAGTGTTTATGCGATTTTTATGACATTTTAGAGTAAAAATTCAAGGGGCTGATTGCATATGTATAATCGCTGTTAATAATGTCTCAAAAGAGACAAAATAAACCTGATAAAAGCGCAATAGTGATAACCTCAGTTAGGTCAATCAGCCTGTTTAAATTGAGCTGATTCTTGGCTGGTATTAATTGCTCTAATTGGATAAGGGATCACAATTCCTTCTTCTGCGTAACGTTGATGTAATGCTTTGATAAACGCAGATTTCACCCAAAAGCGATTAAAATACTCTTTTACTCTTAACATGACTGTAAAGTTGATACTTGATTGATCAAAGGTATGAAAGACCACAAAGGTCTCGTAATCGTCGATGCCCCATTCATGGCTTTTTAAAATCTGTCTTGCTACATCCAAAGTCACTTGCTCAACTTTTTCAAGGTCTGAGCCATAATGAACACCCACCTCAACGGGAACGCTGAGCTCTTTTTCGGGATAAAAGTAGTTAATGATGCGTGATTTAGACAGCTGACTATTGGGGATGACTATCATGTTGTTAGGCAACATTTTTACCCAGGTTGAGCGCCAACCAATTTTTTCAACAAACCCTTGGTCGCCACTTTCAAGCTCTATAAAGTCGCCGACCCGAATAGGTTTATCAATCACCAACTGAACGCCAGAAAAGAAGTTTTCGAGTGTCGGTTGTAAAGCCAAAGCGACGGCAAGAGAGGTAATGCCCAAAGAGGCAATAATCGGAGTGATTGATATGCCTAACGTACCTAATAACACCAATAAACCAACACATACAATTGCACAGCGGATCAAGCCTTTAATGATGCTATGACTATTCGAAACCACTACTGAGCGGGCACTGTAATAATCCACGGTGCCAAATAAGAAATGGTCTAAAAATAACACTAAGGCAAAAATACAAATGGCTTTAGCGGTGGCCGCAATAGGTAAGGGGTGTTCGGCCATAAAGCCGGTGGTGTTTAATAACTGACCAAAAACGATCACAAGCACCATCATTGTGCATAAGGTTAATGGTATTGAGAGTGAGTCAACCAGTAACGAGTCGAACACAAAGTCAGTACGTTGCGTCCACTTTTTTAGGCAGTAGATGATTACAAACTTTAATAAAAACAAAGTTATGGCAGCTAAAATTGTGCCGCCAATAACGATTAACCAAGGCTCATTTAGCCACTCGCTTTGTATCAGTTCAGTAATCATGTTTAGTCCTTAAACCCTAGGTACTTAGCTTTGCTGCAAGTTATGTACCTAGGGAAAATATAAGGCTATGCGGGTTGTAAACTTGGTTTTTTACTGCTGAATAATAAGATTAACGGCGTGGCAGCTAAGGTGATCCACATCATTAATCTAAAGTCTTGCAGGTAGGCTAGTGTTGCTGCTTCTTGATTAACCATGGCGTTGAGTTGGCTAAGTCCTTTTGCAGAATCAGTATTGACCAGACCAGCATTCGCAGCCTGTTGTAAAGATTGATTAAATGGCGTTATAAACTCGCTGAAAAATGCATGATTGATCTGCATTCGCTGCGCTAAGTAAGTCATCACAATCGAAATACCAATACTACTGCCAATGTTACGCATCAGACTAAATAAAGCGGTCCCTTCATTGCGGTATTTTGGCTCTAATGTCGCAAAGCTAATAGTTGATAGAGGCACAAATAAAAAGCCTAATCCCATGCCTTGTATCACCCCAGTACTAATAATATCGAATGAACTACTATCACGGGTAAATAACGTCATTTGCCATAGCGAAAACACGGTTAAGCCAAGCCCGAGTAAAAGTTTGTAACGAATGTCGACTTTACCCGAAAGCTTACCTACGATGATCATCGCAACCATGGTGCCCATACCGCGTGGAGCAAGCAGTAGCCCAACATCGATTACTGGGTATCCCATGAGTGATTGCATAAATGGGGGGAGCAACGCCATCGTCGCAAGCAGTATAATACCGATGATAAAAATGAAGATAATACCAATGGTAAAATTACGGTCTTGAAAAATAGCGGGGTCTATAAACGGGTGTGATTTAGTAAAAATATGTGCAATAAACAAATAAAATGCACCTATTGCTAAAATGGCTTCAACGACGATTTCTGAACTCGCAAACCAATCTTCTGATTGGCCTCGGTCTAGCATCATTTGTAAAGCACCAATCGCGATAGCTAAAAAGGCAAAGCCCAGGTAATCAAAGCGCCTTGAATTATCAATCGCAGTTTCCTTAACAAAACTTGAGATACCTAACCACGCCAAAATACCAAACGGTAAATTGATATAAAACACCCAGCGCCAGTTATAGTACTCAGTCAACCAGCCACCTAATGAAGGGCCTAAAATTGGCCCGAGCATCACACCGACGCCCCACATTGCCATGGCTGAACCATGTTTTTCTACAGGGTAGGTGTCGAGTAACACTGATTGAGAAAGCGGGACTAAACTGGCGCCAAAAACGCCCTGTAATAATCGAAATAAAATTATTTGGTCAAGATTTTGCGCCGCACCGCAAAGCATCGAGGCCACGGTAAAACCAATAACCGACCAACTAAATACGCGTTTTCGGCCAAATTTAGCTGTTAAAATACCGGTTAAAGGCATGCATATTGCGGCTGCAACAATATAAGACGTTAAAACCCAAGAAATTTGGTCTTGGCTTGCCCCCATTGCACCTTGCATATGGGGCAAGGCGACGTTGGCAATAGTGGTATCGAGTGCTTGCATAATCGTTGCAAGCATTACTGAGATGGCAATCAGTCCTTTGTGGCCATCAGCGTTCTCGTTGCTATCTGCTGTGGTTGATTGCGTCATGGTAGGCCTACAGCGTAATACCGAAAAGGCTGCGTTTATGACCTGTTTCAATATGTGGAATTGCGCTTAAACCTGCTCTTAACTCAGGTAAATCAGCCGATTGCTCAATACTAATGCGAACAGGAACACGTTGCGCCACTTTTACCCAGTTACCAGTACCATTTTGTGCCGGTAAAATTGAAAACTCTGCGCTGGTGGCTGGACTTAAGCTATCTACAACCCCATGCCAATGCAGATCTGGGTAGGTATCAATCTCAATATCAACAGCTTGTCCTTGGCGAACATAAGTAAGCTCTTTCTCGGTTAAGTTAGCCTCTAGCCAAAGATGCTGACGAGACACTTGTGTCATCGCAGCATTACCGGTCGCAAGGTATTGGCCATGCTTAGGCGGCTCGCTAACAATCCCCGTCAATGGTGCATAAATATTTGTTCGCTTGAGGTTTAACTTAGCTTGATCGAGTTGAGCAATCGCGGCTTTGTAATCCGGGTGTTGTTCAACGGGTGCATCGACTGAGCCACCTAATGATTGAGCGATACGCTCAAGATCCGCTTGTTGTGCTACAACACCTAAGCGGGCTAGATCACGGTTTTGATCTGCTTCATCGTATTCAGAGGCTGAAACATAATGTTTTGTCAGTAGGTCTTGTTGACGTTTTTGCTCTTTTTCGGTGAAATTTAAGTGGCTGTTAGCTAACGCTATAATCGCTTCTTTCTGATGGTAACTCGCTTTAAGCTCAGCAAGGGTTGTTTTTACTTGCGCAACTTTTGCTTCTGCTTGTGCAACAGCCATTTTATAAGGCGTTTGATCTAAACTAAATAACAGTTGGCCTTGTTCGACAACTTGGTTTTCTTTGACAAAAATTTGATCAACCACGCCCGAAACTTCTGGGCTTACACGCACTATATCAGCCTTTACATAGGCATTATCAGTTTCGACGGTTTGACCTCCAGCTAAATATAGATAGCCACCAATAACAGCCATTACTGCCGGTATTCCAACTAACAGAAAGGCACGTTTTAAGCCATTGCTTTTGCTCGACGCTTGCATAGTTACTCCTGCATTATTCTTTGTTTAGCAAAGTGTTACGGATAATTTGTAGGGCGTGTTTAAACTCGTCAGCTTGCTGTTGGCTCAAATCACCAAGAGCATGTTCGATGACCTTATTACCCGCTAGCTCAATTTCTTTTAGATGATCATCAGCGTGCTCGGTTAAATAAATAAGGTAGGCACGACGGTCACTCGGATCAGGACGACGCTCAACTAATTGTTGTTGCTCAAGTTGGTCTATTAGCCTTGCCAGAGTCATAGGTTGTACTTCGAGTTTGTCGGCTAATTCAACCTGTCTAACACCTTGTTGTCGGGCGACGTACTTGAGTGCTTTTGCTTGTGCGAGGGTTATTGATGAGCCTTCTAATTGCTGGATAAAGTTTCGGCGCATTAATCGCGTAACATCCGCGAGTAAAAAACTGCAGTTGTAATTAGACATAGTAAACAAACCATATAGTAACGTTTGCTTATTATATGCTTGGCTTTGCTTTTTTCAATACTTAATGATGATCTATTTTGTTGTAGCTAAAAATAAAACAGGTACGGATGTATCCAATTTGTTAATGATCTGTAATTATATTTTTACATTTCAAGGTTCTTAGGTTAACAAAATAATCACAATTCAATATTTAACTTATTGTTTTTTAATAATATGTATGGTTTTTTGAATAATTTAAATGTAAATTTTTTGTTTCATTTTCAATTTCGCTCCATTCAATCTAGGCTGGTCACTAATCGGGAACAGTGCAGTCCGGTTACTAGGAAAATATTAAATACATAACAATCTAACGGAGCGTAAACGTGAATTTATCTAAAATCACATTAGCAACTCTTGCTGCTTTTGCTTTGACTCAAGCAACAAGTGCAGTAGCTGCGAACAAGAAATACCTAAACGAACAAACAGGGATTAACCAAGCTTTGCAAACCAATGCATCATCAGTATTGAGTGCAAATCCAAATCAGTTAGTTGGTTTAGGTGCAGGGAATGATTTAGTTGTATTAAAAGAAATCAAAACCAGTAACGGCAACACCACGCGCCGTTATCAGCAGATGTATCAAGGTCTACCTGTTATCGGCGATACGGTTAGCCTTACATTTGATGGTAATGGCCAATTAAAGCGCGCACATGGTGCAGCGGTGTATGACATTGCCGCCGACATCGACTCAGTGTCTCCGGCACTGAACAAGAAAAAAGCAATGGCAAAAGGCCTTGCTAACTCACCAGCTGCAATTAAATCAGTTGGGTTAAAAAAGCATAATGAAAAAACACGTTTAGCTATTTGGCTGGATGAAGACAGTGTTGCACACCTCGTGTATGAAGTATCTTATGTGACGTATGGCGACAACCCATCTCGTCCATATCAAATTATTGATGCTAACAGCGGTGAAGTTTTATTTAGCTTCGATAACTTACAACATGCCAGTGCAACAGGCCCAGGTGGTAACTTAAAAACGGGTAAGTACATTTATGGTACTGATTTTGAGAGCCTAGATGTTGCTCAGTCGGGCAGCACTTGTACGATGAACAACGCCAATGTAAAAACCATTAACCTAAATGGTGGTACAAGTGGTTCGACAGCATATTCATTTACATGCCCAGAAAATACCTTTAAAGAAATTAACGGTGCGTACTCGCCTTTAAATGATGCGCATTATTTCGGTAACGTAATTTTTAATATGTATAACGATTGGGTTGGTACTGCGCCATTAACTTTCCAATTGCAAATGCGCGTTCATTACGGCAGTAATTACGAAAATGCGTTTTGGGATGGTAGTGCTATGACCTTTGGTGATGGTCAAAATACCTTCTACCCACTGGTTAGTCTTGATGTATCGGCGCATGAAGTAAGCCATGGTTTTACCGAGCAAAACTCAGGCCTCGTTTATTCTGGTAAATCAGGTGGTTTGAACGAAGCGTTTTCTGATATGGCAGGTGAAGCGGCTGAGTTTTATATGAAAGGCTCAAACGATTGGTTAGTGGGTCAGGAAATCTTCAAAGGTAACGGTGCACTTCGTTACATGAATAACCCAACCCAAGATGGCAGCTCGATTGACCATCAAAACAATTACTACTCTGGTATGGATGTGCACTACAGCTCAGGTGTATTCAACAAGGCATTTTATAACCTTGCAACCACACCAGGTTGGGATACGCAAAAGGCATTTGTTGTGATGGCGCGTGCTAACCAACTTTACTGGACAGCCAGCACAAACTGGGATTTAGCAGGTAATGGCGTGATGGATGCGGCGTGTGATTTAAGCTATGACCCAGCAGATGTTCAAGCGGCACTTGCGGCGGTGGGTGTGACTTCAAGCTT
>Ga0066376_10002990_pt1 | contig 15471 bp, 9 predicted proteins | sample Knorr_S15_td_Bot_FD_77009 | JGI IMG/M metagenome (GOLD analysis project Ga0066376, IMG submission 77009) | Marine microbial communities from Southern Atlantic Ocean transect - Knorr_S15_td_Bottom_ad_5009_LV_A | ecosystem: Environmental > Aquatic > Marine > Oceanic | place: Southern Atlantic... | reverse complement strand
GTGTGGCTTCGAGCAGCCCGCCCGGCGTGTCGAGTTCGATAATCAGACCGACGGCTCCCTGCTCTTCGGCTCGTTCAACCGAGTTGATGATGAATTGTGCCGAGATTGGATTGATCACACCGTCAATTCTGATATGGTGAAACTCGCTGCTGATTGCGGCAATCGGCAGCAGGTATATTGATAATAGTATGCTGATTAATCTGGGCATAAGATTATATTAAGTTACAAGTCGAAAGTCGATAGTCTAAAGTCGAAGGACCAAAAATAAATGTCAGTTTTTTCTGCTGGGCACTCATGCGGCTAAAAATAACTTGTGAAGATTATCTTGGCGCCTTTAAATGGGTTGACTACCCTGCATACGCCGCCGGTGCATCTTAAGCCTCCGCGCTCATATCCGTAGAACAGCCTCATTTGATGACGTTCATAAAAATCAACAACTACTTCAGCGGAGGGCCAATATAAGCCGCCGCCACCAATGAAACCTAACCAACCGTCACTCCAATCATTAGCTCCGACTTCACTATTATCTTCAGTACGCTCGACCACAAAGGTACCTACCAGATTTGGTGAACGCGATAAGGATATAGCTATATACTCTTCCCAGTGCACATCCCCGCGTCCCGGACTTTTATCCGACTCTTGCATTAATTGCAGATCTATTTCAAGCGAGTATCTGTTATCGATCTTGTATTCGTAAATGCCTCCCAAGCCAATTCTCTGAAACCAGAGTGAATAACCTCCCTCGTTCACGGTGTGGGTAAATTCGATATTTTCGCTGTAACTGCCCTGAAAAACCATTCTGTTTCCATTCCAGGGATGGTGCTCAATGTGCGCGAAAAATGCCCGATAGGGCGAGAACTCTTCCTCCAATTTGGGTAATAAAGATTGACCGTCATGCTCGCTGGACATATTATAATTCACCGAGAATCCCCAATCTTCATAGCTCGCAGTGCCTTCAATCTGAATTCCCAGATCATCATAATAGTGTGCCAATCGAGGATGACGATCCATCAGATAAATGGTCGCTTCGGGAACTCCGGTGGCAGGGTATTGCAGTGAGGGATAATCGGTTACGCCGCCCACATTTCCGGGGTCATTATAAGTGAACAATTCATAGTTTTTATATTCAAACAGCAGACCCCAGCCTACACCATAGACTGTCGCGGTACTGTAAAAACCATTGTGATATTTTTTCCAACCAGAATTGAGTGAATCCAATTTGTCCGATACGTATGCTGTGTAAAGGTTAAGAACACCAAATTCGCCTTCAATCTCGAAACCATGGCGATTGATTTGAGGATGACGAACGCCCTCATCGAGTCGGGACAGACTACCGCCCAGGCGAATTTTATAAGGGATAAAATTATGAGGGATGAGATAAGAGATATAAGCTCCCTCAGCCGCTTCTCTAAATTCGCTGGTGGAGTCAGATTCCACTCCGCGAAATGCAGATATATCAAAGTTATTGCGGCTGCTTTCAATCAAAATTCCCTCGAGTCCGGTGTCGAGATTCAACTCTAAGAATTCTACATTGCCGAATAATAAGCCGCTGCCCCAGGAGCGGTAAAAGTCGCCTCCACGAATAGAAATATGCTTGTCGCGGTATTCAATATACCTTTTATCGATAGCATTCAGACCAAAATTTTTGTATCCGAATTCCGATGGAATTTTGTAGGACTGCCGAAGATAAATGCGAAATTTATCAATGTTTGTGTTCAATTCAAGGTAGTTTTCTAAGTACCCGTATGATTCATCAGCGCTTGATTCCGGTTGTTCACCGCGAGCATATCGCGCCTCATTCTGACCGGAAATTGTGATTTCATTTCCGTAGGCGGTGGAGAAGACAACCAGGCCCCACAGCAAAATAGGATAAATATACATAATTGATAATTTCAAGGTTATTTAGCTAATCCTCTTTGGTTGATGGATAGTTTTCTAATTCGTGCCGGTGGAAAAAGTCCATATCACGTCATGTCTGCCCAGCGGTCTGCCAGCGAGTACCAATAATTGTGATTCACGACGGAGCGCTTATCTCATTCTCAGACAGGCTGGATAGTTTGAATCCAGATCGTAAATAAGTAAGACAATGTAAATACCGGATTTCCATTTAACGTGCGTGATGATAATTAGAAGCTTTTCTTATCAAGTAAGAGTACTTTTACAACAGGTAATATGTAACCTGTTCAACCTGGAAAAACAGTATAATCGGCTGAGATCGCATTATTATTCAACTGTGGTTTCTGATTCGAGGGTCGTTGTCAGGTTAAGCAATTGTCTGATTTTTGTTTCCAGCTCAGATTCGTCACCTGATTTATAACCTATATGGCGGTACACGATCTCGCCTTCACTGCTTATCAGCATAGATAAGGGTATTACTGTGCCGCCAAATAACTTTCGGACTTCTTGATCTGAATCCAACAACACTTCGAATGTATAACGAGCACCCTTGACAAACGGCTTAACTTTGCGACTACTTTTGGGATTGTCGGTGGATATTGTAACCACCTGCAAACCATTTTCGGCATACTTTTCGTGAATGCGCTGCACCTCAGGCAAAGCTTTCAAACATGGTTTACACCAGGTAGCCCAAAAATCAAGGAGAATCGGTCCGTTATTCAGATTTTCATTTAGGGTAAAACTTCCACCAGACATTTTCTTCAGTGTAAAATCCGGCGCTTTATTCCCGCCGAACACGCTGGATGTGACAATAGCGAGCCAAAATATGGGGACGATAAATCTTTTTAACACGAAAAAGCCTTTCTGTTCAATTATAAAAACAATAATTATTTGTGTTATTTTATTCAACGGATCAATGTATGTTATCTTAATAAGATGATAGAGCCATACATTAGCACCAACATAATAATAAACAACTATATATAATACGTTCAATTATTGGAAAAGTCTGCTTCACTCCAAAAAAAGTTAAGCAGGTCAGGACAAATAAGCAAGTAAGTAGCTGGTCAACCGGCGGAATTTCACATTTTCCGATATAATGTGAATTATGGAATGTATGTTAAATGAAAATGCTCTAAGCATGAAGCAATTGTAATAATGACGTTACTTTAATACATCATCAGACCACCATCAAGCAGAAATTATGTCTGTAAAAGGCTTTCCTGCCAGCGGTCAATTTTCTCAAAAGCATCATTAGTTGCTTTTATAATTTCTTGTAACCTAAAAGGTTTTGGGAAGTAATCATCAAATCCTGCTTCGCGACATTTCAAGAGGTCATACACGTTTGAAAATCCTGTTATGGCAAAGAAAATCGCACTCGGTCTCAGGTATTTGATCTTATTGATCAACTCAATTCCATCCATTCCGGGTAACTTCATATCAAAGAAATATACATAAATATCCTCTTGCTGTTCGATTTCCAAGGCTTCTTCTGCGCTTTCAACCGCGATGACATCATAGCCTTCAGCTTCAAGAGCCTGAGCGATTAAATCACATATCTGACGCTCATCATCCACGACTAAAATTTTATTCAATTATTTTCCAATTAGTTAGTTAAAATTGTGTAAATATCTATATATATTATAGCAACTTTGTGGAGCAATCTCCTACAAGCATTATTGTGATTGCTGAAATTAAATTTAATATTTCAAGAGATTGCAACCAACAAATGCCCATTATTTAACCGTTAGAATACAAAAATTGGTGCAGAGGTTACGGATTTAGGTCCTGTAAAACTGTCTAACAAAAGTAACTTAATTGGGTAATTATATTACCCTCAATTGCGTTGATTTATCAGGTAATAATAATTATCTTTTAGATCACACCAATATTATAATTAATTAGATTTTTATATTGTAATTAGAATTGCAAATTCGCCGATAATTTTTGAGTGTAAGACAGGAACTTTAAGACAGAAAAGTATGGCAGCTTGGTGGGATAGAGATACAATCAGACCTTTACGGAGGAGCATAGGTAAAGACCGCGTATTAAGCACGCCTGAAGCAAAAGCAATTTATAGCCGGGATGCAACTGAATTTCAGGGCTTCCCCCTCGCCGTAGTATTGGCTGAAACTGTTGATGATATTCAAAAAACGGTCAAGTTCGCCGTGGATAAGGGTCTCACAATTACGCCGCGTGGAGCAGGATCGGGACTTTCTGGCGGCAGTGTACCTGCTGAAGGCAGCATAGTGCTGTCTTGTGAGAACATGAAGGATGTCATGCAATTTGACCCAGATTACCAAAGAATAACTGTTCAGCCGGGAGTTACCACACAGACGGTGCAGAGTATCGTCAAGGAAGCAGGTCTTTTCTACCCGCCCGATCCAGCGAGTTATACTATCAGCACTATCGGCGGTAATGTAGCTGAAAATGCCGGTGGATTGCGTTGCTTTAAATATGGTGTTACCAGTCACTATGTGTTGGGAATAGAGTATGTTGATGACAAAGGTGAAATTAGAAAAACAGGAACATTGGGCTCCAGAGTTTTCGAGCCCGATCTCACCCCGCTGTTGATAGGGTCTGAAGGCACATTTGGCATATTTTCACAGATTGAGCTTAGATTAATACGCCTGCCGGAAAAGACTGTAACGCTGGCAGCCTATTTTCGGGACAAAATTGGTGGTTTCGAGGCTACGGAAATAATTCTGCAGTCCGGGCTCACACCATCGGTGATGGAATACATTGACAGGATATCCATGAGCGCTGCGGCAAATTATATCAAGCTTGATTTAAACGATGAGGCGGATTCAATGCTGTTGATTGAGCTTGATGGCGATGCTGAGCAAGTCGGTGCAGATTTAACTCAAATAGAAAAACTATTAGACACCGTTTCCTTCCACCATGAAACAGCCGACAATCCGGTAGATCAAGACCGGCTTTGGAGCCTGCGACGAGCGATTTCGCCGAGCTTAATTCGATCATCAAGCGGAAAAATCCATGAAGACGTTGCCGTTCCACGTAGCAAGCTGAAGGAATTATCCATAGCTATTGACGATATCAGCGATGCTAATCAGATAAAAATTGCAAAATACGGTCATGCGGGAGACGGAAATTTGCATGCCGTTTTTCTGTACGACAAGGCGGATTCCGAACAGACAGCTATTGCCAATTTATCTGTCAGAAGCCTATATACTATAGCTATCTCACTTGGTGGAACTATTTCAGGAGAGCATGGAATCGGCTTAAGCAAAAGGGAATTTTTACCGGAACAGCTTCGTGGTCCTAATATAGGTATATCTAAGCAGGTGAAGGATTATTTTGATCCTACAGGATTATTTAATCCTGGTAAGATATTTGGCTAATTTATCAACAAGTCGTTAATCTTTCCAACAGTCTGTCTTAGAATGAGAGTTTCATTATTCCGACACAATTGTCGGGATTTCTCGCCAAATCGGGATGTATCGATTTAATATCACAAGAGGATTAGGCATTGGGAAACAATGGTCAAATACAATATATGCGAATTATCTGACGGCTATATATGATTTTAGACACAGACTTCTCACAATGACCGGCACTTGTGGTTTGATATTTGCTTTACAATTACCCCTGCACTATTTTATTTAACTGTCTGATTTGATAAACTGGAGAAACTGTTGAAAAGTTCGTATCAAGCCTTGGATTACTACAAAATCGATGATCTTCTCACTGAAGAGGAGAAAATGATTCGCGACCTTGTCCGTGAGTGGGTTAGTATTGAAGTTATTCCGGTAATTGGTAAATTGGCTGATGAGGGTAAATTTCCCGATTCATTTATTAAAGGAATGGCAGAGCTTGGCTTGTTCGGTGCAACTTTGGAGGAGGAATACGGGGGGTCCAGCGCAAGTCAAATTGCTTATGGTTTAATGATGCAGGAGTTGGAGCGGGGTGACAGCGGATTGCGCAGCTTTGCATCGGTGCAGTCTGCCTTGGTCATGTACCCTATTCACAGATATGGCGATGAAGCGCAAAAGAAAAAATGGCTGCCAGAACTTGCTAGCGGCAGACTAATTGGATGCTTCGGGCTCACTGAGCCAAATCATGGGTCTGATCCGGGTGGTATGGAAACCAAGGCGGTCAGGGATGGTAATGATTTCATATTAAATGGCGCCAAGATGTGGATAACCAACGGCAGTATTGGTGATATATCCATCGTATGGGGAAAGCTTGATGAGATAATTAGAGGGTTTGTCATTGATCATGAAACACCGGGCTTCTCAACTATCGAAACGGTACATAAATGGTCATTACGTGCATCTGTCACCTCAGAGCTTATCATGGAGGATTGCCGCATTCCGGCGAGTGCATTGCTGCAGAAGACAAGTGGTCTGGGGGCTCCGCTGTCCTGTCTTACGCAGGCAAGATATGGCATTGCCTGGGGGGTTATAGGTGCAGCAATGGCATGTTACGACGAAGCGAAAAGGTATGCTCTTGAGCGTAAACAGTTTGATAAACCTCTGGCAGCCTTTCAGCTGGTTCAAAACAAGTTGACTGAAATGGCTACCGAGATCACTAAAGCTCAATTTTTGAACCTGCGGCTGGGTCAGTTAAAGCAGAACAATCAGCATACTGCCCAAATGGTTTCTATGGCTAAACGAAACGGGTGTTACCAAGCTCTCAGAATTGCCCGCACGGCAAGAGATATTTTGGGAGCAGCGGGGATAACCTATGAATTTCAAGCGGGAAGGCATATGTTAAATCTTGAATCGGTTATTACTTATGAAGGGACTCACGATATTCACTCACTAATTGTTGCAGCTGACCTTACAGGGATTGAGGCATTTAGATGAATCAAGCTGACAAAGCTATTTCTTTTGTTCCGTCACCGTTACTTGCCTTAATTACCGCTGGGAAGCTTGAGCATAGGTTTTACTGTGTGGTTGCCTTTGCTGATGTCTCGGGTTTTACCAAAATGTCCGAACAGCTATCTACGATTGGACGTGAGGGCGCAGAAGCGTTGACTGCCATTCTTAACTCATATTTTACGGCAATGATCAGCCGCATTGAGGAGAGTGGCGGATTTGTAGGAAAATTTGGCGGTGATGCTATGACGATTTTCTTTCCTGCCGAAAGTGAGGCTGATCTTAATAAGATTGCCAAAATAGCAGTTAGTACTTCTATTGATCTCCAACGTAAAATGGATGATTTTCAGGATGTCAAGACTAAAGCCGGCAGTTTTTCGCTGGGGATGAAAATTGGTATTGCTTCAGGGCAGGTGCTATTTAGAGTAGTAGGACCGGATGAGGATGGCGGGCGCGAATATTTACTCGCCGGTTATCCTCTCGATGAAGCTGCCAAGGCTGAGCACCACGGAACTTCTGGTGAAGTTGTTATTTCATCTGCTGTTGCATCACAATGCCAACTTGAAGGCGTTGACAAGGGGGAAGGATTTGTTGGACTAAATACAGCCACAGAGCTGTCCATGATTCAAGACAACCCGCCATCAATACAAGTTGATAAAGGTTGGACCGATATTTCTCGAACTTTTATTGATCCTGCTGTTTATAATCGTATGGCATTGGGGATAGATTCGGTTGGTGAGATCAGAAAAGTCTCTGTCATTTTCCTGTCATTTTCGGGGCTGGATTACGATGCGGATGAGAGTGTTGGTGATAAGCTTGATGAATTTTACAAGTGGATTTACGTTGTAACTCAGCGTTTTGGCGGTTCGATCAGCAAAGTTGATATGGGCGATAAAGGCTCAAAAATGATCCTGACTTTTGGGACGCCCAGTGCACATGAAAATGATGAAGAGCTATCGGTTCATTGTGCGCTTGAGTTAGTGAACGGTCGTGAACGAATGGCAATATTGGGTATTGAGACTAGGATGGGTGTAGCTTCCGGAGTTGTATTCGCAGGGGAGGTTGGCGCACCCAGCCGCCAGGAATATACTGTTATGGGCAGCGTTGTGAACCTTTCCGCCCGTTTAATGGCTTACAGCAAACCTGGGCAGCTATTAGTGGATGAGGTAACGAAGTCAAGATCAGAAAAGCGGTTTAATTTTTCTGAACCGGAGCATGTCAGATTTAAGGGAATTGGCGAACCGATTCCTGTATATGGAGTCGAGGGGTTAAAAATTGAGAGTGATGATGATGCCGAGTCCAGTTTGCATATCGAAAGAGTCCACACAAACATGGTAGGACGAGAGCAGGCTTTTGAGCAGTCTATAAATATCCTAGACTCCCTGGCTAAACATGGATTGCATACCTTGATCATCAAGGGCGATCCGGGCATTGGTAAATCTCGTCTTTCTCAAGCTATCCTCGATGAAACTCGCAATAGGAATTATTATATCAGCGCCGGCGAGGCACTGAGTTATGCCAAACAAACACCCTATCTAATATGGATTTCTATTATCCGTAAACTAATGAAATTACCTTCAGCTGGTGGGGGTGATGACGCAGTTAGCAAGATCGAGAAAATTGTAAATGAGGCTGATCCGGGAAATATATTTCGCGTTCCAATTATGGCTTCTATGTTAGGAATTGAGTGTGAAGAAAATGATATAACTAAAAACTTTGATGGACAGCTTAGGCAAGAAAATCTGTTTGACTTTTTTGTTCAATATTTTACCTATTTAGCTAAGCTTCACCCGTTGACTTTGTTATTTGAAGATTCCCAATGGATAGACCGCAGTTCATTATCGCTAATTGCGTATTTGATGCGTAACTTGAGCAATCTGCCCATACTGCTTCTAATTGCTCGACGTCCCTATAGTCGAAATTTTTCGTCGAAAAATATTCAGGAGATAGAAAATTCTGACAAGACAACGCATATTTCGCTGAAGGAACTATCTCAAGCAGATTCGGAGAGATTGATTTTGAACAATCTTGCTGGCGACGTTATTGATCAAGAGTTGATGAATTTCATATTCGAATCTTCACAGGGTAACCCTTCATTTACTGAACAGTTAGTGGAAAATCTTAAGTCCCTAAAAAGAATTAAAATTACTCCGGCGAGTGATGATTCAGGAGTATTTATTGAAGGAGTGGGCGATTTATCAGACATAGATGTTCCTGATTCATTGTCGAGCTTGATTATGAGTCAGTTAGATCGTTTGAAACCCGAGGCAAAGTTGACAGTTAAAGTGGCAGCTGTGGTAGGCAGGCAGTTTCAAGACGAAGTCATACAAAGGTCTTATCCGGTAAAAATGGATAAGCAGCAAATTCTTGATTCATTATCTGATCTGAAGTCCAATGACATAATAGATAGCGTAGGTGGAGATGATATTTACGATTACATTTTCAAGAATTTGCTGACTCGCGATGTAGCATACGACAGCCTGCTATTTTCGCATAGGCGTGAATACCATCGCAGAATTGGGATATGTATAGAGGATATTTACTCGGTATCGCTTACCGAATGGTATGAAGAACTTGCTCGGCACTTTGATCAATCAGAGGATGATGGACGTGCGGTAAATTACCTCGGTAAAGCTGGTGATAAGGCTTATGACCTGTATGCCAATGAGAGTGCCGATGACTATTACACGAGAGCGCTAAAGCGAGCAGATGCCGAAACTGATCCTGACAACAGATATAAAATATTAAATATGCGATCTAAAGTCTATGCAATAATTGGGCTTGGCGATAAACAAAAAAGCGATCTCGATGAGATGATTGAATTGGCGGGGAAAAGAGGTGATTTAAAGGGAAAGGTCAGCACCTATTCAAATCTGGCAAGATATTACACACGGATTCGGGACTTGGACAATACAAAGACTGTTATTGAAAAGGCGCTTGAAATATTAAATAATATTGATCATCCCTTTGGCGAGATTACCATAAAAAGTAAATACGGACAATGGTATTATGCACAAAACAAATTTGATGAAGCTCTAAATTATTTTGAAATGTGTAAAGATCAAGCTGCTAAAATTGGAGATGAACGTGGTTTAGCGGTAGCACTTACAAATTGTGGTATAGCTTATCAAGCACTTGGAAATCAAAAAGAGGCAATAAAAAATTATAACAAATCTCTGCAAATTGATCGGGAAATCGGCAACTTAAAATCTGAAGCGATGTCCCTCGGGAACATTGGCAGACTATATCACATGAGAGGAGATTTTGGTAAGGCTCTTGACCTATATCAAAAATCGTTTGAGATAGGGAAGAGCTTAGGATCCAAGCAGATACAATCACTTTCCATGGGAAATTTAGCCGTATTATATCAACTGAATGGCGAAAGAGAAAGAGCTTTAGATTCACACAAAGAAGCACTTGATATTAACCGTCGGCTAGGATTTGTAAGTGGTGAGGTATTGTCACTTTTTAATGTAGCTTCATGGTATCACGAAGATGCTGATTATGACAAAGCCATTGAGTATTTTGACAATGCCCTAATTTTGATACGAGATAACGGACTTGAAGGACAAGAACCTCATTGTTTATTAAATATGAGTCTTTCTTTTCACTATAAGGGTGAGCTTGAGCGAGCACAAAAAAATCTCGTAAAAGCCTCAAACCTTGCAATCAAGGTGAACAGTAAGATCATAGAGGACTATTCTCGCAGATACCTTGGGTTTGTCCTAATTGATCTTGGTGAGCTTGAAAAAGCAGAGAAACAATTTAAAACAGCTGAGTCAATAGCTTCTTCAATCGGCAGTAAAGTTTCAATTGCATCCGCAAAAATAGGATTGGGTTGGATTGATATGATTAGGAGCAGCAATCACGATCTGATAGTAACCGGAATCGATGAGGCAAAAAAATTGGGTGATACAGAAATGATACTTAAGGGTCAAACCGGCTTGGCAATGCTGTTAATTGAACAAAACAGTGAACCCAAGTTTGCCAAAGAATTACTCGAGTCTGCCCGAGAGCTCGCCGAATCAAGCGGTTATAAATGTGAAAATAAAATAATTGATGAATTATCCTCAAAGTTAAAATGAAAATCTACGAGGAAAATTTTTGTCTGAATAGTTGTCTATTATCGGATTGGCTTTAATATGAACCTGTTTAACCAATTGGTGGTTAAAGGGATGCCAATGGTTCCTAAAATAATTGTTGGAAAGGTCGCATCGAGGTATATTGCCGGAGAAAAAGTTGAAGATGCTGTTGCAAAAGTTAAAGAGCTTAACAATGAGGGAGCTCTTGCAACGGTCGATTTAGTCGGCGAGCATTCAGACTCAACCGAAGAATCTCTGGCAGCAGTAAATATCTATCTTGAAGTATTGGATCAAATTCATTCCCATAATTTGAAATCAAATATTTCCTTCAAGCCTACTCATGTCGGCTTATCTGTCGGTTATGATTTTTGTCGCGAACAAGTTCATAAAATTGTCAGCCATGCAAAAAAGCATGATAATTTCGCTCGCATTGACATGGAAAATTCACCATACACCGATGACACCCTCAAGTTGTACTACGACCTGAGCCAGCAATTTGATAATATGGGCATCGTGATCCAAGCTTATCTGATGCGAACCGTAAATGATATTGAAGGCTTGATTAAGGTTAGGGCAAACCTGCGCATTTGTAAGGGGATATACAACGAGTCGCGCCAGGTTGCCTTTAAAAACCGCCAGATTATCATCAATAACTATGCAATGCTGCTTCAGGAACTGTTAGCGAGCGGGTGTTATGTCGGAATAGCCACCCATTGTGAAGAGACAATTTGGCATGCTCTAAAAATAATTCATCAGCTCGGGCTAAATCGAGACCAATATGAGTTTCAGATGCTGCTCGGTGTTGATCATGAGTTAATGCGTATATTGCTGAATGATGGACATCGTCTGCGTGTCTATGTGCCATTTGGTGAAGAATGGTATCCATATTCTTTAAGAAGGTTATCCGAAAATCCTCAACTCGCCGGAAACATTGCTCGCGATGTATTAGGATTGTCAAAGTCAGCGGGGTAGATGCAATAAATTGCCAGAATTTCAGTTAGTTAGTAATTACAATCCTCGCGGCGATCAAGATTCTGCCATAGACACATTAATTGCCGGATTGGAGGAAGGACAGAAATTTCAGACACTGCTCGGAGTTACCGGTTCAGGCAAAACATTCACCATCGCCAATGTCATCGCAAAATACCAGAAACCAACCCTAGTATTGTCTCCCAATAAAACACTTGCCGCACAGCTTTATGGCGAGTTCAAAGGTTTTTTCCCCAATAATTCGGTCGAATACTTCATCAGCTACTACGATTATTATCAACCAGAAGCATATATACCACAAAGTGATACATTTATCGAGAAGGAAACATCGGTAAATGAGCAAATTGATAAGCTCCGGCTCAGAGCCACCAGTTCTCTTTTCGAGCGCGATGATGTGATTATTGTAGCGTCTGTATCCTCGATATATGGATTGGGATCACCTGCAGAATATCGTCGACAATTGCTCCTCCTTGAGGTGGGTCAGGTGGTTAATCGAAGAGATTTGCTGCGAAAATTGGTCGACATTCATTACAGCCGAAACGACTTGGAGTTTGCCCGCGGCTCATTCCGGGTCAGAGGTGAAACCATCGAAATTCATCCGGCATATGACGATTTCGGCTTACGTATTGAACTGGAATGGGATGAAATTGTCAATATAAGCCGCTTCACAGTATTGTCAGGATTGAAATTAGAATCGCTGAACCGCGTCGCAATTTATCCCGCCAAACATTTTGTTACCACCCCTGAGCGGTTGAAGGAATCAATTGAAGCAATACATGAGGAAATGCTTCAATATGTGGGTCTATTGCAGAGTAAGGGCAAGCTCATAGAAGCTCAAAGAATTGAGCAGCGAACCAGATTTGATCTGGAAATGCTGCGTGAGATTGGATATTGTGGCGGTGTTGAAAACTATTCGCGCCATCTTTCCGGCAGAAAGCCGGGCGAGCAGCCCTATACCTTGCTTGACTACTTTCCTGATGATTATCTTACCATTGTGGATGAATCTCATGTGGGTATCCCGCAAATCAGAGGCATGATTGGCGGCGATCAGTCTCGAAAACGTGTGTTGGTAGATTATGGCTTCCGCCTCCCGTCTGCATTGGATAACAGACCACTGACTTTTGAAGAGTGGGAGATCGCCGTGAACAATGTTATTTTTGTGTCGGCAACCCCCGCCGATTACGAGATAGAGATGTCAGATGGAGTTATTGTCGAGCAAATTATTCGCCCCACGGGTCTCGTTGAACCCGTGATTGAGATTAGACCAAGCGAAGGTCAAATTGATGACCTGATTGAGGAGATCAGGATAGTTGTGGATAGAGGCGAAAGGGTGTTGATTACCACACTGACCAAGCGAATGTCAGAGGATCTGACTGATTTTCTCGCCAAAGTTGGAATTCGCAAACAATACCTTCACAGCGAGATCAGCTCGCTTGACCGAGTAGAGATACTCAGAAATCTCAGGCTCGGCAACTTTGATGTATTGGTGGGGATAAACTTGTTGCGCGAAGGTCTTGATCTGCCTGAAGTTTCTCTTGTAGCAATTTTGGATGCCGACAAAGAGGGTTTTTTGCGCAGCGAGAGGTCTTTGATGCAGACATCCGGTAGAGCAGCCCGAAACGCAGCTGGCAAAGTGCTTTTTTACGCTGATAGAATTACCGATTCCATGCGCAAGGTTATTGAAGAAACTAACCGACGTAGAAAAGTGCAGATTAAATACAACGAGAAGAATAACATTACCCCGCAAACGATTCGAAAAAGTGTGGAAGAAATATTAACCCAGACAAAAGTTGCCGACGGAAAACCGAGTTCTCTAATTGTATTAGCGAGACAGGATTTACTTACCGATGGAGAAAAAGAGTCGTTGCTCGTACACCTCACCACCGAAATGGGGAATGCCGCCGAGGCATTGGAATTTGAAAAGGCTGCCCAGATCAGGGATCAACTTGCTCAACTGAGGGGAGATAAAATGAAAAAATTCGTTGAGGATGAATATAATTGAAGGTTTTAATCCTTGGATCGGGTGGTAGAGAGCATGCGCTTGCCTGGGCATGTTCAAAGAGCAACCTGGAGCCAGACATTTACTGTGCACCGGGCAATGGGGGTACACGTTCCCTCGGTTCTAATGTGTATCTAAACATTAACCATAATTCCTCAATTTTAGAATTTATTGAAGAAGAATCAATTGACCTGACAATTATTGGTCCGGAATTGCCTTTAGTTTCAGGTCTCGCCGATGAAATAGTAAAACGAGGATATAATGTTTTCGGTCCAAACGCTGCCTGTGCTAAGATTGAAGGTTCAAAATCGTGGGCAAAGAGCCTGATGACAGATATTGGTGTGCCGACTGCAGACTATGCGAGCTTTTCAAAAGTCAGAAAGGCATTAAAATATATCAAAGAAAAGTCATATCCGTTAGTGGTAAAAGCTGATGGACTCGCTGCCGGTAAGGGTGTGCTGGTCTGTGAAAACCGGGATGAGGCTGCTCAGGCATTGGAGGAGATGCTCAGTGGAAATTTATTTGGTGAAGCTGGTCATAGGGTTGTGATTGAAGATTTAATAGTCGGCAGAGAAATTTCTATTATGGCGCTGGTTGATGGCGATGACTATTTGCTATTGCCGCATTCGCGCGATCACAAGCGGGCTTATAACAATAATACCGGTCCGAATACTGGTGGAATGGGAGCATACGCCCCGGTTTCTGATATGAGTGTGGAGCGGGTAAATGGCATTGCTAAAGAGATATTTCCACCTGTTCTTAAGTACTTTAGCGAAAGAGGAATGTGCTACCGAGGCTGCCTCTTTGCCGGGATAATAGTTACAGAAAACGCTTATAAAGTTCTGGAATTCAACTGTAGATTTGGCGATCCGGAATTTCAAGCAGTACTGCCGTTAGTCAAATTTGACATGCTGGAGTTGATGGTTAGCGTTGCCAGCGGCAGCCTGCGTCATTGGATGAGAGAGCGTGATGTCACAGGGGAGAACTGGATTGAACTTAGCACTGGAAAACATGCGACAACAATTGTGGCAGTATCTGATGGGTATCCAGGAAATTATTTAAAAGGAAATCCAATAACCCGCTTGCCTGATTCCACAGAGGAACTAATGATCTTTCATGCAGGAACGACTCTGATTGACAACAACCTCACCGCCACGGGCGGTAGAGTGGTGGCGGTTACTGCTGTAGCCGAGACTCCACAAGACTCCGTTGATCAGGCTTACAAAGCAGCCGAACAGATTGAATTTATAGGTCGTCGATTTCGCACTGACATTGGATGTGAACTCAAATAAAATGCCCAAAGCGACTGTCAATGATTCGCCTGATCAATATTCCTTAGATGAAATTAAGGGTAATTCTCAAGCTGTAAATCAGGTTAAAAGTCTAATCCGCCAGGTGGCGAGTAGCGATATTACTGTATTAATTACGGGTGAAAGCGGGTCAGGCAAAGAGTTAATTGCCGAGGGGATTCACAAACTAAGCCAACGAAGTCCAAAATCGCTGATTACGGTAAATTGCGGCGCCATACCCGAGGGTATTTTTGAGAGTGAAATTTTTGGCCATGAAAAAGGCTCTTTTACTTCCGCAGATCAGCGCCGAAAGGGCTATTTTGAAATGGCTGACCACGGGACACTTTTCCTGGATGAAATTGGTGAAATGCCCC
>Ga0066376_10002989_pt1 | contig 15479 bp, 15 predicted proteins | sample Knorr_S15_td_Bot_FD_77009 | JGI IMG/M metagenome (GOLD analysis project Ga0066376, IMG submission 77009) | Marine microbial communities from Southern Atlantic Ocean transect - Knorr_S15_td_Bottom_ad_5009_LV_A | ecosystem: Environmental > Aquatic > Marine > Oceanic | place: Southern Atlantic... | reverse complement strand
TGATCCATTGTTGTATTTTTATCCTGAAAAACAGATTCTTGATTAGTATGAAATCAATCAGGTACAATCATCGCCTTGATGACCTGATCTGAATACCCATCGACCAGATCGAAGGCTTTCTGCGTTTCCGACAGGTGGAAGGTGTGAGTGAGCATGAAAGAACAATCGATATCGCTACGTTGCACGAGGTCGATCGCTGCGGGGATGCAGCCGTTTTGGCGGCGTACATTTTTGATCGTCACTTCCCGCCGGCGTAAAATATGGGGATCCAGCAGGATATGAGCTGTCTCCGGGATGCCAACGAGCACCAGCGTGCCGCCCGGATTTAATCTATGGCAGGCTTCGTCCAGGATGTCGGGCTCACCGCAGCAATCGAAGACCACATCATACGTCTGTCCGGAGGGCGGCTTATGGTTCATCGGATCGAATGCGTAAGAAAGACCGTGTTGTTCGGCGATCTGCCGGCGATAGGCCAGGGGGTCTACACCGGCGATCTGCGTGATACCGATTGCCCGGGCCGCGAGCATAACAGACAGCCCTATCGGCCCCAATCCATAAATACCAATCGCTCTGCCGGCCGTCAGCCCGCCCTGCCGGGCGGCATAGCAACCGATAGACAACGGCTCTACCAGCGCAGCCCATGCCGGTGAAAGATCATCAGATACCGGAAAACAGCACGACTCGGGCAGGACGTAATATCCACTCAAACACCCATCCAACTGACCGGGACAGCCCATAAAACGCAGGTCTCTACAGGTATGCGTCCGCCCGTTCCGGCATTGATCGCATACCCCGCAGCTTACCGCCGGATCCACTGCGATCCGGTTGCCCGGTTTGATTCTGGTCACGCCGGCGCCTGTTTCGACCACCGTGCCTGAGCACTCGTGGCCGACCAGAAAAGGAAAGGTGATCTGTTGGTCACCGATCCGTCCGGTGCGATAATAATGGATATCGGAACCGCAAACGCCCACCGCGTCTACGCGGAAAAGAACATCTGTTTCATGTATAATTTCCGGTTCAGCGAGATCCGCTGGGGCAAAATGGCGGATAGCGGTTAAGGGCATTGATTTCATAAGAGATAAGGGGCGGGCAGGTAAGAGATAAGGGTTTATTGCCCACTTGCCCACCTGCCCGTTGACTCATATCGCCGGCATCACATTACCGCCGCATACGGGAATATAGGCGCCGGTGATAAAGCCGGCCAGATCGGATGCCAGGAACACGACGGTATGGGCGATTTCCTGGTCTTCACCACGTCGTCTTAAAGGAACACTTTTAGCATACGGATTTCGCCGCGGTATCAAGGGTTTGTAATTACGCTCTTTATCGCTGATCGTCCATCCCGGCGCCACCTGATTCACTGTGATGTGGTGCTCGCCTATTTCCCTAGCCAGTACCCTCAGTACGCCATCCATCCCGCGTTTGCCGGACACATAGGCGGATTGACCGGGCAAGTTCTGCATGGAACATTCGGAGTTGATCGCAATGATACGGCCGTATTTCTCTTTTATCATATCCGGTGCAAAGGCTTTTGCCATCAAGACATTCTGCAGGACGCAGGAACGAAACTGGCTCTCATAGTCATCGATGGACTGTTCGAGTACACTCGACCAGGGATACTGTATAACGGCATTGTTGACGATAATATGCGGGCTGCCGAGGGTTCCTTTTATCGCGTCGCGCATGGCGAATACGGATTCTTCTTCCGTGATATCCGCCTGAACTTTCATCGCTCGAACGCCCATCTCCTGTACTTCGTTCAGCAAACTGTCCGCCTGTTCGGAGTTAGCATGATAGTGTATGGCCACATCCGCGCCGCTACGGGCCAGCGTTCGGACCATCACCCGGCCCAGCTCACCTGTACCGCCTGTAACAACCGCTATTTTTCCGGATAAATCGATTTGAATCATGGATCTCCTCTTATTTCAAGTTCCGAGGTCAGAGTTCCGCCTACGCGCACGGCGCGACGTACGCGTACAGACGTAAAAGAGATAAAAATGTCCAGAGTACCGAGTGCTGAGGATACCACTAATTCTGTATCTCCTGTTATGCAATCGCACTTATGGGCAATCTTTACACCGGACGGGCTGAATGTATATCGATGACAAATCGAAGCCCCTTTGATAGAATATACATGTTGGACAACCGGCACGGCAAATGCTTTCAGGGAATGAAGTAAAAAGTGAAGTGTGAAGCGTGAAGAGTAAAAGATAGTTCTGAGTTCCGAGTAGAAAGTTTCGAGTAAAAGATAGTACAGAGTGGAGCGTGCAGAGTGAATTTCAGATGATCTATATATCGCTTGACAAATGTGTGGTACGGCGCTTAGTTTGCATGAATATTCCGCTTTACCGACGACAATTCTACTTAGAGGTTTCGGAGATATTATGCCGTGTTGTATCACGTATCCAGGTGAATTTCTGCGGTTGTTTGTCCCTGTATTTTTAACCGGACTAACCGTAGTCGGGTGTTCCCATACGCATACCTTTACCCCCAACGATGCAGACGGATATTATGAACGGATCAATAAAGCGGGCCAGACTCAGAATATCCTGATCCGGTTGGATGGAGGAGACGAGCGGCGAGGTGCGAATATACATGTCGGTGCAGATTCTGTGACCTGGATGACGCCCGATCCTTTCACCCGTCGTTTTACGAGGCGACGCGGTGTACCAACCGGTCAAGTATCAGAAATCGTCGTAACAAATCGGACCAAAAGCGGCCTGATAGGTACGGGTCTCGGGATGCTGGCAGGCGGCCTTCTGGGCGTTTTTCCCGATATGGTCAACAGTATCAAGGGCAATCAGTTTGATGCCGGACGCACCCTATTCTTCGGTGGCCTCTTGGCTGCTTTCGGAGGGATCGGCGGCGGCGTAGCTGGGGTGAAAAAAGGCACGCAGGACATCTTCATATTTTCCGAATATCTGGAAGGATCGGACGCCTATTTTATCACGCAACAATTGAAAGGTGTTTTGCCCGGTGTAGACGATGTGCTGTCGGATCTGAGGCGCGGTATCCGGGGTTTGAACGCTGGACAGATTAAAGAAATGGTGACACAGAGCAATATTATATATACCATCGATGACAATCCCTTTTGTTTCTTAGTCGTGAATTCAAGATCGGTAAAAATATATCTGTCGGCAACCCAAACGGATGTGTCCGATCCCTTGGGTTTGTTACGCCCCTGGTCAACCCGGGATAGTTGGTTTGCGATCAGTCCCGGTGGCGATATGGATTACACGATAAATCTTATTAAACAGGCCTATGCAAAGGTCAGTACCTAAGGAACGACCGTTTATAACCCCATCATCCATCTTTCTCAAGAGAGGTCTATCATGACTCGTTTTTTCAATACCGCCTTTATGATCATTTGCATTGGTCTATTGGGTTTGAACTGCGGCAATCAGGAGCCCGATATCGTCGATCAGGTCGATACCCCGCCGCTCGATGAAGCCCAGGTCATCGCTAATCGGGTCATGGACGCCATGGGTGGTAAAGAGAACTGGGACAATACGCGGTATCTGAGATTTTCATTCTTCGGCTTCCGCACCCATCACTGGGACAAGTGGACCGGACGTTACAGGGTATCGTGGACCGACCGGCAAAGCAAGAAGGACTATTTAATCCTGATGAACTTAAACACAAAAGAAGGGAAGGCGTTCGTGGCCGGTGAGGAAGTGACGGATGCCGAAGAGCTGCAAGAATTAATGACCCGCGGTGAACGCGCCTGGATCAACGATACCTACTGGCTTCTTATGCCGTATAAACTGCAGGACCCCGGCGTCAATCTGGTGTACGAAGGGGAAGTGACCATCGACGAAAAAATGTACGACAAACTACATTTAAGTTTTAACGACGTAGGGGTTACGACCGGCGACGAATACTGGGCTTATATCAATAAAGAGACGCATCTGATGGACAAGTGGGAATATTTACTTCAGTCGCGTGAAGGCCAGGAAGAACGAAGTCGGGGGGAATGGAAATGGAACAACTGGCAGCCGTATGGAAGTATTCTTTTGTCGGCAGAGCGTGAAGGGACCGACGGTACGAAGCGGGCACATGGCGATGTCGGCGTCTTCGATCATATGGCCGACGCGATTTTCTCTTCGAGTGATGCGGTGACCGATGAGATGTTGCAGGCTTCCGCCACCACGCCGACCTCTCAACCCGCGGCGGCTACATCACAGCCTGATTGACGGAGACCGGTATGGCCACTATGGCGCCTACGCCTATCCATATAGCCCTTGATCATCCGGAAAGCGGCCGACTGACCATTTTCTGGGATGACGGCAGTGAATCTGAATATCTCCTGGCTGATTTACGTAAAACCTGTCCATGCGCCACCTGCAGAGATTTACGAGACCAACTGACATCGAGCAGTGAACTGACCCTGCTTACCAACCATGCCATAGATCCCAGTACAGAGGTGATCCATATGGAGACCGTAGGACGATATGCTATTCAGTTCACCTGGAAAGACGGCCATAATACCGGGATCTATACCTACGAATTTCTACGGGAGGCAGGACAGAAAAAGCAATAAAGCCATGAGGGTCTATCGCCATGATCATTTATTGCCCTAAATAGGACCATTCAAGAGGAGAACAGGCTGTGCCGTCCGAACAGTTACGGAATCTCAAAGTAAAAGTCGGTTTATTGGGCGTAACTCACCCGCATGCCGACGCTCATTTGCGTACGCTTGAATTACTGGACGAAGTGGAAAGCATTGCCGCCTGGGATGAAGGCGAAATCGTCGTGGATGCCTTGAAAAAAGAAAACCGTCCTAAAATGGAGACGACGCAGACCACATTGGAACAAATATTAAACCGGCAGGATATTCCTATTATTATCAGCCTGGGGTCCAATAGCCGAAATCCGGACTGGATCATTCGGGCCGCCGGTGCGGGAAAACATATTCTTACAGAAAAGCCCGTGGCGGCGAATTCCAACGCTTTAAATCGTGTCGTCAGCGTTATTCGCCATGCCGGTGTACATCTGGGTGTTTATTATACCTGGCGGTTCAATCCTATTGCACGTGATATCCGGGCTATGATTGAACATGGCGTTATCGGCAAATTGTTGACGGTCGAAGCACGGATGATCACCTCGCAGGTGCAATTTCGAGATCCATCTCACTGGCTGTTCAAAAAAAATATCGCCGGCGGCGGCATCCTGAGCTGGCTTGGCTCTCACTGGATTGATTTAATACGATATATCACTCAGGATGAAGTGGATAAGGTTTCTGCTATGGTCGATACCTTGAATGGTGTTGCGATCGACGTGGAAGATACGGCTGTGGTCCTCATGCATTTGAAAAGTGGGGCGCTCGCTACGCTTCACGCCGGCTACCTGCTTCCCATCAGCCAGACGGGGTATACCTCCGGCACATACGATACCTACCTCTGTTTCCGTGGCCTTAAAGGGAATATCACCTGGTATCCGACCAATCCCGAACGAGAAGTCATTGTGGAAAGCGTAGCGCCGGGCTGGCTTGCAGCGCCGCATCGGGAGTTAAAATATACCATGGCTGAGTCCGACGCCTACGGCGGTCAATACGGTCTGGAACTTGTTCGACAATTCATTATTTCCGCGATGCGTAAAGACACCCCTGCCAATGGCGCCGAGAACGCGCTTCGCGTCATGCAAATCATTGAAGCAGCCTACCATTCCAATAGCTCGGGACGGACGGTCAAAGTAGGGGAAGAGCGGAGGTAGGAATTCATTATTCCACATGCCATCCTTAACCGACAAAATTGTTCTCATTACCGGTGCATCCGCCGGTATTGGTCATGCTACGGCTGTTGCCTTCGCCAGAGAGGGCGCCACGGTTGTACTGGCAGCGCGCTCCGAGGACCGGCTGCAGCAGGTATCTGATGAAATAGAACAATATGGGCGTCCCACCCTGGTGCTGCCCGTTGATGTGGCGGACCGGGATGGTGTGTTTACCATGATGGCCCGCATCATGGATTCATTCGGCCGTATCGATATTCTGGTCAACAATGCCGGTATCGGTTTGGTCAGCCCGGTCGTTGATATGGCGCCGGCCGATTTACAACGGGTGATCGATGTCAATCTCTTTGGCATGATCTGGTGTACACAGGCCGCCCTGCCCCATATGATACAACAAAAAAGCGGCCAGATTATCAATGTGTCCTCTATTGTGGGAAAACGGGCTATACCCTATATGTCCGCCTACTGTGCCAGTAAGTTCGCTATGCAGGCCTTTTCCGAATCCTTGCGTGTCGAGACCACCCCTCATAACATACGTGTCACCGTCATCTGTCCGCCACGCGTCCAGACAGAATTCGATACAACCCCCATGATGCAACATCAAATCAGCCAGAGAGTCAATCTCCGTGGTATTACCTCCGAATCAGTGGCCTCGGTGATTATTCGCGCTGCCCGTAGACGTCGCAGCGAAGTGATCATTTCTCTACCGGCTAAATGCCTGGCGCTCGGTCAGAGAATATCACCCCGCCTGATGGACTGGGCCATAACCCTGATCTGGAATCGTCTGGCCCATAAACAACAATAATGAGTAGCCTGTAATAGGGGAACTCATCACAACGCTGTTTCATTCCCCTATTACAACGCACCAACTCATAACCCATAGAGTTCCGAGTTTCGAGTTCCGGGTAATAAGTAGGATACTTTGTTGACATGCTACATGCCTCTCGACACTCGGAACTTGGAACTGTCTTTACAAATCACCAAATCACCAATGTCTTTCATTCATATTCCAAAAAGCTGGCACATACCGGCATCACAGGCTACACCTGAAGATATCTATCTTGACCGCCGCCGATTATAGAAAACAATGGGTTTCGGGGGTATCAGTGCGCTTGGGGTTCTGACCGGCTGTGATCGCCTCAATGCCTGGAGACCTAACAATCCGAATCAGGATGCCATCTTACAACCCCCCTCTACAGGGCCACCTCAGGCATCCCGCACTCAAGATTTATATCCTGCTCGGCACAATCCTGCTTTCACACTGGATCGCCCGCTAACGCCGGAATATACGGCCAATAATATAATAATTTTTATGAGTTTGCGGTATCCAAGGATGTGAATAACTACGTTCACAAATTTCGGACCCGACCGTGGGAGGTAGAGGTGAAAGGGCTGGTTGAAAAGCCCCAAACATTCGATCTGGATGATCTGGGCCGCATGATGCCTCTTGAGGAGCGGTTGTATCGGTTCCGTTGTGTCGAAGCCTGGGCGATGGCGATACCCTGGACCGGATTTCCGTTTAAAGCGCTGCTCGACAAAGTACAGCCCAAGTCGGATGCCAAATATGTCAGGATGCTAACCTTCCTCCGGCCGTCGGAAGCGCCCTGGCAACAAGCGAAATGGTTTCCGTGGCCTTACTATGAAGGCTTAACAATAGAAGAAGCGATGAACGAGTTAACCCTGCTGGCGACCGGTATCTACGGCCATGAGCTGCCGGTTCAACACGGTGCGCCCATTCGTCTGGTCACCCCATGGAAATATGGATATAAAAGTATTAAGTCCATTGTGCTCATCGAACTGGTAAAGGAAAAGCCCAGGATTTTCTGGAATGACGAGGCGCCGAGTGAGTACGATTTTTATCCCAATGTAAACCCCTACATCCCCCATCTTCGCTGGTCACAAGCCACAGAGCGTATGCTGGATACAAACGAAAAACGAGAGACCATGCTGTACAACGGCTATGCGCCTTATGTCGCCCATCTGTATAAGACTTAGGGGTGCGGAAATCTGCTAATCTCACTCTGTGATTTGTACTTCGTAAAACCCGATTTTCGTACTCTGTAGTGCTGTTTTTCAAAGCATAAATACAAAGCACAAAGTACCGTAATTTATAGGTTTAATTAAAGAAATTCCTTGACATACTACCAGTAATCCGTATACTTGGCCGAAGTTTTAATTTCTTCTTTATTCTCCCTGACAATCTGATGCTGCACGGTAAAGACGTTCGCCCGTTGTCTTTGTTTTTTTATTTCGCCCTGATTGAAAAGGGAAGATTAAATTTTCTATGCAGGTAGGAGACCGTAGCATGAATCGTGGCACAGTTAAGTGGTTTAACGAGCGTAAGGGGTTTGGATTCATCGCACGTGAGGATAACGACGAAGATGTCTTCGTCCATTACTCGGCGATTGTTTCTGAAGGATTCAAGACGCTGCACGAAGGCGATGAAGTGACCTTCGAGATCCAGGAGGGTCCTAAAGGGCTCCAAGCAGCTAACGTGGCCAAAGTGTAAATATAAATGAAGGTATGGTCGTTTCCAACGGGCAGATTGTGTAAAACAGTCTGCCCGTTTTTTTATACATGAAGTTGAACCGTTCTATATTTGAGGTGTATGATAACATAGTCCCATACAAAACCGTTATGAAGTAAGCGACCGGCAGGGGATGAAGCTCATTGAAAATCTGTAGCATGGCAAGTAGAATGAAAAGCCGGAGGGGTTCAATCAGGCAAGGACAATGAGGCCTAAGATGTCTACAACCTCACCCTTCCAGGAAGATAGCCTGCCGACTCAAATCCAGCCGAATGCGTCAGCAGGTTCGCCAGGGTGATCGGCTTGTCGAATGCCGGCGGTATCTGAAAGGTCGTCAGATACCGGTTCACATCCGTGTTCAGGTCAAGCTTGCCCTGTTCTACCAACTGCATTACAGCCGTGGCTGTAAACGTCTTGGTAACCGATCCCACATAGAACAAGGTGCTGTCCGGATCTACCGAGCGCTTTTTTTCCACATCACGATATCCGTACCCCCGGCTAAAAACAATTCGGCCATCTTTGACAATCACCACCACAGCGCCTGAAACCTCACTCGAAGAGGCGTCCCATGAAAACAGGGAGTCCATCACCGCAGCTACCGTCTGCGGGTCAAAAGGACGGGGTGAGGTGTTTTCACCCATGGATGATTGGGCGCAGGTGGGATAGATAAATAGAAGCTGGATGGCGGCTACACCCCAGAAGCAGATGTTAAGTGGGTTGAACATAGTGTCCCCCAGACGGCCGTGATTTGTGTGCCAATAGGTAGATTTCATCATAATCTCCATTAGATCATCGCGGATTTGTGAATGCGGATTTCAGTTTTACGGTCTGTTCAAAACCCATATGTTACGATAACCATGGTGTCTTAGACTGGCGCGATGCCACGCCGGTTACACATTATTTTAATCCATCCAATCATGGTAATTTTTTTCACAAGTACACGACAAAAAAAGGTCGTCATTGCCGCAAGTTTTAAGCGGGAATGACGTGTTCTAGTTTGATCAAGCCAGTATCGAGTTTTGTCGTGTACTTTACTATTTTTTTAGTCTACATTTCCCGAATAGAAACCTATCCAACTCCGCCGGTATATCGGCGACCTGCCTCTGGTATATAATTCGATATTTTAATATTAAACCGTGACAACGGGGCTTAACTATCTATTAATTGGTATGTTATATCTTACATTTAATCACCGATTGCTTTTGGCACCATCTTTGCAATATAATAATGATACGCACAGACCGCGTAACGCGGTTTGCACGAAGTACCCCGAGGTTTCGCTGGCTTCGCGCAATCTCAGTCATAATCCAACCGGGGAGAAAATGCGTATGATCGATGTATATACCTTAAGTCTTATCCATTTCTATTCACCCCAAAGCCAGGAGATAATCCATGAAACATCAGATGCGCTTCTTACTTATCATGGCCGTTTTTATCGGTCTTATGTTGACGGGGCTATCGCCGGGAACAGCGCGAGCGCAGGTTTCCGACCAGCCTGATACGCCGTTTAAGCTCGCTACATTTGAAGCCAGTGGTATGATCCGAATCGGTATGGAAGTTCAGAATAAACTGATGGATCTGAACGGCGCCAACGCGTATGTAACCAAACAACTCGGTTTGCACATCGTTTCCATACCGGACGAGATGCGTACTTTAATTGAACGGTACGGTGCGATATCGAATCGAATGTATCAGATCGCCAACTATATGGGGGCCGAGAATAGGCTGGCGGATAAGAACCTCGGCTTCGTGTTCGATCCCGAACGCGTGTCCTTCAAAGCCCCGATTAAATATCCATATAACCTCCTTGCGGCAGCGGCGAACTATAAGTCGCATGCGGAGGAGATGGCGGGACCGCCTTCAGGTGGCGGAGGACAGTCCGGTCAAGGTGGTCCACCGGGTGGTGGTGGCGGTCGTCGTGGTGGATTTGCAGCGGTAGAGGTGGATGTCGATAATGAAGACCCACACTTCTTCGCCAAGTCACCGCGCTCCAGCATCATCGATCCGGGCGCCCCTTTCTACATTCCGAAAGACATTAACATCGACTGGGAAGCTGAACTGGCGATCATTATAGGAAAACCGGGACTTAATTTAACCCTGGAAAATGCGCACGATTACGTGTTCGGCTATAGTATCATCTACGATGTGAGCCGACGAGGCGGCACCGGTCGCCGACCTGCCAATAGAATGTTCCTCGGTGTGAACTGGTTCCGGGGTAAAAGCAGTGACCGCGCCGCGCCGTTCGGGCCATACATCGTACCCAAAGAGTTCATCAAACATGATAATCTTAAGATTATGACCAGAGTGAACGGCGTCACAAAACAGAATGGCAACACAATGGACATGATTTACGACGAAGCGCATATGATCCGTTTCCTGACCTCGGTCCTTACACTCTATCCTGGCGACGTGATTGCAACGGGAACGCCGGATGGCGTGGGAAGGGCTCGTAATCCACCGGAATACCTAAAACCCGGTGACGTGGTGGAAATCGAAATCGAAGGCATAGGTATCCTCAGAACGCCGATGGAAGCGGCTCCTTGATTTAGCTCAATCAACAATGTTCGTTGCAACAAATAATAAGTATTCAATAATATTTGTTGCAACAAGAAATGGAGGCAGACGGCAGATTACAACAGATCGTCTGCCTCCATTGTCGTTTAATATATGAGGACGGCTCATAAAAATTACGAACATGAATTTCACGAAGGGGCCGGCCATGCGTTCCTCCAGAGACAGAACGAACGCGAAGGCGCCAACAGGAATGCGACGATAAAAGCCTGGCCTCGTGCGATCCGGTTTTTGAAGCAGCATCTGGGGAATGATTTTAATTGCGAATTTCGAATTGCGGATTGGGGTGTAGGCGAAATTGTTATTGAACGTGGGATAATTACCGATTCGGGGAGGATGGTATGATACGTAGCGTTGTGGGATGTATAGGACTGTTGATGGTCGGCTATATATCGATGATGTCGATGGCGCAGGGGACGCGCCTTGCGGTACTGATACCGGTGCAAACCGCACAGGAGGGAGGATCGTCGGGTGCTTTGCCGCCGGGAAATGAGCAGGCAAAGCCAAGGCTGAACACCTCACCGCGCCACGGCGAGTGGATTGACGTAAAGGTTCCCGGAAGCGACCAACCGGTAAAGACCTGGATCGTGTATCCGGAACGCAGTACCAGAGCTCCGGTCGTGATCGTCATCCACGAAATATACGGGTTGACGGACTGGATCCGATCGGTTGCCGATCAACTCGCGGCAGATGGATTTATAGCCCTGGCGCCGGATGTGCTGTCCGGTAAAGGACCCGATGGCGGTGATACCGATTCGTTCGGCAGCCGCGATGCGGTGGTGGGCGCCATGCGGAAGTTAAGCCGAGAAGAGGTGACGACCCGGCTGAATGCAATACGCGATTACGGTATTAAGCTACCGGCGGCCACCGAGAAATTTGGATCCATCGGGTTTTGTTGGGGGGGAAGCACAAGCTTTGCCTACGCGACCGCACAGCCTGAGCTTAACGCGGCTGTCGTATATTACGGCTCGGCGCCGGCTGCCGCCGGCCTTGGGAAGATCAACGCACCGGTACTCGGATTCTATGGTGGGGACGATGCCCGGGTCAATGCAGGAATTCCAGCGGCTGAAACCGGAATGAAGGACCTCGGCAAGTCCTATGAACACCACATATACGAGGGCGCTGGGCATGGATTTTTACGGGCACAGGATGACCGTGATGGCGCCAACATGCGCGCAACGCAGCTGGCCTGGCCGCGTACGGTCGCTTTTTTTCGTCAACACCTGGAGTAAAGGTGTTGACGCGCGGATGGCTAGTGGCGGTTAGCAGGTCGTCTGGTGGTCATGATGATTAGAATAATAGACCCATAATCGACCACCCGCTACACGCACTGAGCCCTAACATCATTTCTTAAGTGTCGCCCCTGTCAACTGCGCCAGCGCGGCCAGTGAGGTTTGGGCTGCATTTAGACCCAGGCGGAAATCCTTATCACTGAACGTGGCGTATAGATCGGTCGGCTGATGCCAATGCGGATCCCAGCCGTTGCCGACTTGCGTACCCCGTTCGTTTTCCCGAAGACTGATCGCGGCCACAATATCCTGAAACGGAGCGGAGTCCGTATTGGTCATGTGGCTCCCGACCGTCGCAGGATAGTCGGCGGCGTAAGTCTCGTTGGCGACCTGAAATACCCATGCCAGCGCCTGAGATTGGGCTGCGAATACTGAATTCACCTGGAATTCGATATTGACGTCCGCTTCGGGGCGTTGCGTCTCACTCAAGGTGCCGTCCTCGCGAGGCATACCGTGGTCGAAGAGCATCATGTCGTGCTGAATCATTCCAAGCCATTTCGGTTCGGGGTATCTGCCTGATCCGGGCGGATCCTCCTTGCCCTGCAAGGCCTGTCGCTGATCGACATAGGCTCGGCTGCCGTTGAGCCCGGTTTCCTCGTTGTTCCAGAGAACAAAACGAATAGATCGTTCCGTCTGGACGTCGGGACTACTGAAAACCCGTGCCAGTTCCATCACAAGCGCTGTGCCCGACCCATCATCGTTTGCGGCCTCACCCCAACCGTGTCCATCCATATGCGCCCCAACGATGTACATCTCGTCGGGACGGGTGGTACCGATTTTGGTGCAGAACACCTCTTCTCGTGGTCCAGTGGTCATCGGCTGCATGTTGATTTCCCGAAGCCTGATGTCGGGTTGTGCCTCAGGATCGGTATTCACGCCGGTGCGCGCACGAAGGCCACGCTGCCGACCACCGCCGACCGCCATATTTTCGGGCCGCGGCGTGCGACGACGTCGCTGGCCCGCAACCGGCGCATACTCATATTTGAGTCGTTCCGTATTGGCGTAACCATAGCTCTTGAGCTGTGATTCAATCCAGTCTATTGCCGCCTTGTTTCGGTCGGTCCCCTGCCGTCGATCCCCGAATCGGGTCAACCCTTTTAGCGTGGCCTTGTACTGCTCCAAATCGAGTCGTCCGACCATCACCCTGACAGGATCGTCCGCCGAATTATCCTGCGATTGGTCGGCGGGACGTGCAGCCGGTTGGGAGAGGCCAAACCCGCTGAGGTGTATGGCCAGACTGCATGTAGCAATAATGAACAGGGTCCAACACATATACTTTTTCATGATACCCCTCTTATTTTAAACGATTTATGATTTGCACGAGATGACCACCATCAGAATCCATGACGAACAATCCGACATGATCTTTTTCCCACCCCAGGCGGAAGACGATCCTCTTTCCATCGGGAGACCAGCGCGGCTGAAAACAGCCCGCTTCCGTATCCGTGATTTTTCTAATACCTGAGCCGTCGGCATGGACGGTGTAAAGCGCGGCGGTCGTGTTGTCCCCCGGGCTTTGTGAGACGAAAACAATCCGGCTTCCGCCCGGCGACCAGTCCCCGTTGTAGTTCGGCTGCCTGCGCCGGCTCAGATTACGAGGATTGGAGCCATCCATGTTCATCACATAAATCTGATCCTCTTTTCCGCGCTGTGACGAGCATCTCGGTACCGTCCAGAGAAACTTTCGGATAGATCACGTCATACTCAGGAGCAGGGAATCTTTGCCTGTTTTCACCGGTCACGTCCATGAGAAAGGACTGCCGCCGATCCTTCTCATTGAAGGCGAATGAAATTCGTTTGCCGTCCGGCGACCAGGCTGGCGTAAATTCATCCTCAGACGTTTCTGTGAGCCTACATACTTGACCATCGAGGTCCTTGATATAGATCTCCCGGTTCCCATCGCGGTCGGATAAATAGAGAAGGTACTTGCCGTCTGGGGCGTAGGAAGGAAACGTCTCATTGAACTGTGTGGTGGTAAGGCGTTGTCGATCCGAAACATCCGCGTCAACGGAATAAAGCTGCCACGTACCGCTCTCATTCGACGTGTAGATGATCCGCTGACCGTCCAGCGACCAGTCGCCTTGTCCGGAGAAAGCCGGCTGGGCGGTGAGATCAGCAGCAAGTATTGTGATGCAGAACGCAAAGAATAGAGTTGGCATGCATGTAAGGGCTACCATCCGATCGGCTGCCTGCACAATGGTCCGCCGATTTTTTGTCTGACATGGCCTACATATTTTTTATATATTTTTAATATAATAGCCAGTTTGCATCTGGTTGGCAATGCCAAAAAAGGCTACATTCTATTCTTCGTCGGCGCGTCCATGTGAACATCCTTACGGGATTCCCTGTCAACCAAGGAGAGATATGATGAAACGATATTAACTGTTGCGGACCGTGCTTGGTGTGATGTGCCTTGTCACAACGGTCTGGGTATTGATTGATCAGTTTGAACCGCTTAATGCCAGAACCATCCGCAATCCCATGATTACTGAATCAGATACAGACCTGATACTTACCATCAACCATGATCCTTTTTCATTTGGGACACCAGGCAGCCAGACCCATGTTTTTCATTCTTTGCCGCTACACCAGGGGCAGGTAAAGTTAAAATCATCGTCAACCCGGATTCCATTGAAACAATATGGCGATATGAGACGCCGTTCAATTCCAAACGGATCTGGCCGGAGTTTTCATTTAACTTCGTCCCGGCCGGCACATACAAAGCGCCCCTTTTTAAGGATGCTACGGGGCAGACCATGCTCGTACCCATAGTCGATGCAGACCAACTGACCGAAACAGGCGTTGCTTTTTAATTCAGGTCAGGTATTCGAAGTGGTTGACGGCGTAGCAGCGGACCTGCAGGGGGTTACCTTTAAGGACGCTTCCATGATCACATCGGAGTAGGACGCCTATCCCACAGATTATACGACGTGGTTGCCGAATTTCACCGGTCAGGTTATGGTCTACGCATTTCAGACGATGAGCAGAACACCTGTCCCGTAACCCCCATTAGACACCGACCTCGTGATCAATATCCTTATCGTGTCTGCTCTCATCTTTATACTTGTAATCATAGCATCGCGTCGTCGGAGGTGAGAATATTCGGTTAAAACCTTGACATATCCCTGTGCCTATGGTTTTTATTTATATAGTGCTTATGAGGGAGCCCCCGGTCCGCAGCAAGGGTCAAACCCAGCTCAATCACGAATATATCACAATAGAATCACCCCCTTCTTTTTCCGGTTCATGCGGACAGCAGGTGACACACGAAGGAGGGTCGTATGTCCACGAAACAGCTACCCCGCAAACCGCATCTTGATGTCCTTAAAAAACAAGCCCGAAATTTACTGAAAGCCCATCAGTCG
>Ga0066376_10002987_pt1 | contig 15489 bp, 10 predicted proteins | sample Knorr_S15_td_Bot_FD_77009 | JGI IMG/M metagenome (GOLD analysis project Ga0066376, IMG submission 77009) | Marine microbial communities from Southern Atlantic Ocean transect - Knorr_S15_td_Bottom_ad_5009_LV_A | ecosystem: Environmental > Aquatic > Marine > Oceanic | place: Southern Atlantic... | reverse complement strand
TCCGTTAAGAGACTTCTAACATCCACCTCGATTCCCGTAACCGCGGTATTAGCCAGAAGGTGGTTAAGCTGGCCAGTGGTACGCGGCACGTATGAGCCAACAATGGTTAGCCCGCCGCCTTCACCGTCAGCGCCCATCTCTGAAGCAGTGAGGAGCGGCTTGCCTTCCTGGCCCAGCAATGCCCTCAGCAGAGACGCCGCCGTGCGAAAAATGAACCTCTTGCCTTCTGTCTTCAGCAGGCCAAGCACAAAGACCTCGATGTCTCGCATGCTGACGGCATTAACACCGACAACAGTTCGATTCGTTACCTGCGACAGAATTTCCGAAACTCTGGCCGGCCCGCCTGTTCGCACGTTGTCCAGAGCGACCATGGTTACGTCGTCTGCCTTGATGCTGCCGCCGGTCTTCTCCTCTATATAACCTGGTATATAGGAGGAGGTAAAAGAGAAGGCCGGGTCCTGGGCAAACTCGGTCTGGCCCGCTGGAGTCAGCCAATCGCCTTCCGCAACGTAGTGGATGTTATTGATGGTGTATCGGCCGCCTTCGAGGAAGAACGGCGTGAAGATAAGCCCGTCGTAATCCAGGTCGGCGGCCTCAGCTATAGAGTCGATCTCGGCGGGGTAGTGGCCTCGCAGGGTGGAGTCGCTTCGACTGACGAGCACGAAGTCCTTGCCGGTGCGCCGGGACGCCTGGACCAGGTTTTTTGCGATTTCGGCATTTAACGCCCTTGCCCGGTCCTCCGGTAAGCCCCTGGAGTTTACGAGGATGCAGAAGATGGGGAAATCGTCGGCCATCTCGCGGCTGAGGGCTTCAACAGAGTGCTCTGTAAGCACCGGCACGTCGTGGACCGTTTGAGTGCCTGTGGGGTCGTCATCAAATACGACTATTTTTTTGCTGGATTTGCTGAGGTAGCCTCGTATTTCCGGCAAAGGATCATCAGGCCACTGGGGTGGCAGAGCGTCTAGCGTCTCGCGTAGAGGGAGCCTTTGCGGATCGGCTCCCTGGTCTTTCGACAATTCGTCGTGCCTCCCGAAACTGCTATAGCCAGACTGATCCTGGTTTCAGACTAGGGCATGCCAGGTGCTCGGTCAACGACTGATTGACTAGAGCCGCTACCTCTTGCGATGCTTTAGCGCGTGGCCTGGTAGCGTGCCGGTATGCTCGCCGCCGTTTATAACCACCGTGCCGTTCACTATGACGTATTCGATGCCGATAGGGAACTGCTTGGGATCGGCCCGCGTGGCCGGCGTGTGCACGTTCTTGGGGTGGAATACTGTGATGTCCGCCTTCATGCCGTTGCGCAGAATGCCTCTGTCGTGGATTCCCAGGCGCTGCGCCGGGAACGATGTCATCTTGCGAATGGCGTTGGGAAGGGACATCTGCTGCTCCTCGCGAACGTACTCCGCCAGGATCACGGGGAAGCAGCCGTATGTGCGAGGGCTGGGGAAATCGCCGACCAGTACGGCGTCGCTGCCCACCATGGATAGCGGGTGCGTCACGAAGGCGGGAAGAGTGTTGCCGTTGGATCCGGCAGCCACGTAACAGGTCTGCAGGTCCTCCTCCACTAGCAGGTCGCACAGAGCGTCCACGGGGTGTTGATTGCGTAGCGCGGAAATCTCGGCAATCGACAAGCCCTCATACTGGTGGTTCTGAGGCTGCTTGAAATACGTCAGCCACATATCGCTCCAAGATGGCGCTCGCGGTCCGATCTCCTGGCGTAGCCTTGCCCGACCTTCTTCGGAGCGCATGATCTCCTTGAATTTCGCTGGGCCACCGTCATGAGTCCAGTCCGGGAAGACGATGCTTATGCGGGTGCTGCCCAAAATATAGGGGTAGCTGTCGAAGGTAACGTCCTGGCCGCTGGCGGAGGCGTCTTCCACAAGCTGGAGCATTCGTCGTCCGCCGCCGCGAATGGGCACCGACTGGAAGAAGTGGGTGATGTGAACAGGTATTCCGCTTTTTCTGCCGATCTCCAGGGCCTCATTGAAAGGGTCCAGGAACCGGTCGCCGTCCTTGTAACGCACGTGGGTGTGGTAGAAGCCTCCCAGTTCGGCGACGTGTTTGGACAGCTCGATGAGTTCGGATGTGTCCGCGTAATTTCCCGGCGGGTACTCCAGACCGGTGGAAAGGCCAAACGCGCCCTCCTCCATAGCCTCCCTGATGATCGCCTTCATATTCGCCATGTCGGCCGGTGTGGCGGGCTTGTCGTCCCAACCCATGGCGTTGATACGCACGGGCGAGTTGCCCAGGATGTAGGCTATGTTCACGGCTGTCTTGCGGTCGAACATGGCCAGATACTGCTCAACGGTCGACCACTGGCCGGGCAGTGGAGGGTTGCCATCGAGCCCGGAATTTATCTCAACAAAGGCTAGAAAATCGTCGTGGGAGCGGAAGGGCGCGTAGGAGTTGCCGTCCACGCCAATCAGCTCGGTGGTGATGCCCTGGCGGACCTTTGGGTGATGCTCAGGCTCGGACAGTATCACCAGCCCGGCGTGGGAGTGCATGTCGATGAACCCGGGACAGACCACATGGTCGGTAGCGTCTATAGTCTGGGTCGCCTCAACGCCGTCCAGCGAGCCCCGTAATATGGTCACAACGTTGTCCTGTACACCCACGGCTCCGTAGTACCCCGGATTGCCTGTGCCGTCGATTATCATGCCGTTCTTGATAAGAATGTCCAACATTTTTCTAGATATCCTCCGTGACGGTTCTAATTAATAGATAATCCACGTTTTCTGGCGGGCGTTCGGCTCCCGAAGAGGTTCGAGTTTAAGTGCCGGGCTCCAGACTGTGCATTCGGTATGTCGGGCGCAGGGCGTCGGGGATGTTCCTAGCGTCGGCATTGGTGATGCCGGTATTAACAAGGACAGAGTCGATGCCGAAGTCGATTGCGCCCTTGATGTCCGTCTCCAGCTGGTCGCCTATCATGGCCATTTTCATGGTGCCGGACCGACTAAACGCCTCTTCGTAAATGGCAGGGTGTGGCTTTCCCAGACGGGTGAACGTAAGCTCCGGCCTTTCGGGATACCTCAGGTTAAGCGCTGCCTCGAATATTAGCCCCACGCTGGCGCTGGCCATGCCAAAGCCGTCGCCTTCGGGGTAGATGAGGTCCGGGTTGGGCATGATCAAATTGGTGTGCTCGCCCTTATCCAGCCGGTGAAACAGCGAAGTCATCACAGCGTCCACCGCCTCTACGAAGGGGAAGCCAGACTGATCTCCAATGACAATGGTGTCAAAATGGTCATTCAGGCCAACGACGGTTCCGCCAGCCTGTTCGGTGTACCGGGCGCTGTCCTCAGTCCCCAGCACCACACACCTGGTGCCATTGAGGCCCATAGCCTTGAAGTGGCTCTTCAGCAGCGATCCAGAGGTGATGATTCGGTCAGCCTTTACGATAAGGCCAAAAACGGCGTACTTTTGGGAACGTGTTTCCGGTAGCGCCGAGGCGTCGTTGGTAAGAATGAAGTAAGGCTTTTGTATGTCGTTGAGATGGTTGACCAGGTCTACCGCACCGGGGAAGGTGCCCGTTGATCCTGCCAGCACTCCGTAGGAGTCGAACAAGAGCACGTCATACTGATCGATTAACTGGTCAATTTTTATGTCTGGGATATCTGTCATAAAGTCCGTATTGCATACGCCTGGACGGCGGGAATTCGGCTCCGATTGTACAACTTTACGCCTGTTCGTGTTCGGCATAGCAGTGGGCTAATTGGCTTATTTCACGTGACAACTGGCTTTCCAGCTACCTGCCTCCTTGCTATAATTTACCTTGTGGCTTTCGCGCTAAATTGGGAAGCTAACGAATAGCGGGTTTCAGCCACTATATCTGGACTGAGACTGACCTGGTCTTGAGTGGCTCTTGATAGGCTGCCCAATTGGTTTATCTAACTACTGTATCCCGAGCATAAAGAAAATCCGCGTACATAAAGGGGCCGTATACATATGCAGGAGATAAAGGGGCCGCTATCAGGGGTCAGGGACCAGATAGCTGGCATAATGGTGCGGCTTTGACCTGCCTTCCAAAGACAAGGAAGTAGAAGCTCTCGAAAAAGAGGCCTCAGAGCCTTCGTTTTGGGACTCGTCGTCCGCGGCGCAGATGAAGATGAAAAAGCTCTCTGGACTGAAGGAAGAAGCTGATTCTTGGCGTACTCTGGAAGAGAAGGCCGCTTCTCTGGAAGAGTTGTTGATCTTATCCATAGAAGAAAAAGACAGCTCTCTACTGGAATCGTTTACCCAGGAATTTGCGGAAATTCAGGATAGGCTTTCAGAGTTAGAGTTCAAGCTAGTATTTTCGGGCCCATATGATGATCGCAATGCCATAGTAGCCTTACATGCAGGCGCTGGTGGCGTGGAATCGCAGGACTGGGCCAGCATGTTAATGAGAATGTACATGCGCTGGGCCGAGCGGCGTGGCTTCAAAGGCGAGTTGATGGATGTTTCGGTTGGGGAAGAGGCTGGCATCAAAAGCGCCATAATTCAGATAACCGGCGATTATGCCTATGGCTACCTGAAGGCTGAGAGAGGCGTTCATCGTCTTGTTAGGCTATCTCCCTTCGACTCCGACCATGCAAGGCACACCTCGTTTGCATTATTGGAGGTCATGCCACAAGTAGAAGAGGGCGTGGACGTTGTGATTCAACCCGACGACCTGAAGATAGATGTGTTCAGGGCTGGTGGCGCCGGAGGCCAGAGCGTTCAGAAGAACTCGACGGCAGTGCGCATCACCCACCTTCCCACCGGGATAAAGGTCAGTTGTCAGAACGAGCGCTCCCAGCATCAGAATAAAGAATTTGCCATGCGAATACTGATGGGCAGACTGGTGGAGAGGGAGATAGAAGAGAAGGCCAAGAAAATGGCGAAGATAAAGGGCGACCACATTTCGCCTGAGTGGGGCAACCAGATACGCAGCTACGTGTTGCAGCCCTACAGAATGGTCAAGGACCACCGCACCGACTTCGAGACTTCGGATGCAGATGGCGTTCTAGATGGGGACGTCGACCCTTTCATGAGAGCCTACCTGACATCTACCGTGGGTTCGGACTAACCACTGCAAATCATAAAGGCCCAGTGGGGTACTCACAATTCTTTTGAATAATCATTGCTCTGGGGGAATTGCCCTGAAGAGCCGAATTAGATTAACAAGAATGTTTGGTGGTATCCCATCGGTATATATGGGCATCAAAGGGGAGAACGCAATTGTTTAAAAGAGAAAAAAGGACTGTGGGTGACACTTATTATGCGTAAGCTTTTCCTACTTTCGCTGGTGGTGATATTACTTCTGGCGGTCGCGTGCACACCTGTGACAGTGACGAATGAGTTTTCAGAAGCAGAGCCGGGTGAAGAGTCGTCTCCCGCTGCTGCTCAGTCAACTGAATCGGCAACCCCGGAATCTACTGTTGAGTCAAATCCATCTTCTGGATCGACTCAGAGTTCGGCACCGGCTTCATCGGTTCCTCTGGCACCTCCGGCGGCGTCTGTTCCTTCTACGAGCGCTGCTCCCGCCCCTAGTGTCGGGGCCCGAGGAGGCGTTTTACGCAGGCTCTGGGCGGACCCTCCTACATTGGACCCGCACCTGACGTCTGATACTACCTCGGCCACTATCGTTGTAGAGGTGTACAGCGGGCTCATAACTATCGGCATCGACCTCAGATTAGCACCGGATATTGCGGAAAAATGGGATATCAGCGACGACGGTACTGTTTACACTTTCCACATAAGGCCAGAGGCCAAATTCCATAATGGTAAGTCAATTACAGCCGCAGATTTCGTCTACTCCATTAACAGGGCAGCCAGCCCTCGAACTGCTTCGCCAACAGCGGACACTTATTTGGGTGACATAGTTGGCGTACGCGACGTACTGGATGGCATTGCCGATACGGTATCTGGCGTTCAGGCCATAGATGAAAAGACGCTGAAGATAACAATAGATGCGCCCAAAGCCTACTTCCTGGCCAAGCTCACCTATCCGACAGCCTTTGTTTTAGACCAGAGTCAGGTGGAGTCGGATCCTAGCTGGCTGGATGCTCCCAACGGCAGCGGTCCCTTCAAATTAAAAGAGTATAAGATCGGCGAACGCATTATCCTGGAGCGGTTCGACGAATTCTACTTGGAGCCGGCCATGTTAGACCAGATCAATATGAACCTGGCAGGGGGCCAGGCAATGGCAATGTACGAGAATGACGAGATCGATATTACAGGAGTAGGCCTGTTCGATCTGGAAAGGCTCAAAGACCCCAATGAACCGATGAGCAAGGAGCTAAAAGTGTCGCCGCCGGGCTTCAGCGTAACCTACATCGGCTTGAATCCCAATGAGGCTCCTTTCGACGACCTAAAGTTCCGGCAGGCGCTCAACTACGCCATCGACAAAGATGTAATAGCTAATGAGGTATATTCGGGTCGTCTGGTGCCTGCACACGGAATACTGCCTCCAGGATTCCCTGGCTACAACCCAAATCTGGTTGGCCTAAGATTTGACCCAGAGCTAGCGAAGCAACTTCTTGCTGAATCCTCATATGCAGATCCGGATTCTCGACCACGCATTACTATCACAGTTCCTGGAACTGGTGGCACCATAGGCCTCGACCTGGAAGTGATACAGGAAATGTGGATACAGAACCTGGGGGTAGAGGTTGAGATTCAGCAGGTGGAGTGGGCCACTTACCTTCAGGACCTCAACCGTCGGAAATTTCAAGCTTTTGCGGGTCTTTCCTGGCAAGCAGACTACCCAGACCCACAGGACTTTCTAGATATTCTGTTCCATTCGGAAAGTGAGACCAATCACGGCGGCTATAGCAATTCCGAAGTGGACGCCCTACTGGAAGCGGCCCGGGTTGAGATTGACGTCAGCAAGCGGGTTAAGCTTTACAATGACGCGGAGAAGATGATTGTTGAGGACGCGGCCTGGGTACCCCTTTGGTACACGGGCGATCGCTTCCTGCTGTTGAAGCCTTACATCAAGGGCTATGCTCTTACACCAATGACTCTGCCGAAACTGAGGCACGTGTACATCGAAGGTAAATAGAATTCGGCAATGCCCTCCTCCACGAACGTTGAGGGGGGCATTTTGCTACCTGCTGCCTTATGAGTAGCTGATGCGTCGAATCTCCTTGAAACTGCATCTCAAATCGTGCAAACATAGCGTCTAGTTTGCGCCAGGGAGGCGTACCGCGAGCCATGTCCTAGGCTGGCCGTACTCTAACCAGCATGGGGAAAGAGAATGTGGACTTACATAGCGCGTAGAATGTTGTGGGTGCCTGTAATAATATTTGCAGCATCGCTAATGACCTTTTCACTAGGTCGCTTCGGGCCCGGAGACCCTGTAGAGGTGATTCTAGGCGTGCGCTACGAGCAGCGGGCGGCGGACAATATCCGAGCCCAGCTTGGGCTGGACAGGCCGTTCCACGTGCAATATGCCGACTACATGTGGGGCGTCGTGCGTGGAGACTTTGGCGAAAGTTACCGTCACCGCGACCACTCAGTCTCGTCGCTCCTGTTTCCCAAGTTTCTCGTCTCATTCCAGGTCAACCTGGCTGCCATGATCGTTAGCCTGGGCTTAGGGCTGCCGCTGGGATTTTGGGTGGCTCACAAGCAGGGTCAGTGGATGGATCCCATGACGGTCGGCATCGCCCTATTTCTGATGTCCATTCCTGTCATGGTTACTATTCCCGCGACGCTGTGGGTTCTTTGCCTCAAGTGGGGCGTTGTGCCATGTTCGGGCTGGGGGGGGCTGTTTGATCTGCGAATCATAGTTCCCGCGCTTACCCTGGGCATTCCGGGGATAGCGGGTCTGGCCCGTCTAATGCGGGCCAGTACGCTGGACGTCATGGGCCAGGACTTTATAAGGACTGCCAAGTCCAAGGGCCTGTCCAGCTTCACGGTGGACACCAGGCATCTCCTAAAAAATGCGATGATCCCCATCGTAACTGTGCTCTCATTCTCTCTGGCTGGCATGTTCACCACCAGCTTCATCGTGGAGTCTATTCTAGGTATACCTGGGGTGGGCCAATTTACCATAGACGCCGTGTTTAACAGGGATTACCCGATTATTATGGCTATGACGATACTGGCATCTGCTGCATTCGTCTTCGCGAACCTTCTCGCAGATATAGCCTACGCATTTATCGACCCAAGAATTCGATACCAGTGAATAACAGGCTCGCTCACGTGTACATCATCTGTAACGAAACTCTTGTCCGGGGAGACTACTAATGGCCGTAGCTGAGGTTATCGAACAGCTGGAAGCCAATGACAAGCGAAAAGGGCACCTATCGAGGGCGTTTTCCAGGCTCATTCGAAAGAAGCTCGCTGTTGTATCCATGGCTGTTCTGATAGTTGTGTACTCTGCGGGTATATTCGCGCCCTTCGTGGCCCCTTACGACTATACGGTGCAGGACTACACGTCCATCCGCAAAGGGCCCAGCCTGGAGCACCTGGCAGGAACCGACTTCGCGGGTAGGGATGTTCTTACAAGGGTCATTTGGGGTGTCCAGAACACCGTAATCATCACGGTGGTATCTATGGCAACTGGTGGACTTGTCATCGGCGTCAGCCTGGGCCTGATATCAGGTTACTTTGGAAAGCGGGTAGACGGGTTGATCATGCGGGCGGGTGAGTTATTTGCCTCCTTTCCCGAGATTCTCTTGATAATATTGTTGGCTGCCACTTTGCGTCCTCGAATTGTGGATTGGGTCCGGGCCATCGAAGACAACACATTCATGGATGGGCTGGTACGCTCAGGTGCCGCCGATTACTTCGTGATATCTCTGGCACTAGTGGCCTTTGGCTGGGTTGGCATGGCCCGGCTGGTGCGAGCTCAGGTACTCACTCTCAGAGAGACCCAGCATGTAGAGGCGGCCAAAGCCGTAGGCGCATCCACACCACGAATACTGTTTCTTCACCTTTTGCCCAATGCCATCAGTCCCATCGTCGTGATGGTAACCATGGGCATGGGAGTGCTAATAGGTCTGGAAATCATCTTGAGCTGGCTTGGATTGGGAATCCAGCCCCCTCGACCCAGCCTGGGCAGAATGCTGCTGGAAGGGGGTAACCTCAGCGCCTTGCGTGCAGTGCCATGGATGCTGCTGGCACCCGGCACCGTTGCTCTGCTGCTCATATTCGCCTGGAACCTGTTGGGCGATGCCCTAAACGACGCCTTGAACCCGCGTACTAGATAAGGCTTCTTAGCGCGCCTCAACTCTCATCTATTGAATCTTCTATTTCTTCTCTGGTTGCGTCCCGTGTAAAAATACTGTATCCCTTTTGGGTGTAATTCACCTGAAGGGAAAAATATGGGATTCAAACTTCTGCTGCTTCCTCCCGGAGGCGATAAAAATACCCTAGTCACTCAGGATTGGCCCCGAGAGATCAAGAAAGCGTGCCCCGATGTCGAGATCCGTGTCGCCACCTCCGTAGGCGAGGCCATGGAGATGATTGATGACGTGGATGCTGCTTTTGGCGATATCGCTCCGGAGCTTTTAGAGAGGGCTCACAACCTCAAGTGGATTGCCTGTCCGCAGGCTGGCCCCAGAGCCGGTTACTACCACGAGAGCCTAATCTCCAGCGACGTGGTCGTCACCAATACAAAAGAGATCTATAACGATCACATTAGCGCGCATATCATGTCCTATGTTCTGGCCTTCGCCAGGGGACTGCAGGTATACATCCCGCTGCAAAACAAGAGTGACTGGAAGCCTGGTTACGATATCACTCACCTGCCTGAGGCGACGATAGGCATCATCGGCCTGGGAGGAATCGGAGCGGAAACAGCCCGACTCTGCGCCGAATTTGGCATGACCGTGCTGGCCGTTGATCCCAGGGTCACTGAGCCGACTAAGGGTGTCGCCGAGATCTTCGCACCTGATGCGCTCAAGCAGGTGCTGCCTAGATGCGACTTCGTTGTGCTGACTGTGCCCGAGACGCCTGAGACGCAGGGGCTGTTCAACAAAAAGACGTTGGGCTACATGAAGAGTACAGCGCGGCTAATCAACATAGGACGGGGCGCTGTGGTAGTTCTCGACGATCTTGCGGATGCGCTACGGGCAGGCATCATTGGTGGCGCTGCTCTTGATGTATTCGAAATAGAGCCCTTGCCGTCGGACCATTCCCTGTGGTCTATGGAGAACGTAATCATCACCCCGCATGTCGCTGGCGCAGGCCCTTACCTTGAGGACCGGCGCACCGAGCTCTTTGTGGAGAACTGTGTCCGCTTTAATGAAGGACTTGAGCTCAAGAATGTCGTGGACAAGAACAACTGGTTCTAACAAGCCATATTCAGGGTGCTATAAATGAATATTCACCTGGTGGACGGGACATACGAGCTATTCCGGGCATATTTTGCCATGCCCAAGATCACCTCTCCAGATGGTCGTCCTGTGGGCGCTGTCAGAGGCATAATGCAGACGCTGTTATTGCTGCTGCGTCAGGAAGGCACCAGCCACGTAGCGTGCGCCTTTGACCACGAGGTCGAGTCGTTCCGAAACGCTATGTTCGACGGCTATAAGACAGGCGAAGGCATCTCCGAAGACCTCATGGCCCAGTTCGACCTAGCAGAGCGGGCAGCGAAGGCGTTGGGAATTGTCGTCTGGCCCATGATTGAGTTCGAGGCGGACGATGTAATCGCCTCAGCCGCTCACAAGTGGGCTGAGACTCAAGGCGTAGATCAGATCGTCATGTGCACCCCTGACAAGGACCTTGCTCAGATGGTGCTAGATCCCAAAATAGTGGCACTGGACAGGCGCAGGGACATCACCTTGGACACACAGGGAGTCGTCGATAAGTTTGGTGTAATGCCGGAGTCCATCCCCGACTACCTTGCGCTGGTCGGCGACTCCGCAGATGGCATTCCGGGCATACCCAGGTGGGGCGCCAAGTCCGCTTCCATCGTTCTGGCCAGGTATTTGCACCTGGAGCAAATTCCATCAGATGTGCAGCAGTGGGATGTAACAGTCCGTGGTGGAGCCACTATGTCGGCTAATCTGGAAGAGAGGCGCTCAGACGCAGCGCTGTACAAGGAATTGGCTACATTGAGGCTGGACGTCCCGATATCTGAGACCGTCGAAGAGCTGGAGTGGCTGGGAGTGCCCAGGGCGCCATTTGAGGCATTGTGTGCCGAGCTGGGCTTCAATAGTATGCTGACACTGCCTCATCGCTGGCTTGGGGAAGACGCTTAGTCATTAGGGCCAATACCCGGACCGCTGGACCGCGCGGCGCTGTAAATAACGCAACCTCGTTCTAATTTAAACAGAGTTTTTTGGTCGACTAATACCTTTCGTATTCACACCCCTTATTCCTGACCCTGGGCAACGCATGAGCAGCCCGCTCTGTAGCCATGATTTCGCATTACCGCGGAAGCGACAGTAATCTGCTGAAAGCCCCTCTCACAGGCACAAACGCTACCTCTATGGTGGCTGACACTGGTGTTTGGCGCTGGGCAAATCAAAACTAGCACCCATACCTTGTACGGGCGTCCTGCCACGCCCGGGGGCATACGCTGGACTAGAATGCTTGTGTGCGTAGGCACTCTCTAGGCGCACACAAAGCACACTGGCCGTCCCAAGCGGGACGGGATTGGACGATATCGAATTCAATGCGGAAATTCGCATTCAAAATTAGCCTAACAGTAATCCTCACTATCACCATGGGACTAGTTCTGGGCCTTGCCTCTGTCGCGTTGATACTACTTGACGTGAAGAGGGAAACTGGTGAGTTTACGGAAGATGTGAGGGTAAGAGGACTGTCTCTTTCGACAGCGGTTTCTGACGTATTTGCCGGACCGATCGCTTCCAATGATGCAGAGGCCCTGGCCAATGCCGTCCGGGAGACCAGGATTCGTCGAGAGCTAGCCTATCCAGTCATATTCTCCCCCGACGGCCTGCCGATATATGAAGAAGCGAACACGAGATTCTACTCGATATCAGATAGATTTGGCCCGAAGGCAATTGCGACAGAAACCGTCGTTCAGAGGACCAATAAAGGCCTGATCGAATTCGCCGGTCCAATCATGCTTGATGGCCAGGCCATAGCTGGTGTGCAATACGGGTTTAGCACAGAAGGGCTAGACGGTTTGATGGCGTCAGTCATTAAACAGCGGCTAATGCAGACAGCTCTTCTTGTGCTGGTGGTTGTAGTTGCTGCCCTTCTCATATCTCGATATTTAAAAGATTCCATTAGAAGCCTGATGTCTGCGGTGCATGCTGTGTCCGCAGGCGGCGAGTATGTATCAGGTAAAGAAAGAGTTTCCGAATTCGCCCTTCTTTCTGACGCCGTCGGGGATATGGTTACCAATTTGCAACAGACCTCGAATGTGCGACTGGCTGACCCCGAAAAGGTCGAATCTCTTTCTGTAACACCCGAACCTCAGGAAGGCCTTGTCAGCGCGGCTCCGGCTTCGAGGCCTTATGATATTGTGGAGAACCCAGTCAAGGCGGCTTCCGAACCAGCGCCTCCAGTGATACGTGTACAGGACCGACCAATCGTCCAGCCAGTTTTGGCTGGCCTTGACGAGCAAAGCCGGCAATACCTCAAGGAAGTGCAAAGCAGGATGGATCAGGCCATTTTGCAGGCGAACGTCGCGGAGGATGCGGCCCAGATGGCCACGAAATCTGCGCACTCTATAAACAACCTTGTAACGCCTATCACTGCGTATTCCAAGATGGCGCGGCAAAACCTGCCCGAGGACAGCCCTCTGGTCGTGAATATGCAGGAGATAGAAGAGGCGGGAAATCGCATCGCACAGCTGGCTACAGAGATTCAGCAGTTCGTTCCCGTGGCGTCTCTTATAGAGGTGCCGGAGGTAGAAACTGAGCGAGTTTCGACGCGAGTTGAAGACGTCATCGAGAACGATGTTTTCATTGACCTGAATTCAACCGTAGCGCTAGTTGTCGACGACGAGCGTATGGTCAGAAAGGTGACCGTGGCGATTCTTGAGGCGGAAGGCTACACGGTTATTGAGGCCTCTAATGGAGTGGAAGCCGTGGAGGTTGCAAGGCGATATAGTGCGGTGCCATTCCGCCTGTTGGTCACCGATGTGCTGATGCCAATGATGGGCGCAAAAGACTTGGCTGCAATAATGAGCGACATTCATCCTGAAGCACTGGTCGTTTTCACATCAGGGCACGCAGCTGAATCCCTCATTGGCCACGGAGCCATGGCAACCGACACCACTTTCATACAGAAGCCCCTGAGCAGAGAAGGCCTCTTGGAGAAGATAGAAGAGGCAGAGTTTGCCAGAACCATCGAGATAAATGAGGCCGTCGGTACAACAGCCGAAACAGGATAAGTGGTATCAGGAGTCATTGTCTGAGATCTTGCCGGCCAGAGCTGTGCAGAGGGTGCTAAGGGGAAGGAGTGCCCCCGGTGGGACTCGAACCCACGCTTCTGGCTCCGGAGGCCAACGCTCTATCCGCTGAGCTACAGGGGCAACACTAGAAAATATATCATTCGCTTGGAATCATCACAAGCTGCTTTCTGCAAATAACATCGTTAGATTGCTCCTGGTTTACATAGCCTGAACAGCGTCTTTCATGCCTCAAAAGAGAAAGCTCCCCTAAATTCCTCTTGTCCCTTGACAGCGTAAATCAGTTCATTCCCTCGCGCTGTAACAGCAAGTTAATCGCCATTTGTGCATTTGGTGCCTCAGTTGACTGTGATTTCAAAGCAATTGGGTCAAATAGGCTATTGAACTTTTTATGCATGTTGAGTGATGATTACATTATGCGGTTAGTTCCCTCTCTAGGGTGGCCGAATCAGAATTGAAGCCATACCGTGAGACTTGCTTCGTATACGCCCGCAGGCCTTATTGTCAGCGGCCCGAAGGTCAGTTCCAAAAGAGCACTGAAAGGTATTGACATCAGGTTCCACGGTGAATATGATTAGGCCGCTGTTTGGAGGTCGCCGGGTTAGCCGGCGGAGTTTTTGTTCGGTTATTTTTGCCGCATGTTGTATTTAGCGGCTATGTCGCATTATCAACGTATAGAGGGGGTCAGATGAGAAAGCTTTTCCCTTCCAAGGGTAAGACGATTACCCTGCTTTTCTCTGTTTTCGTAATAGGAATTTTAGCGTGTACGGGTCCTCAGGGACCTCAAGGTGCTTCTGGATTACCTGGTCTTCCGGGTAACCCTGGTGGTACTGGTGCGGCTGGTGATCCAGGACTTCCCGGTAATCCCGGTAATCCTGGCGCTCCTGGTCCTGCTGGTCCTGCTGGTTTCGCCGGTGCTGATGGCATGGCAGGCGAAGAAGGTAGCGATGGCAGTAGTAGCGCCTCAGCAGGTGGACAGGCGTCCATTACGCTCAGCAAGGAAACTGTTGGTGTAAACGGTGCCTTGAGCGTAGCGGGTTCAGGCTTCAAGGCAAACGAGACTGTAGCAGTCTTGTTGGTAATCGATGACACGCTCCAGCCTCTGCTGGGTGGTGGAATCGGTGTCCGAAATGCTCGAGCTCAGGTAACAGCTGATGCTGGTGGAAACTTCAAGTATTCAACACCTGATATCGGTGCCAGTTTCAAGGGCAACACTCTAGCAAGAATAACCGCACTATCCAGCGGCGGAGCAAATCCGTTCGCAGTGCTGGGCAGCGGTTCCCAGGGTAGCAGGGCTAGCGCATCCATCAGCGTGGTGGATATGGGCTCTGGCGGATCACCTAGCATCGCACTTAGCCAATCAGTCGTAGAAGTGGGCGGAGACATAACCGTTCTACTCGCAGGCTGGGCAGTTGGTGAAAGCGTCACCGTTTCTATAGCAGGTGAGGCCGTTGCTGGTGGAGTCGTTAACGACTTTGGTGCTCTATCACTAACGGCAACAGCAGATCAGGATGCCGATGTGTATAGCGTCAATGCCAGTGGTAGCGCGTCAGCTAGCACTGTAATCGTTCCTATCTTGGTAGTCACCACCAAGAAGTAACGACCTAGCGCTTAAATAGAACTGGAAAAATAGGCCTTCGCATTAAGTTGCGGAGGCCTATTTTGTTGTTCCAATATTGGGTCCCATTACTATGCTTAGTTAGTGCTATGGCAAGTGCTGGGGCTTTAATAATCCGTCGCATTGTGGCCATAGCTGATGTTTTATGAGTGATGCTTAGACCGCAGGGGCTTACAGCCCTGGAGCAATGGGGGGAAGGTTGGCACTACATACGAGCAGGCAGCGTCAGGGTTGTTGGAGGCTTTTTTGATTACATTGCGCGATCGTTCTAATGTTCGTGCGCAGTTGCCAATTTTGGCTAGGGGATCATTGGGTCAAGCGATGCGTGAATGGGTATGAATAGTCTGCCAATGCCGTCATTGGGGCCTGCGGGCAGGGATGGATGCTCTTGGCAGCGGCTTGTTAAGGCTGTTGCTGTGGTTGTGCTAAATCGGGAACGGATTGGACCGGACTGCTAGGAGGCGTGTAGGCCTACAGCCACAAGGACGGGAGAGCAAAGCTGGACATACACACAAGTACGATGAAGGTGGCTCCAGTTCTCCTACGGCGTCACGAGAGCCCTGTAGAGGCGCATTGG
>Ga0066376_10002985_pt1 | contig 15490 bp, 17 predicted proteins | sample Knorr_S15_td_Bot_FD_77009 | JGI IMG/M metagenome (GOLD analysis project Ga0066376, IMG submission 77009) | Marine microbial communities from Southern Atlantic Ocean transect - Knorr_S15_td_Bottom_ad_5009_LV_A | ecosystem: Environmental > Aquatic > Marine > Oceanic | place: Southern Atlantic... | reverse complement strand
GATTGCGTTCTTCTTTTCCTCATTTGTGCAAGACCTTCCTGCGTATCGATACGTCGTTGCGGCAGTGGTCTTTATCCTCGCTATACTCATCTACTGTGATGTATTTGTTCATAATCCTCGGTCGAAGGCAGAGAAAAGGCTTATGCGGTTCAAGAAAATTTCTGCTGAGCGGTTTACGAAGCTTGTAGGAATCGGATTTATTACGTCATTTGCGACAGTACTTGATGACGTCATCGCATTTCTCCCAATCTTTCTGCTCGAACCGCATTTGGTAGCTTTCGGACTGCTTGGAATTTTTGTTATGACAGTTGCACAAGCTGTATTAGTGATTACCAGTGCTGAGCGCATTGCACGCATTCCGTATAAAGAAGAGATAGCAGCAGGGGGACTCGTATTACTTGGGGTTGGGATTTTGCTGGGTTGGATCTGAAATCCTCTCACTGTATACTACAAACAATGTTCTCCATCTTTCATAAAGATCCATCACTGCTGGAGGCTTCTCGCAAAGAGCGCCACGATGCTATTGAAAAGCTTATCTCTCAAGGAACATTCCATAGTGGATACTATCTGCTTCTGCTTTTATCAACGCTCATCGTTACGCCCGGGCTATTGCTTGATAACGTTGCAGTGATTATTGGTGGAATGATCTTGGCGCCACTGCTCATCCCACTACTCTCGATCTCCCTTTCTCTCGTATCCGGAAATATTGCAGGGTTTATACGGTCGATGAAAATCCTGATGATATCTATTGTCCTTACCATAGCCACATCAGCAGTATTAACTCTTGCGCTTGCAGAGGCAGGGCTCGTGGTAAATTGGATCCCCGAACACATTAATACCGGAGTGTATATCTTCATCGCATTTTGTAGTGGTGTCGCTGCTGCATTTGCCTGGGTAAAAGAAAACCTGAGCAGCTCCGTTGCGGGTGTTGCTGTTGCGGTGTCATTGCTACCACCGCTGTGTGCTGTAGGTGTAGGGCTTGCATTGCGTCAGCCTACCCTTATGAATAACTCTGCAGTCTTATTCCTTGCGAATCTCGTAGGTATCTGTATGGCAGGATTCTTAGTGTTTTGGATTCTCGGCTTTATCGACTCTGGCGAAGTAGAGGAGAGAGCCATAGAGAAAATAAAGAAAAATTAAAATATGGAAAATATATATATTTTTGTATTTCAGGTTTTCAACATTGCTTCGTTCTAAAAAGGGCGATAGCCATTTTTAGCTAGCGCCCTAGAGGTTGCAGTAGACCAACCTGCTTCTCCCTGATTTGTAACGCATTCGGTACGTCAATCCTTGTGTATGTTTGTTATAACCCGAATCCTCGGGTATCGGGCCCTGAAATTTGGGCTTCCAAGGGTGCCAGTGTGTGTTTGTTTTGTTCGATCACGGTCAATTGATCGGAAACAGAGAGGAATGAGAAGTGACTAGAACTTCGGATACGAGACCCGAAGCCCGAAACATCGTTCCGGGAAGGGGACCCTACCTACATGGACCTTTCGAGCGATAAGGCCAGATCAGCCATGCTTGTAAGGCGTCACTTCTCATTGCTCCCTGCGTAAACTTTACTTGAACATTCTGTTAATGATCGAACTAGATATTGTATCACAAAAACGACTTCTTTGGAACCCTAAAATGCGCTACCATAAGCCCAAATGGCGGGTAAATTAGTCCTTATAATCGGCTCGAGTGGCGTCGGAAAGAGCGTAATCTTACAGGCTCTGAAAGACCGAAACCCGAAGCTGCATTTTCCAAGGAGTGCTACCACAAGGGAAAAGAGAGAGGGGGAGGGAGACGACCTCTATCACTTTGTCTCCGATCAGGATTTTGATCAGCTATTAGAGGAGGGGAAGGTTCTTGAGTATGCAGTAGTCCATGGCATTGGTCGCTATGCAACCCTTGTCGATGAAATAATTCCCTTTATCGATCAAGGCAAGATTGTCATCAGAGAGGTAGACGTACAGGGGTTCGATAGCATCAGAAAACACAAGTTCTTCCGTGAGGAAGATTCCGGATATGAATTGCAGTCCATCTTTATTCTTCCAGAAAGCAAAGCCCAGCTCATCTCCCATATTACGGAGCGCGCTCCCATATCGGAGGAAGAACTCAATCGTAGAATTGCAAGTATAGAGAATGAACTCGATCATGCAGATGATTGTGATGTACGAGTTACCAACAAAGAAGGCAAACTCGAGGAGTCTATTGTTGAGGTAGAGAAAGCGATTTTCGGGTAGGTATTTCCACATTTTTTTTGTAAACTAAACTCATGCCGAGATCAAAAATAGCACTGCTGTATGTTGGAGGATCCATTGGTATGAAAGTAAATCAAAAGACTGGTCGCATAGAGCCCTTAGAATCCCTGTCTGAAGTACACCGATTTTTACCAGAATTACAAAAAGAGGTCAGTCTGCAGTTCTTTTCGGTGGCGAATGTCGGTTCTTCGGAGATTAACTCAGGGCATTGGATAGAAATTGCACAGGTCATCCAGGCGAATTACGATGAGTTTGATGGGTTTGTGGTCGTCCATGGAACTAATACGATGAGTTATACAGCATCAGCACTCAGCTTTGCTCTGCAAGGGCTTTCAAAACCAGTCATACTCACAGGAGCATTACTACCGATCAACGATCTTGTAGGAGATGGCCGGATGAATATGGTGTTTGCCATTAGAGCTGCTCAGCTGGATATCGCAGAAGTATGCGTATGCCTTGGTCCGCATGTGTATAGAGGGTCACGTATCAAAAAGGTAGAAGCGTCGTTTATGGAGACATTCGAGAGCCCAAACTGCGGTGCTCTCGTAGATTTTAGCAGAGAGATACGCATTGCCGATCATCGCATAGTACGCAGAAAGCGTACCTTGGAATGCAAACCGAGCTTTGACACCAATGTTATACTCCTCACGGTGCATCCCGATATGCCAAAAGCATTTTTAGAAGCGGCATTAGCATCAGATCCTCATGGGATAGTGTTGCGAACGTACGGCCCGGGAATGCTGTCTAAGGAGCTGTTTCCTTGGCTACAGACCGTGACAGAGAAACAAATTCCTATAGTCATTACTTCTCAAGCTTTGCGAGGAAAAGTAGATCTACATAAGTATCGTAAACAGTTAACTCTCGAACAACTTGGTATTATTTCCGGAAAAGACATGACGTTTGAATGCGCAGTCGTCAAATTGATGTGGGCTCTTGCGCAGGCCAAGGCTCCCCGTCGTATTCGAGACCTGATGGAAAGGTCCTTAGTCGGAGAGTTAGAGGAATGATCAGTCTGATCCACGATTAATTCCCCCAGGATTGAGCAGCCTCTGAGGATCACTTACTCCTCAGAGTTTTCCTCGTCGCCTTCATCTTCTTCCATTTCATCATCATGCTTATCGATCAATTTTTTACCAACCACAGATCCAATAGCACCACCGATAATAAGCCCTGTTACCAAGCGTTTTATTATCTTGGCGGTTTTCGTCTTCTTCCGGTAATGATCAAATAGCCACATCCCCTATATTTTACAGGAATTTCCCAGTGTATAAAGGGCCTAAGACGTAAAATTCTGCTCTTATGAGCAGAATTCAATTTTGAAATGCTGAAAATCTGAAATGCTGAAAATAGATAAATTTTCAACTTTGCTTCTTTTCTTCATTTCAATATTACAGTTCTATCTCTGGATAGGACTGTAGGTGGTCCATAACGATAGATTGCACCTCTTTCAGCTTCTCTGGGGTCCTAGCCTCGATACAAATAGAGAGTTTTGGAGAGGTATTGCTCTGGCGAATACCTGCCCAGGAACCATCACCAAAATCAACCCGTGCACCATCGGCATCATTCACGCTGTAGTCTTTTTTGAAGTGCTCGGTGACGTGTCTGATGATCTCTGTCTTCTTGTCGTCCGGACAGTGTGGGCGAAACTCCGGTGCTTGATAGACCTTTGGAAACTCCGACATCAGCACAGAAAGGGGTAACCCACTTTCTTTTACAATCTTGATTACTCGAAGAGCTGCTACCAGTGCATCATCAAAACCAAAATAGTCTTCGCTGCAAAAGAAGTGTCCGGATTGTTCTCCACCGAGAAGTGCGTTGTGTTCTACCATGGCATGTTCTACGAAACTATGCCCAACCACAGTCATGATTGGCTTGCCTCCCCACTTTGTGATCTCCGTCTCGAGGGTACTGGAATTACTCACGGTAAAGATCACAGACTTCCCCGGGTGGCGACTAAGATGATCTTTCGCAAGAAGCAAAATAATTTCATCCGCTGTACGAATCTCTCCGTTTTCATCGACCACTCCGAGTCGGTCACCATCACCATCAAATGCCAAACCAATATCTGCACCAACTTCTTTTACTGATGCCTGAAGATCAACCAGGGTTTCATGCTTAGAAGGGTCAGCTGCATGGTTTGGAAATGTGCCATCAGGTTCTATAAAGAGTCCAGTTACTTCGGCGCCCACCTTCATCAAAGCCTCTTGGTACACGGGACCTGCGACACCGTTACCGGAATCGATCACTATTTTCATGCCGTCACCAGCGCCAGCAAACATTTGTGATAGGTGATTGAGGTACGGGGTAATTGCATCACTCTCTTCGACAGAACCCTCTCCAGTTAGCACATCTTCCTGTTCTATTTTTTTGTACAACTTTTGCAAATCGTCTCCGCTGTACGCTTGTGCATTACGGACTTGAAGCTTTACGCCATTGTCATCTTTGGGGTTGTGACTCGCAGTAATCTGCACACTTCCATCAATCTCTCTGTCACAAATCGTAAAGTAATTTATGGGGCTGGGCGTTTGCCCAATGTTGATCACGTGACATCCAGCCGAAACCAGTCCGTCGATCACTGCCTTCTCAAACTTTGGTCCGTGCGTTCTGGCGTCACGACCAACAGCGATCGTCGGATGATCCATCCCATACATTTCACGTACAACAGATCCAAAGGCCTTTCCAATCCAAAGACAGGCTTCCTCGGTAATTTGAGAGTCTACTTTCCCACGGATGTCGTAGGCACGAAAGATGTGAGGGTCTAATTGAGGCATCCACAGCAGCTTACTGATTTTTTGTCTTTAGTGCATCTTAGTAGTCGACTTGATTTATTGAATACATTATTTGTTCAGGTATACTCTCTCTATGCAGGATTTCTTGATCGTAGGCGTCTTAAACGTTACTCCAGACTCATACTTTGATGGCGGTCAGTACAATCACATAGAGACAGCATTGAAAAGAGCGGGAGAAATGATCGAAGGGGGGGCAGATATCATCGAAGTCGGTGGAGAGTCGACAGGGCCAGGATCAAGCGATGTATCCTTGGAGGAGGAGATCTCACGCACTATAGACATCATCAAGGCGATTAAATCTGCCTACCCAGATCAGGACATCTCTATCGATACTTACAAATCAGAAGTAGCAGATCTGGCAATCAATGCGGGAGTAATGATGGTCAATGACATTACCGCAGGCAGAGGAGATCCAAACATGTTTGCTGTTATATTCAAATCAGATATTGATTACGTTCTGATGTATTCCAAAGACTCATCTGCTCGTACAACAGTCCAAGACCTTCAGTACGACGATGTCATAGGGACGATCATAACCCTCCTCACCAATCAAGTTCATAAGGCACAGGAGGCAGGTATCGATCAATCACACATCATTATAGACCCAGGACTCGGACACTTTGTCTCTTCGATCCCTGAATACTCGTTTACGATCATCGATCACCTCCAAGAGTTTACCGAGATTGCACCAGTATTCATCAGCCCTTCACGCAAGTCTTTCCTAGCAGGACCGCAAAACCTCCCTACATCAAAAAGACTGCCTGCAACGATTGAAGCGTCAATCAATTGCGTACAAAACGGGGCGAAGTTCCTAAGAACACACGATGTTACAGAGATGGTTAAAGCGCTCTCCTAAAAGATTCCATCAATCAGTATTGAGAGTAGTCCTGCAATTACCAGCATAAATATCAGACCTGCTGTAACGCTGATGATAATCTTCTTCGCCTTTTCAGCTCTACTTTCATCAGCGAGGTTCACAATCAGATAGATACCAGCGATAGCGACAACGACAACAGCAAAGAGCGATGTGAACTTCACAATAGTAAAGATGACTGTAACAGCTGGGTTAATGATTCCTGCAGGATTACCTGAGGTAATAGCACCTGCAACAACGAATTTGATGGTAATCATCAAGATACCCATCAGTACAGAGAGCACTGCCTTTTTGAAAGCCTGTTGCCCCTGTTCTCCTCCATAATCCACCAAGGCCTTTAGTCCGTAGGCAAAAATAGTCACGATGGCAATAATTGCTACTGGCGTTTCTGCGAATTGAATAAATCCTCGGATTTCAGCACCGAGTATATCTATTCCTCCAACAGGGTCTGCAACTCCGTCAAAGTTAAAGGCAGTCTCGAATGAAAGACGGATGCGGTTTGCTACATTAATAAGCACTATACCAATAAGGGCCATTGCGGTTACCTTTCTAGCACTGGCGATACGGTTTTCGTCTTGGGCAACTACGGCAAGAATCCCTGCGATCATGATGACTAGAATGGCTATTCCATTGACGAACGGAAGAAAATTTTCCGCAATAAATCTTGCGATATCGCCAAATCCTCCGGATGCTACTCCTCCCAAATCTCCTGCCACGTAGGCCGCACCTTCCCGACCAACACCTAACACTGCGAAGACTCTTGGAGCTCCAAGAAGTACGCCAGCAATAGAGAAAGCGCTAGTCATTAAAATGGAGCACGGAATGTAAAACGAATCAGTGCGAGTGAAATCATGCACACGGCCAAAACGATAAATGTCGTCAGGATAATCTTCTTCGCCTTTTCACTATTTTGCTCATTAACGGCAAATACTAACCATAAGCCTGCGACAAAGAGAGCAATAACAGCAAATGCACCGAGAATAGTTCCGATGAAGTTTGCGATACCGATAACTTCGGTGCTGATAATACCGACTTGCACGCCAGAGAAAGCAAATACTAGTCTATCAGCTAGTATCACAATACCCGCACCAACCATTCCATAGATAAATTGCTTCTTCGCCTTTTCTACTTGTGATTCATCTTGAGAGGATACGAGACGATATCCCTGGTAGAAGATGTTGAAGAGCAGCGCCGTAAACAGAAGAGTTCGAATAGCAGCTATAACACCGAATAGAGCAGTATTTGTGGGTGCCTGGTTAATGATTACCCCAGGAATGGCAAAGGTATCTGCAAAGACGAATGCACCACCTGCAAGAATGGTCCCAATCATCGCGTATGCGTAGGATGTATAGACTTCCGAGATAGTACTGTCGTTGTCCGCTCCCATAATAAGCTTGAATCCATAAAATATTAGCATGGCAAACAAGATACCACCGAAGGCAAACTTTCCTCCGCCTACAAGAATACGTGCTATAAATGCATCGGTATTGTTTCCTGGACATGCGAGATTTCCAAGAGGGCAGGGGTTGATATTTGCAGCAAAAGCTAGTTCTGGCATCGCTGCTGCAAGCACTCCAGTAATGATGGCAATATATATATGCATATCGCTTCATTATACCAGAATTTGCACTATAATACACGTATGCACAACACATCAGCCCCCAGCACACCAATAAGTCTCAATAAAAGCACAGAAGCCCAAATTTATGGACTATTCGCCATTGCCATGGCCTTGACATGTTTGGGAATCCTTATAGGACTACAGTTCTCTCTGGTACTCATGAATACAGGTATCCATTTCTTCTTTCTAGCTATTGAACTAGGGCTTATCTTTACCTCACGGTTCTGGATGGATAAGACCCCTTTAAATTACATTCTCTTCGGATTATTTCCGACACTGTCCGGTTTTACCATCACACCGTACATCCTTTCTGTACTGGCAGGCTATGCCAATGGGGGAACGATCCTCATGAACGCATTTGCTTCAACAGTCTTTATGGCAAGCGCCTCTGCAGTCTTTGCACGCACGACCAGCTGGAATCTTGGAGGATTGGGCAAAGCGATGATCTTTGGTTTGATTGGCCTTATCGGCCTCTCGCTCTTGCAGATCTTTGTCCCAGCCCTTCGTACGACCGGTATGGAGCTTGCGATCTCTGGATTTGGCGTCGTGTTCTTTGCTATTTTTACGGCCTACGACGTACAGAGAATCGCAAAGCTTGGAAAGATGGGGGCAAATCCGTTTATGCTTGCGCTCAGCCTCTATCTCGATATCTTCAACTTGTTCCTCTACATGCTGAGGTTTATGTTGGTGCTGTATGGAGACCGGAGATAAATCTGAAAAGTTGAAAAGTTGAAAACCTGAAAAGCAACTTTCAAATTTTCAGTATTTCAAATTTGCTTATTTTCACGCCACCCTTTTGCCTTTAGTCCCGCAGCAGCTGCAGCAGTTTCTGCTCGTTGTTTGCTGTTACCTTGGCCTTCGGCAATCTTTTCCTCGCCTATGAATGCCCCACAGGTAAAGACTTTATCGTGATCTGGACCCACTTCGCCGAGTACTTCGTAATGTGGAGTGACCCCTTCTGTTTCTTGCGCTTTTTCTTGGAACATACTTTTTTCATCTCGATGTTTTCCTGCAGCTTGGAGTGACTGCAGTCTCGTGAGAATAAACTCATTACAAAACTGTTGAGCAATTTCAAAACCTTGATCCAGATACAGTGCCCCAATCAGTGCCTCTAATGCATTTGAAAGTGTGGAATCTTTCTCTCGGCCACCACTACGTTCTTCACCCTTACTCAAATAGAGATACTCTCCTAAAGAAATCTCATGGGCAACGGAGGCCAAGTTTTCCCTATTCACTAGAGCAGAACGAAGGTTCGTCATCTCTCCTTCCGACTTATGTTCTATGTGAAACAAGTATTCTGTGGAGACGAGTTCCAAGACGGCATCACCCAAAAACTCAAACCGTTCATTGTGACCTAGTGCTCGAGATTGCCGCACAGCACTTCTGTGTGTAAGCGCTTGCGCGAGCAAGTCTTTGTCTTTAAAGCGAATGCCGATGGTCTTTTCGAGATTAACGAAACTCTGAGCTGTCATTAATTGCTAGTGTAGCAACAAATCATCATATTTTATATTATTGCTTTGCAATAGCATTCAAGACACCATTCACAAATTTCCCCGTCTCATCTGTACCGTATTCTTTGGCAATATCGATACCCTCATTCATCACTACAGCAGGTGGAGCATCATCTGCATGAAGAAGCTCAAATGCACCAATCAGCAGTACGGGCCTCGCAATTGGGTCCATCTTTTCAAATTCCCACTCTGGTGCGTATTTCTCTATTTCGGCTATAAGCTCTGATTCTAGTGCGAGCACTCCTTCTAAGAGAACGGTGCAAAAGTCTTCATCTACACCTCCCAGCTCAGAAACATTCTTTGCCAGAGCCTCCAAGAGATCCATGTCTTTATGTTGTCTTCGCTCAAAGAGCACCTGCATAACCGCGATTCTCGAAAGGTGGCGTTTGCGTGCCATAACAGAAGTGGAAAACGGAAAGTGGAAAGTGGATAAAGATCCTACTAGGCTTTGACCTTGGTGATTCCTTTGAGGGTCTTACTCTTCTTGTTTTTTGCTTCAGCTTTTACGGCAAAAGGGGAGTTGGCACGGTTTTTCAACCTACGGATCTGTTTCTTTTGGTACTCGCTGTGCTGAGCTCTTCCAGAACTCTTTGCTCGCCGTTTTTTTGGGGTAGGTCTTTTGGCCATAAGCTTTTACAAGGTATATAGGGTTATCCCATCTTTATCTCAATATCTACACCTGAAGGGAGGCTCAGGCTTTGCAGACTTTCGATGGTATTGAAGGTAGTTTCGGACAAATCAATCAATCTTCTGTGTGTGCGCATTTCAAACTGGTCACGGGCGTCTTTGTGCTTAAAGGTAGAACGCTGCACGGTAAACTTTCGGATCTTAGTAGGCAATGGGGTAGGTCCGTGAATAACAGCACCACTGCGCTCTGCAGTATCAATAATCTTGGCTGCTGCTTCATCGAGCACCATATGATCAAAAGCACTCAAACGAATGCGAATAGACTGGACCTTTTTGTCATCTCCTTTGGACTTCTTTGTGCTGCCAGAGACAGCTGACCGCGCTATATCATCACTTCCTGAGTCCTTCTTCGAAGGCTTTTTAGCTTTAGATTCTTTCTTTGGAGGATTCATAGCAGTAGGGATGAAAGAGCGAAATAAAAGTTGGGGACGCAAGCGTCCCCTATATGCTATTTATTGATCTTCGTAATAACACCAGCACCAACAGTGCGTCCACCTTCACGGATAGCGAAGCGAGTTCCTTCTTCAAGAGCGATAGCAGAACCAAGTGTTACTTTAAACTTCACGTTGTCTCCAGGCATAACCATCTCTACATTCTCTGGAAGTTCAACCGTACCAGTGACATCCGTTGTACGAATATAAAACTGTGGCTTGTATCCTTTGAAGAATGGCGTGTGGCGCCCTCCTTCATCTTTAGTGAGGATGTACACCTCAGCATCGAACTCTGTGTGAGGAGTAATAGAACCTGCTTTAGCCAAAACCTGTCCACGCTGGATCTCTTCACGCTCAATACCACGAAGGAGTAGTCCTACGTTGTCTCCTGCAAGACCTTCATCAAGAAGCTTGTGGAACATTTCTACACCGGTAACAACAACCTTACGTGTCTCACCCATACCAACTAGCTCTACTTCGTCGTTGACGTTTACTTTACCTTGGTCGATACGACCAGTAGCAACAGTTCCACGACCCTTAATGGAGAACACGTCCTCCACAGGCATAAGGAATGGCTTGTCGATTTCACGCTTAGGATCTGGGATGTGTGTATCAAGAGCATTAAGCAACTCTTTGAGCTTTTCAATTTGTTCTGGATCACCCTCAACTGCCTTAAGAGCAGAACCTCTAATAATAGGAGTGTCATCACCTGGGAATTCGTATTTGTTGAGTAGTTCACGTATTTCAACCTCTACCAGCTCGATAAGTTCTGGATCGGACACCAAATCAATCTTATTCAGGAAGACCACGATGTACGGAACATTTACCTGACGTGCAAGAAGGATGTGCTCACGTGTTTGTGGCATTGGACCATCTGCAGCAGATACAACGAGGATGGCACCGTCCATCTGGGCAGCACCGGTAATCATGTTTTTAATGTAGTCGGCGTGACCAGGACAGTCAACGTGCGCGTAGTGGCGCTTTTCAGACTCGTACTCCACATGAGAAGTAGCGATAGTAATACCGCGCTCTCGTTCTTCTGGAGCGTTATCGATTGCGGCAAAGTCCTTTTTCTCACCTTCGGGGGAGAAGTTCATAGAGAGTGCAGCGGTGAGAGTAGTCTTACCGTGGTCCACGTGTCCGATGGTTCCAACGTTAACGTGAGTCTTACTGCGGTCAAATTTCTTGTCAGCCATGTTTAAGTTTTGGAAAAAATGGTCAAAACGGTAAAGAGGTTACCCTCATCTAGCCGCAAAAGTCTAGTGAGAAAGGCGAAAAGAGTCAAACCTTTCAAGCGGTGAAAGTCGAGAAAAGGCAGGATTTTGTTAGCAATACTTCACATTATCCTTATATTGCTGCCGTTATGAGCTTAAATATCCCCGTTGAGGGCCTAAAGGAGGCAGGACTTCTTGCAGATGGGGAGTAAATCACCAATCAGGATCGCTAGGTTCGTCTGGTTGATAGATATAATCTTCGTTCCAAGGGCCATCGTCATCCTTTTGATCTTGATTTTTAATCCACGTAGAGAGAAACAGTGTGGTAAATGTATCAAGCAACCCCTCTGTACCTAATGTTTCTTGCAAAGATTTGAGTTGAGCTAATTCTTCGAAGTTCATAGTCAAAATCTGATCGATTTGACCTCTAGTTGCTATACGAAACGTCACACAATCCGGAGACTCTGATTCTATAGATACCTCAAAGCATATTTCTTGATCTTCATCTCCTGAGAATTCTACAAATGACATAAAGACATCTTGCCAAAAGAAAGCTGCTGGGCAAGAAGAATATCCCTCTTTATGATGGGCGAGAATATGAAACGCTCAGAACGTACCCACATCTTCGTATCAGAAATCTGGCAGTGGTATGCCCGCCACAAGCGGCAACTCCCGTGGCGCGATCTCTCTATTGCAGATGATACCCAGCGGGCCTATCAGATTATGGTATCGGAAATCATGTTGCAGCAGACGCAGGTGCCGCGAGTAAAAATTGTGTACAAAGATTTCCTCGAGCGTTTCCCAAAAATCACAGATCTATCCTCTGCTTCAAACAAAGAAGTCATCCTTGCTTGGCGGGGGATGGGGTACAACAATCGCGCTCTGCGACTACGTGATAGTGCTAAAGCTGTTGTCGAAAATTACAACAGTTTCCCGGTGGAGATGGGTCAGTTACACACACTCCCAGGGATCGGTCATTACACAGCGGCTGCCATCAGAAACTTTGCATTCAATATTCCTACGGCGTGTATTGATACGAACATCAGAAGGATCCTCCATCGAGTCTTCGTGGGACCAGAGAATGCAGATGGCACATGGAAGAAAGATGATACATATCTACTCACAATCGCTGAAGAGGTTCTTGATGAAGCTTTATCCACTTTCCACTTTCCACTTTCCACTCGCAGGTCGCAGACCTGCGCTGATTGGCATGCGGCTCTGATGGATTTCGGATCCCTTGTTTGTACCAAGCGCAGCCCAAAATGGGATGTTTGCCCTCTTACCAAAGCAGGTATCATGAAAGCAGCGTACAAGATCCCAACCCCCAACCCCCAACCCCCAACTTCCAAACGTGAACCTGGGCGGATGGTAGGGTCCAAATATATTCCCAACCGTATCTTTCGTGGGAAGGTGATAGAAGAACTACGTGATGAGGACAGTGGACTCAGCATCAATCAAATCGGAACAAACATCTGTATCGATTGGAACCCAGATGAACACACGCAGTGGTTAGAAGGAATCATCACAGCACTCAAAAAAGATCATCTTATACAGACGTCTGGTGCGAAGTTGGTCTTAGTAGACTAACTACTCATCAATCATTCCTTTCTTAGCTGTTACACGGTTTTTAAGAACCATGACAGCAGTACCTATGAGAACAAAGGTCAGAAAGATCATAAATGCCCAGTAGCCAACACCTGGAGAAGGGGCCCCTTGCTGCGGCACAGGGCCAAGTGGCTGAATGTTCGGGAGTGTATCTACTGGCTTTTCTACATAGATGACATTGAAGTCACCTTGTGCAACTTGTACCGGACTTGCGGTGTCTGTGGGTGGTGGTGGAATTGGCATATCTTTTTTGGGAGGAGTAAAGCCCGGTGCAGTATCTGTACCGGTAGGAAGTAATGGGGACACAGATGTTGTTGCAGCAGAATATTCTCGCGTACGTGAACTTTCAGCTTTCTGCGCTTTAGGTGAAGATGCCTGATCTCTTTTTTGTACCTTTTGTACAGGTGCTCGGTCGGGGTCAAATATTGGTAAAGCGAAATCCGCTACTATTTTTGCGTAAGATTTAGCAAACGATGCAGAACGCTCTGCCTCCTCTCTGTTTTCGAGAAAGTACTCTAAAGGATCCTCCTCATTCAGAAATAATCCATAGGCAATACTGTCATGCTCCATATGCGAAACAATCAGCGCGTTCATATCGGGTATGTAATAGAGAATCTCACGCGCGGTGTCGAGTGTCAGACTATCATCCGTTATTGCTGCTATCTTTTCTACAGTCCCAAGAAATTGACAGTCGGGTCCGATAATTTTACTCAGAGAACCTGGTGTTTGTAGAAAGGTGGTCGTCACTAAAAATGCGTGTTTTACATCGTGATCTAGGGCTTCTAATTTGCTGCAGTCTGCATTGGTCATATCCATTGCCATCTGTTGCGTTTCTTGGTCTGCTATAGGCTCAGCTGTGTATTGTTCGGGGATAGCAGGCTTATTCGGATCTGGTTCTTGTAACCCCATATTCAAGAGAATATGTGCAGATACCTGCAGCGGACAGAGGAGTCCGGCAGTGACAATCAGAAGGCTACGAAAGAGGGAGGTCACGAGCCTCAGTATAGAACGTTAGTGCACCGTAGTGCTACTGGGGTTTTTCTTCCTGTCCTGGAAGCGGTGTGTCGCTGAATCCTACAGAGTCATCTGTTGATTCTTCAGAGGCTTCTGTCGCGGGCTTTTGCCCCATTGCTTCGAGGGCGTGCTCTAGACGCTCAGAGGTTTCTTCCACTTGCTGAGGCTGTTCCGGTGCTGGAATGTTAGGATGCTTTGCATCTCCTGCTGCGGCTGCGACACCAGAGCTTGCTACTCCTTTTTTCCTTCTTCGCCATGAGAAGAAGCCATATCCTATGCCTACAAAGATAAGACCTCCTCCAAGATATTTCATACGACCAAGTAAGGCTACTGCCATGGATTTCTTTTGTGGTGCTGCTGTTTGTTGCACTTCATCTTCCCCTTCCCCCTCTTCTCCCCCCTCTTCCAAGGCGTCTTCTTGCATTTCTTGAAGTATTGCTTCGGATTCCTCATCTACCCCATTGGTAGTGGGAAGGGAAGGAATCAAAATATCACTTTGATCCAAGACAGCAGGTTCTTCCTCGAAAGGGCTCTCGGTAGTGTCTGTAGTTGTACCTTGTTCAGATTCTGTACTTTGCTCGATTTGCTCTCCAGATCTAAAGAATGTTGGCTGCGTCTGTGCAGCGGGCTCCTCGGCAGCAGGTTCCTCTACTGCTGGTTCCTCTACGACAGGGTCTTGAACTGCAGGCTGCGTATTCGGTACTGCCTGATTGGGTTGCTGTTGTTGCTCTGCAGTCGGTTGACTCTGTGCATTTTCAAGCTCGGTAAAGACATCAGCAGGCGAGAGATACGCGTGTGCGCTTGAGGCCGTTAGGCTGAGTGTCAGTGCCGTTACTGTAAAGATGCTTTTGAACATAACTTAAGAGTTATAGCTTGTAGATTTGATAACGGTCTCTTGATATTCGATCCACTCAAAGATTCTGAATGTCCGGTCGTCTCTATCGATCCACTGCACATGAGAGTTTTCAGAATCGTATCCGTATTCTGCTCCCATGCGATTAAATTGCTGGAGCGATACTTGTAGCACAGATACACCACCACGTGATGTTGCACTCGCTTGGAGAACCAATGTAGTACCTGTTCCCCCATCAATTTCTGAGTTCAATACAGAAGCATACAAACCAGTACACTCGACAAGCAGGGTACCAGAGGCAACACCTTCTATCAGATTTCCATATATTGTTAGTGGTCGACATGATACTTTTTTGGTTTGGTCTGCTTTGTTGTAGAGAGCAAATGAATCCGCTGCAATTGCGACGTTTGTGGCTTTTACATTCCACAAGATGCTTTCAATGATGACATCGTTGTCTCCGTAATCGGAGTTGTTGTGTGTTGCAGCTGTAAATTTGAATTGCCCGATAGAAGAAATCCCGACAGGAACTGATGTTCCATTTGGGTCAGAGAAGGGAGAGTTGGTAATAGAGACAATCTTAGAGTGCACGCTTACATGGTTATTCCCCCAAATACTTTCGATAGTACTGCCGTTATCTGTTGGAGT
>Ga0066376_10002984_pt1 | contig 15491 bp, 15 predicted proteins | sample Knorr_S15_td_Bot_FD_77009 | JGI IMG/M metagenome (GOLD analysis project Ga0066376, IMG submission 77009) | Marine microbial communities from Southern Atlantic Ocean transect - Knorr_S15_td_Bottom_ad_5009_LV_A | ecosystem: Environmental > Aquatic > Marine > Oceanic | place: Southern Atlantic... | reverse complement strand
TTAAAAAACCCGTGCGCGACAGTGCCATCGTGGCGTTTGCAGGGCCATTCAGCAACATCGTTCTGGCATTCGGAGCCTTCTTTCTCGCCATGCTCCTTGGGATGAAGACAGAAGTACTCGTAGTCACAGGAGCGCTCATCGCCCCAAACAATCAACCAGTCATCATTACCTTTATTGCAGAACTGCTCGGCGATATCATTCAGATCAATCTTATTTTGATGGCATTTAACCTACTGCCCATCGCTCCGCTGGATGGCAGCAAAATCATCCGCATCTTCCTGCCCTACGAATACGAACATCAGTATCAACAGTTCATGCGGCAAGGCCCGTGGATTCTCCTCGGACTGATTATTGCAGGTCGTGCGTTCGGCCTTCCCATTCTCTCTATCTGGATCTCCATCATCATGGCTCCATTCCTTAGCGTAATGTACGCGTTTATATGAGCAAACTCGCTATCTTCTCCGAGCTCTGGAGCTTTCTGAAAGTCCGCAAAAAGTGGTGGCTGCTTCCTATTCTTATTTTGATCATACTACTAGGTTTGATCCTCGTGTTTGCACAAGGCTCTGCACTAGCTCCGTTCATCTATACCGTTTTCTAAAATGAAGCTCATCATCATACTAGCCATTTTGGTTGTCGCTGTACTTATTTGTGATAAGTATGAGCGCAAGCTCCCTCCTCCTATTAGCTGGATCTATGCGCTGTGGAAAAAGTTCTCCCACGTTCTCGGAATAATCATGAGCTTTCTAATTCTAACGATTCTTTGGATCGTTGGCTTCGGTATGTACGCAATAGTGATAAGAGTGATCACACTACCCAAGAGATTCAAAGCTGAACCTGACTCGTATTGGATCGACTGTGAACCAACAACCGTTGAATCGATGAAACACCAATTTTAATGAGTAAACCTACCTACATCCTTGGCCTTTCTTGCTACTACCACGATGCAGGTGTCGTGCTGCTAAAAGATGGAAACATCGTCTTTGCAGCCCAAGAAGAAAGATACACCCGCAAGAAGCAGGATGACCGACTGCCTGTGAGTGCTACTGCCAAGGCACTTGGATTTGCAGGTATTACCATTGATGATATTGATGCCGTTGGTTTTTATGAAAAACCGATGCTTAAGTTCTTTGACCGTATCCTCTCAACCTACTTTAAGACCTGGCCGCTGGGCCTTCGGCAATATCAGATGGCTATGCAAGAGTGGATGCACACCAAGCTCTGGATACCACAGCAGATAGAGAAAGAACTGGGATACAAAGGAAAGATTTTCTATGTCCAACACCACGAATCCCACGCAGCATCGAGTTTTTACTGCAGTGGATTTGAGGATGCCACAACAGTCACTGTCGATGGTGTTGGTGAGTGGGCAACGACCACTATTGGATATGGAAAAGGAAAGAAATTGGATCTAAAAAAAGAAATCCACTTCCCACATTCTCTCGGGCTGCTCTACTCCGCTATCACGTACTACATTGGATTCAAGGTAAACAGTGCAGAGTATAAAGTGATGGGACTTGCACCCTACGGGGAGCCGAAATACGTCGACCAGTTCCGTGAACTGATTACGATTAAAGATGATGGGTCCTTTAATCTCAACATGAAGTACTTTACGTACGAACACGGACTGAAGATGACCGGAAAGAAGATAGAGACGCTCTTTGGGCAGCCAACACGTAAACCTGAATCTGACCTGACACAATTTCATAAAGACATTGCAGCCTCCGTACAGAAGATCACCGAAGAAGCGATGCTCAAGATCTGTAAGCACGCCAAAGAGATTTGCCCTAGTGATAACCTCTGTCTCGCAGGGGGTGTTGCCCTCAACTGTGTCGCCAACGGAGAGATTCTCCGATCGGGTCTGTTTAAAGATATATTTATTCAACCTGCTGCAGGAGATGCAGGAGGAGCACTCGGAGTAGCCCTTTCTATCTGGCATAAGAAGTTTGATGGGCAAAGATCACCAAGAATCAATGATGTCTTCTGGGGCACAGAGTATTCCGATGATGCTATTCGATCACTACTTGATGCAGAAGGCTTACCCTATGAATCTCTGGATGAATCTACGCTGATTGATCGAGTATCTTCACTACTCGAAGGAGAAAACGTCATCGGCTGGTTTCAAGATCGTATGGAGTTTGGTCCGAGAGCACTCGGGAATAGATCCATCATTGCGGATGCCCGAAACAAAGCAAACTGGAAAAAAGTAAATCTTAAGATCAAATTCCGTGAGGACTTTCGTCCATTCGCCCCAACAGTATTAGAAGAAAATACATCGGAGTACTTTGCACTGGATTGCGAGAGCCCATACATGCTGCTGGTTGCAGATGTACATCCAGAAAAGAGAGAAGTGATTCCTGCCGTAACGCACGTGGATGGATCTGCAAGGATCCAAACTATCAATGAAGCACAGAACCCTAAGTACTACAATTTAATCAAAGCATTCCGAGAAAAAACTGGCTGTGCGGTTATCATCAACACCTCGTTTAATGTACGAGGAGAACCGATCGTGGAGAGCCCGGAAGATGCGCTCAATTGCTTCTTAAACACACACATGGATTACCTCGTGATGGGAAATATTCTGATAGAAAAGAGTAAGATGCCAGCAGATAGGATTTTGCAAAGTGGTGATTATCTGCAAAAATTTGAATTAGATTGATGAGAAAAAATGTACTCATAAACACAGGCCTTGTAGCAGGATCACTGATCGGATTCTTCCTCATCGCAGAATTCGGCTTGAGGCTCACAGGGCTCCAAACAATCAAACCCAACCCTCCAAAGATCTACCAGCAGTCAGAGAATCCTGAAATTAGTTATGAGCTCATTCCCAATCTCAGAGATGAAAAAGCATACAAGGCAATGGTCAGTACAGACGGACAGGGATTTCGTCTCAACTCCCGCAGTCCGCAACCTTCCAATCGAAAACTCATCGCCATTCTCGGTGACTCTATAACCTTTGGTCATGGAGTAAGTAACGTTGAAACTCTGAGTGCCAAGCTCACATCACGCTCTATCAACTATCACTATCTCAACACCGCAGTACCGGGTTATCAACTTGGCCAACAAACCGCTACCTACAGGGAAAAGATTCAAAAGTTAAGTCCTGATGGCGTGATGATTGTCTTCTACTGGAACGATCTTAATGCAGGACCTCCAGCAATACTTGATGACCAAGGAATCTTTCGCGGACACTATTGGGTACCAAGCGAAACCGTATGTCGGCCGATAGAGATCGGAGTAATGGGACTAATTCCTGGTAAATGTTGGTTGGATACCCATAGCGCATTTTACAAAGCATTTAAAAATCTGATGAACTTAAAAGCCAGCAAGAAAAATAAGGAACAAGCACGCGAAGTGGCTGAAGTGGTTGATGATAAATCTGATGAGTATCTTGCAGAGTATGCACAAGACTTACAAACACTTGCAGGTGAACTTCCTGACAATAGAACATTCGTGATCTGGCCCGATAACTTCCTGCACACAGCGGAAAAACCTAAGCTGATCGAAATCGCGAAGCGTAGCGGTTTTACCGTAGTAGATCTCTACGAATTTTTTGGAAACCAGGTAGAAACTCTGAGTTGGGATACCGTGCACCCCAGTCCGAAAGCGATCGAGGATGCGGCAGTATATATAACAAAAACAGTAAATGATGCTCTTTAGGAGAGTGTATCTAGTATTCTCTTCATCCTCTTCTCCCATGAATGATTTTGTATCATCTTGAGCCCTTTTGCAGATCTCTCCTTTGCCTCTTTTGGATGTTCGAGAATATCTCGAATTCCACCTGCAAGAGATGACACACTTCCTGGATGCACAAATCTCACGATAGTTTTATCAACGACGTCTCGCACAGGAGGAATATCTGCGCAGACGATTGGCGTTCCCGATGCAAGATATTCAAAGAGCTTGAGTGGTGATGTATCGCGCTTAAAGTACTGATGCGTGGGCACCGGTGAGGGATAAACACAGATGTCACACGCAGCCATAGCGTCCGGAACAAGCTTGGGTCGCACAGGGCCATGAAACAAAAAATCATGATCGGTCAGTTTGTTTGCTATCGCCAATGCTCGATAGCGTTTTATCCAGAGATCGGGACCACCCACCACAAACAAAAACGCATTTGGATAGTGCTGGCGCAGAGACGACATTGCCTTAATAAGAATTTCTACTCCCTTCTGCACTTTATCCATGGTCACAAGTGACCCAACGTATCCAATAATCAAACGATCTGCCGGTAATGCAAAATGATGCTTCGCTTTTTTTGAAGTTGGAAGATTTACAAAGCGTTCTAGGTCAACAGCATCACCTTCGACGATAATTTTCTTGGCAGGCACTCCCCAAGACACAAGTTCGTCTCGCATTGGAGTGGTAAGACACACGATCCGTTTACACTTCTTACAGAGTGCTGTGAATCTACTACGTCCACGCTTGGGCAATGTATGAAGCTCTAATACAACAGGGATCTTTGTAGACAGGAGTGCAGGAAGTACCAGAGGAGAACGCGCATACAGAAGATCAAACGTATTGTCGGCAAAGTACTCTTTTAATGATCCTCGGTACGATTGCATCGTAAACAAAAATGCAAAACGTCCAGGAATTATTTTTGATTGAAATGCATCGAATGTTTGTATTTTTTCCACTTCGAACCCTTTTTCCAAATGATAGTAATTTACATGCTCGTGACGTATAGCATTTTTTATATCCGGAGAAACCAGTGTTACGTCGTGTCCAAGCTTCGTTAACGCCTCCCCCACACGAGCAATCTGGTGCCCATGAGCCTTCTCTGTCGGATACCGTGTATGAGTGACGTAAGCGATCTTCATAAATATAGCTTATAGGTTATAGCTTTTAGCTTGTAGTGCTATTAAAGTGACGGAAGAAATGCAAAAGCCCATCTTACTCACATTCGGCTTTCCAGACCCAAATTCGCCTAGATACCGCAATCTAGTGGATTTGTATGAATCTGAAGGATGGGAGGTGCGAGAGTGTCTCACCACTGCAAAGGGCTTTTTAGGCAAACACAGAGACTTGATGAAGCAGTTTAAAAAGCACAAAAAAGAGTACAGCGCCCTCCTCGTAAACTTCCCTGGCTATTATCTCATGCCAATCGCCTGGTGGAAAACGCGGTTCCCACGCAAGCAGCTAATCTTTGATGCCTTCATTTCTATAAGCGACACCCTTGTCTCTGACCGTAAGAAAATCAGTTGGTTAAATCCCCTTGCCTGGTTTTATTACTTGGCTGATGTTGTCTCAACACACTTAGCTGATGAGGTATTAATTGATACTGAAGCGCACAAAAAGTTTTTCACAAAGAGATTCTTTCTATCTGCAAAAAGAATTCGGGTTGTGTATGTAGGCACGCTGAAAGATCTGTTTAGTCCCGGACCAAAAGAAAACAAACTTGCAGAAGGAAAATTCAATGCACTCTTTATCGGGAGTTACATTCCGCTGCAGGGAATCGAACACATCTTGCACGCTGCAAAAATTCTAGGTGATCAAACTGATATTCACTTTACGTTAATCGGTAATGGTCAAACCTACAAAGAGATGACAGCCCTCGCAGCCGAACTTGAGCTGAGCAATGTCACTTTCCTCGACTTCATGCCACTGGCAGATCTCCCACACTATTTAAGATCGTGTGACATCGCACTTGGTATCTTCGGAACATCAGACAAAGCCAACCGCGTGATCCCCCATAAAGTCTACGATGCTATCGGTTGCGGCGTCCCTGTGATCACTGCAAGTAACCTCGCCATCGGAGAAAAGTTCACCGACGGCAAAGAGGTGTTTTTGTGTAGAACTGGCGATGCAAATTCACTTAGCCGTGCAATTTTGCGGGCAAAGAATGGTTAACCGCATACGAAAGAAAGCTATCCACTCTCAAGTACTTCTCAAATACCTCTCGCGCCTTCTTTTGCATAGCAACAAAGTCCTCACCAGAAATTCTGCTGTAATGTTCGGCCACTATTCGATCGAGTAGATAGATATCCCAATACGGAACACGGACGATGAATTCGTCATAGTTAATAACATCTTCCAGTGGCAGCACACATTCAGTATCAAGTAGCACAGGGATGCGCCCCAAGCTCAGTGCTTCGTAAAACCGGTAACTGTAATTCCCATCTCCTTTAATGATCAGTGCGTAATCCGAACTCAGTAAGTTATCAATGTACTCTCTGCGTGCCTGCTTAGGATCTGTTTTAATCGTCGATGTGTGACCTGAGTAACTACTGCGAATAATGAAGTTTGGTTCTATGACACCTGATTGTTTTAAATGCTTTATCTCTTTCATGCGATATGTAATACCTTTCACTCGAGCATCACGATGAATACCCACGATTCCCGACGCTTCGATCAAACTATTTTTCACAACAGTACCGATATGGTTTTTGAAATTTTTGTAATCCGCCCATCCACAAAAACCGATCACCGGTTTGCCTGGGTGCTTCTCGCGAAGTTGAAGTTGTCCTTCTAATAAATCCTCCGCATAGGCCGGCATCATCACTTCATTCTTCTGCAAGTTACTTCGATACTGACTGGTACGAAACACAATTGCATTATCATTGGTAATGGGTGCATCACTGTCCCCATGCCAGAAGATAATAAGTTTCTTACCAAGTTTTTTGGCTAAAGATTCCTGTTTTATTACATAGGAATTTTGTCCTTTCAGGGACGAATAGTTGTGAGGCAGCAAAATATAGTCTGCTTTTTCCGGAGAATCGACGATATCCACCAAGTGATGTTTGAGTCCTCCAAATGCTCTATTGAGGAACATAATACTTCCTCGCTCCTGTATCCCTAAATTAGGATACAACAAGGGTATGTACGGTACGTCCGGTAGAAGATCGATATACACCTTGATCATCACGGGATAGTGTACACTAGCGACCATGCTCAAAAGCTTTATTGACCGGCATTATCGGCTCATTCGCCCCTTCCGATTTTTGTACGGATGGGCAAAAGATAGCCACAGCCGCGCCAAATGTTCTGCCAGAGCTTCCGAGTGGGAAGCAAAGGGCTACCGTGGTGCCAAGCTCGATGTCTGCGGAGGCCGCAATCCTTTTAATCCAAAAGAGTTTCTGAATGTCGATGCAGTAGCGCTGCCACAGGTAGATTTGGTATTTGATATCACCGAGAAGTTTCCTATGGAAGACGGTGTCATCGCAGAGGTGTTTTCTGCGGCAACGCTCGAACACTTGCGAGAGGTCCATAACGTGCACGTACTCAAAGAGTTCTTCCGTATCATGCAACCAGGAGCAGTGGTTCGTATCTGTACTCCAGATATCGAGGCGATTGCAAAAGGTATTTTAGATGGCGAAGACCTGCACTACATCAATCAGCATTTGTTCGGAAAATATAAGTCTAATCAAACAGAAGACTACGATCTACACAAATGGATGTACCCAGCAGACCGCCTTATGGAAGTTCTGCGTGAGATTGGTTTCACTGATACCGAGCGCATCGCACTCGAAGAAGTTGGCTTACACGACCCAAAATATAACTTCCTCGTTCGCGCGGTTAAGCCTCGTTAATCTTATACAGCACCCAGGTTTCATCAGAAGCTATCTCTTCTAGGTCCATTTGTAACCTCCCGATATTCCAATCGGGTTCTTGGCGCTTGTTCCAGAAAATGTGACTTATCTCGAATGTCCGTATAGAAGTATTGGGGTCGAGATCTAACTCACGACATGCAGCAGTCACCATTGCCGCTTCTTGCTGTTGCAAATCCCCACCAAACGCAGAGATAGCATCCGGGTATACCAAGTGGCCTCTCCCCTCGATGATGCGCTTATCAGGGCGCAGTGGAAGTTGGCTCAAGCAAAAACGCAGTGCAATTTCTTGATGTGATAGCAGTACATTCTTTAAGTAGATCGAATACACAATGTCGTGATGCGTATTTGATGCGATGAGTGCCATCGTCGCAGGATCAGAAAGTATACGTCCACGTGGAAGTTCATCGAGAATTGTAAGCGCACTGACAAGATGCTGATTGGCAAAGCGGCCTTCTGGCACCTGCCACTGCCCAATAACAAACCGTCCATCAAACCCTATCGCTGCCAAATACACACACGCTGCAATTGCACCTATAGCTAGCCACTTGCTGCGCATGGCGATATATAGCAGCACCATCCCCACAGCAGCTATTGCGATGGAGAAGATCCCATGCGAGACGAAGTTAAACGTAATAGCATGTACAGCCTGCTGATTCATATACACAAACGCAGTGAAGATCAGCACACAAACGGCGCGGTACGGCCTCAGTGCTTTGTAATCTTCACGAAGTGCAAGGAGTACAGATCCGATCATTCCAAAGAAGAGAATGGAATAGATCCACGACTCTGGCGCTCTACCAGGGTGCATTCCACTACGAAAAGATCCGTATTCATAAGAAGGATGTAATGTGATGTTCACGAGATGAGCGATAGCCGGGAGTCCACACACAATTCCAAAGACACCAACGATCGCAAGAGTGTGCCAGCGCTGCGGCTTCCACGTTGGTCGACGTGGACGCAAGTGCCAAAGGATACCCCAGGCCGTATGCAATACACGACGTACTTTTGAGTGTGCAAGCTTCTGATGTTCTTGCCACTTTCCATATCCCCACTCCAACAGTTCCCATGCAAAATAGATTCCCCAAAACGCCCACGCAAACGTAAAGCTCCAAACATAAATTCCAATCAGAAGACCCAGCAATCCTCCACCAATCACCGCACCCCACCACCGGCCACGCATGGCATATACCACTCCAATGAGCGACCATAACATAATGAAGAAACTCGCCCGCATGTGAATAGGACGCCCAAGGTTATACAGTTCTATCAGACAAAATGCAGTAGCCCCTCCGAGCGCTGCGTACCGAGAAAATCCACACAGCTGAAAAAAGAGCACGAGAGAAAGAAAGATGAGCACCGGCACGACGGCATCCATCAGGTACAGCACATCTCCTGCTTTCCATCCGGTCCATGCAAACAAGCGTCCGTAATACGACTCGATAAATGCTACCTGTGTCCCGACGAGATTCGGATGTCCGGTAAAGGCTTCTGCAGCGAGCTCTGGCCTCCCAGAAAGCGCCTCCTGAACACGAGCCAGATAGACCTGTTCGTCGGAGTTTAATTGGATGTTTATACCTTGGTAGAGCGGTGAACTCCTGTGTCGAAATTGCGGCATCACCATGAGAATTACCAGGATGAACGCACATCCCGCGAGTGTCAGCCTCCATTTGAACGTTTCTGACATACGTCACATTGTAATGGAATAATGTTGAAATGTTGAAATGTTGAAGATTTTTCAGGTTTTCAGGTTTTCAAATTTTCAAATTTCGTCATGATATAGCAGATGAAACGTAATTATTATGAACTCCTCCCCTACGTCTTCAAGAGATTCTCTCTCCTGCGGACTTTGCGCACAGGAGCGCCTACTATGATGCACTGGGCAACGAGAAAGCCACTGCCAAAAAGCGATAAGCCTGCCCTGTTTACGATGAACATCATGCCGCCCATGATGACCGTGTGGTATCACCTCGTACAAAAGAACCTCGGAGACAAAGTGGATCTGACTATTTTTGATTGCAGTGGAACTCTGAAGAAAAAAGATTTCCCGAACGCGCGCGTACAGAAGTATATCAATGTGTATGCCGCAACAAAGTCCGATGAGTTCCTTTACCACATTGCAACGAACAGAAAAATTGGATGGGTATGTGATGACGATATGTTTATTCTCAGTGATAAATGTCTTGATACGATTGATAATGCATTTAAAGATCCGAACACTGCATCACTCAGCTTTCGCCCACGCAGCTGGTGGCACTTTGATATCGACGGCAAAGAATATGAACCTAGTAGTAGCTATAGCATCGTGGTAAACCGAGAGATCTACTGCGACAAAGAGAAGCTCTGCCTTTCTCCTGCGAATGGAAACAATCACGCAGTGTCGCACATCGGCAAAGAGGTAAAGCGCTACGACACGTTCGATCAAGCCAACGACAAGTTGATCCGCAAAGGCTACAACTGTGTCATCGTTCCAGAGAGTGAGCGTGACCAACTGGTAACAGGATTTTCTGGGGTCAGCAGTGCGGTGATGCTTCTGTGGTACTTCCGTTCTTCAAAGCAGATGATGGATTACCTCGAAGGACCTGCAGACGATGCATGGCGCGGCAACACGCTGTTCACCGTGCTCTCGGGCCTGCGTGCCATAAGCTACATGCAGCAGATGCACGAAGAGATCACAGGAAAACCCTATAGGCTACGAGCGATGCCTAGTTGGGATGCGTTGGAACGATTGTGTGAGCAAAAAGCACCACTCATTCGAAATGAACACTCCTTTGAAAAAGTTGATGAGGTGGCGGCTATCTTGAAAAATAACCTTTAGGCCTAAACCGCAGCGTCACAAACACCCATACCCACTTAAACCAGTCCTTCCAGTTAATCTTCTTCCCCTCTTCCATGCTTCTGGGGTGATAGCTGATGGGTTGCTCAAGAATCTCCACACCATTGCGTAGAACCATCACCGTAAGCTCTGGGTCGAACCGGAAATCATTCTCTTTAAGAGGCAGTGTCTGGAGCAGATCGTTACGCACCATTTTGTAACACGTTGGCTGATCGGTGAGATGAGACCCATAGAGAACGTTGCAAACGTACGTGAGTGACGTGCCTCCAATAAAATGACCGAGATGCACAAACTGTTTTTGCTTTCTCAGCCGACGCGATCCCCATAGCGCTTTAAGGTTACCCTTCTCTGCGTACTCCAGTAACCCAGGGATTTCCTCTGGGTCATACTCGAGGTCTGCATCCTGCACGATAACGTACGTACCAGAAGCTACTGAGTATCCTTTTCGTACAGCAGAACCCTTTCCACCATTCTTCTTAGTCATGACCGTGTCTTGGTCACGTGCAATCTCCTGTAAAATGCTGAGCGAATTATCACTGGATCCGTCATCCACAAAAATCACCTCAGAAAAATCTCCACAGGCCGCAAAGATGCGACCAGAAATCTCGCGGAGCGTTGCCTCTTCGTTATAGACCGGAACGACAATAGAGAGTCTCTTCTGGTTCATCGGTTCATGTTGGAAATAATCTCAGCAATACACTGCTTCAAGCTGTGTTCGTTCACCACAATGTCGCGTAACTCTTTTGTAAGCTCATCACGGTCGTGATCGTTCATTCCTACAATCGCCTTGGCTTGAGAGCCCATAGTTGTTTCTTCTGCACGACATACTTTCGGCAACTCATCTTTTGCAGCCTCGCTACTCGATACTACAGGGCAACCACAAGCCATCGCTTGGAGCACCACTTTATCAAGCCCTCCTTGTGATGCATGCAACATACAATCCGCACGCTGCAGTAACTTCGGAATTTCCTCAGGACTCACCCATCCCATCTCTACTCGATCTGCGATACCGGCGCGATGCATCAGTTCATGCAAGTTTCGTTCCACGATTTTATCCGCTTCGGTAATCGTTCCTCCGGCAATCGTCAGCTTACAGTCCGGAAGTTCACTGAGTGCCTTGAGGATATGGTCGTAATGTTTGATACCCGTGATGCGACCAATAGCAACAAGATGACATGGTTCGCGTTTGCTTGAATCTGGAACGAACCTCTCGATGTCGATACCATGACCAACGATCATCTGCTTCTTGGCAAGCGTCGGTAGCCCATGCTCGGACGCTGCAAATACTTTTTTCACAAACAGCAAGGAGAGTGAAAGCTTCCAGCTACCACGTTTGATTTCATACCAAAGATACATAGGCTTGCGCAGCACGATCCACACGGGTGCACCGATCAAAATCCAAATAGGAGTCATGTGCACAAGCACACGATCGTAGTTGTTACGATGAGTCCAGATGAGCTTCCAGAAGCCAAAAACCTGAGATATGTTACTGCGCCCCTGCTCTTTTTTCAGACTGATCACTTCCACGTTCTCTGGGAGTTGATGTGCACCAACCTGTTGACCAATAACAGTCACTTGGCAGTGCGAAGCAAACTCTTCGATCCATCGATGAAAGAACCCGAGAATAGGATCGGTCTTATCTACCTTTTGTGTAACGATGAGCAGCTTCATGTTTGCTGCTTTAAGAAATCTGCATACTGCCGAATAAGTTTCGATCGCTCATACAAATCCAGCACCTTCGATGCTTCACTTGCTAAGCTATCTCTCATCATTTCATTTTTCAGGAGACCGCTAATCTTTCCTGCAAGGTCATCTGCTGTACCTGTCGTAAACAAACCATTGCGGCCGTCTTTCACCACCTCTGGCATCACTCCTACTTCCGTCACAATCACCGGCATACCACAGGCCATAGCTTCAAGGGCAACACGCGGCCCTCCTTCACTTTTGCTGTTCATTACAAAAACGCGAGCAGTTTGAATAGCGCCAATAACGGCCTCCTGAGTAGGAAGCCATCCCAGAAACGTCACACGACCATCGATACCGATCGTCTTTGCCTTTTGTTCCATTTTGATCCGTTCAGGCCCATCACCAATAACGAGTAGTCGCACACCCTCTAGCTTTTGTATCGCATCAAGGAGTTCAGAGAGTCCTTTATTGGCAACGAGTCTTCCACAAAACGAAACATCATACGAAACTGGTGACTTGTGTGCAGTGCTCAGTAAATCACGATCGAGATAGAATGATGAAATGTTTTCGATCTTCCTCCAAGGAACATTCCACGCACGCAACTGCTTCTCAACAGCATCATTAACAACACGCACAGCAGACGCTTCCTTTGCATCCGTACACAAATACAACCGAGACATAGTGCGGCCAATCAATTCAGAAAGCGACGCTGCCTTTGGCCATCCAACAATATGATGAATTTCAACAACGTACGGCACACTCGTCAGTTTATGAAGCTTTCTTGCACCTACACCATTATAAAATGGTGGATAGTCGTGCACAGTCATAACGTCGTGACTATGTTGTTGTATCAGATTTTTTCCACGATTGACGATCCACGGAATCTGGAACAGTAAAGACTGTGGACACGGATGAAAAAAGACTTCACCTCCTTCTTTTACATCGGATGTAAGTCTGTGACCTGACTCCGATACATCAAGCGACTTCTCGGACACATACGGGCAAATAACATCAATACGATCCCAGTGCTTACGCATTTCTTGCAACGTGTACCAAAACGCCCCCAACTTTCCTTGGAGGATGGAACGGTCGCCGCTGATCATCAGGAGTTTCATTGAGCGCAAATTGTAGCAAATAGATCGGCAGATTCTAAGGCAACTTCGCTCCAACTTCTGCCGTCAATTTTTTTGGAAGCAGCTTCTGCAATATGGCTATAGCCTTGTTGAATGCGTTTGATTTCTTCTAGCAGCTTTTCTGTCGTAGAAAGATCGGTGCAACTCATGCCACTGCGAAGATGATGACTTAAGCCATTGTGCTCAGTAATGAGCACTGGGAGACCGACCGATCGAGCTTCAAGCGCGGTATTGGGGCTGATATCAGTGAGAGATGGCATGACTAAAAGATCGTGCTTGCCGAATATCTCATACTTCTCTTTTCCGCTAAGGGGAGAAACAAATCGCACTCTGCTATCAAGTTCTAAACGCTCAACAAGTTTGCGAAGAGAGGTATCCTGTGGCCCCTCCCCTATAAGAGTGAGTAACACATCAGGCATCTGAGAAACTGCTTCGATAAGCATAGGAATTTGTTTAAAATTCACAAAACGACCTAAAAACAAAAGACGAAAAGGGTCCTGCTTCGTATGCAGTTCCATAGGAACAACTATCTCGAGTTCGAGAGCATTTTCGATAACCGATTGTTGTGGCAGTCTCTTAAAAACATCTGCATAAATATCTTTCTGGAAATCTGTGGAAAATACGATGTGATCAAAACGTCTGAGTATCCATCCCATGATGCGACGACCAACAAATGCCAGTGGACACTTTGATGCGTACCAATCACGCAGTCCCCGGTAGCCACTACCGTCTGTGTAGCGTTCCCAAAAGAAATCTCCACCCAAGCGAAGAACTTTCTTGGCCCTAAGTCCAGATAATATGATTGGGATTCCACAGCTGATAGAAGAGAACGCATACACGACATCTGCATCCTTCCCTACTGTCTTAAGCTTCTTCGCATAAGCAAACCATCGCGCAATAGGCAATCCAAGTGAGACACTTTCCACTATCCACTTTCCACTATCCACTTTGTCGCCATACGTTATCACAATAACCTGATGCCCTGCTTTTGTTAATTGATCAGCTAAAGAGCGACAATATGTTGCCGGCCCTCCGATCTTTGGAGGATAGATGCCAGTGGCGAGGACGATCTTCATGCGTACTTACTTTTGTACCAATCAATTGTCTCTTTTAGTCCTTCTTCAAAATCCATCTTCGGTGCCCACCCAAGTGTCCGAGTTTCGCTAGAATCTACTGCGTAGCGCCAGTCGTGACCTTTACGATCTTCTACGAAAGAAATTAGATCATGAGACTTCCCAAGGAGCGTAAGAATCATCTTAGCCACTTCAATATTTTCAAACTCTCTATCAATTCCAATGTTAAAGATGGTTCGTTGATCCGATTTCCAATCAACAGTAAGAAGTGTCTCAATAGCATCACAGTGATCTCCAACATAAATCCAATCACGCTTATTCTTTCCTGTACCAAATATCGGAATTGGATTATCAGCAAGTGCATTACGAATGACCGTAGGGATAAACTTTTCATCTGCCTGGTGCGGTCCGTAGTTATTCGTACATCGCGTGATGACTGCTTGAATAGCAAATGTACGGATCGCAGCAAGCACCAGCATCTCCGCAGCAGCTTTCGACGCTGAGTACGGTGAACTTGGACGCAGCGTATCTGTTACCTTACAAGAAGGGTCATCATCTCCAACGTCTCCATATACTTCATCGGTCGAGACATGGAGTAAACGAACATCGGGATGTGCTTTCACTACTTCGATGATCGCCTGTGTACCAATAACATTTGTGTGCAAGAACGGTGTCGCATCAGAAATGGAATTATCTACGTGCGACTCTGCTGCAAAGTTGATGATCGTATCGATGCTATGATCTTCCACAAGCTTGGTCATCAAATCCTGATCAGCAATGTCTCCTTCTACGAACGTGATCTGCTCTGCGATAGGATCAAGGAGGCTTTTATCCGCAGCGTATGTTAGCTTATCCAACACCACGATAGTATCCTCTGGATGGTTTTTGATATGACGCAGAACGAAATGAGACCCGATAAAGCCGGCGGCACCTGTGACGAGAAGGTTCATAGAGGCATATTTTAGCAGTTTTCACGCCAATTACATCATAAATCCTTATATTGACAATATGCAATATTTGCTGTTAAATATCCAATCCATTAGCATATTTCACGCTTTCTGCGATACTTACCCCATGAAAGGAGTTCTCATCTGCGGCGGACTGGGCACAAGACTGCGCCCACTCACAGAAGTGACGAATAAGTCGCTGCTGCCCGTTTATGATCAGCCTCTGATCTTCTACCCTCTTCAGACTCTTCTAAGTGGTGGTATAACCGAGA
>Ga0066376_10002983_pt1 | contig 15495 bp, 13 predicted proteins | sample Knorr_S15_td_Bot_FD_77009 | JGI IMG/M metagenome (GOLD analysis project Ga0066376, IMG submission 77009) | Marine microbial communities from Southern Atlantic Ocean transect - Knorr_S15_td_Bottom_ad_5009_LV_A | ecosystem: Environmental > Aquatic > Marine > Oceanic | place: Southern Atlantic... | reverse complement strand
TATCCTGCGCTCAACCGGCATCGCGGCTCAATATGTTTTTGCTCATTTGCTTAACAGTTTGGCAATTTTATGCTAGGCTATGCTAAGTGCTAGTGTCTCATCAACTATCCTTTCCTGTTTATTTATTGACCCCTTCCTCAATTTAATATGACAAATCGAATATCCCTCAACCGGCTGGCAGAAACACTCATCCAGGAGTCGAGAACTCCATTCAACACCGAAGATTTTGCCAAACATTTGGAGAGTAGATGGCAAAAAGAAGTTTCTGGCTCCGCGAGAAAGCGGCTTGAGAAAGTTTTGCATAACCATTCTTCGCTGATCGGGATTCCTGAAAGTGATTTCATTCCCTTTCGTGCGGTGGTCGATAAAATCAGTCACGTATCTTTATCGGTGCAACTGGGGGCCTTGGAACTGAAACAAGGTATCCTGATTCCCGGACATCGCTTGATTCCATTCATGCCGGTAAACCTTAAAGAAAGTGAGTTGACGTTTTTTGATCCGGACGGGAATAAAATTCCTAAACTAAAACAATCTTATTATATTCAGGATATTGTGCCTTTTTATCAGTATTGCGCGCGTTTCCCGGAAGAAATCAAGTTCAATGAATGGATTCCCGGAAAAAGTTGCATGACGGTTACGGTTTGGAATATGCGATCTCTGTACAAGAGTTTCTCATCGCGCCTCGGGGATGCACTTTTGATAGACCTTGTTGACTATGAGAAGGGAATCTATCAGATACGCCCCTATTCCTCGCGGCAATATCGGCTCGACCGATTGCGTATGCGGGCGCTCTATATCGCTTTGGCTACGCAAATGGACCCGCTCTGCGAGGACGAAAAATTTTGTTCTGCCGGGCTGGAAAAACAATTATTGCGAATCCTTTTTTCCATGAACTTAAAAGTGTTTCGCGAGGTGGAGGTTTTTTCTGTCACGGACTTTTTGGAGTCCCTCAAAGAGTGGACTGTGGTCGGGTGTGAGGCGGGGGGAGTGCAAATGGTTCCGGTTTGGCAAATGGAATCGGGGCCTTTCGTTCGCGCCGATGCCAACCGGGTTGTAAAGGGAGAGTTGGGATCGCTGAACAAAATATTTCAGGATCTAAAATTGTCCTTTGACGCGATGGAATTTAAAGCCATGCTTTACACGGTCATGGCTTCGAACAAGTACAAGCTGGAGGCGGTTTTTTTCCTGTTGTTCGGAGGACAGGGCGATTTATTCGAGGATAAAAAACAGCATGAGGTGTTTTACGGTTATCTGCGCGAACTTTTGTTTAAAATTTGCGAAGATCTTAAGACCCGCGAATCCCAGTTGTTAGCGGGATTGAGGGAACAGTGTGTGGATACAAAGTTTAGCCTGATCGGAGTGTTGAGGTTTCTGGAAGATCAGGAGATCGGGCTGGAAGACCTGCCTGCGGACCTATTGAACCAGATAATCGAACTGGATCATTTCTGTGCCGATGCGCTGCACCGGTTTGCCGAGAGGGACCGGCCGCTGGACCTGGAATTTATCCGTGAACTACGTGTTGCCTTGAAAGTAGTGCTCCCCCAACTGGCGATTGTGGAAGAGGAAGTTTATTCCCGCCTGGCTGTTTATTAGCCAGCCCACTACCGTGGGAGGGAATGTGGCAAGGACTTGATTGAGCCGAGAACACGGTTACTAGCCAGATAAAGCTATTGCCAGCTGAGTCCAGCGTCACGCTGGCGCCTACTGGTGCCATTGAGGGAATGCCCTGAAACCTGTTCGACTTGAACAGTTACCGTATCTCCGGCCTTCAATATACCCTCCCCTCCCTGAATGTTTACATTCCAGTATTGTGGATTTCTCCCTTTGAAAGTATAACCAGGTTTTGAAGACCTGCCTTCGATCAGAACCTCAACATTTTTACCGATAAAGGATTGCCCCTGTTGTGCGGTCTGTCGGCTTTGCAGGGAAATAGTTTCCTGCAGTCTACGTTTTTTGGTTTCTTCGGGAACGGAATCGGGCAGTTCATTCGCCGGAGTTCCAGGTCTCGGGCTGTAGGCAAACATGAAACTACTGCTGTAGCCGACCTCTTGCATAACTTTTAGCGTGTCCGCAAAAGCTTCATCGGTTTCACCGGGAAAACCGACAATGATGTCGGTGGAGAGAGAGATATCCGGGACTTCCGATTTCAATTCCGCAAGCAAATCCCGGTACTCTTCTATGGTGTGGTCTCTGCGCATGGCTTTGAGCACTTGATTGTTTCCGCTCTGAACAGGAAGATGCAGATGATTCACCAAAATGTCCAGATCCCGGTAAGCGCGAATGGTCTCACGGGTGAAATCGTTTGGATGGCTGGTAGTAAATCGTAACCTTTGTACTCCAGGAATTTCCGCGATGCCGTATAAAAGCTCATGAAACGGCATGGGATTCTTCAGTCCTCGCTTGCCGTAGGAGTTTACGTTTTGCCCCAGTAATATGATTTCTTTCGCGCCCTGATTCACGAGGTGGCGAATTTCTTCAAACAGTTCTTCCGGTTCCCTCGACTTTTCCCTTCCACGAGTAAACGGAACAACGCAAAACGTGCAAAACTTGTCGCAACCTTTAATGATGTTTACAAACGCGCTGGGTCCGGGGGATTTTGACAGGGACAACTCGGGAATGGAATAGACTTTTTCCTGATCAAAGCCGGTCCAGACAAAAGATTTGCCGGTGTCCCGCACCCGGTCTACGGCCTGGGCGATTCCATCCACCTGGTCTGGGCCCATCACGAAATCCAGATACGGCATGCGTTTGAGCAGTTTTTCCCCTTCTTGCTGGCCCAGACACCCGGTCAAGCCCAGAATCAGGTCTGGATTAGCCATTTTTAAAGGTTTTAGACCGCCAAACAGGGAGAATGTTTTTTGCTCCGCCTTTTCCCGAATCGAGCAGGTATTGACAAGAATCAGGTCTGCATCCTCTTTTTCCAGGGTACGCCGGTAGCCGGAATGGAACAGGACGAGTTCCATCCTGTCCGTGTCGGCGACATTCATCTGGCAACCAAAAGTATCCAAATAGACTTGTTTCATAATGGAAAGACTGTAAGGGAATCGCCCGATCTTTGCAACCCCCACTAGGCATGTGGCGGTGATACTCTTCCTCAGCTTTCCTGCCCCGAAGGGGTACAGTGGCCGTGATATTTCACCTTTTGTCAGCGGCGGCCCCCACTAATTTAAATACATTTATATTAATTTAAGTAAATTAATTAAAAAAAAGTTAAATTTTAGGAATTTTGTTGACAGATCTATGGATCTAAAATAAAATTCATACTATTCCACAAAAAGTATTTAATTTGCAGAGTTTTATGCGCCAGAACCATTTTTAGGGAGGGGAATTACTGTGGCCGAAAGCAACTGCGTCCGGCAAATCCGGGAAGCAAAAATGATGAGCAAAGCTGAGCTGGCTCGAAAGGCCAGCGTGACTGTTCAGACGATTGATCGTATTGAAAAGGGAAACGATTGTCGACTTGATACAAAGCGAAAGATCATTTTAGCCCTTGGTTACAAGCTAGCAGACCGGACAAGGATTTTTAATTCTGAAAATGATAGTTCCGCTTCAGCGACCAAAAAAGGTAGGGCAAAAAACCCCTGAATTTTTCCGGGGCTTTTGTTTGGTCAGTTAGAGTGAGATTAGGCATGCCCAGAGCACAAGGTTTCAAAATATTATGTCCCGACACGCTTATCGGAGTAAACGAGAAGGACTTGAGTTCCGCGCAAAAAAAACTTGGGAACGAGCCTGAATGATTTTTTATAGAAGTGATAAAAAATCATTCACTAATTAGAGTGACAGGGAGCAAGAGGAAAATTAAAACCCATTGACTTTAAATGAGTTGTGGCTGGATGGCGGATTTGGTATGGGGCTTGCTTTTTAAGTGTTTATAAGCTCATTAATCGTTGATAGTACGAATTTTTTTAGGATTTTATGTTTTTATCGAAAAAAACTCAATTAGTAGCCATCGACATCGGGTCTTCTTCCATCAAGCTGGTTCAATTGTCTGAGCTTAAGGGAGGAGAATTTGAACTGACCCATTTTGGGATGATGCCGCTTACTGAGGATTGCATTGTTGAGGGAGTGATTAAGAAACCCGACTTGGTGGCCAAGGCCCTGACCAATTTAATCAAAGCCGAAAAAATACAAAGCCGTTATGCCGTTTCTGCCGTTGCGGGAGAAGCTGTTTTTATAAAAAAAATAAAAGTTCCGGTAATGTCGGAAGGGGAAATTTCTGAAAAGATAACCCAGGAAGCGGAACAGTATATTCCATTTGATATTGATGATGTGGCTCTCGACTTCCAGCTTTTGGGCACGGTAAAGGCTGACAAAGCAGAGGAATCCGATAGTTCGAAAGACAGTGAATTTAATGGGGAATCTCAAAACAATGATCTGCAACGAGAAGATTCGAATGAAGAGACGGATGAGGAAATGATGGAAGTCCTCCTTGTGGCGGTCCAAAGAGCCGTCATTGATGAGAGGACCGATATTCTTCTGGAAGCGGGGTTGAAGCCAGCCATCATTGACCTGAATGTGTTTGCATTGATGAATGCGGCCCAACTTACCAATGATTTATCATCAATGGGTATTACCGCACTCATTGACCTGGGAGATTCGTTCACCCATATAAATATTATCCAAGATGGAACAATGGGTTATTCCCGGGATATCCCTGTTGGAGGAAGCTATTGCACCAAGATGATCATGTCAAAATTCAAGGTTCCTTTTAACCAGACTCTTGAAATAAAGCGGGGCAATTTTTCTTCGGATCTTAATGAAGAAGATGTCGTCAAAATCATTGCCCAGGCTTATAAAAGAGTTTTGGAGGAGGTTCAAAAATCCTTCGAATATTTTGGCACCCTATCCGGTAACAAGGTAGAGAGGATTTTATTATGCGGAGGGGGAAGCATGATCCGGGGATTGGATGGCTTTTTTGCCGACTACTTAAAGGTGCCTGTGGAGATTTTGAATCCTATGCAGGGGATCAAAGTCAATCCCAAAAACTTTGACCCTTCATTAATTGATGAAATGAGTGGATTGTCAACGGTTGCCTTGGGTTTGGCAACAAGGAGGTTTGACTACACATGATTCGAATCAACCTTCATGATTATCGCGATGAACTGAGAAAGATTGAGATCCAAAAGCGGGTGGTTAAATCTCTTGCCATCATTATTGTCGCGATCTTTTTTATCCTCGCGAGCTGGTTGAATGAGCAGGCTAAACTGGATTTGGTAAAAAGTGAAACACGCAAACTGCAATCTCAAGTCGCGGCTTTAACAAGTGAAGTTAATTTGGTCAAAGAAATGGGAGGCAAGGTAGCACGCTTGGAGTCTATTGTTTTGACCATTGAAGGTTTGCGCGAAAAGCAATTGCCCGCGAGCACCATCATCGGCGATTTAAACCTGATGGTTCCAGAGGGCCTTTGGTTGCACGGCATCGTGCAGAGAGATTTAGATTATCTGAAGAAAAAAATAAAGAAATTTCCCACCATTATGTTTGGTGAGCCAGTAAAGAAGAAAAAGAAAAGGAAAAGGAAAAGGAAAAAACAAGTCGTCTACCAAGACTTTGTGGAGGTTACAGGCTATGCCCTGACAGAAAGCGGAGTAGCGGAATACCTGGAAAGACTACAGAAAATTCCCTATTACAAAGCAACGTTCCTTTATAAATTATCACGGACGTATATTGGAGGTCAGGCGGTTCATAAGTTTGCTATTTATTGCTATATGCCAGAAAAGAAAAAGAAAAAAGCGGCTTAATCAACAGAAACCATGGACAAACTATTCGAAAAATTACCATACGATGATCTTGATGGGATTCAGTTTTCCCATTTGCTGGCAGGAGCAGCAGGCATCGGACTAGTGCTTTTTATTGCCTACTATTTCACTTTGTACAGCGCCACCAGTACGGAATTTGAAAAGCTAACCAAAGAGAAAATAGCAGCAGAGAGAACTCTGAAGCGATACAAGGCCACCGTCGCCAAGAAAGACAAGGTGGCAAAAAAACTGGCCCTGGCAAAAGGCCGACTCGATGCGTATAAAAGTCAAATTCCCAGCCCGGCCGAGATTCCCAATTTAATGCAAAGAATAGCAGAGTTTGGCAAGCACAGAAATATGCAAATGGTTGCGCTCACTGTAGAGGAAGGTACTAAGTCAATGTTTGTTGATATGATTCCCTTAAAAATCCAGCTACAAGGGGAATTATGGGCCACGCTCGATTTCCTCGACTACATGCAGAATCTTTTGCGCCTGGTGAGTTTTGATAACTTGAGGTTGGAGGCTCAGCCTCTAATCGCTGGAGTAAGGGGTGAGGGAGCTACCGTGGGTTCACTGAGAACGAGTTTAAGGGTAAAGACTTACTCGTTTAGGGAAGGAGCTGAAGATTTCAAACCGGCTAAAAAGGCACCACCTAAGAAGAAAGCGAAAAAGAAGAAAAAAGGCCATTAAGCACTTTAACGGATGATGATATTACAGATGAAAATCAGGCGACAGGTGAAAATTTTATTTTTCCTGTGGATAGCTCTGTCAGGGTTCCCGTCTTTTCCAGCCTTAGCTATGACTTTATCTTTGCAAGACGATTTGCGTTCCAGAAATCAAAAGCTCAATGTTTTATTCCGGCACAGTGGGCTTAAAGATATTTTGGAGAATATCGAAGCTGTTTTGCAAATTTCAGGATATATTAATGAGGATGCTTTGGCACCGGGTCAGGGTGGGTTTGCCAGGAGAATCATGCACCGGGCCTATTCGCACGAAAAATTTTATCGAGTGCAGAAGCAAGCTTTTCTTGATAATTACAAACCTCAATATGTTCTTTCGGTGGTTCAATGGTATCGAAGTTCATTAGGGAGAAAGTTATTGAGGCTTCAAAATGAAGCGAATAACCCGGACAACCAGCCAGCGAGGGATTTGTTCGTGAAAAATTTATTGAAAGCACCTCCCAACGAGAAGCGAATATTTCTGATAGAGAGGGTTGAGCGTTCTTCGTCCATAACTGAATCTGGCAAGGCCCTTTATTTGGGATATGTCAAATTGATGTATCCATTTAATAAAAAAATTCAGGGAAAGAGGGTCGGAAAAATGCCGCGAATATTGAAGGAAAGCATTACCGAGCCCATGCGGGAAATCGTTTTGCGGAGCCTGCTCTTTAGTTTTAAGGATATCAAGGACAAAGAACTTGAAAAATATGCTGAGTTTTTAAATTCCAGAGCCGGTCGCTGGTTCGGTCAGACAACTTTGAAGGGTTTTGAAAAAGGGATTAAAAAGAATTTGTATCAGGCAGAAAAAATTCGGAAAGATTTGTTAAAAGAAATCGAATCCGGTGGGCCGGAGTTCCCTCTGTTAAAGGAAATTGCTCCACCGGGACAAAGATACCTGCTGATTGGAAAGCGCGATCCGTTTCGGCCCTTGTTGGATGCCAGGGGGCTGGCCTCTCTCTCGGAAACAGAGCAAAAGCCCCAGGCCCGCTTGCTCGGGGATGAGTTAAAGAATGTTCCCCCGATTGCCTTACTGGTATTTGCCAAGATTGAAGACCAGCATCCGAAACTCTATAGGAGCTTGAAGTATTTTGAACGCCTGATTAATGACCGAGAAGCATTGGAAGAGATGGCAGATGATGAGTATGCCGAGGCCATGGAAAATTATCGTACTGCCCTGGAGCAGGCTTCTGATATCAGAATGGATGAGTCGCCCCTGCAAATTGAATATGACTCCCTTCGGATGACGGGAATTATCCTGAAAAAATTAGAAGCGGTTGCCATGTTTGAGGTTGGCAAAACTGGATATGCAGTGAGGCAAGGGGACCGGATTGGTCCTGTGTTCGGGTACGTGGATGAAATACAGGACGAACAAGTAATCGTGGTTGAAAAATTCAGGAATTACTTCGGTAATATCCTGACGAACCAGAAAATTATAGACTTTTATCAGAGCACATCTAGCAAGGGTGATACGAACTTATGAGAAAACAAATGTTCATAAAATCCTATTTAATGAAGATAGCTTTTCTATTGGTATTTTTAACAGGAGCGGTACCCGCATATTCTGCGGTTCTGCTTTCGGATCATAAGTTAGATACCCCATTAGTTCAAGAACCAGGCATTTCCGGCCAAGACAAAAAAAAGGCAGTTCCGTTAATGGTCTTCGCCCAAAATCAGACGACAGGTTCCAATAAAGAGTCCTTGGGGGAAATTGTTTTTATCAATACAGTGGAAGAGGGGCAAAGCTCCATTGTTTCTATCGAGTCGACCCAGGCTGTTCAATATACGGCATTTAAACTTCTGAATCCGCTTCGTCTGGTTCTGGATTTTTCCAAAATGGATAAGGGAAATCTGACCAGTCGTATTCAGGTTGATAAAGGGATTGTGAATTCTATCCGTCCTATCCATTTTGAAGAGGCGGGGGTATTGCGCCTTGAAATCGTTCTCAACCAGTCAGCGGATTATGAGATCAATAAACCGGAGAAAAATAAATTAATCGTTCGTCTTCGATCCTCGGGGCAGGTGTCAGGCCAGGAAATGGCCCAGGCTCCGTCCATGAAGGAGGCCGCTCCTTCCAAGAAAGAATTTTATAAAAAAAGTCTCCGGGGTGCAGCTTCCCTCCTGGATGAAGCGCAAGAAGCTTCCTTAAATGAAGATACGTGTTTTCCCATGTTATACGGAGAGAAGGAAGTGATTTCCCTGGACTTTCAAAATGCCGATGTCCGCAACCTTTTTAGAATCTTCGCAGAGATCAGTGGACTTAATGTCATTCTTTCTCCTGAAGTAGGGGGTTCCGTAAATATTAGAATGATGGATGTGCCCTGGAACCAGGCAATGGAAATCATTCTCACTAACAGTGCTTTAGGACGGGAATGCTTCGGGAACAATATTGTCCGTGTTGCGACCAAAGTGGTCCTTGCGGCTGAAGCAAGTGCCCTGGTTGCTGAGAAAAACCGTGCGGTGGCCGACAGGACCACTGAACGGGATTCGCAGGATCTGGTTACCGAGGTAGTTCGTATCAATCATGCTGATATTACCGAGCTTTCGACCAGTCTTACTGCTTTAAGGAGCGCCCGCCAGGATGGTAGGATTACGGTGGATACCCGAACCAGCACACTAATTTTAAATGACCTGCGGCATCATGTGAATGACATGCTGGAGGCCATAAAAATTCTGGATATCCCCACACCTCAGGTTTTGATTGAGGCAAAGATTGTTGAGATCAGCAAATCTTTTACCCAGGAACTGGGAATTCAATGGGGTTTAACGGGTGAAGCGATTTCCAGCGCACCCGGTTCACTGGCTATCAACGGGAGCACTAATGCGAATACCGCCGCGGATGGCAGCGCCTTCCTAGTGGATTTAAGGCAAAGCACTGATATCGCTGGTGGAAGCGTAAGCGGATTCGATCTGTTGTTAGGAGGTTTATTACCGGGATTAGATTTAAATGTCAGGCTGGAAGCGCTGGAAAAACAGGGAAAAGGGCGTATTCTTTCCAGTCCCAAAGTCACCACCGCAGACAATAAGGAAGCCAGAATAAGAAGCGGAAAACAAATTCCCTATCAGGTAACTTCGGCAGAGGGTAACTCGATCCAGTTTGTTGATGCCGAGCTCAGCCTTACGGTCACCCCTCACGTCACCTCTGATAATAGGGTATATATGGTTATTGATGCGACTAAAAACGCTGCAGATTTTACGCAGTTGGTGGGAACCGTGCCGACCATTACCACCAAAGAAACGCATACGGAAGTTTTGGTGGGTAATGGAGATACTACTGTTTTAGGTGGAATTTATGAAAGCGCTTCAACCGAAAACAAAAAGGCTGTTCCGTTCTTATCTAAAATACCTTTATTGGGTTTTCTGTTTAAAAGCTTTGCGGATTCCGATGTGATTACTGAGCTTTTGGTGTTTATCACTCCCACTATCATTGAAACAAATTGAGTTCTGTGCTTAAGGCTGTTTAAACAAAGAAAAACAACGTGCGCGAAAAAGACCCGAGAATCGTCATCCTCAAGGAGTCGAAGCGATGAAAGATCGTTCCTTGTAAAACAAGAGGCGCGATTCTTCACTTTACCCCTGCTACCCCATTCGGGGCATGAAAGTTAATGAAGAGGGTATAACTGGGGCATGAAGGCAAAGGTTAGATATTACATGTTCAGAATGACAAGCACGTTGACTTTTTCAGCAATCCGTTAATTCACCTACCCAAAATAGAAATATGCAACGCTTAAGCATTGACCTCGGCGATAGAAGTTATGACATTCTTATTGGCCGCGGTCTTAGAAAGCGGGTGGGTGAGTTCCTCAAGGTTATCTTTGATCCCAGCCGGGTTGTGGTTATTACGCACCCCTCTATCAACAGTCTCTATGGTGAAGAGGTGGCCGAGAGTTTTGTTGCCCAAGGGTGGGCGACCGACATCATCGAAGTCCCGGAAGGCGAATCCTCCAAGAACCTGGGCCAGGCAGAAAAATTATACGACCATCTGTTGGAGTTGAAGTGTGACAGGAAATCCGCTTTAGTTGCTTTGGGCGGCGGAGTGATTGGAGATTTGGTGGGTTTTGTTGCGGCGACCTATCAGAGGGGGATTCCTTTTATACAAGTGCCCACCACTTTACTTTCCCAGGTTGACAGCAGTGTTGGAGGAAAAACAGCGGTCAATCATCCCAAGGGGAAAAATATGATTGGGGCATTTTACCAGCCACGCCTGGTGGTGGCAGACCTGGAAACCCTCAGGACGCTTCCCTCGAAAGAATACAGGGCAGGACTGGCGGAGATTGTTAAATATGGGGTCATTTCCGATGCCAGGCTTTTTGAATTTTTGGAAACCCACTATAAGGAAATTCTCAATCTTGATCATGAATGCCTTTCCTATATCATTGAGACCTCCTGCGCCATAAAGGCGGGAGTGGTTGAAAAAGATGAGCGGGAAAGCCATTATCGGATGATTCTTAACTTTGGCCATACTTTGGGCCACGCTATCGAATCGTTGACGGACTATTCCCGCTTCATCCATGGGGAGGCAGTGGCTATGGGAATGGTGCGCGCGGCTAAACTGTCTCATTCAATGGGGAAATGCTCGGAAGAGGTTCCAAGGCGCTTGGAGGCCCTGCTGAAAAAACTGGGCCTGCCGGTTGAGATGCCGGGATTGGATTCCTCAGCCGTGATTGAATCTTTGTATCATGATAAAAAAACTATAGACCATAAAATAAGGTTTATTCTGGTTAAAGAAATTGGTTCCATCGAAATCGTTGACCATATGCCAGAAACAGAAATTTTAAAAATACTTTGAGAAGGCAATCAAGGTTTCCCCATGCCAGCCAGACGAACAATTTTAATACTAACGATGATTTTTTTGGTCAGTGGGCTGGTGTCGTTTGTGGAGGCCGCTATTTACAAATGGAAAGATGAAAACGGTAAAACCCATTTTACCGATGACCCCACAAAGGTTCCAGAAGCGTTCCGCAAAAAACCCTTTATAAAGGGTTCCAAATCCCGTAAAGAAACTCTAAACTCCAGACAAAAGAAAGCCCCGGATGAAGAAGCCTCCGATAAAAAAGGTGTTGCTGAAACTGAAAACAAAGAAGGCGACAAACAAGAAGGTTTGACGGAGGCGCAGCGTTCGATCGCTGAAGCCACCGTTAATTTCCTGAGAGAAGATATCTCCCGATACGAAAAATTTTATACCTATCCGGCTAGCCGGAGTAAATTTCGCGCTATCAAGGGAGCCGTTGCGGGGGCGACCCCCCAAAAACAGGCTCTGCTGGCTCAAGTTTCCTCGGACGACCTTCCTTTATTTGAGGAAATTGCCGGGTTTCTTGAAACAAGCATTGCCGAAGATGAAAAATCTCAGAAAGTCGTTCCTAGTACTATTACATCGACCCGCCAAACCCACGCGCTGATGAACCGGTTGAAGAGTGAAGCCGGGCAGGAAAACCAGCTTCTGGAAAAACTGACCACAGCCCTCAACACAAAAACTACGGAGGTTGAAACCGTCGGTGAATTGTCTCCCCTATAGAAAAACAGATCTCCGTGCTATCTATATTGCTATTATAAAACGCTGTGAATATTGCATCTGCCAAAATGTGAAAACCTTTTTCCTAAAATTCCTCGTAGGATTTCCTCACCTGACGGCGGCCAGTCGGGCTGTGGTTTAAAGCGGCATTTTTAGCCGCTTTTATTTTTTCAGGGTTATATTCAAAGTTCCAATAGAGAGCACCCATCCCACAAGTAATTCCTTGTTCCTACCAACGCAACTTCAGTTAGGGGTATGAAAGAATCCGGTTAAACGGTCCTTCCCATTCATGCCATGTTGAAAAAATTGTTCTTCAGGTAACAAAATTTGTAACAGTGTCTTCGATTTTCAGCTTCAGTCTTCCCGCCAAATATTTTTTTGTTTCCACAAATCATTGAAAAATAATCTATAATTATAGCATCGAGTTTATTCTTTTTATTTTGGCCTTTATCTTGCTGTAATGAAGATTAGAGCTAAAGCCCCCCTGGCAATCCCTTTTACGGGGCCCCCTCATTTGGGGGATTGCGTGATAGGGTTTTGCCCCCATAATTGAAAGAGGCAATAGATTATCGATTTAGAGATATGACTCAAACCATGAATAATTTAAAAAATGATTCCGGTTTTACTCTCGTTGAGGTTCTTATTGCCGCTTTGCTTGTTTCAGCAGGAATGGTTGCTTACGCCATGACCGCTGGAAATGTTACGAAGCAAAATGCGCAAAGTAAAAAAAAGACCGTAGCCATAACCCTGGCCCAGGACAAAGTGGAGTCCATTAAAAATACCGCTTTGACCGTTTCGTTGACAGGGGCAGATACCCTGGATTCTCCGAATGAATCTTCAGGAACCTGGACGGCCACTACCGGGGGAGAAGTGGTGGACGCAACAGGAGACACGGGAACTTCAGATGCCATATATACCCGTACCTGGACGATTACTGAAGATGGCACGTTGACTGCGTTTTATGCGATGTCCGTGACTGTAACATGGGATGGCAGTAAAACGGTCACCCTTGATACTCTGGTTTCTCAATAAGGATTAAGCCATGAAAAATAATTGCAGAATTTTGCAAAACGATCGCGGGTTTTCCATGATTGAACTTATGATCGCCGGAGTTCTCGGAGTCCTTGTATTGGGCGTGACCATATATGTGTTCAATAAACAGGAGGATGTTATAACAACGCAAAACACATCTACCAATATACGGGCAAAAGGGCGTCACGCGATTAAAGTCCTTGCCCAGGAACTGAAGGAGATTGGATTCGGATTGCCTCCCAATGAGGGGTTTGTGGCACCGGACCCCGTTGCCAATTCTTCAACGATTACTTACCGCGCCAATCTGTTTGATGTGCGCGCTTCTACACCGCCAAGTGCAGCGGATGGAGGAAGCCTTAATGATACAGACATCGATGTGGTTGAGGGTGGTGACGATTTCAATGATAACGATAAAATTATTATCTACAATCCCAGCTTTGGAGATTCGGAACTGAACACAGTGAGCGGAACACCCTCATCCACCAGTATTCCCCTGGGAAGTGGTTTGGCTAATGACTACTCATACGGGGCAAATTCAAAACTCGTTACAATAAATAAATATAATGATGTTGTCATTGATTTGAACGGAACAAATATCAGGAAAACAGTCGATGGGGGAACCCCCACTGTCATTATAAGCGATGTGTCGGACCTGACTTTTGATTTTTTTGGAGTGACACAAACAACTCTGGTTTCAACAATAGGAATTACAATCACCTTGCAGGACTCACAAGACTCGGATATTACTCAGGATTTCGGCACTGACATTACTATAAGGAATTAAAACCATGCCAAGAGATAGTGGACGGTATTGCCAAAAAAAACCTTTGCCAGCCAGGATACCTTTGCAACCAAAACGGCATTGCCCTTGTTGCAGGTTTGATTCTTATGACGGTGCTGTCGCTGTTAATTTTTACAGCTGTTAAATATTCTACTACGGATATCACCCGCACCAAAAATTATACCGAAACCCTTCAGGCAACCTATATAGCCGAAGCGGGAATTCATAGGGCTTTAGGCTATTTCAATTATGATGCCAGCGGTGACAGCCCGGGGGAAGCGAACAATGGCTTTGATGACGAACTGGACAATAGCAACTGGCCATCTGGCACGTTTACCAATATTAGTTTGGGTAGCGGGGGGGGGCACCTATTCGGTTGTCATTAAGGATAACGCCGATGGTGATGCGGATACGAGTGCTGATGTTGACAAAAATGTCGTTCTTACATCTACCGGGACTATAAATGGAGTTACGGCCACCGTAGAAGCGTATATTTATAGACCCCAGTTTAAATCCAAATTTGCCCTCCTGTCGGAAGGGGATATAGATATTAACGGAAACTCAACAACGATTGCAGGGAGCAACGGGGCGGTGCATTCCAATGGCGATGTTACCCAGACAGGGGGTCCCACAGTCGAAGAAGGTGCAAGTGCAACGGGAAGCTGCGGGGGAAGCGATTGTTCTTCCGGCGCGTCGGAGGAGTTTGTTCCGGTTATCGAGCCTTCCGATTATGAGCAGTATGCCGATTATATTTTTAACGATGATGGAACCATTGACCAAAATGTCAGCGGAACCATCACAACCGGTGTGGAAGGGAATGCCATTTTTCCCATAACGCCCAGGGCTGGTCAGTGGGAAATAGTGCGACCATCGGCACAGATGTTCCGAATCAGGCATTTTTTTATTTTAAAGACGATTTTAAAGCCGCATCGATTGGTAGTGCAGGCACACCGTGGGAAATTACCCTGGTTGTTGAGAAAAGTATCGCCTGGACTGGAAGCGCAGACATTACCAACTGGAATGCGGATTCTGATCACACACCCGACATACAAAATCTATTTTTGGTTGCGGGAAATGGTATCAAGATCAGCGGCCTGAATCAAGACACACAGGGCCTGATCGCCTGCAAGGACCAGTTTAACATTCAAGGAGGTGCCAACATAGAGGGATATTTTATCGGAAATAATTTAACCACTGATGACAACGTTGTCAATGGAACGGAATCTGCAGCTAAAGGAGGCATAACCATTACCTATAATGGGGATCTGCTCGCCCCGGTTTTGAGTGATAAGGTGACGGTCCTTTCCTGGCAGAAAACTTAATGGTTGATTTATTTTGAGCGAATGAGTTGGCTAACACCAATGGCAGTTTATCACGGACAGGGTAGTTGGGTTTTTGTCCGGGTTGGAAAAAGATAAATGAAGAGGAGGAAAATATGTCTAAATCTATCAGCGGAACAATAGTCATCACGACAATGTTTTTTTCACTTTTCTTTCGACCCAGTCCTTTGGTTTTACCCAGGGAGATGTGAATCAATTGTAGAACAGAGGCTCTTGTAAAAAATGTGATTTGGAAAATGCGGACCTGAGCGGAGTAGACTTGAGCAATGCCGCCTTGGAAAAGGCAGTCATGAATGGAATAAACCTGAGCAGGGCAAACCTGAGCGATTCATTTCTTAACGTGGCAAACCTTTCTGATGCAAACTTGAGCGGGGCAACT
>Ga0066376_10002982_pt1 | contig 15495 bp, 13 predicted proteins | sample Knorr_S15_td_Bot_FD_77009 | JGI IMG/M metagenome (GOLD analysis project Ga0066376, IMG submission 77009) | Marine microbial communities from Southern Atlantic Ocean transect - Knorr_S15_td_Bottom_ad_5009_LV_A | ecosystem: Environmental > Aquatic > Marine > Oceanic | place: Southern Atlantic... | reverse complement strand
TCGCGGTCGCCAAGCACGCGTTCGGCGCCTTCGCGGTCGTCCAGGACGCAATCGGCGCCTTCGCGGTCGCCAAGCACGCGTTCGGCGCCTTCTCGCTCGTCTAGCACACGGTCGGCGCCTTCCCGGTCGTCGAGCACGAGGTCCGCGCCTTCTCGCTCGTCGTCGACCCGCTCCGCCCCGCGCGCACAGGCTAGGCCTCCCGCACGCTCGTCCGGTGGCAGCTCCAGCCGCAGCCGAGCACCGACGCGACGGCGTGGGGGCTGATCGTCGACTCCTCCTGGCTGGACCGGGGGCTCCGACCGGATCGGTCGGGGCCTTTCGCTCATAGGGAAGCCTCGGTTAGACGACCATCCGGTTTGCGGGCGGGCGGCGCGGAAGGGCCACCTGCCCGCGATGCATGCAGAGGAGCATGTTCTTGCGACCCACGTCGCGTCCGGGGCCCTCACACTGGACTGGCGACCTGGCGGCTCGCGACACAATCGATTGTCAGACGGCGACCAATTCTGGAGGACGTGCGCCCCTGGTGCGCCGACTCGAAGTCTCACCAGCGGCGGTCGAAAGTCGGAGGGCGAATATCGGCGAGGATGGCAGGGCGTATACCGACCACGACTTCGCCCTCATTTTGAGCAAGGCGTCGGGGTTGGCCAGATCCTCCGATGCCGCGGGCCGGCCTCCGACCGGCTTCTCCTTGGACGAAATGAAGGTGATCGCGACGGAGGCGGGCCTGGATCCCGTCCTCATCGAACGGGCGGCCCGCCTCATGCCGGCGCGTTCGAGCCAGATCGGGCTGGAACGGATGCTCGGCACGCCGCTCGCGTATCGGCTCGATGCCCACTTCGCCACGAAACTGACGGAAAGGAGACCAGCACACCTCCTCTCGTTGGTCAGAGCTACCGTCGAGAAGCACGGAGAGGGTGAAGCCAGCTCGTGCGGAATGACTTGGGCCTCGGGAGGTGAACGGAGTGAGATGTTCGTGAGCGCCCACTCCGAAGGCGAAGGCACTGGCGTCCGGGTCACGGTCGACCGTCGCCGCGCCTTGATAGCGCACGCGGTCACCTACGGGATCCCAGCGTTCTGGACGCTCTTCATCGGCGCTTCCGCGGTCACGTCCGAACCCTCGTCGTGGGTATTGGGGCCGCGGTGGCTGGAGGAGCGGTAGGGATTCTTGCTTTTGCGCGGTCGCGGTGGGCCGCTCGTATACGTAGGACTCGGGAGAAGGTGGACACTCTGATGGACGCGATCAGTGAATCGCTGGCCGAGGGTGGCGGTGGGACCTAGCCCGCCCCGCCCCCCCTCAGTAGTCCGCCCTGGACGACCGCTGAGCACGGATTCGAACCCACCCAGTAGGCCAACTCGGCCGGGTGTCCGATCCCCCAAACCGCCAGATCCGCACGACGGCCGACCTCGAGCGTTCCCAGCTCCCCCTGCAGCCCGAGCACCGGTGCGGCGTTACGAGTCATGCCGGCGAGCGCCTCTTCCGGCGTGAGGCGGAAAAGGACGCACGCCAGGTTCATCGCGATCAGCGGAGACCCTACGGGCGACGAACCGGGATTCAGGTCCGTCGCCACGGCAATGGGGACCCCGTTGGCGCGGAACGCCTCGATGGGCGGTGCCTGCGTCTCCCTAAGGAAGTAGAACGCTCCTGGCAGCACGACCGCGGTGACTCCGGCCGCCGCCATCGCGCGCACGCCCGCCTCGCTCGTGTACTCCAGGTGGTCCGCCGACCGAGCGGCGTGAGCGGAGGCCAGCGCCGCACCCCCGAGATCGGAGAGCTGGTCGGCGTGCAGGCGAATCGCCAAGCCGTGGCGGGCCCCTGCGTCGAAAACGCGAGCGCACTCTTCTGATGTGAAGGCTATACCCTCGCAAAAGGCGTCTACGGCATCTGCCAGGTCCTCCTCGGCGGCACGGGGAATCATCTCGTTACAGACGAGGTCGAGGTACCCCACCCGGTCTTGATCGAACTCGGGCGGCAAGGCGTGGGCGGCAAGCAACGTGGTGCTCACACGGACGGAGTACTCATCCGCAAGGCGCCGCGCCGTGCGGAGCATGCGCAGCTCACTCTCCAGGTCCAGCCCGTACCCCGACTTGATCTCGACCGTGGTGACCCCGTGTGCCATCAGCGCCAAGAGCCGTGGGCCGGCCGCCGCCAACAGCCCGTCTTCAGACGCAGCACGGGTGGCCTTCACGGTCCAGAGAATTCCGCCGCCGGCCCTCGCGATCTCCTCGTACGTGGCCCCCTGGAGTCGCATCTCGAACTCGTGTGCACGATCTCCGCCGAATACCAGGTGCGTGTGGCAGTCGATGAGCCCCGGGGTCACCCAACCTCCGGCCCCATCCACCGATGTCGCTGGGTCAGCCACGAGCTCGGCCGGCGCATCCACCTCCGGCCCGAGCCATTCGATACGGCCCGCGCGGACGACCACCACTCCGTCCCGGATCGCTCCGTACGATTCTCCCCCCGCCACCATGGTCGCGAGGTGAACGTTGCTGATGAGCAGGTCGCAGCTGGCCAGAAGGCCTCCTCGTTGACGTCGTCTCAGGGGGGAAAGTACACTCCCGCGCAAATGACTGACCTTTTCCTCTCCGACGTTCTCCTTCCTAGCGGGTGGGCGACGTCCGTTCGTCTATCGATCAGGAATGACGGCTGCATCGGTACGGTGACCCTGAATGCCGACGCAGGCGGTTGCGAGCGTGTGTCCGGAATCGCGGTGCCCGGCGTTCCGAACCTCCACTCGCATGCGTTCCAGCGAGCGATGGCGGGGCTCGCCGAGCGAGGCTCCCAACGAGGCGACTCGTTCTGGGGATGGCGAGAGCGCATGTACGAGTTCCTCGAACGACTCGACCCGGACGACGTGGAAGCGATCGCCGCTCAGGTCCAGATGGAGATGTTGCGCCACGGGTACACTTTGGTGGGCGAGTTCCACTACCTGCGAAACGCCCCGGACGGCACCGCCTACGCGGATCCCGCGGAGATGGCTCGTCGCGTCCTGGCGGCGGCGGAGCTGAGCGGGATCGGCGTGACCATTCTGCCGGTCGTATATCGCCAGTCCGACTTCGGAGGCGCTCCACCGACGCCTGGGCAGCGGCGCTTTCTGGCGCCGGTCGAGGCGCTGCTCGAAGACATCGTCGTCCTGCGCACGGCGACCGCCGGCCATCCTGCGCAGCGTGTCGGGATGGCGCTTCACTCCCTGAGGGCGGTCACTCCAGAGGACCTGTCGCTGGCGGTCGGCGCCGTGCGAGCCGATGACGCGACGGCCCCGATTCACATACACGTCGCGGAACAGCAACGTGAGGTGGACGCATGCCTCGCCTGGTCGGGAGCCCGCCCCGTGGAGTGGCTGCTGGCGAACGCTTCGGTCGACGACCGTTGGTGCGCGATTCACGCCACACACATGACGCTCGACGAGACGCGCTCGCTCGCGGCGACCGGTGCCGTGGCAGGCCTATGCCCCACGACCGAGGCCAACCTCGGAGACGGCGTCTTCGCGTTCGGCGAATATGTGGGAGCGGGTGGACCGTGGGGTGTGGGCACGGACTCCCACGTGAGCGTCAGTCCAGTAGCCGACCTCAGACTGCTGGAATACAGCCAACGGCTCGTGACCCAGGAGCGCAACGTCGCGGCGGGTCAGGCAGATCGTTCCACGGGCCGTGCACTGCTCGAGGGCGCCTGGGCGGGAGGCGCTCGCGCCTGCGGTCAGCGCGTCGGCTCGATCTCCGTTGGTGCCAGAGCCGACATCGTCGTGCTCGACCGGGACCACCCGGCGCTCGTCGGCAGGCGCGAAGACGAAGTCCTCGACTCCTGGATCTTCGGCGGTGAAGACACACCGGTGCGCGACGTGATGGTGGGCGGGGCGTGGGTCGTGAGAGGCGGACGACACGATCACGAGGAAGCGATCGCGACCGGTTACCGCGCAGTCGCCGAGCGCCTGCGGCGCTGAGTCCGAGGTCGAAGCGGGAGCGGAAGGCTGCGACGCCAGCTAGACGTCGGGGCTCTCCATCATCGGGATTCGAAGATCCTCACGCTGGGCAGTACGGACGGCTGTGTCGTAGCCGGCATCCACATGTCGCACTACGCCGAGGCCCGGATCGTTGGTGAGCACCTGCTCGATGCGCGCACCCATCTGCGCCGTTCCGTCCGCGACCAGGACCTGGCCCGCGTGCAAGGAGTTGCCGATCCCGACACCCCCACCGTGGTGAAACGAGACCCAACTCGCTCCGGACGCGGTGTTCAGAAGAGCATTGAGGATCGGCCAGTCGGCGACGGCGTCGCTCCCGTCCTTCATCGCCTCCGTCTCGCGATTGGGCGACGCCACAGAGCCCGTATCCAGATGGTCGCGGCCGATCACGATCGGGGCGCTGATCTCCCCGGATGCCACGAGGTCGTTCATCGCTCTGCCGAAGCGGGCGCGAGCCCCCTGCCCCAGCCAACAGATGCGCGCCGGCAGCCCCTGGAACTCGACCCGCTCCTGAGCCAGCCGGATCCATCGGCAGAGATGCTCGTCTTCGGGGAACATCTCGAGCGCCAACTCGTCGGTCCGGTAGATGTCCTTCGGATCGCCCGAGAGGGCAACCCAGCGGAACGGCCCCTTCCCTTCGCAGAACAGCTCCCTGATGTATGCCGGCACGAAGCCAGGGTAGGCGAAGGCGTTGTCGAAGCCCGCGTCCTGCGCGTACCCACGCAGGTTGTTGCCATAGTCGACTGCGACGGCGCCCGCGTCTTGCATGGCGACGATCGCCTCACAGTGTAGGCGCATGGACTCCATGGAGCGCCTCACGTACTCCTCGGGATCGGAAACTCTGAGTCCCGCCGCGTCCTCGAGCGAAAGCCCGGCGGGCACGTATCCGTTCAGCGGATCGTGCGCCGACGTCTGATCCGTGACGATGTCGGGGGTGATGCCGCGCTCCACGAGTTCGGGCAGCACCTCCGCACAGTTCCCCACCAGACCCACGGACAACGCCTCTCCCGCGTCCGCGGCACCCTGAACCCATACCAGAGCTTCATCCAGGTTCCCGGTCATGCGGTCGCAGTACCGCTTGTCGATCCTACGCTGGATGCGGGTTTCATCCACCTCCACGCACAGGACCGCCCCTCCGTTCATCGTCGCCGCCAAGGGCTGGGCCCCACCCATGCCGCCCATACCGCCGGTGAGCACCCAACGGCCCCGTAGCGAGCCCCCGAAGTGACTGTGGGCCATGGCGCCGAACGTCTCATACGTGCCCTGCAGGATCCCCTGGGTACCGATGTAGATCCACGAACCAGCCGTCATCTGGCCGTACATCATCAGGCCCAAGCGCTCGAGTTCTCGGAATTGGTCCCATGTGGCCCACCGCCCCACCAGGTTCGAATTGGCGATCAGAACTCGTGGCGCTCGCTCGTGAGTACGGAAGACCCCTACCGGCTTCCCAGACTGCACCAGGAGCGTTTCGTCGTTCTCGAGTTCCTGGAGGGTTCGTACGATGGCGTCGAACGACTCCCAGTTCCGCGCTGCCTTACCCGTGCCGCCGTAGACGATCAATTCGTCGGGGTGCTCGGCCACCTCCGGGTCGAGGTTGTTCATGATCATCCGTAGAGCCGCCTCCTGCGTCCATCCCTTGCAGGAGAGCTCCGGCCCGCGGGGTGCCCTCACCGGCCGAGGGCCGGGGTTGGTCTTGTCCATCATCGTTCTGTCTCCGTGCCGATGGCGGCCAACTCGCCGGATCGGATCAATTCGGTGAGTGTTTCCAGGTCGGGACCGAGCATGCGATCCCCGTCGAGCTTGCTTACGTCCAGACGTATGCGAGCATGCGCCTCTTCAACCGCTCCGCTCGAGCGGAGCGGCCGGCGGTACTCGATGCCTTGGGCGGCGCACATGAGCTCGATGGCGAGCACCATCTCCAGACAATCGACGGCTCGACTGGCCTTACGCGCGGCCGCCAGGCCCATCGAGACGTGGTCCTCCTGGTTCGCGCTGGTCGTAACCGAATCGACGCTCGCGGGATGCGAAAGGATCCTCATTTCAGCCAGCAGGTCCACCGCGGTGACCTGCGCGATCATGAACCCGCTCTCGAGCCCGGGACGACTCGCCAAGAAGGCCGGCAGCCCCATGGAGAGATCGGGGTTCAGCAAGCGTTCCACGCGGCGCTCCGAGATGGCCGCCAGGTCCGCGACCGCGATGACGAGCAGGTCGAGCGCCTGAGAAACGATCTGAGCATGGAAGTTTCCGCCGCTGACGACGACGCCCGCTTCCGGGAACACCAATGGATTGTCCGTGGCGCTGTTCGCTTCGATTTCGAGAATCCTACGCACGTAACCGAGCGCCTCACGCGCCGCTCCGTGCACCTGGGGCATGCAGCGCAGCGAATAAGCGTCCTGCATGCGCGGATCGCCCTCCCGGTGGGATTCACGGATCTCCGAGCCCGCCAGCAAGGCGCGTAGCTTAGCAGCCGATCGCTTCTGACCCGGATGCGGCCGCGCGTCCTGGATCTCTTCGCGAAAGGGCTCGGGAGTGCCCAATAGCGCGTCCAGCGACATCGCTCCCGCGATCTCGGCGGTTTCGATCACGCGCTCCGCGGCCAGCAGCGCGAGAACGCCCATGCCCGTCGTCGCCTGCGTGCCGTTGATCAGCGCCAGCCCTTCTTTCGAGCCAAGTTCCAGGGCCTCGATTCCGGCCGCCGCCATGAGGCCGTCGACCGGGCTCTCGACGCCCCCTTGCTCTGCCGAACCTTCGCCGAGCAACGCCAACGCCACATGCGCGAGTGGCGCGAGGTCCCCGCTGGCGCCGACGGACCCGAACTCCGGAACGCGCGGGTGGATGCCGGCGTTGAGCAACGCCAGCAGTCGCTCCACGAGGACCACGCGGCACCCCGAGTGCCCTCGAGCAAGCGCGTTCGCCCGCAGCAACATCAGCGCGCGTACCGCGGTTCGGTCCATTGGCGCGCCCACTCCCGAAGCGTGACTGCGCACCAGGTTGTGCTGCAGCGCCACGCGGTCCTCCGGAGGGATGGTGATGTCGGCGAGTCGCCCAAACCCGGTAGTCACACCGTACACGGGCTCGCCCGAGGTCACGAGCCGCTCGATGAGTGCTCTGGACTCGGCCATCCCGACGGCCGCCTCTCGCGACAACACGACCCTCGTCTCCGGACCCGCGGCCACACGGCCGATGTCTCCCAGCGACAACGAGCGTCCGTCGAGCATGACATCGCTCACTCGACCGCACCACCTTCGTTTTTAGAGTTCACGATCCGTTCGAATTCCTCGCGCGCCAGGGTGAGATCCTCGTCGGTCCAGAAGTCCTCGAGCTCCACCCCGAGCCCATCCGCCAGACGGTTCACGTAGTTGTAGTAGGAGACGACTTGGCAGATATCCAGGATGCCCGTGTCGTCGAACCCGACCGCACGCAACGCGTCGACATCGCGCACGTCTACCGCACGCGGACGCGCCGTGAGCTTCACCGCGTAGTCGAGCATCGCCCGATCCTGTTGGCTCAGGTCCGCCGTCCTGTAGTCCCGCGCCAACGAGCGCGGAATATCGGCCGAACCCAGCAGCGTACGGAGTCCCGCCCCGTGATGGTTGATTCAATAGAAACAATCGTTGGCCGCGGATACCGTGACCGCGAGCATCTCTCGTTGGATCCGAGTCAGCGGCGAACGCCCTCGCATGAGGTGGCTGTACAGCACCACGTGATCCCGCATCGAGGCCGGATTCAGGGAGTGGATGCGGAGGATGTTGTCGATACCGCCCGAGTCCGCGCCGTACTTCTGGTAGAGGTCGGCCAGGAGGCCCGTAGCCTCGTCGTAGGGCACATAGGGGATGTGGGCCATGCTCGTCCAGCTGCGCGCGTTGCATGTGTGCGGGCGCGGAAGATGTTCGGGAAAGCCCTGGCCCGGCAAGACGTTGCCACATTCCGACAGATGTTTATTCTGCTTTTGCCCGGTCGCAAGACGGCGCCACATTCAGCAGATAGACCCGTCACCCCCCCCCGTCCCCACCCTCGGGCCTGCGTGCACCTTGGACTACTACCAGCCGACCGCAAAGCAGTGGGAGGACGACCTGAACGACCTTCGGGTCCGCCTCCTCGGCGCGCTCGCGCTCCTATCCATCGTAACGGCCATCGGGACCATCGGATTCCATTACTTCGACCAGTCCGCCGGTTGGGTTCGGGCGTTTTTCATGACGGCCATCACGCTTACGACCGTCGGGTATGGGCATGAGGTACAGCTCGACAGCAACGGCGCGCTCGTCTTCACCGCGGCCTTGATCCTGGTGGGAATGGGCTGCGTGCTGTACTTCGTTTCCACTGGGACGGCGTTCGTTCTCGAAGGCCAACTCGGCCACGTATTCCGGAGAAGGCGCATGCAACGAGAGCTCGCGAACCTCACTGGGCATCTCATCGTCTGCGGCTCCGGCGCCACCGCGTTGTATGCCGCTTCCGAACTGAAGTCCGTCGAACGCGAAGTTGTGCTCGTCGTCGAGAGTGAAGACGCAGCGGCAACGGCGCGCGCTGAGCTGTCGGACGTGCCGATTGTCCTGGGTGATCCGACGGACGACGATGTCCTCATCGCGGCAGGCGCGGAGCGGGCCATCGGCATGGTCGCCTGCACGGATTCGGACAACGAGAACGTGGTGGTGACCCTCACGGCCCGGCAGATCAATCCCAACCTGAGGATCGTTTCGCGGGTCCAGGACATCGACCACGAGGCCAAGATCCGCAAGGTCGGAGCCGACGCCGTGGTGTCCCCGAACTTCATCGGGGGCCTGCGCCTCGCGTCCGAGTTGATCCGCCCGACCGTGGTGACGTTCCTGGACACGATGCTGCGGGACCACGACCTCAACCTGCGCATCGACGAGATCGGGGTGCCGAGCGACTCCCCCGCGGTGGGCAAGCCTCTGAACGCCCTCGGGCTGGAGAAGATGCCGCAAATCCTGCTTCTCGCGACAAGGACGCCCGACGAGAGGTGGCGATACAACCCGCTGCGCACGGAGCTGGTCACGGCCGATATGGTACTCATCTTCCTCGGCGCGCCCAACGACGCGCGCGCGCTGTGCCGGCAACTGGGCGGAGTCATGTTGTCACCGACGCCCAAAGAGGCCTGACCGATACGGTTGCTCGCGTTCTTCCAGGGGGCTCAGTCGGGCGTCGAGGCGGCCGGCCATGAGAGTGCCGTCATCTCCCTTGTCGGAGCCTACGTCGGACTGATGGTCGTCGCGGCCGTCTTGAGCGCAGTCGCGAAACGGATCAAGGTCCCATTCACGGTTGCGCTCGTGGTCGTGGGCGCGCTGCTCGCCGCTCTCGCTGACCACGTCGAATTTCTGGCCCCCATCGGTTCGCTCGAGATCACGCCCGAGGCAGTGTTCTTCGTTTTCCTGCCCACCTTGATCTTCCAGTCGGCGTTCCACCTCGATGCACGGGCGTTGCGTGAAAACCTCGCTCCGACGCTGACGCTCGCGGTCCCGGGGCTGCTCATTTCCACAGCCGTGATCGGCGGTATCATGTACGTCGTCGGCGGGTGGATGGAGCTGGATCTTTCCTGGTCCGAGGCCCTGCTCCTGGGGTCGATCCTCTCCGCGACCGACCCCGTGGCGGTCATCTCTCTGTTCGGCCAACTCGGGGCGCCCAAGCGCCTCACGGTACTCGTGGAGGGCGAGAGCCTGTTCAACGACGCGACCGCCATCGTGCTGTCGCGGATCATCCTGGGGGTGATGGCGACTGGCACCGTGTCGGGTGACACCCTCGCTCTGGGGGCCGTACAGTTTCTGACCGTCTTCTTCGGTGGACTCATGGTCGGTTGGGCCCTGGCGGCGATGGCCGGCATGATCATTGGCGCGGTCGACTCCGACGCGTTCATTGAGATCACCATCACGACAATCCTGGCGTACCTGTCGTTTTACCTCGCCGAGCACAGTTGGCACCTCAGCGGGGTGATGGCGGTGGTGGGAGCGGGCGTGCTCATGGGCGGCTGGGGGAGAGCCAAGATTTCGCCCTCGATCGCCGGATACCTGGAGCACTTCTGGGACTACCTCGCCGAGGTAGCGAACGCCCTGCTCTTCCTGTTGGTGGGCCTGACCATCACGGCTGGGGCGCTCTTCGACTCGATGCCCATCCTGTTCTGGGTCGTGTTCGCGATGCTGCTCTCGCGCGGCCTGGTCATCTTCTCACTGGTGCCCCTGGTCGGAAAGCTGCCTGGTTCGGATCCCATCGACCGCCGGTACCAAACCGTGATGTACTGGGGCGGGCTGCGCGGGGGCATCGCACTCGCGATCGCGCTGGCCCTTCCCGAGACGGTGGAGCACAAACAGCTCTTCATTACCCTGGCGACGGGCGCTGTTCTCTTCACGTTGCTCGTCCAGGGGCTCACCATCGAGCCTCTGGTGAAGTACTTCGGCCTGGACGTGCCGCCGCTCTCCGACCGCGTAGCGCGCATCGAAGGCCTCATCGCCGCCAAGACCCGGACGCGGGACGAGGTCCCGGTGCTCCTGGCCGGTGGTCTGTTCAGTCCGCGAGTCGCCGAAGAGATGAAGAGCCGAGCACAAACCAGCATTCAGGAACTGCACGAGCAGCTCGCCGTGCTGCGCGAGCAAGAACTCAATACGCAGGAGGAGCGGCGACTCCTCTACCTGCGCTGCTTCGGAGCGGAGAAGACTCTGTACTATCAGATGTTCTCCAAGGGGCATCTGAGCGAACGCACGTACCGGAATCTCACGCACTCGATCGAGCTGCAAGCCGAGGGCATCCGCCACGAAGGCCGGCTCCCCGAGTTCACGCTCCATCCCCCGTCGGGTGAGCGCTTCGAGACGGTCATCAATCGCATGCTCGAGAAATTCCCAGGGCTCTCCGTGTTGGTGGAGAAGCTGCGCGCGAGCAGGGCCGCCCGGGACTATGAAGTGTCGTGGGCCCGCTTTCGCGGTGATTCAGGAGTGTTGGAGGACCTGCAGGGCCTCACCGAGACCGAGGAATGGCGGGAGGACATCGTCGAAGAGGTGCGCGCCCTCTACGAGTACTGGAACGAGAGTGCTCGCAGCCGACTGGACCAAACCGCGGAGCTCTTCCCTGAATTCGTCTCTGCGACGCAGGATCGGCTCGCCGACCGACTGGCTCTGCACGCCGAGCAGGAAGCGATCGAAGAGAAATCGAACGCCGGCATCATCCCGCACGGGGTGGCGGACGTGATGCTCGAGGAGATGGCCCTCGAGCTCAAGGCGCTGCGCGCCACCCAAGCGACCAAGCTCGCCATCGATCCGCGGGAGCTGCTCAAGAAGGTCCCGTTCTTCGAGGGCGTTCCGCGCGACGAGTTCGACTTGGTGGCCGAACACTTGAAGCGACGCACCGCACCTGCGGGCGACGCGATCGTAAAACAGGGCGACGGCGGCTCGTCATTGTTCCTCGTGGCCCGCGGAGTCGTGCGCGTGACTCGACAGGACGGCGGCATCGGCCGCGACATCGCTACCCTGATGGCAGGCGACTTCTTCGGCGAAATGACGCTGCTGCACGGTGGCACCCGCACAGCGACCTGTAGGGCCGTGACACCATGCGCCCTCTACGAACTGCGCCGGGAGGAGCTCAAGTCCGTCCTGGCGCACTGCCCAATGATGCGTGAGGCGCTCGAACAGGCGGATCGGTCCCGAAGGGATGAGCTACGGCAGGGCGGCTCGAGCGTCGGGAGCCCCGAAGCCTAGACGACCACCCGCGGCAGCGCCTGCCCCAGATGCATGAGCACGTCGTACACGCTGTTGCCGGTGCGTCGAGCGACCGCGTTGGGGTGAATGGCCGGGTCGTCCGGCCCCACCAACGTCGCGACGTCACCTACCGTGACGGTAGCTTCGTCGCCCAGCGCGACGATGGTGTGGCTCGCGCTGACGGCGCCCACGACGGCGTAGAGGCGGTCGCGGATGAGGACCTCGCATCCGTCCACCGCGCGTCGTGGGTACCCATCGGCGTGACCCACGGGAAGGGTCGCCGTCCATGTGGGGCGGTCGGCGACCCAGTTTCGGCCATAGCTGACGCTGTCGCCTACCCTCATGAGCTCCACCCTCGCCACACGAGCCTTCAGCCTGAACGCAGGCGTGAGCGCGGCCGACGACGGGTCCGCGCCGGACGGATAGGCGCCAAAGAGCCCCAGCCCGGGCCGCACCATGTCGAGGTGAGCCTCGGGGCGAAGGAAGACGCCGTGGGATGAGGCCGCGTGAAGCAGCCCGACATCGAAGCCGCTTTCGCGCGCCGAGAAGGCCAGCCTCTGGAATCGCGCCAGTTGTTCACCGTCGAACTCGTCCTCCTCCGTGAACCCCATGAACGTGCCCTCGACTCGCACTGGCGCGGCTTCCAGTTCGCGCATCCACGCGAGTCCCCGATGCGCGGGAACGCCCAGGCGACCCATGCCCGTGTCCACATATATGTGAACGGGAATCCGCTTCTGGAACGCATCCGCCAGCGCGGCGATGCGCAAGGGATCGGAGGGCTGGAAGACGGAGAGGCGGACGTCCGCTGCCACGAGCTCACTCGCTTCAGGCCGGGTCGTAGCGCCCATATGCAGCACGGGCATCTCGATTCCGGCATGGCGAAGCGCCAGAGCGGCACTCACCTTCACGACCGCAAATCCCGCGAGTGACGGGTGCCCGTCCAGTGCCCGGGCGACCTCCACGGTGCCCAGGCCGTATCCGTTGTTCTTGATTACGGCGAGAACCGGACGCCCACCCGCGAGCGTCCCCAGGGAGGTAGCGTTGGCCCGCAGCGCCGTTCCATCGACCTCGATCCATGGGTCCAGCCCCGTCGGCGCAGTCTGGGTTTGCGCGGCATCCAGGGCCGCTCCCTCGAGCTTGGGGAGCGTGCCCCACCCGACCGCGGCGACCGCGGTGGACAGAAACGTGCGACGTGTCGGAGCCATACGCCAAACTACGGCGAGCGGTCGGGTAAACGCCATCGAGCCACGCATCCTCCCAGGGACACAAGGACGACACATGGGGAGCACACGTGAGCGATCACAGGCTCGAGTTTCCCCTGGACCTCGTGAATGGGGCCCGTCAGGGCGACGAGAACGCGCTCAGGGCGCTCATCGAACACGCGTATCCGGTGGTGCATCGCTGGGCGCTGGTTCACACGGGAGACCCCGTGGAAGCAGACGATCTTACCCAGGACGTGTTGGTGCAGATGATCCGGAAAATCGAGTCCTTCCACAGCGACGCCCGCTTCAGCACTTGGCTGTACACGGTGACGCGGAACTTGGCGATCCGATCGCCACCGGAAGCGGGCTCGGCAAAAACGGCTGGTCGAGGATCCCAAGGCCTATTTGGAACTCGTGCCGACGGCGCCGGACAGTCCGGCGCAAGACGTAGAGCATCGAGAGTTGGGCCAGATGCTTGGAGTCTTCTCCGAGCAGTTGCCGACGCGCCAACGGGAGATCGTCGATCTGGTCGAGCTGCAAGGCCTTTCCGGGGCAGAGGCCTACGAGCTTCTCGGCATCGAGCCGGTGAGCGCGCGTGCTCACCTCTTCAAGGCCCGCAAGCGCTTGCGAAGCCTCATTCTAAAGACCACCCCCGAGCTCGTTGAGGACCTTCCATGAGCGATTGCAAGCGACCCCTGGAGTATCTGCTCGCAGCGGACCCCGGGCAGCTCTGCGGACGCGGCGACGACAAAGTCAGCCGGCACGTGCGGGAATGCGAGCGGTGCGGCGACGCGGCGACCAAGGTCTTGGAGCGTATGGCCAGTCTCGACGCGGCCCTCTCCACCGCATCAGATGGGCTCGACGTGGACGCGCTGCTGCGCCGCGCGAACGCGCCCGAGTCGAAGCACAGGACGGCGACTGTCACCCCCATCCGGCGCAGGTGGCAGCGAATCGCAACCGCGGCTCTCGCCGCATCGATCGTGGGGCTCGTTGTCCTGAGCGACCGGGACGAGGCGCTGCCAGGGGCGCCGTACGCTCCGCGCTCGACCCTGCAGGTCCCGATCGTAGAAGCCCCGGCCGGTCAGAATGTGGCCGTGATCGCAACCGACAATCCCGATATCACCGTACTCTGGTTCTACAAGTGAGGATGACGACGATGAGCAACACCATGATCAAGAAGGCTCTCTCCACGTTTTTCGCCCTGAGCGCGCTAGTCTTCTGGACCGGATGCGACCGCAGCACCGAGCTCGAGGTCCGTACGTTCGCGCTCGAGAACCTGCAGGACTTCGAGGCGACCATGCTGATCGATCCCTACGTATACAGGGACCGAGAGGGCGCTCCAGGGACGGCCTCCTCCACACCCGGCGCGATTTCGGTACGTGAGACCGCGGACAATCTGGAGAAGATCGCCCGCGTGCTCGAAGAGTTCGATAGGCCGCGCCCCGATGTGCGCCTGCACTTTCAGCTCATCGAGGCGGATGGGTTCACCGACAGCGACGAGCGAATCGCCACCGTGGAAGCGCAGCTGAGAAAGGTGTTCCAGTTCCACGGATATCGTCTGGCGGGAGAGACTTTCGTGACGGCCACCGACCACTCGGACATCGGGCAGCAGATGCAGGGCACCGACGACCTCTACGAGATTCGCGGAGAGGTGCATTGGCTGCGGCCGGGCACGATACGGCTCGAAAACGTGAGCCTGTTTGGGCGCAACTCCGGCACCGGTCTCGAGACCACGGTGAACATCCGCCCAGGGCAGACCCTGGTCCTCCGGTCGGCGCCCAAGGAAGGATCGACCGCGACGCTCCTGCTCACGGTCAGGGCGGAGGAGGCCGATCTCGGCGGGGACCTGTAGCGGGCCGATGGAGGGGTGACACCGGACGAGCTCTCCCACCGACGACGAACAAAGTACTTCCCTCAGGCCGCTACAGGTGGCACTTTTGAGGAAATCGAATGTTGGTCCCCCAGGGCCACGGAGAAGTGGATGTACGCAGAGCGTTCAGGTAGCCGTCGAGATTCTGCTGAACAGCGCGGCGCCAATGAGCGTCGCGAACAGCGCCGCAGGAACGAAGCCCGGCGGTCGGCCACGCGCCGCACGACGAGCGCGGCGGTCGCAGATGAGCGCAGGGGGCCGCCGCAACCCCGCGCGATTCACCGTCGCAACGATAGCGATCGCCGCGATGTAGACGCTCGGCGTCTCCAGGTGCGGCGCGAAGAAATGGAGCGGCGAGCGAGCATCGGCGCCTAGTCGATTCGCCCCGAGACCGCAGGCAGTCTGGAGCCCCGACGCCACCACAGCGCCGGGGCTCTTTGCCTTAGCGGACGACCCTGCCGCGGGAATCGATTTGGAGCGGCGGTGGCATGGGAAGCTCACGCAGCTGGATGAGCCGGTCGGGCCCAGCCCTCAGCGTGGCGCTCACGGTGTACGAGTCGCCCTTCGTGAGATCCACGGTGTAGCCCATGTCCTTCATGGCCCCGATCGTGATCGAGCTGAGCGGATTCACTTGCCCGCTGTTGATGTACCCGGTCATGAGTTGCCGACCCATGTCGGCCTCGCGCCAATGCGCGTCCGCCGTGCCGCTGCCGCCGGTATTGGCGACCGGCACCTTGTTCGTGGCCGTGCCCCCACTCAAGTCGTATTGG
>Ga0066376_10002981_pt1 | contig 15497 bp, 13 predicted proteins | sample Knorr_S15_td_Bot_FD_77009 | JGI IMG/M metagenome (GOLD analysis project Ga0066376, IMG submission 77009) | Marine microbial communities from Southern Atlantic Ocean transect - Knorr_S15_td_Bottom_ad_5009_LV_A | ecosystem: Environmental > Aquatic > Marine > Oceanic | place: Southern Atlantic... | reverse complement strand
CCGACCTCAACGAAGCGGCAGCGGCCTCGGGGCTGTGGGCAGCGGCGATAGGCTGGAAAGGGCACATCGATATTTTGGTCAACAATGCCGGCGTGTTCTATCCGGCGGAAGTTGATTGTACCGATGCGCACTGGCGGGAGGTGTGGCAACGCACACTTCAAATTAATCTGGTGGCGACGGCGGATTTGTGCCGGGAAGCCATCAACCACTGGCGGGAAAAGGGCGCAGGCGGGTCGATTGTTAATGTCGCGAGCCGGGCGGCGTTCCGCGGCGACGGGCCGGACTATTGGTCCTATGCGGCGTCTAAGGGCGGCATCATCTCACTGACCAAGACCTTGGCGCGGGCCTATAGCGCCGAAGGCATCTACACCTATGCAGTGGCGCCGGGGTTCGTCGCCACCGATATGGCCGTTGAATCCTTTGCCCATGATCCGGCATTGCGCGACCGCGTGATCAGTGAAATCCCAATGGGGGAGATAGCCCCGGCATCCGACATCGCCAACACCATCTGTTTTCTGGCTTCCGGCCTGGCCACCCACGCCACCGGGCAGACCATCGATGTCAACGGCGCTTCTTACGTCAGGTGATTGATGCGCCCCAGGCTTGCCATAAGACCCCCGCCACGATGCCCGCAAGAGAAACATTGCCTATTCGAGCAAAAAATTTAGCCGGGCATCGGCTTTAGCCGGGGTGATTTCCTGGATTTCAGCTTGCACCACGTTTTCAGCCACAAAGGGGTCGGTATTCACTCTGCTTTGCAGGTTCGATAGTGAGGTGTTGTGTGCGACGATCCCACCGCCCAAATTGGGTTACAGACTCCCGGCCAGCAAAAACACGCCGTCATCAAAACCGCGCGTGATCCATTCTTTGTGGCCTTCCATGAATTGGCCGGCATTCGCTTTGTTGTCTGAAAATGTAAGGAAGACGATAAACATCGGATGTGTACTCCTGTTGAGGACGGTTTTTATTCGTTCAGCCAGTGGGGTGCCCCCCATAATCGTCCTGCTCCGGCGGTAAATGTTAGCCCACGCCCAACAATCCGGCGGCGTAATCGGCGATCGCCAGCGATGCGGTCAGCCCCGGTGACTCGATGCCGTAGAGGTTGACGATGCCGGCGGCGCCATGGGTCTCCGGGCCGTGGATCACCCAATCGCCTCTCGGCACGCCTTGTGGCACCAGCTTCGGGCGGATGCCGACGTAGCCGGGTTGGAGAGCGCCGTCGGGCAAGCCCGGCCAGTAACGGCGAATGGCGATGGCGAATTTTTCAGCACGGGCGGGATCGACGACATAGTCCGGTTCCTCGATCCATTCCACGTCGGGCCCGAATTTGGTTTGCCCGCCGAGGTCGGTGGACGAATGGGTGCCGAGCCCGGCCTCCACCGGCACCGGATAGATCATCCGTTGAAACGGGCTTTTGCCGGTCAAGGTGAAATAGTTTCCCTTGGCGTAATACAGCGGCGGCACCGATTCGCGAGGGAACCCTTCGAGCCCGGCGGCGACGGCGTTGGCGCCAAGTCCGGCGGCGTTGATGAAGTTGCGGCAGCGTAATGCCGTCGGCTCGGCGCCGCCGACGCGGACGGTGATGGTGTCATCAAAAAGCGCGCCGCCGTCGAACGGGCTCGACAGTGCGACGACGCCGCCCAAGGCCTCGGCATCGCCCTGCAACGCCAGCATGTAGGCATGGGAATCGAGGATGCCGGTGGACGGCGACAAGATCGCGCCAAAGCACGCCAGTTGCGGTTCCAGGGCCTGGGCCTGGTTGGCGCTGAGGCGTTCCAGGTCGTCGACGCCGTTGGCCTCGGCCTTGACCAACAGGTCATCGAGGGCGTGGATTTCGTTTTCGGCGGTGGCGACGATCAGCTTGCCGATGCGTTTAAAGGGGATGCCGTGGCTTTGGCAATAGTCATAGAGCGCGTCGCGGCCGGGCCGGCACAATTCCCCCTTGAGGCTGCCTTCGGGGTAATAGATGCCAGCGTGGATGACCTCGGAATTGCGCGAACTGATGCCGGTGCCGATGGCGTCTTCGGCTTCCAGCACGACGACCTCGTGCCCGGCCATGGCCATCCGGCGGGCGATGGCGAGGCCGACAACGCCGGCGCCGATGATGATGGTGTCCACTGTGTCGGTCATGGTCGGCGGGTATTGTTAAGACATATTCCCGGCAGGTAAAGGGCGCTGGGCTTTGTTCACGCGCCTTTGTTTTGCAAATTTCAAACCACCTGACTACATTCTGACGAAGGATGAACCCATGAAACAGACACGGCAAAAAAATCGGTTATGGTTGGTGATCCCGCTGTCAGTTATTTTGATGGGCTTGGTCATTGCATTTGGGAGGCATTCGGTGATGGCTGATTGGCGTACGGCAAGCCGCGAGTCCACGGGCGTCGCGCCCGACCCGGCGGTCACCTCGGAAGCGGTGATCCAGGTCTATGCCGCGCGCGCCTATAACTGGCGTGGATTATTCGGTGTGCATACGTGGGTCGCGGCAAAGCCGAAAGACGGGCTCACCTACACCGTCTATCAGGTCGTCGGCTGGCGGGTCTACCACGGCGGCGGTTCAGCCCTGGTGATCGACGATGGTGTGCCGGATCGGCGCTGGTTCGGCTCGGTGCCGGATGTGCTGGTCGACCTTCGCGGTGACGGCATCGATGACGTGATCAAGCGGCTCGATGCCGCGGCGCGCAATTATCCTTTCGCCGATGAGTATGTGCTGTGGCCCGGTCCCAATTCCAACACTTTTGTCGCCTATATGGGCCGCGAAGTGCCGGAATTGAAACTCGACCTGCCGCCGACCGCCATCGGCAAAGACTTCCTCACCAACGGCGGCGTCGTCGACGTATCGCCCAGCCGCACCGGTTATCAGTTCTCGCTGTATGGGCTGTTGGGGGTGTTGGCCGGGATCGAGGAAGGCGTCGAGGTCAACGTCCTCGGCCTCACCTTCGGCGTCGATGCCAAGGACTTCGCCCTGAAACTGCCCATGGCCGGGCGCATCGGGTTCCAGGGAAATTAAACCGCGATGAGCATCTGGGGGAAAGTCATCGGCGGGGTCGCTGGTTTTACCATGGGCGGGCCGCTGGGCGCGATCATGGGAACCGTTGCCGGTCATGCCTATGACAAGATGAAGGAAGGTGACACCCCGCAGGTCGAAAACAACGACACCCTGCAAGTCGCCTTTACCACCGCCATCATCGTGCTTAGCGCCAAAATGGCAAAGGCCGACGGGAAGGTCACCCGGGAAGAGGTCGACGCCTTCAAGCAAATGTTCAATATTCCGGCGGCGGAAATGGAGAACGTCGGGCGTCTGTTCAACGAGGCCAAGCAAGACGCCAAGGGGTTCGAGCCCTATGCCGAACAGATATCTATGTTGTTCGCCCATCAGCCGGCGGTGCTGGAAAAATTAATGGGCGGGCTGTTTCATATCGCGCGGGCCGACGGCGTCGTGCATCCGGACGAAATCATTTTCCTGCGCAAGACGGCGCTGATTTTCGGCTTCACCGAGCCACAGTTCGACCGCCTGAAAGCCATTCACATGGGCGCCACCGGCGGCCAGGGCGGGAGAGAGGGCAGGGGCGGGGGCGGCACCACGACGGACACCGATCCCTATCAGGTGCTCGGCATCAACCGAAAAACCACCGACGCCGAGGTCAAGAAGGCCTATCGCAAGCTGATCCGGGAAAACCATCCCGACACCCTGATCGCCCAGGGCATGCCCCAGGAATTTATCGATGTCGCCAATGAGAAAATGGCCGCCATCAACGCCGCCTATGACTTGGTGGAAAAGGAACGGGGGCTGAAATGACGCCGGTGGCGCGGCCGTCTCCCAACTTTGACGACCGCCCGAACACGACGCCCATCGACATGCTGGTCCTGCATTACACCGGCATGCAAACCCCTGAAGCCGCGCTCGACCGTCTGTGCGACGCGGCGGCAAAAGTCAGCGCCCACTACCTGATTGACGAGGAAGGGACGGTTTACGCCCTGGTCGAGGAAGACCGGCGCGCCTGGCACGCCGGCGTTTCGTTCTGGCGCGGCGCAACCGACATCAACGCCCGCTCCATCGGCATCGAACTGGTCAACCCCGGTCACGAATTCGGCTACCGCGAATTTCCGCCGCCGCAGATGGCGGCGTTGAAGGAACTAGCCGTGAAGATTCTGGACCGTCATCCCATCCCCGCCCGCAACGTCGTCGGTCATGCCGATGTGGCGCCGGCGCGGAAGACTGATCCTGGTGAATTGTTCGATTGGGCCGGGCTGGCGGCGGCGGGCATCGGCCTGTGGCCGGATGGTGATGTTTCGGACGGCGATCCTGCTGAGGTCCCGGCGATGCTGTCGGACTACGGCTATGACGTCACCGACGCGGCGGCGGCGATCACCGCCTTCCAACGTCATTTCCACCCGGAAAGCCTTGATGGCAGTGCCGATGCGGAAACCGCGGGGCGGTTGCGGGCGCTGCTGGAGCGTTGCGGCACTTGACCCTGCCGCCCCTGGGATTAAGTTAGGCCCTGCCAGACGGTCGGATGGCCGCTCTTCCGGGGTTCGCCCCGGCGGGGAGGAAAGTCCGGGCTCCACGGAAACACGGTGCCGGTTAACGGCCGGCGGGGGCGACCCCAGGGACAGTGCCACAGAAAGCAAACCGCCTGACGGGCTTCGGCCCCAAGGGTAAGGGTGAAAGGGTGCGGTAAGAGCGCACCGCGCCGCCGGTAACGGGGGCGGCAGGGTAAACCCCACCGGGAGCAAGACCAAATAGGGGCGGCATGTTGAATTTATTCAGCAGGCGGGTTTCCGCGCCGCCGCCCGGGTAGGTCGCGCGAGGCGTCCGGTAACGGGCGTCCCAGATGAATGGCCATCTATCCCCCCTCATTCATTTGCGGGGGGTGGACAGAACCCGGCTTAAAGACCGTCTGGCTTTTTCTTTTTTGGTTATTTCTGCCGCCGTTACGAAGCGGCCGGCAACGGCCCCAAAACCACCTTGCTCAGGCCACAAATCCGACGAAATCCCGGCGCCCAATGGATCGTTTGCGGCGACCCGTCTCAGAGGCCTGCGCGCGGCCCGGCGAAATTATGGAAAGGCCACGGAAATCCGCGCCTTGGAAAGGTTTTGTTAACCCATAAAAGTGCATGGTATCCCATTGACGCCCATTAAAACCCATGATATCCCATTATTAGCCAATTTACGGGCATGGGGGAAACACGGTCTGCGGGGGTTTTCTGAAACCGAAACAGGATGGGCTGCAACAGGTAAAGCTGTTGTTAACAAAGGTTATTTTGAGGGGTTGTTATGGCTCTTTTTGTTGGCAGATACGTCAACAAAATCGACAAGAAAGGGCGGGTCTCGGTACCCAAACCCTTCCGCTTGGCTTTTGTCGAACAATCCTTCAGCGGCCTTTTTGCCTATCCCCTATTCAAATTCAACGCCTTCGAGGCGTGCGGCGAGGAATTCATGGAACGTCTGAGCGATAGCCTTGAAGACCTGCCGATGTTCTCCGATGAGCAGGATGATCTTTCGGTGATCCTAGAAAGCGCCCACCGCCTGCCGTTCGATCCGGAAGGTCGGATCACGCTGCCTCGGGAAATCCTCAAGGCCACCGGCATCACCAATCAGACATTATTCGTCGGGCGCGGGCGCCGCTTCCAAATTTGGCAGCCTCAGGCCTATGAAGCCAATCGCGGCCAGGCCTTTGATCGCGCCCGGGCGAAGGGCTCCACCCTACAGTTACGCAAGCCGCCGAAACGGGAAGGGGAGGAGTCGTAACAATGACCCCCCCTCTCTCCCGTTCGGGCGCGCATACCCCGGTGATGCTTGCCGAGGTGATGGACTCTCTCTCCCCCCGGGACGGCGCCATTTACGTGGACGCCACCTTCGGTGCCGGCGGGTATTCCAAGGCGCTTTTGGACGCCGCCGTTTGTACCGTCTGGGGCATCGACCGTGACCCGGAGGCGCATAGCCAAAGCGCCGACCTGAGGAAACGCTATCAAGGCCGGTTGACGGTGTTGAACGGCCGCTTCGGCGATATGGTCCCGCTTCTGGCCGACGTCGGGGTTGAGCGGATCGACGGCATCGCCCTCGACCTGGGCGTTTCCTCCATGCAAATCGATGAGGCCGAGCGCGGGTTCAGTTTCCGCGCCGACGGGCCGTTGGATATGCGGATGGCGCAATCCGGGATGACCGCCGCCGAAGCCGTTAATCAGCTCGGGGAGGCGGAACTCGCCGATATCATTTACCGGTATGGCGAAGAGCGCCTGTCCAGGCGCATCGCCAAAGCCATCGTCGAGGCCCGCAAGGAAATCCCGATCACCCGCACCGGCCAATTGGCGGAACTGGTCCGCCGCGTTGTCGCCAAGTCAAAGGACGGGATTGATCCGGCCACCCGCACCTTCCAGGCGCTAAGGATTTACGTCAATGACGAACTGGGTGAATTGGAACGTGGCCTCAATGCCGCCGAAATGCTGCTGGGTCCAGGTGGACGGCTGTCGGTGGTGTCGTTTCATTCCCTCGAAGACCGTCAGGTGAAGGAATTTCTGCGGGGCCGTTCCGCCGACGCGCCCAAACCGTCCCGTCATCTGCCGCCCGATACCACGCCGTTACAGGAACCGACGTTCCGGCTTTTGCGCCGCCGCGTCGTCAAGCCAACGGAAGCAGAGACCACTCTCAACCCCCGTGCCCGGTCGGCTCGGATGCGCGCGGCTGAGCGCACCGAAGCGCCGGCCCGTCAGGCTGCGTGAGAGGAAGCGACGTCATGATTCGCCCGGCCATGTTGATAACTTTCCTTCTCGCCGTTTCGTTGACCTTGACCTTGTTCGTGGTCAAGTATCAGGTCCAGGACCTTGAGGGGGAACTGGTCGAATACAACCGGACCATTACCGAGGACCGTCAGGCGCTTCATGTCCTGAAGGCGGAATGGAGCTACCTCAACCAACCGGCACGGCTAAAAGCCCTGGCGGAACGTCATTTGGGGCTGGGCGGTATTGAAACCCAACAAATCGGCACGGCCAAAGAGATGTTGGTGAATATCCCTTCACGGACACCCGATACCGATGGATCGGTGATACCGATGACGGCGCAAATTGCGATCGAGGAGGGTTTCGATGGCCGCCGCTAAATCGAAAACGACAGGAAAATCCACAAGAAAATCCTCTGGGGCCCGCAGGATCGAAGGTGCCCGCAAACAGGCGATGGAAACCGGCCGCAACCGTTTGTTGGTTACCGGCATCGTTTTGTCTCTGGCGTTCGCGGCGATCGGCGTGCGCTTGGTGGACTTGACCGTATTCCAGGCCGGCGGCGAACCGAGGCTGGCGCAAATAGAACCCAATCCGGAGGTCGCTTCCGGGCGCGCCGACATCGTTGATCGCAACGGCATTCTTCTTGCGACGAGCCTGCCGACGGCCTCTCTTTTTGCCGATCCCAGCGCCGTCCTTAATGCCCAAGAAGTCGCCGACAAGTTGATCACGGAATTGCCTGAACTCAATCGCCAGGAGCTTCTTGGCAAACTCAAAACAAAGTCCAGGTTTGTCTGGATCACCCGCAACCTGACACCGAAACAACATTACAAGGTTAATCGATTAGGGCTGCCGGGGTTGGGGTTTCAGCGCGGTGAACGCCGGGTTTACCCGCACGGACGTCTAGCCGCGCATGCGCTCGGCCTGACCGATGTTGATGGTCGCGGCATTGCCGGGCTTGAACAGAATTTCGACCGGGCCCTTCGTGCCGGAAACCGCATTCAAGTGTCGTTAGATATTCGTATCCAGTCGATGATGCGCCAGGAATTAGCAGCCGCGGTCAGGGAATTCCGGGCCATCGGCGCCGCCGGGGTGGTGCTGGACGCAAATTCGGGGGAATTGGTATCGCTGGTGTCGCTGCCTGATTTCGATCCTAATGAGCCGTCCTCCGCCGGCCCTGAAACGGCCTTCAACCGGGTTACCAAGGGCGTCTATGAGATGGGCTCAACCTTCAAGCTGTTCACCGCCGCCATGGCGCTCGATTCAGGTACGGTCGATCTCAATAGTAGCTATGATGCCAGCCAGCCGATCAAGATTTCGCGGTTTACCATCCGTGATTTTCACGCCAAGAACCGTTGGCTATCGGTGCCGGAAATCATTGTCTATTCGTCCAATATCGGTGCCGCAAAGATGGCCGTCGACGTCGGCACCAAAACCCAACGGGACTATTTGGACCGTTTCGGCCTGTTGCGTCCGGCGGCCTTGGAGTTGCCGGAAGTCGGTAAACCCCTGGTGCCCAAGCGGTGGCGTAAAATTAACACCATGACCATCGCCTACGGTTACGGTATTGCCGTATCGCCCCTGCAATTGGCCAGTGGCGTCGCCGTCCTGGTTAATGGTGGCCGTTATGTGCCGCCCACCGTGTTGAAAACCGTTGCCGGCAATTCGTCTACGGGAAAAAGGGTGCTGTCGGAAGAGACCTCTGAACTGATGCGTGGCCTGATGCGTTTGGTCGTAACCAACGGTACCGGGCGCAAGGCCGCTGCCAAGGGCTATATTGTCGGCGGCAAAACCGGTACGACGGACAAGCTGGCGGTGCGGGGCTACCGCAAGAATGCAACCCTGTCGTCTTTTGTCGGCGCGTTTCCCATGAATGCGCCCAGATACATCGTGCTGGTAATGGTGGACGAACCGAAGGGCAACAAGCGGACATTCAATTACGCCACCGGCGGCTGGGTCGCGGCGCCGGCGGTTGGCCGGGTCATCCAACGCATGGCATCGTTGATCGGCATGGCTCCCGACCGCCAGCCTGAACCGGCCAAGGTTCCCGTCAAAAAACCCATAATCAAGGCTTCGACGCCGCCAAAAGCATCACCGGGGATATCGAAACGGAAAACCGCCGCAGCGCCTCCCCCGGCGCCCATCACGGTTTCCCGGGCATCCCCTTCCCCTGCACCCAGGCGAAACGATTCGGCAGCCGACGAAACCCTCATGTTGCAGCGGGTTCGGGCCGTGCTTGATGTGCGCGACAAAAAAAGTGAGGCCGATGCCGTCGGCCCACCGGAGCAGGCGCTTGCGACTTATTGATGTCTTGGATGGAACCGAGATGAAAGTGACGGACCAGACGGTCGTTAACGAAACGGATATTATCGGGCTCACCTGTGATTCCCGGCAGGTAGAGCCCGGCTTTCTTTTTGCCGCACTTCCCGGAACGCAACTTGATGGCCGTGATTACATCGCCGATGCGCTGGGCCGTGGCGCCGCTTGCGTGCTGGCGCCGGACGGGACTCTCCTTGATGAAAAGACCGTGCCTTTGTTGCGCGATTCCAATCCCCGCCGCCAATACGCGTTAATGGCGTCGAACTTTTTCGAGGCCCAGCCCGACCTTATCGCCGCCGTTACCGGCACCAACGGCAAGACATCGGTGGTTACTTTCCTGCGCCAGATATGGACCGGCCTGGGGCGCAAGGCGGCCAGTGCCGGAACCTTGGGCATTGTCGCCCAGGGGTTCGAGAACCGGAAAAGCCTGACCACGCCCGATTCGGCCGAATTACACCGAAACCTCCGCGATTTGGCGCGCTTCGGTGTAAAACGGCTGGCGTTGGAAGCGTCGTCACACGGCCTCTCTCAGCACCGCCTGGACGGGGTCAAAGTTTCCATTGCCGGGTTCACCAACATGACCCGCGATCATCTCGATTATCACGGTTCCATGAACGACTATCTGGCTTCAAAGCTGAGGCTGTTTACCGACATCCTTGCCGCCGATGGCATCGCCGTCGTCAACGCCGATGGAGAATGCGCCGCCGCCGTTGAGGCGGCCTGCCGTGACCGTGGGCTGCAAGTCATGACCTATGGCGAAGCCGGTACCGACGTTTGTCTGGACGCCAGCGAGGTCGTTACTGACGGCTATCGCCTAGACATCACCGTGGCCGGAAAATCCGCCCGGGTCCAACTGCCTCTCATTGGCGGGTTCCAGATTTCCAATGCACTTTCGGCGCTGGCTTTGGCGGTGGCGTCCGGCGAGGACCCGGAAGCCTGCCTGGCTCAACTGGAACAGTTGAAAGGCGCCCCCGGACGGGTTCAGCTTGTCGGCAATCATCCCATGGGCGCCCCCGTTTTCGTTGATTACGCCCATACCCCGGATGCACTCAACAGCATCCTCGAGGGGCTACGTCCCCATGCCGACGGACGCTTGCATGTTGTGTTCGGGTGCGGTGGGGACAGGGATATCGGTAAACGCGCCGAGATGGGAGCCATCGCCAAGGAGAAAGCCGATGTGGTGATCGTCACCGACGACAATCCCCGCACCGAGGACCCCGCCGACATTCGAGGAGCAATTCTGGCGGCGGTTCCGTCGGCAACGGAAATTGCCGATCGGGCCGAAGCGATCGTCGCGGCGATCAAGGGCCTCAGGGCCGGGGATATTCTTGTCGTCGCCGGAAAAGGTCACGAAAAGGGGCAAGTCATCGGCACCGAAATCCGGCCCTTCAATGATGTTCATGTCGTCCGCGACGCACTGCGCAAGGTGTCCTCATGACCCCGGCAATGGAATTCGGACTTTGGACCGCCGCCGAAGCGACGGCCGCCACCAACGGACGTACCGACAGTGAATGGCGGGCCGAGGGGGTTTCCATCGACAGTCGCATGGTCACCCCCGGTGACCTGTTCATCGCCATCCGGGGCCCCAAGTTCGACGGTCACGATTTCGTTGCCGATGCGTTGGCTGCCGATGCCGCGGCGGCAGTGGTCGACCACCGGCCCGAGGGCGTTGATGACGATGCGCCGTTGCTGATGGTCAATGACTCCACCATTGCCCTGGAAGATCTTGGCAGGGCCGCCCGCCGCCGCACCGACGCCAAAATCATCGCCATCACCGGCAGCGTCGGGAAGACCAGCACCAAAGAGGCGTTGCGCTGCGTGCTTGAGCGGCAAGGCCGCTGCATCGCTAGCGAGGGCAGCTACAACAATCATTGGGGGGTGCCGCTCAGTCTGTCCCGGATGCCGGTGGACACCGCCTTCGGCATTTTTGAGATCGGCATGAACCATGCCGGAGAAATCACCCCGTTGACGAAGATGGTGTCCCCCCATGTTGCCGTCATTACCAATGTCGAAGCCGTGCACAGCGCCAATTTTGAGTCAATCGAGGCGATCGCCGCAGCCAAGGCTGAAATATTCCAAGGTTTAGCGGCTGACGGCGCCGCCGTCCTTAATCGGGACAGCACGCTGTATGATCATCTTCATGCCGCGGCCATCGCGTCAAACGTCAAAACCGTCATTGGTTTCGGCGGCCATCCTGAGGCTCGGGTCCGGGTCACCCAGGTCAGTTTAGATGGTGAAGGATCAATCATTGGGGCGTTGGTCGATGGAGAAGAAATCACGTACCGGATTGGGCTGCCGGGCCGCCACTGGGTGATGAACTCGCTGGCCGTTTTGGCCGCCGTCTTTGCCGCCGGTGGTGCGGTCGCCGAGGCCGCAGCGGCGCTTTCGGCCATCCACGGGATCAAGGGGCGCGGCCTACAACATACCGTGGCCTTGGAAGACGGTTCATTTACCGTCATCGATGAAAGCTACAACGCGTCTCCCGTGTCCATGCGGGCCGCTTTGGAAATCCTGGGTCAGTTGCCCCTCGAGGGGAACGGGCGGCGTATTGCCATCCTCGGCGATATGTTGGAGCTGGGGGACCAATCGGAAGACGCGCACAGGGAGCTGGCTGAGACCCTGATCGCCGAAAAAATAGATTTGGTGTTCACCGCCGGCCAGCATATGGCCGCCCTCTGGGCGGTCTTGCCCGAATCCATGCGTGGCGGCAACGCTATCAGCGCAGCCGAGGTGTTGGCTCCCGTAATCGATGCCATCCGTCCCGGCGATGTCATCGTCGTCAAGGGGTCGGCGGGATCCAAGACCGGGCCGATCGTCAATGCTCTTCTTGAAATGGGCGCCGGTCCGCAAACACACGACCACGCGGTAAACGGATAAGGGGGCGGCATGCTGTATCAACTCCTATTCCCGATGGCCGATCAGTTCCCGGTGTTGAATGTGTTCAAGTACCTCACCTTCCGCACCGGTGGCGCCATTATGACGGCGCTGATCGTCGGCTTCATGTTCGGGCCAGTCCTGATTAATATGTTGAAAACCCGCCAGCGCACCGGCCAGCCGATCCGCGAGGACGGCCCGGAAGGCCACCTGTTGACCAAAAAAGGCACACCGACCATGGGCGGGTTCCTGATTTTATTGGCGTTGACGGTGGCAACATTGCTGTGGGCCGATCTTCGTAACGTCTATGTGTGGGCGGCGCTCGGCGTCACCATCGGGTACGGGGTGATCGGATTCTTTGATGACTATCTAAAGGTCACGCGCCAGGATTCCAGCGGGCTACCGGGAAAATTAAAACTGGTGATGCAGGCGGCCATCGCCCTGGTCGCCGTCTTTGTCATCGCCGATCAACTGCCGGCGCCGTTGACGACGACCTTGGCGGTGCCGTTTTTCAAGAACCTGCTGGTCGACCTGGGTTGGATGTTTATCCTGTTCGCGGTGCTGGTCATGGTCGGAGCCTCGAACGCCGTCAACTTGACCGACGGCCTTGATGGGCTGGCCATCGTGCCGGTGATGATCGCCGCCGGTGTCTTCGCCCTGATCGCCTATTTGGTCGGTAATTCGGTGTTCTCCACGTATTTGCAGCTTCACCACGTTCCCGGCGCCGGGGAATTGGCGGTCTTCCTGGGCGCCTTGGTCGGCGGCGGCTTAGGGTTCCTGTGGTTTAACGCACCACCGGCCAAGGTGTTCATGGGCGATACCGGGTCGCTGTCTCTTGGTGGCGCTTTGGGAACCATCAGCATCATCACCAAACACGAACTGGTGTTGGCCATCGTCGGCGGATTGTTCGTTCTGGAAACCATTTCGGTCATCGTGCAGGTGGTGTCGTTCCGGTTGACCGGTAAACGGATCTTCGCGATGGCGCCTTTGCACCATCATTTCGAAAAAAAGGGGTGGGCCGAAAGCACCATTGTCATCCGGTTTTGGATTATTGCATCGATTTTGGCCCTGGCCGGCCTTTCGACGTTGAAGTTGAGATGAGGGAAGCTTGATGATCGACGTATTTCCCTTTGCAGGGTATCCGGTCGCCGTCTTTGGGCTCGGCCGTTCCGGGCTGACGGCGGCCAAGTCGCTGGCCGGCAGCGAGGCTGAGGTTGCCGCCTGGGATGACGACGCGCAAGCGCGCGAAAATGCCGAAGACGCCGGCGTGCCGTTGGTCGATCTATATCAGTGCGACTGGAACGAGCACACCACTTTAGTATTGAGCCCCGGCATTCCCCTGCATCATCCCAAGCCACATGAGATTGTAGTGAAAGCCGCTGCCGCCAATGTCGAGATCATCGGGGATGTCGAATTACTGGTGCGCGCACAGCGTGATGCCGCCTTTATCGGGATCACCGGCACCAACGGGAAATCGACGACCACCGCCTTGATCGGTCACATCATGCAGGTGTCCGGCCGCGATGCCGAAGTCGGCGGTAATTTAGGCATGCCGGCCCTGGACCTTGAGCCGCTCGGAAACGAAGGCACCTATGTGCTGGAGATGTCGTCCTATCAGTTGGAGTTGACCAGATCGATTACCTTCGATGTCGCGGTGCTGCTGAACATCAGCCCCGACCATCTGGATCGCCACGGCGGCATGGACGGCTATATTGCGGCCAAGAAGTTAATTTTCCACCGCCAGACGGCGCCGCGCACCGCCATCGTCGGTGTTGATGACGAACGCTGCCGCGCCATATATGAAGATTTGAAATCCGCCGACGATCAGGTGGTGATTGGTATTTCTGGAACAGCGCGTGTTCACGGCGGCGTCTATGTCATCGACGGCGTCCTGATCGATGATACCGAGGGTCAGGAAACCCCGGTCATGGACCTCAGGGGAATTCCCAGTCTGCCCGGCAGGCACAACTGGCAAAACGCCGCCGCCGCCTTTGCCGCTGCTAAATCCGGCGGCGTCCAGCCCCATGCGGCAATGGCCTGTATTCAAAGCTACCCCGGCCTCGTTCACCGTCAGGAACCGGTCTCCATTATCGACGGTATCGGCTACGTCAACGATTCCAAGGCCACCAACGCCGACGCCGCGAACCGTGCCTTGGCATGCTATGACGCCGTTTATTGGATCGTCGGCGGGCGGCCCAAGGATGGCGGCTTAAAAGCGGTGGAGCCCAATCTGGATCGAGTCCGCCATGCCTTTTTGATTGGCGAAGCGGCGATGGAATTCTCGCAGTTCCTGGATGGCCGGGTGCCAATGACGTTGTCCGGCGATCTCAAAGCGGCGCTGGGCGACGCCCGCAAGCTGGCAAAGAAAGATAAGGTGCCCGGTGCCGTGGTGTTGTTGTCGCCGGCGTGCGCATCGTTCGATCAGTTCGACAATTTTGAGGCCCGCGGCGACGCCTTCCGTGACATGGTCGAGGCGCTTCCCGGGAAGATCTTGGACCCGTTCGATGAAACGGGTGTTTTCCCTTCTGCCATGGGCATCGGTAATGACGGGGAGGGGCCCCCATGAGCGCCATTGCCCGTACCGATACCAGCTTGGTCGGCCGTTGGTGGTGGACCATCGACCGTTGGACGCTGGCGGCGCTGGCATCCATCGTCGTCGTCGGCGCGGTGCTGACCCTAGCGGCCTCACCGCCGGAGGCCGAACGCCTCGGGTTCGATACCTTTTATTTCGCCCGCCGCCAATTTGTTTTCTTAGGCATGGCGGTGGCGGTCATTTTTGCGATCTCGTTTTTGAGTCCCCGGAATATCCGGCGTCTGGCCGTGTTCAGCATGGTCGGCGCCATCATCCTGATGGTGGCGACGCTGTTCCTGGGCACCGAAATCAAGGGCGCGACCCGCTGGCTGTATTTCGGATCGTACTCCCTCCAGGCGTCGGAATTCGTCAAGCCGGGGTTCGCCGTGGTCTGTGCCTGGATGTTCTCGGAACAACGCCTCGATGGGCGGTTCCACGGATACGCCATCTCCACGGGCCTGTTTCTGTTCGTCGTTGGGTTGCTGTTGATGCAGCCGGATGTCGGCATGTCCGTGGTCATTGCCGCCATGTGGGGGGTGCAGTTTTTCGTCGCCGGATTACCGTTGTTACTGGTGTTGGGTATTGGCTTCGCTTTTCTGGCCGGCACTGTCGGCGCGTATTTAGCCTTTGGTCACGTCCAGGCCCGGGTCGATCGTTTTCTGGATCCGGCGGGTGGCGAAAGCTATCAGGTCAGCCGCGCCCTGGAGGCCTTCTACAACGGCGGTTGGGCCGGTCGTGGGCCCGGCGAGGGCAGGGTCAAGGAGGTTCTTCCCGATGCCCATGCCGATTTCATTTTTGCCGTTGCCGGCGAGGAATTCGGCCTAGTGTTGTGTTTGGCCTTGGTCTCCCTGTTCGCCTTCGTGGTACTGCGGGGCTTCAGCCGGGTGTTGAAGTCGGACGATTTATACGTGCTGCTGGCGACCACCGGACTGTTGGTTCAATTCGCCGTCCAGGTGATTATCAACATGGCCTCCAATATCAACCTGATGCCGCCCAAGGGCATGACCCTGCCGTT
>Ga0066376_10002980_pt1 | contig 15502 bp, 12 predicted proteins | sample Knorr_S15_td_Bot_FD_77009 | JGI IMG/M metagenome (GOLD analysis project Ga0066376, IMG submission 77009) | Marine microbial communities from Southern Atlantic Ocean transect - Knorr_S15_td_Bottom_ad_5009_LV_A | ecosystem: Environmental > Aquatic > Marine > Oceanic | place: Southern Atlantic... | reverse complement strand
TCCAGGCAGTCCGCATCGGTGGCGAACCAGGCCTGAAACTCGCCGACAGACCTGGGGTAGTGCACTCCAGCGTGTGGATGATCCATGCATCACAACATAAATCTAGTCCGGTTAAATGGATACGCCCAATCAGGCGTTAACGTAAACGCAGCTACAGCCGGGGGCAAGCAGGTCGATCCGACCCCAGCTTGGTCATATGGTGGCTCGTCGGGCTCGATCCTCCGGTCAGCTAGCGGCCTGCTGGCCGCCATGGCTGTTCGGATCGGGGATGGCCCTCCCGCGTGAGACTTGTAGAACTTGCTCTCGCCCCGCGAACATCGGATTTTCAGTCCGTCATTGTGCATGCATCACCAGGCCTTCGCGGGAGTGATCATGGAACAATCGAACGACCAGGACGTCGCCAAGGCTTCGGGAACGAATCTCTCAACTGGAGTTTGAAGCCTCCAGAAGAGATGTCATCGACCGGATTCGGACCGTGATTCTGGGATTGTCCGATGACGACTACGAAGCGGTTCTGGAGGCGATAGTCGAGGCGCTGGCTGAGCTGGGTGTGTCTTACGATGATTGTTGTGTGCATGTCGTGGAGCACGACCAGAAAATCACCCAGTGCATGAGAAGCTCAAGCGGTTGGACTCGACTATCTGTGCAGTCGGATAACTGGCAGCTCATCAGGAGGTTTCAACCAGGATCTGCACCGGTGTATCGCCCCGATCTGACGCGGGACGACCCCTTTGCTGAGGCAACCTGGGCTCTGACACGCACCCCCCCGTCCGTTGTCTCATAGACGCTCCCTGGTCACTTGGGACTCTGTCCATCAACAGCACCCAACCGAACGCCTATTCAACCCGCGACATCGAGACAATGGCAATGCTGTCAGCGGTCCTGTCGGAAGCATTCATTCGGGTTGGGGATCTGCACGCTCTGCAGGAACGGAGCCAGGAACTGCAACAGGAGACCCGCACCCGCGAGGCGGAAGCGGCGATTCGTGTGAAGATCGCGGAGATGGACGAACCAGAGCACCTGTTCCGTGTAGTGCGGGAGATCAGTTCCCAATTGACTCGTCTGGACACGTTGCACGATGCCTGCAGCATTCAGGTGATCAGCGACGATCAGACAGGCTACCTCTCGTGCTGCTTGGGAGCCACTCGCCGAGATCGCAGACATTTCGTCGAGGGCATAGCCAACCGTTCCCGGACACACCCCCTGTACCTGATAAAGAACCACCCCTGGGTGACCGAGGACCACCCTTGGGTTCTTGAGGTCTTTCGCACGGGGAAACCCCATTACCAGCCCCACACGCGAGGTGATTCACCGGTGCCATCGGGGCTTTCTCTGGTGGACGTGTCATTTTCGTATGGCACGTTGGCAATCAACCGACAAGAGCCGAACGCCTTCACTGTCGGCGACATCGATCTGTTGCAGCGCTTCGCCGCGATCCTCTCCGACGGGTTTCAGCGTTTCCTGGATATCGTCGAACGCCTCCAGGTGGCGCGGTGCCGGGAGGTGGTCACCCGCGTCCGGGAGGAAGTATGGCGCATGGTGGACGAACATGATCTGAGGAAAGTCCTCGACACCGTGGGCGATGGGTTGCGACAAGCCAGCATAGCCTACCGCGACTGTGATATCAACCTGGTCGAAGCGAGGGGCGACGAGTGGACGGTTCGTCACTACAACCCTTCGCTACACTCCTGGATCGAGTTTCCGGAAGACTCGGTCGCCAGAGTTCTTCAGCTCTGGCGCGAAGGTGCGGTGGCGTACCGGCGGGATCTGGACAAAGAGCATGCACATGGCGATGCCGAACAGGTTGAGCGGGTCTACCAACACCGAGTTCGCTCGGTGGTCGATGTTCCTTTTGCGAACGGCACCTTTGCCGTCAACAGCGACCACCCGGATGCGTTCTCGGAAGGGGACATCGAGATCATCCAGGAGATAGTGCTGGTGCTGTCGGAAGGCATCGGGCGGATGCGCGATCTCTCGGCGCTACGAGAGAATGAAGCGCTGTACCGGGCAGTCGCCGAAGACGCTCCGGTGTTGATCTGTCGCTTCCTTCCCAGCGGCGAGGTCACCTATGTCAACGATGCGTACTGCCAGTTCTTCCGGAGGCCCCGCAAGGATGCGTACTGCCAGTTCTTCCGGAGGCCCCGCAAGGAGTTGGTGGGCACCTCCTCCTCCGGTGCGGAAGCGCGACCCGGCGCTGGTCACGGCGTTGATGACCGGCTGGGTCCTGGAGGAAGACGACACTCGACTGTCGAGCTTCGACCTTCGGCTGAAAAAGCCAGTTCGCACATCTGACCTGGTAGCAGCCGTGGCCAAAGCGATAGAATTGCACGATTCGCGGGGTTGACTCAGGAGTCGCGGCCCGACGCATCGTCGACATCCGGTACCGCCTCTTCGGAAGGCCGCTCGACCCAAACACCGGCTCACTTTGGCGATACCGCGAGTTCTTCCAGAGCCTCCCAGGACTGATAGGCCGCCGCCAGTTCGCCCTCCAGCTCCTTCAGCCGAGTCCCGACCTGGGCGACGCGGTCTCCGTCCGTCTGATAAAACGCGGGATCTGCCAGCTGCTGGTGCAGCCGCTCCTGCTCCGACTCCAGCGCTTCAATCCGCTCTGGCAAGGCCTCGAGCTCCTGTTTCTGTCGGTAGCTCAGCTTTGGCGACCTTTTGGGTCGCGCCCTGGCCCCAGCGTCCGGTCGCGCCTTGGTGGGCGCCGCCTCTGACTGGGAAGGACGGTGCTGACGCTGCCAGTCGGCGTAGCCGCCGATGTATTCCTTGAACCCACCGTCGCCTTCGAAAGCCAGGGTGCTGGTGACGACGTTGTCGAGCAGGGCGCGGTCGTGGCTGACCAGGAGCAGGGTACCGGGGTAGCCGAGCAGGTGCTCCTCCAGCAATTCCAGCGTCTCCGTATCCAGGTCGTTGGTCGGCTCGTCGAGCACGAGGATGTTGCTGGGTCGGGTGAAGAGTCGGGCCAGGAGCAGTCGGTTGCGCTCACCACCCGACAGGACCGATACGGGCGAGCGGGCCCGGTCGGAGGTAAAAAGGAAGTCCTGCAGGTAGCTGAAGATGTGCCGACGTTTGCCGTTGATGGTGAGCATATCGCTGTCACCACTGACATTCTCCCAGACGGATCTCTCCTCGTCGAGCTGGGTCCTCAGCTGATCGAAGTAGGCGATCTGCAGACGTACCCCATGGCGCACGTTGCCCTGCTGCGGCATCAACTCACCCAGCAACAGGCGCAGCAATGTGGTCTTGCCCGAGCCGTTGGGACCGATGAGTCCGATCTTGTCGCCGCGGGATATCAGGGCGGAGAAATCGCGCACGATCGGATCACCGTCGTAGGCAAAGCTGATGCCCTTGGCCTCGATCACCAGACGACCCGAGCGCTCGGCTTCCTGAGCCTGCAGACGCACGGCTCCGGTATTGCGCCGACGCGCCCGCTGCTCCTCCCGCATCTGGAACACCGCTCGCACCCGCCCCTCGTTGCGGGTTCTTCGGGCCTTGATGCCCTGGCGGATAAAAGCCTCCTCGCGGCCCAGCCTTCTGTCAAAGCGCTCCGCCTGTGCAACTTCGGCCTCGAGCTCCACACGTGAGCGCTCCTGGTAGGTGGCGTAATCACAGGCCCAGGATTTGAGACGGCCGCGGTCGAGTTCGACGATGCGTGTCGCCAGCCGCTGTACCAAGGCGCGGTCGTGGGTGACAAAAAGCAGCGAGCCCTCGAAGCGCGAGAGCAGAAACTCCTCCAGCCAGGCGATGGCGGCGATGTCGAGGTGGTTGGTAGGCTCGTCCAGCAGCAGCACGTCCGGATCGCTTACCAAGGCTCTGGCCAGCAGGACGCGACGCTGGAGCCCTCCGGACAGGTGGCCGAAATCAGCCGCCGTTTCCAGCTTGAGCCGCGAGATGGCGCTCTCCACCTGGTGCCCGTCACCCTTCCCTTCGTCGTCCGGCCCACCTGTCCCCGCGGCCAGCCCGGTGGCCACCACCTGAAACACCGTATCCCCCAATCCCTGAGGGATCTCCTGCGGCAGCCGCGCCACGCGGACGTGTCTGCCGCGTCGTATCTCACCGGAGTCGGGGCGGATCTCGTCGTTGATGAGCTTCATCAGGGTGGACTTACCGACCCCGTTGCGGCCGACCAGGCAGACCCGTTCTCCCCTGTCGATTTGAAAATCGGCCCGATCGAGTAGCGGGGGCCCGCCGAACCCCACGCTTACCCCGTCGATGCTCAGTACGGCCACTGGCGGTTACTCTGGTAATCGCTCATTCAGGGTCAGATGTTCGTCATCGACGACCTGCAGCGGCCTCGGTGATTACACCTGCGGGCTGCTACGTTTGGCCGCTGGATGCGGGAACCACGCCGTGGGGGGAAGGTCGAGGCTAGCGGACAGACGGGACAAGCTGGCGGAAGAGATCTCCCGAGGGTATCGATACGCGCGGCCAATGCGACTGGCGCAGGGCCCGACGCGCGCGACTGCACAGCTCAGGCTACGTTGTAGCTGGACGCGTCGCTCTTAAGCACGTTGTCGACCACCGTGCGGTAGTGCGAGCCCACGATGGCCAGCTCGATGGCCTTGGCCAGGTGGAATCCTGGGAAGGTGAACATCCGGGCTCTGGCCTCCAGGCACTGGTTGCTGTAGGTATAGACGCGTTCCGCCTCTCCCAGGTCCGCCTGTCCCTGCTCGACGACGCCGCGCATGCGCTGCATGAAATCGCCGATCTCCTGCAGGTTATCATCGGTGGCGTAGCGAATCAGTCCCTCGTGGGCAAAATCCAGCATCTGGCCAAAGTGCGCCGCCGTTTCTTCGGTGAAGTGGACGGCGCCGTTGCTCTGACCGCGGAGGCGGTTCCAGGTCGAATGCAGCATGGCGGCGGTGTCGCGCGTGTGTCGGAGGTGCCCACGGTCGCGCTGAAAGGCTTTGCCGAGCAGCTTGAAATAGTCGAGGTCCAGAAATCCGCTACGACCCCACAGCCCTTGGCGGAAGAGGGAGTGCAACGCCGCTCTGCGCTCAGCTTTGTGGACACGACGGGTGCGGAAGATGTGCACGTCCAGCCGCTGCAAGACGACAAGGGCACGCTCGTAGACCTCGCTGCGATTGAACAGCGAGGAGAGGATGTGGTTGAACCCATCCCGCATGTCGGCGACGCTCATGACCGGTTTGTACTGCAGGGAGTCATCGACATTGTTGGCTGCGTCTCCGGCGGCAAGCAGTCGTCCCTGTTCCTTCAGATCGATGTACAGCGGCGTGTGCGGCATCGGCGTCAGCTTGCCGGTCATGGCGGTGAGGATGCCGTTGCTGCGCACGAAATCGACGATGAGGTCGGCGGTCTGACGGGTGTCGGTATCGACGCCGTAGATGAAGCCACCGAAGACCTCCATGCCGTTGCGCTGGAGCTTGGCCACGGTCTCGTGGGCCAGGGTCTTGATGTTCTGCACCTTGTTCATGGCCTTGAGGGCAGCGGGATCCGGGCTCTCGATGCCGAGAAAAACCGAAACAAAGCCGGCCTGCCGCATCAATGGGAGGAGATATTCCAGCGACTCCTTACCCAGATCTAGACTGGCCTGAGTGAAGAAGTTGAAGGGGTAATCGCGCTCGCGCTGAAACTCGATCATGCCCGCCAGGATGTTCTCCATGGCCTCGGGCTCGGAGACGAAGTTGTCGTCCACCGTGAAGAGGCCGCCGCGGAAGCCGGTGTCGTAGATAGCCTGCAGCTCCCGCTTGACGGCCGCCTTGTCCTTGGCGCGCGCGAAGCCGCCGTTGAACTGGACGATGTCGCAGAAGGTGCAGCGGAAGCGGCAGCCGGCGGTGGTCTGAATCATCATCGAGCGGTAGTTGCCGATGTCGATCAGGTCCCAACGTGGAATCGGCATGTTGTCGATGGGCTTGAAGATCTCGGTGTCCCGCAGGTATCGGCGTGAGCCGCTCGGCTCGGCCAGCACGCGCTCGGGAATAAACAGATGAGGCGTGTCCTCGGTGTGGGTGGGGTTCTCCTGGAGGGCCTGGTCGATTGCCGCGATCCACTGGTGGGACTCGCCCCAGACGAGAAAATCGAGGCCGTCGTGGAGAATGCGGTCGTCGTCGGTCTGCGGCTCGAGAATGGTGTCGCGGTAGGTGGAGGCCATTGGCCCCCCCAGCACCCAGGGGGTGTCGGTGCCGCGGGCAGGGCCGTCCAGCAGGCGAATGAGCGAGGGCCGTTGAATATTCATGGCGCTCGCGAAAACGACATCGGCGTCGGCGATACGCCGCTGCATCTCGCTGTCGGAGGGCGATTCGGTATTGAGATCGACGAGCTCGAAATCCCAGTCCTGGGACATCTGCGCCGCGAAGGTCAGCAGACCCAGGGGCGGGAAGGGAGTCTTCCGACCAATGTACTTCATGATATACCGGTAGCTCCAGAACGAATCCGCCGGGAACTCGGGTGAGATGAGCAGACCTTTCATGGGTGCCGGATACCCCTCGCGCGGTGCGTGTTAGTTGGTAGAAGTGGAGTAATTGAGCCACTGAAATGGGCGATCGGCCCATGACAGAATGAACCGATTTTCCCCATCCACGCAAGACAAGCGGGGAAAAAAATATCCGCCCATGGCGACCCGCCTCGCCGGATTCTCAAAAAGGCCTTCCTTACTTTGTGAGGACCAGCTTCAGCGCCCTCACCCGCTTCCCGGCCTGGAGTCGATAGAAGTACACTCCTGTAGCCAATGCGCCCCCCCTATCGTCGCGGCCGTCCCACCTGAGTGTATAGGACCCGGCCTCGCGAGGTCCGTGTGCCAGGGAGGCGACCTTCTGGCCCGTCGAACTGTAGACCGACAATCCGATCTCCTCAGACCGGTCCAGGTCGAAACGGATCGAGGTCTCGGCATTGAATGGATTGGGATAGTTCTGCTTGAGGGCAAAGGCCCCGGGAACAGTGGCGCCCCGCTCCTCGGCCACTGCTGTAACCGGTGCGGCCACAAGGAGGGTAGCCGCCACCCCTGCGTGGTCGGAAGGCCATAGACCAGACGGCGTCCGATCGGCTGGCTCATTGCCGACCACGCGGGCCGCTCCGGCGCTCAATACCCCCCCGTCCGAAACATCGCGCGTGAAGATCAGGTCGATACGCCGGCCGAGCCTGGACTCCGCATTGAGCAGATCACCTGCTTGGCAGCAGGTGAATCCGGCCTCCTGTGGGTTGACCGCACTCCAGGCGTCTTCCAGACCCGCACGCTTGAGGACCCCGTACGTCGGAGTCGTGCTGCCGTCTGCCGCCGAATTGAAGTCCCCTACGGCGATCAGGGGAATGGGGCTTGCATCCAGGACCTGCAGGAACTCCTGCGCTTGCGCCGCCTGCACGGAAGGTGCTCCGGCCGTCTCCAGATGGGTACTCACAATCCGGACTGAGTGGCCATTCATTAACACATCGACTGATACCCAACCACGGGGAAGGGTGATTACCGGCCCCGTCGCGCCACCCACCTGGACCTCCAGATTCACCGCGTAGTTGCCCGACTGCGGGTTCGCCACGACCACATCGGCCCGGGCGAGGATCACGTCGCGGTCCGTGAGCCGAAGATCATCTCCTGTGTCGCTCGGGAATTCGAGATCAGTACCGATGGAGGTGGCCACCGGCGTATAGGTGGCGCCCCGGGCCTGCAGCTCGGTCAGCAGAATCGCGAGAAAATCGAGCGTCACCTCCTCGGCCGATTGCGCATTGCCCAGGATGAAGTCCCCCGGAGATTGGGCGCGAAAGAGCATGACCTCCTGAAGCCCCACCACGTGTGGCCGAACAGCGGCAATCTCGTCGGCGAGGGCCTGCGCCCGCTCGGGGTAATTGGTGGTGGTGATCGCCGCCCACAGCTGGCCGACCACACTTGGAATCGCCAGCAAGGTTGTCGCCTCTTCGAGGGGTGACCTCAGAGACGCGCCGAGATAGAGATTCATCGTCATCACCGTCAGCTCTTCGCTGGCGGGTCGATCCTGTGCCTGGACTGCGTCTGGTGCGATGAAGATCGCGAGTGCCCCCGCAAGCCACAGGGCTTTCCGGCTCACATCCCGCGGGCCGAACATCCTCAATGAAAAGCCGCGCGTCGATACGCTCATGGTCATTATCCCTTATCCCGTCGCGAGATTCCGCTGGCTGCACCCACGCGTGCCAGACACGAGTGCCAGCACGCATGGTCGCTATTATGGCGATTCCGCTTGTCGGGTCAAGGGTTCCTGGCTGGCGCCGGCGGCGCAGCGATCCGTATCTCCACCGCGCCTTTGGTGGGATCTGTGTTCAGAAGTAGGTCGCCGCGCTGAACAGCACGGCTGCTGACCGGGCCTGGTTGTTGAACCCGTCGCGGTGCCAGTTGTACTGGTAATCGAGCTTGAAAACCGTGTCCTCTTCGGGCCGGAGATTCAAGCCGAGGGTGAGTCGCTGCTGGCTGTCGCCGTCCACGTCGGTGTCGAAGTCGACGGCTCCATAGCGCACCACACCTGTCAGCGTCGAGTTGGGAAGGGCCTGTATCCATCCGCGTCCAAAGTGGGCGTTCACCTGGCCGTACACCCCCCGTTGGCTGTCGGCGAAGATCGGTGTTTCGCTCGGCACGTCGATCCAGGCACCGGCGTACTCCCCCTGCAGCTCGAATCGCCGCCAGCGGTAGTCCCAGTCGAGGGCGAAGATGGTCAGGTCCCGCTTGTTGTCAACGCGCAGGCCCTCCAGCTTCCATGTGTTGTAGGCTCCGGTATGCAATGAGGCGGCGATCTCGAGGGGGGCGGTGGGGCTGACCGCGAGTCGTCCGACGAAGGCGGGCCGGGTGTTGTTGTCTTCGAAGTTGCCCTTTCCCGCGGGGATCCGCGTGCCGTCCGGGTCGCCGGTGAGGACATCGGCGTTGAATCCATTGACGCCGTATGCTTCATAGGTGATCCGCCAGGAAGGCGTGGGATGAAAGGCGCCGTAGAAGCCCATGCCCGCCTCGGACAGGGTCGTGGGGATAATACGGGTGCTCACCAGAGGCCGGTCCGTCAGGTCGTTGGCCGGGCTGTCGTGAGCGAGATTGAAACGACCCAACGGGGAGAGGATGATGCCGCCCCTGAAAGTGACGGAGGGGTGGATCTCGAAGTCGAGGATGGCGAGCTCGATCTTGATCTCCTCGCCGCCCTCCTCGAATTCCAACTCGGCGGCGACTCGCGTCCGCTCGGACACCGGCGTGAATGTAAAGAGATTGAAGCGCTTGGCTTCGAACGACAGCTCCTCAGTCACGCCCTCCTCGCGCTCGTAGCGAAAGTGGACTTCGGAGTACCCCCCGAGCATTGTTCGTCGGCCCTGTTGGGTGATATACGGCTTGTCGCTGACGCCTCCTCGCACAAAGGGACGATCCCCTTCCTCATTAGCCGATGAAGCGACTGGGGTCCCGGTGTCATCGGCTTCGACATCGATGACCAACACACCGAGAACCATCAGCCCACTCAGTGAAGATTTTATCAGTTGCCTGAACATGATCCGCATCCTTTCACAGCCAGATTTCGATAGTTTTTTCTTTGATGTCGGTTTTGTAGCGCCGCAGCGGCTTTTGCGCCGGACCGCGCACGACCTCCCCTTCCAGATCGAAACGAGATCCGTGGCAGGGGCAGGTCATGCCGCCTCCCGCGGGCCGCACCTGGCATCCCTGGTGCGTGCAAGTGGCGTCGAGCGCTCGGTACTCTCCGCTCTCCACCTGGAACAGCAGGATGCTGCCGTCGAATCCGGGTGTGCTGAGTTGCACCACCCGCTTTGCCGCCATCGCCTCGTCCAGCTCCGACCGCTTCAGCACGATCCGGCCGGCCGACAGCGTTGCTGGATAGACCGGCACGGTGGCACAGCCTGGCAGTCCGGTTGTCACCCCCGCCGTCAGGCCCAGTCCGCCGGCCAGTTGCGCCAGGAATCTTCGCCTCGATAATCGTTTGCCCATCCCCCTTGCCACGTGCTCTACAGCGACTCGACGAAGGCTATCAGCGCCTGCCGGTCACCCTCGGACAGCGCCTGAAAGCGATTCTTTGAGGACTCGGCTTCGCCGCCATGGAATCCAATCGCCGCCTCCGCAGTTGAGGCTCGGCCATCGTGGAGGAAGGCCCCCTCCCCATTCAGGAACTCGGCCACCAGACGGGTCCCCCAGAGGGGGGCGGTCTTCCACTCGACGCCGTTGGCGTCCCCGTCGGGCCGGTTGTCGGCCAGCGCCGGTCCCATGTCGTGGATGAGCAGGTCGGAGTAGAGCTGGGCATCCACCTCGCTCAACTGCGGAATCTCGTTGGGGCCAGTCCGCATCGACGGGGTGTGGCAGGAAGCGCAGCCGATCTCGGCGAATAGGTTATCTCCCCGCTCGACCTCCGGCGTGATCGAACCTCGCGCCGGCGGCTGCAGCAATCTCACATACATGACGGTGGTCAGCACCGTCGACGCGGAGATCTCGGGGTCGGGCACGAGGTCTCCCAGAACCATGGTTCCCGAGATCTGCCGGTTCTCGATCTCTTCGGGGATGAAGTCGTTGGTAACGCCCATGTCCTGCTGGTAGGCGAAAGCCACTTGCTCCAGCAGTGAGGACACCTGCCCCTTGCGCGAGAACCTGCCCACATGCATCCCTGGACCACCGCCCACGTGAGTCTCGGGCACGAAGGTGGCGGCCGCCACCATGTTGGGACGCCCCGAAATGCCGTCTCCGTCCGCGTCGTCCGGATCGCTGTTGGCGAGTATGGTGGATTCGGGGATCCCCTCTATGAGGCCGACCCCGAAGACCGGGGGTGGCAGGCGGAAAGTCACGTCTACTCCCGGGGGCACCGTTTCGGGCCGGTGACCGGGGATCGCCTTGTCCTGAATCTGCGCACCGCCCAGCTCGACCGCGGGATCGAGTCCCCGGCTGATGCGGAAGAACCCCAGATCGGGGCTGCCTCTGCCGTCGCCCGGGTGACAGCTCTCGCACCCCGTGTTATTGAAGATCGGCCCAAGCCCGTCCGCCACCGTGAACACACGCTCGAAGTTCTCGTCCCCTTCGGCAAAGGCGGCGTTCAGGTCCATGGTCATTCCGTCCAGCGGTGCGGTGAAGTCGTCTCCCTCTGTCGGCGTCGAAGTCATCAGGGTGTCGCATCCGCTGGCGGCGAAAGCCGCTGCTGCCGCGGCACAGACCAGTAGTACTCTTTTGCGCTGCATGCCTTGCAATCTCCTCGCGTCTCGTTCAATCGTTGAGCGACGGGCGTGAGCGACTGGTAGTCGGCGCTCGCGCCTAATCATGTGATCAGCTGGTAGCCGCTCGAGAATCCATCTCTGCCTCGATCAGGATCGATGCCGACCTTGACCTGCCTCACCGATTTAGCCTTCAACCGATCATTAAATTAGTCTTGACTAATTTAATGTCAAGGCAAACCCAACGAAATTTTTTGCCCTGCTGACTGGAAGGCTGAGACGAGGCCCGGCCAAGGCTGCGCCAGCCAGGTCGCCAACTCGCTTGACAGACTCGATGCTGGAGTGTAGGATACCGGTCCCAGAAATCGATTCCAGCAGGAAAACAGCGAGGAGGCACGAGAATGAGAACGGCGATCTTGTTGGCGTCCCTCTGGTGCGTTGCCGCACACGCCCAGATTGTACTGGACGCCGCGAACCTGGCACTCCAGCCGGGCGACCGGCTGGAGCTCTCGGTGGAGACCTACGACGTAACTCTGGCGGATCTGGATATCGACCTGGGCGAAACCGGCGGCCCGCTCGAGGTGGATTTCACCACCAGTCCACCCGGGTCGGTGTCCAGCGAGGTCGCCCTCACCGACGTCCTCCCGCTCGCCGAAGGTCCCGACGCGGCGAGCTTCCCGGAGGCAGACTACGTCATGCGACTGGAAGGGCTCGAAGGAATCGACGAGCCTGTTTACTACTACGTTGAGGAGACAGAGGCAGGAAGCCGTATCCTCGGGATCACAGGCCTGGACGCACTCGACAACTCTCTGACCGATCTGATCACCAGCTCTCAGCAGCCCTTTCCCGATTTCTATCCTCTCTCCTTCGGCAAGATCTTTGATCCCATCGAGACACCTTTCGACTTTGTGTCCGCGGGGGTGGAGATCAGTGGCAGCCTCAACACGTCCGGATCGATCGACGCCTGGGGGACGGTGACGGTGCCGGCGGGCCAATTCCAGGCATTGCGCCTCAGCCTTCACGGAGAGGGATCCTTCGAGTTTGAGGTGGAGGGAGAAACGGTTGTACTCACGCAGCAGATCGACCAGTTCACCTGGATGGCGCCCAGCGTGGGGACGGTGGCCAACATTCAGGAAGTACGCGTTTTCTTCCCCGAGGACGCGGGAGTGCCTCCCATCATCGTCACCCAGTTGATGACGCTGCACAGCTTCTCACCAGGGCCCACGGCCGTGGAGCAAACTTCCTGGGGAAGCCTCAAGGCCGCCCTGGGTACGCGGCGATGAACGCGGCAATCGCCCGGCTACCCTCGTGTCTGCTCTTTGCTGCCGCCTTCGCGATCACCGTCGGCGGCAGGCCTCCGCCTGGCGGCGTCCGGGAGATCGGCGAGCTCCAGACCATCGGCGTCAGCTCTCACCATCGTCACCCAGTTCGTGACGCTGTGCAGCTATTCCCGGGGAGCCACTGCCGTGAAGCTTGCTTCCGGGATGCCTGAGGCCGTTCCTTGGGTAGGCGACAGTGGCCCGATCAGACTGCCTGGCGCAGAGGAACCAGGTCCGCTCCGGTTGGCGTCGCCGCTTTCTTGCGTCCCCGCCCGCGCTTGTCGACCAGACCCTGGATGCCTCGCACGATGAAGCGTCGAGCCCACTTGTACACGTGAGGACGTTCGATCCCCACAGTACGCGACACCTCTGAGACCGAGTCTCCATTCGACAGCATCAGGATGATCTGCCCCCGTCGGGCTAGACCCACGGAGATCGTCGTGGAGCGCTGCCACGATTTCAGCTCGCGCAGGCTGGCGGCGGTCAAGGTGATGGACAGACTCGTCCTACGGGCATGGCCACCAGCAGCGCCACCGCGGCCGGGAGGTTGAGGTAGGTCAGGTCGTGTCCCTGCAGCTGGAAGTATCGCAGCTTCCCGCCGCCGGCGGGAAGCCCCAGAACGAGGCTGTCGCCCCGCAGAGCCAGCTCCACCGGCATCCCCTGAATGGTAAAGATCCAGTTCGCCGGGATGAGGAGGGTGGCGGCGTAGTAGTCGGCCAGATACGTCCAGCCCATCAGGAGAAGGACGGCGGCCAGGAGAAACCTGCCCAGGAATCGCATGGGTGCGGAAAGGGGAAACCGCACGGGTGCGGAAAGGGCGTGTCGATCAGTCACCGTCGATCCCCTCCGCTCTTACTCTTACTCGATCGACCCAGCACAGCCAGATGAAGGCGGCGAAGCCGACATTGATGAGGACCATCAGCCACAGGTGGGACACCTGCAGCCACTGCGGCATCAGCTGTCCGACCACACCCATGAGCACGAGCCGAATAGAGCTGTACAGAAAGAAGGCGACGCTTCCCAAGAGCAGTCCCAGGCCCTTCTGGGGCAAGGAGGCCGGATAGGCCATAGTGGCCGCCCCGAAGATGAAAAGGGGGAAGATGCCGGTACACTCGAAGATGACGCGGAAGGTCACCTTCTCCATGCGCATCATGCAGAAACCCTGAGAGAGGGAGGTGGCGTCCATTTCGGTGACCACGCCGAGCGCGTTGAGCAGCAGGGCGCTCAGGGCCGATACCGGATGCAGATATCCGCTGGCTAAGAGGGACTTCGGGGGGCGGATGGTCCAGATGCCGCAGCCGACGACGATCAGCAGGATGAGCCATTCCCCTTGTAGGGGCACGTCGAGCGCCGACAGTGCGAAGGCACCTTCGCCCGCGGTCCCAGGGTCGGAGAAGACGGGGGCGACGGGCGCGGTGCCTATTTCGATGCGGTTGGCATCGCTGGCGGCGATGAGAGTTCCGCGGTCGTAGTCAGTCGCCGGGATGTCAAAGAGGTCGATGTGATTGGCAGCCGTGCCGAGGACGAAGGAATGGCCAATGGTGGCGCCAGGGGCGATGGAGGCCGTGATAAGGAAGAAAATCGACAAGGGATCGACCAGAATGTCCGCATTGGCCAAGGATATGGCACCCGGAGCGCCAAAATCGATGGTCTGGGCGCCCGGAAGGGCACCCGGCGCCGGCGATTTCAGCAACAGATCTCCCCCGTCGAAGACAGCGTCCGCGCTGCGGTAGAAGTTGAAGGAGGTGATATCCGCTGCCGCGACTATCCCGAAACCGGAGTTGCTGATGGTGAACCTGATCTCCGTTGGTGCCACCCCCACCGTTTTCAGGCCCGCATCATCGCCACCGGCCGCCTCGCTGAGCTCTACGGAATAGATCAGAACCTCCCCCCCAGGCAGGACGTAGGATATCCCGGTGGGCACGATATTGGTCACGCCGGGAATCGCGGCCACGGCGGGCACTTCCTGAGCAGCCGCATCCTGGATCCCCCCCATGCACCACCACAGGCATACAATGCCCGTGATTTGCCGGAACGCGAGGGGAGTTCGCAGATTGGGAATGACCATACCTAGACCCATAAGGCAGACAGATTTTACATGAGACTACTTCATATCATATAGTATATCGACATTTTGTATCCTTTCCTCCAGCTCGTTTTTGTATCCCCATTTCGATGGACAGGAAGCTCGCCTGCATGACGCAATTCATGATTTAGTATGGCTTGCGTTAGGTCGACACTGTCCGCCAGCTGTCTCCAGGATCGTGTAAGTGGTGTAATTCCAATGTATTGTGAGAGTAGTCGGCCGATTCCAGTTATAAATCGATAGTAGATTTAGGCGAGAGGGCGACTTGCGCATCTACGCCGAATTCGCCCTTGTGCTGATCCACCAACTGAGAAAGCTACACCCCGACAACGACTTTGGGATACGGTATAAGTGAATGCATCCGCGGCAAACCTTCACACGTGGCGGGATAGCGAGGCGTCGGGTGGAGGTGGACTGGTCGGCGGATCACCATCAATTGGAACTCCGCAGCGGGTTAAGTGCCCCACACTGACAGGGTTATATGACCCATGGGAGCCCTATCGAGGGAGGTGCGGGGCTCAGACTATTTCCTCTGGAGCAAGCTAACTGATTGATGGCACTATGCGTTGTGTGCCTCTCGGGACCTGCAAACTCCCCGGCACGGCGCTTGCTTCGAGGTAGCTGAAACCGGAAGTGTTCTGCATCACACCTCGCCGGATATAGACGAGAGACTCAAGCGACACTCACTCAATTCTCCACCAGGTACCAGGGAAGGGACGTCATGCTCCTCAGGAACTGGATCGCCATATTCGCCAAAACTGACGCCAGGCGGGCTTGTGCCGCCCTCCTGCTTCTTCCGACCCTGTTCGCTTCGCCATCGCAGGCGGAATTTTATCCTCCGCGAGTGGCAAACAAGATCGGCGATCAGACCGGCGAATCGAGGTAATAGTCTGGAATTGAGGAGCTCGTTATGACTCGATTCACCCCCCTGCCTCCTCTGTTCGCCCTGATCGCCGCCATCCTGATCGCCGACGGTGGCACGGCGCCATCG
>Ga0066376_10002979_pt1 | contig 15504 bp, 16 predicted proteins | sample Knorr_S15_td_Bot_FD_77009 | JGI IMG/M metagenome (GOLD analysis project Ga0066376, IMG submission 77009) | Marine microbial communities from Southern Atlantic Ocean transect - Knorr_S15_td_Bottom_ad_5009_LV_A | ecosystem: Environmental > Aquatic > Marine > Oceanic | place: Southern Atlantic... | reverse complement strand
TGCCTGATGGCGTACCGGCAAGCCGGCGACACCAACGCCAAGGCAGCCAACGCGAACGCCGTTGCGGGAAAGCGGTAACGCGAATTACCCGCCAAATATAGCCGTCATTCCCACTCGATGGTGCCGGGTGGTTTTGAGGTTATGTCGTAGACGACCCGGTTGATGCCGCGCACCTCGTTGATGATGCGTGTCGCCACGCCGGCGATGAAGGCGTGTTCGAAGGGGTATGAATCGGCGGTCATGCCGTCGCTGGAGGTTACCGCGCGCAAAGCGCAAACATAGTCATAGGTCCGCATATCCCCCATGACTCCGACGGTGCGAACCGGCAGCAATATGGCAAACGCCTGCCAGATTTCGTCGTACAGACCGGCGTTGCGGATCTCCTCCAGATAGATCGCATCGGCCTGGCGCAGCACATCAAGCTTTTCGCGGGTAATGGTACCCGGCATGCGGATCGCCAGTCCCGGCCCCGGGAACGGATGGCGGTTGACCAGTGAGTCCGGCAAGCCCAATTCGCGGCCCAGCGCGCGCACTTCATCCTTGAACAGATCGCGCAGCGGCTCGACCAAAGCCAGCTTCATGCGTTCCGGCAGGCCGCCGACATTGTGATGTGATTTTATGGTCACGCTGGGTCCGCCGATCACCGACACCGATTCAATGACGTCCGGATAAAGCGTGCCCTGGGCAAGAAACCTAGCATCGCCGGTTTTGGCCGCTTCCACTTCGAACACCTCGATGAACAGGCGGCCGATTGTCTTGCGCTTTTCCTCGGGATCTCTCACCCCGGCCAGTGCGTCCAGAAACATCGTCTGGACCTCGCGATGCACCAGGGGGATGTTGTAATGGTCGCCGAACAGACGGACGACTTCATCGGCTTCGCCCTGGCGCAACAGGCCGTGATCGACAAAAATACAATGGAGCTGCGCGCCGATCGCTTCATGGATCAGCACGGCCGCGACCGACGAATCGACGCCGCCCGACAGCCCGCAGATCACCCGGCCGTCGCCGACCTGGGCGCGGATGCGCGCAATCGCCTGGCTGCGGAACGCCGCCATCGTCCAGTCGCCGGCGCAACCGGCGATCCGGTGGGTGAAATTACGCAGCAACCGGCCGCCACCTGGCGTATGCACGACTTCGGGATGGAACTGAACGCCGTAATAGCGCCGCTTATCGTCGGCAATAGCGGCAAAAGGCGCGCCGTCGCTGGTCGCGACCGCAACGAACCCGTCGGGCAAGCGGCTGACCCGGTCGCCGTGGCTCATCCAGACCGGTTCGCGGGCGCCGACGTCCCACAGGCCGTGAAACAATTCGCAGTCCCGCGTGACATCCAGCATGGCGCGGCCGAATTCCTGATGATCGGACGCATCGACCAAGCCGCCAAGCTGCTGGCACATGGTCTGCTGGCCATAACAGATGCCCAGTACCGGCAGGCCGCTCTCGAACACGGCGTCCGGCGCGCGCGGCGCCTGCGCCGCCGCGGCGCTGGCCGGTCCGCCGGACAGGATGAGCGCCTTTGGGTCATAGGCCGCCAGGCTGTCGCTATCGACGCGGTTGAACGGCTGAATTTCGCAATACACGCCATTTTCACGCACGCGCCGTGCGATCAGCTGGGTTACCTGGCTGCCGAAGTCGATAATCAATATACGGTCGGTCATACGCCTGCATCATGATTTGGGGGTAATGAATAACGACGCGCCGCGGTGTCGCGCGATGGCGGCGACAGCGTCCATTGATAGGCGATTTCGGGCAGCACCGCGCCCCAAAGGGCTTCATTGCGTTCGGCAACCCGCACGCCGCCCATCGCTTCATAGAAAAACCGCGCCGGATTGCCGGCCAGAACCCAGAGCAGCGCCGATGCGTGTCCCGATTCACTATGCGCGCTTAATATAACTTCGAGCAACGCCCTGCCGTGGCCCTGTCCCTGCCGCGCCGGCGAAACGTACAGTGTGTAGACTTCACCGGCGTCGCGGTACCGGCGGTCGCGGCAGTCGCCGCCGCTGGCGACGCCGACCGGCCGGCCGCGCCCGTCCACGGCGACCAGAACCGTATCCGCGCCGCCAATCTGCCGCGCCCAGCTAAATTGCTGCGCGGTTTGCGACATCCCGACCAGCACCCGGTCCGGCACCAGGCCGGCATAGGCGGTGCGCCACGCATCGATATAGAGTGCGGCGATCTGGGCGGCATCGCCGTGGCGCGCAATGCGGATTGCGCCCGTGCTCACCGGACGGCGCGGTAATTCGGCGCCTCGCGGGTGACGGTCACGTCATGCACATGCCCTTCGCGCAATCCGGAATCGGTGACCCGCAGGAACCGGCATTTTCGTTGCATGTCGTCAATCGACGCGCAGCCGGTATATCCCATCGCGGCGCGCAATCCACCGACAAGCTGGTGAATCACATTGCCGACCGGCCCCTTATAGGGCACCTGGCCTTCGATGCCTTCGGGCACCAGCTTGAGGGAATCGGTGATGTCCTGCTGGAAATAGCGGTCCGCCGAACCGCGCGCCATGGCGCCGACCGACCCCATGCCGCGGTACGATTTGTAGGACCGGCCTTGATAAAGATGAACTTCGCCGGGCGCCTCATCGGTCCCGGCGAAGAGCGAGCCGATCATCGCCCCGCTGGCGCCGGCCGCGATGGCCTTGGCGAGGTCGCCGGAATATTTGATGCCGCCATCGGCGATGATCGGAATATTTCGTTTCTGGCCGATTTCAACCGCATCCATCACGGCGGTGAATTGCGGCACGCCAACGCCGGCGACAATGCGCGTGGTACAGATCGAGCCCGGCCCGATGCCGACCTTGACCGCATCCGCGCCGGCGTCGATCAACGCTTCGGCGCCGGCGGCCGTGGCGATATTGCCGGCCACGACCTGGGCGTGATTGCTCAGCCGCTTGACGTTGTCCACGGCTTCCAGCACCCCGGCCGAATGGCCGTGGGCGGTATCGATGACGATCACGTCGCATCCGGCGTCGAGCAACGCCTCGGCCCGCGCCAGACCGGCCGCGCCGACGCCGACCGCGGCGGCGACCCGCAGGCTGCTGTTTTCATCCTTGCTGGCGTCGGGAAACCGTTTCGCCTTTTCGATATCCTTGACCGTGATCAGGCCGACACAATGGCGTTCGCTATCGACGACCAGCAGTTTTTCGATCCGGTTTTCGTGCAGCAGGCGCTTGGCTTCTTCCTGCGACACCCCTTCGCGCACCGTGATCAGGCCGCGCCGGGTCATCAACTCACGGACCACCTGGCCCGGGTCGGTGGCGAAACGCACATCGCGGTTGGTCAGGATTCCGACCAGCTTGCCGCTGCGCTTGGCGACCACGGGGATGCCGGAAATGGCGTTCGCGGTCATCAGATTCAACGCATCCGCCAGCGTCCGTTCCGGCGTGATGGTGATCGGATCGACGACCATGCCGGATTCGAACCGCTTCACCCGCCGGACTTCCTCGGCTTGTTGTTCGATCGTGAGGTTCTTGTGAATAACGCCGATGCCGCCGGACTGCGCCATGGCGATCGCCAGCCGGCCTTCGGTCACCGTGTCCATCGCCGAGGAAATCAACGGAATACCGAGTTCTATCTTTGCCGTCAGGTGGGTCCGGGTATTGGTGTCCTTGGGCAGGACTTCGGATTTTGCGGGCTCCAGGAGAACATCGTCGAACGTGAGCGCTTCGCGAATTTCCATCTGATTTCTCCGGCCAATTTTGCGCGATTATAGCGGCGATATGCAACGGGCCAAGAGGTTTATGTTCTTTTTTAGCGATAAATGGCGGCCACCGGCCCATGAACGGCAAATCAGGGGCAAAAACGACCTCTGCTAACAGGCGAACGTAAATAAATCGCTAATTTCTGCGTTCAACCTTCCTTTTCGCCACCACGAAAGCCAATCGCCACGACATACATCTCCGCCGACTCCTTGCGGCTGGCTTCGGGTTTGGCATGGGCGACCCGCTTGAAGCCGCGTTTGAGCCGGTCCAGCAATTCGCGTTCCGTGCCGCCCTGCAACACTTTGGCGACGAATATTCCGCCAGGTGCCAGGGCGTCTTCGGCGAAATTCAGGGCCGCCTCGGCCAGGCCAATGATCCGCAGATGATCGGTCGGCGCATGCCCCGTCGCCGGCGCGGCCATATCGGACAAGACGATATCGGCCTTGCCGCCCAGCGCGTCGGACAGCCGGACCAGGGTCGCCGCGTCGCGCATATCGCCTTCGAGGATGATCGCGCCGCCGATCGGATCGACCGGCGACAAATCGATGGCAACGACCTTTCCCGACGGACCGACGCCCTCCAGCGCGATCTGCGTCCAGCCGCCGGGCGCCGCACCCAGATCGACGATTCGGTGGCCCTTGCGCAACAGGCCGAATTTTTCATCCAGTTCGATCAGCTTGAACGCCGCCCGGCTGCGGTAGCCGCGGCGCCGCGCCTCGCTCACATAGGGGTCGTTGAGCTGGCGTTCGAGCCAGCGCCGCGACGACGCCTTGCGCCCCTTGCCGCGATGCAGCGTCACCGTCTGGTCGCGCGATACCGAGACATGCCCGCCGCCCGGTTTCCTACGGCGCGGCATGGGTTTTCCCGCCAGCCATAAGGTCGATCAGGATACCTTCGCGCAGGCCGCGGTCGGCCACGCGCAGCCGCCCGACCGGCCAGCGCCGGCACATCGCTTCCAGGATAGCGCAGCCGGCGACGACCAGATCGGCGCGTTCGGCGCCGATACAGGGTTCGGCCGCGCGTTCGGCGCACTCCATTTGCCGCAACCGGTCGCTGATCGCGTGGATCGCGCCGAAATCCAGAAACGCCCCGTCAACCGCCCCCCGGTCGTAGCGCGGCAGATTGAGGTCGATGCCGGTGAGGGTGGTTACCGTGCCGGACGCGCCCAGCATTTGCAGCTCGCAGCGGCGCACCGAAGCGCCGATATCGTTGCGCGCGCAAAATGGCGCCAGCGCGCGGTCGACATCGCGCACCATGGCACCATAATTTTCGCGGGTCATTGGCCCGCCGCCATAGCGCTCGCTCAATCCGACGACGCCAAACGGCAAGGATATCCAGCCCGCCGCGCGCATGCCGTTGCCGCCATGCACCGCATCGGTATCGACAATCGTGACCTCCGTGCTGCCGCCGCCGATATCAAAGACCAGCGCGCGGCGTTTGTCGGCGGCGAACAGCGGCGCGCAACCAAGCAACCCCAGGCGCGCCTCCTCCTCGCTTGAAATCGCCTCCAGCCACAAGCCGGTCTCGGCTTCGACCCGCTTGAAAAATCCGCTCCGGTTGGCCGCCCGGCGGCAGGCGTCGGTGGCGACCAGGCGGGCCCGGTCGACCCGCCGCCGGCGCATCTTGGCGGCGCACACACCCAGCGCCTTGATCGTGCGGTCCATCGCCGCCTCGCCCAGGCGGCCGGTCTCGGCCAGCCCCTCGCCCAGCCGGACGATGCGCGAATAGGCGTCGATGACGCGAAATCCATCATCCGTCGGCCGCGCGACCAGCAGCCGGCAATTATTGGTGCCAAGGTCGATGGCGGCATAAACCGGGGCGGGCCACCTTTTGCCATGCCGCCGCGATTGGCCGTCAGCCGTCATGTCATTATCGTTCCGAAAATCCGCATCGCATTCACCCGATCATATCGCAATCGCGGCGGCGCGCCAAACCGCCCGCCCCGATTGAAATGCGCCATCGGGCTGTTAATTCCCGAACCGATATGATACCAAGCGTCGCCCTTGGCCGGCCACGGCCTATTGCGCCGCTGGGGACTGGTGAAACGGTATCACGCCTGACTCTGAATCAGGTATTAGAGGTTCAAATCCTCTGTCCCCAGCCAATTATATCAATGGGATAGCGTGTTTTTTCGCGATGGGTTGTCCAACTCCGGGATTTGGGTTTGTCCAACTCTATGTTCGGTTAATGTTCCCTTGAGATGTTTTTCCTAGCGGGCTATTTGCTATTGCCGCTACATCGACGGCTTCTACAATCCGACACGACGCCATTCCGCGCTCGGCTATCAATCGCCGATCGCATTCGAAGCCAGCACGGCTGAAACAGAGTGAACGTCTCTCTACTAAACACGGGCAAGACCACCCTTTGGTTGCGCTGTCTCCCAATGTCCTTGATATTACCGGCCCAGCCAGATTTCGATGGCCTGCGCCGCTGCGTCGGCGCCGCGCGCGGCGATTTCTTCGTCGCTGAGCGTGCTGAGCGGATGCTGGATCACCACCGGGCGCAGCGCTTCCATGCCAAGGGCGGCGCGTTGCACTTGCGCTTCATGCAGAAATTCGGTCGTCACGACAATCGCGGTCGGCCGGTCCTGGGCTTCGAGGCTTACCGCGTCATGCATACAGCACGACGTGCAGGAGCCTCAGTCGCCAATCGCGGAAAGGACCAGGTCGTTGTCGGCGACGATCGTTTCCAGCAGAGCCGGGTCGGCGTTTTTCGAGAAACTTTCCTTTTCGTAGAAAGTCACGGCGGAAAAATCGATATCGGATTTGAGCGCCGCCACGACATGGCGCAGCAGCTTGTTGCCGTTCCATTTGCGGTTGCTCAACACGCCAAGCCGCATACCGTTCAAATGCGTGGCCCGGCGGCCCAGCGGAACCGGGTCGACATCGACGATGCCGCGCGGGTCATAGACGATGCAGCCGCCATTGGGTGCGTCCAGTGGCATTATAGCCCCTCCCTAATCGTTACAGATAACAGGTGCCGTCGATGCATTGCGGCCCGCCGCCGGCCGGCGGCTTGCCGTCGAGTTCGCGCAGCACCGGGCTGGCCATGTGGCCCCAGCCCGGAATGAAGGCGGAAAACCGGCCGGCGGCACCACCGGCGCAAAACAAGTGAATGTGATCCGGGCTCGGCACCACCGGAATCGGATCGTCGTCGCGCCTAGAATACCATTTCGGTAGGCTGCGGTTATACACCTTGCCATAGCGGTGCTGGAACGCGACATCGCCAAAGCTGTTGCGCGCCTGATACCAAAGATAATGCCGGATATCGCTGCGCTTCCATTCATGTTGCGCCATGACGCGGGCGTGTTCGGGGCCCAGCACCACGGCGCAATGCCCGGCGCTGACCGCGTTGTTGTGGGCGATGGTCGTCATCGCCGACACGATACTGTCGAGAATGCCTTCGGGGTCGTTCGAAACGTGATTGGTGACGCTGTGCGGCGCTTCGGCCGGCATTACGAAAACGGTGGAATCGCCAGCATTGAACCCCTTATCGACGTGATAGGGCGCAATCGCGCCGATTTCCTCGTTCTCGGCGATGCAATAGGTGTATTTGCCCGGATGGCCGAGCGTGCTTTTGTCCAGATCGCCCGGCCAGCCGCCGCCGGTGTTCAGCAGGATCATGCGGATCGCCCGGCCAATCGTCGCATTGGCCCGGTTGCCGGAACCGAATACGTTATGGCCGGAATTCATCCCGATTTCATCGCGGACCGGCCCGTTGACCACCAGCAGCGGCGCCGCCATATGGGTAGTCGCCTGCACGCCATGCAAATTGAACGCGGGCGATGCGAGCGCCAGCATCGCCGCGCGCACCACCGGCGCATATGCCGGCAAGCACCCCGCCAGCACCATATTGACCGCCAGGACATGGCGCGTCAGCCCGCCCCAGCGCGGCGGCACCCGGCATTCCAGATAGTCCGGATCACCGCCCAGCGCATCGACCATCGCCTCGATTTTATCCGGCGTCGGCGGCACCACGGGCAATCCGTCGCTAAAGCCTTGCGCGTAATACCACTCGACCAGATCGTCGCAATCGACCACGCGGCTGTTATCCGCTCTATCCGTCATAATCCCATCCGATGCCGCAAAAATCTGGCGGAAGAGCGTGGGAGTCGAACCCACCAGGCACGTTGTACGCCCCTCACCGGTTTTGAAGACCGAGCGCCCCACCGGGGATCGATGCTCCTCCATGCCCTATTATTCAGCGGCCCATGGTGAATATCCAGGGAAACCTGTCCCGAACGTTTTGCCTTGCCAATTCTCGATCGGCACTCAAACTATCCAGGACAAGACGACGACGCCCCAGACAATCAAGGCAATGCCGACAGCATAGCCAACCCAGTGACCCGCCGGGACGGTCTTTTCGATCAGGACATAGACGGCGATTCCGGCAATCCAAAAGAGGTTCATGACGCCGCCAAAAAATAACAGGCCCATCAGGAACCAGCAGCAGCCGATGCGAAAAGCGCGGTCGGTACGAAAGGATTGCCGCGTTCCTTTTGCTTACGGTTCAGCGCCGCGAACAGCAGGATCATCGGCGCCGCCGAGGACATAGCCCCACGCGAGCGCAACGACCCGAAGACGGCGAAAACATTGCCGAGGGGCGCGCAAGCCTCGCCCGAGATAATCGTTTCGAGCGCGATCCGTTGTGCGTCATCCGCACGTTCGTCGATGACGATCAGCCGCGTGCCGCCGCCCCCCGCAATCTCGCCGGGAAACATGTAAAGGCCGGCCCAGTTCAGGCCGGCGAGCGGCGTATCGTTGAAGTTGCCTTCGACGATGGCGCCGGCATAGGCCGACTGACAAAAGCCGTATGTGCTGGGCAAGTTAAACTGGCACCCTTAATTCGCGGCGCAATTGCAATTATCGTAGGTTTCGCTTTTGAAATGCCATTGGTCAGCCATCTTCCCGATCCCCTCAGAACGGCAATAGAATAGACCTGTCAAAGATTATGCACACGTCGTTGCTACAGTTTAGATGCTTAAGCAATCGAATTGCCTTATGCTGTCTTGTCAAGAAGGCTTGGATAATAATCGAAAACAGGCGTCAAGTGAGTATTCGAGAATTGGGCGCCTGCGCGAATTTCCGGTCAGGCGCGCGGATTATTGCCGACGATCTTGTGAAAGGTCGAGGCGAAGGCCGTGCGAGATAAATGGCGCAAACCGATATGACGAATTTGTACACGCAGATCCCCCGTCCGCCAAAGGACCCGCCAAAGCCGGTGCGAAAACCCAACGGCGAACCAAAAGAGGACCCCCTGGAGCCGCCCGACGATTGGCCGCCATCGCCAATACCCGAACCGCCCTACGAGATACCGCCCGAACCGCCGCCACCGCCGGCATAGCGGCGTGGTTGGATTGAGGAAACATTGTCCGCCGCTTGATTTTTAGGCCAAGCCCAGTTCTTCGACCATCGCCTCGCGCATCTTGAATTTTTGCAGTTTGCCGGTCACCGTCATCGGCATCTCGTCGACAAAGCGGATATGCAGCGGGATTTTGAAATGGGCGATTTGCCCGTGGCAGAAATCCTTAATGTCCTGCGCAGAGGCGTCTTGGCCTTCCTTCAGGATGATCCAGGCGCAGACGACTTCGCCGTATTTTTCATCCGGCACGCCGAAAATCTGAACATCCTGGATTTTTGGCAGGCGGTACAGGAATTCCTCGATTTCGCGGGGATAGATGTTCTCGCCGCCGCGAATCAGCATTTCCTTCAGCCGCCCGACGATGCGGATATAACCATCGGCGTCGATCGTCGCCAGATCGCCGCTATGCAGGAAGCCATCGTCCCCGATTGTTTCGCGGGTGCGCGCCTCGTCATTCCAATATCCCTGCATGACCAGATAGCCGCGGGTGCAGATTTCGCCCATCTCGCCGACGGGGACAATGTTGCCGTCCTGGTCCACGACCTTGATTTCGGCATGGGGCTGGATGCGGCCAACGGTTTCCACCCGCATCTGGACCGGATCGTCGACATCGCATTGCATCGACACCGGGCTGGTTTCGGTCATGCCGCAGGCGCTGGTGACGCCGCTCATATTCAGCTCGCTCATCACCCGCTTCATATATTCGGCCGGGCATGGCGCGCCGGCCATACAGCCGGTGCGCATCGCGGAATAGTCGAAGCGCTTGAATTCGGGATGTTCGATCATCGCGATAAACATGGTCGGCACGCCGTAGGCCGCCGTACAGCGTTCGGCGTCCAGCGCTTGCAGGGTTTCCAGCGGGTCGAACGCTTCGGACGGAAAAACCATGCAGGCGCCAACCGACACGCAACCCAGCGCGCCCATCACCATGCCGAAGCAGTGATACATCGGCACCGGAATACAAAGCCGGTCCTGGTCGGTGAATTTCATCGCCCGGACGACAAAGCGGCCATTATTGACGATGTTGAAATGGGTCAAGGTCGCCCCCTTGGGCGTGCCGGTGGTGCCGCTGGTGAACTGGATATTGATCGCATCGCCGGGGTCGAGGCTGGCGCCGATGGCGGCGATATCGACATCATGTTCGCCGCGTATGGCGATATCGTCGAAATTCATCATCCCCGCGATTTTGCCCGCACCCATCGCGATCACCAGGCGAAGTTCGGGCAATGTCTTGGATTGGAGCGCGCCCGGTTCGGCCCCGTCGATTTCCGGCGCAAGCTCGCGGATCATCGCGATATAGTCGCTCGACTTGAAGCGGTCGGCGATGACGATCGCGGTGCAGCCGACCTTGTTCAGCGCGTATTCCAGTTCCGACAGCCGGTAAGCCGGGTTGATGTTAACCAGAATCAGGCCGAGTTTGGCCGAGGCGAACTGGATCAGCACCCATTCCGGCCGGTTCGGCGACCAGATGCCGATCCGCTCGCCGGCGCGCAGGCCGAGCCGGTGCAGCCCGGCCGCCAGGGCATCGACTTCGGCTTCGAGTTCCCGGTAGGTGAACCGCAAATTCTGGGCGCAAAACACCATGGCGTCATTGTCGGGAAACCGGGCGGCGGTCTCAGACAACAACTGGCCGATGGTCTTGCGCCACAGCACCGGCCGGGTATCGCCAACGACGTGGGAGAGACCGGCCCGTGGCCGTGGATCGAAGGATGCGGAATCCGGCATGTCTATTCACCTTGATCGTTGCAAAAAATTACAGGCAACCGATGCCTTGACCCCCTTAATACACCGGCATTAGCATGGCGAGGAAGCGCGTTCAGCCGATTCCGAGGAGACAATCATGGACTACCAGAATATCGATGTGAAGCCGGTATCTGGCGCGCTTGGTGCCGAGATATTCGGGGTCGATCTGTCCCGCCCCCTGGACAACCGGACTTTTTCCGAAATTCGCCAGGCTTTCGACGAAAACATCGTGATCTTTTTCCGCGACCAGAACATCACGCCCCAGCAGCATCTCGACTTTGGCGCACGCTTCGGCGCTTTCGATATTCACCCCTTCGCCGCCGGCTTGCCCGGCCATCCCGAAGTCATGCCGGTCATCAAGGAAGCCGACGACATTGTTGCCGGCTTCGGCAGCGCCTGGCATTCCGACGTGACCTTCTATGAACGCCCGCCGCTGGGCTCGATCCTGTATGCGCTTGAAACGCCAACCCATGGCGGCGACACCTTGTTCGCCAATATGTGCCTGGCCTATGACGCGCTGTCCGACGGGCTGAAGGCGATGCTGGACGGCATGACCGCGATCCACAGCGCCGCCGACACCTATGGCAAGAACAGCTATGCGGCGCAGCGCAATGCCGCCGGCAGCAGATCAATGAAAATCCGCACCGGCGACGACGCCGAGGCGACGATGGAGCATCCGGTCATCCGCACGATCCCCGAAACCGGGCGCCGGGCGCTGTTCGTCAACGCCACCTATCCCAAACACTTCAAGGGCTGGACCAAGCAAGAAAGCCTGTCATTGCTGGAATATCTGTGGAACCACGCGATCCGGCCCGAATTCACCTGCCGCTTTGCCTGGCGCGCCGGATCGATCGCGTTCTGGGACAACCGCTGCACCTTGCACCACGCGATCAACGATTACGACGGCCAGCGCCGCGAGATGCACCGCGTCACAGTCATTGGCGAGCGTCCGTATTTCGCCGCCGCCTGATTCTTTGCTTAAAGCCGCCGGGAAATTCCAAACATGACCTATGTCAAATATATTGAGCGAACCCGCGACTATTACCTCTCACAAGGCTACGACCAGTCCTACCAATGGGCGCATTTCGACGATGTGCCGTTCACGACGCTCAAAAAACCACTGGCGCAATCGCGGATCACCCTGATATCGACCGGCGAGATCGCCATCCGCTTCGATCCCGACAGCGAAGACGACCGGATGGAGAAAACCCAGGTCGGGAATATCTATTCGATCCCTTCGGCCATCGACCCGGACCGGCTGTACAGCCATTCCTACGCCTATGACCGGTTCGCCACCAACCTCGACGATCTGAATTCGTTCTTTCCGGTGACCCGGCTGCACGAAGCGGTCGAAGCGGGGCGGTTGGGCGGCATGGCGGCGCGCCTCCATTCCGGCCATTATACCTATAGCCAGCGCAAGACCCTGGAGCGCGACGCGCCCGAGGTGCTGAAGCGGTGCCGCGAGGACGGCGTCGATATCGCCGTACTGGTGCAGATATGACCGGTGTGCCATCAGACCGTGAGTCTGATTGCCCGGCATCTTGAAGAAAACGGCATCCCGAGCGTGGTCATCGCGGCGGCCCGCGACATCGTCGAACATTGCGGTGTCGCGCGCATGCTGTTCGTCGATTTTCCGCTTGGCAACCCCTGCGGCGAGCCCGGCAATACGGCCATGCAGCGCCGGATCATCGATATGGCGCTGAATGTTCTGGAAGCGGCCGACGCGCCGCGCACCATCGTTGAGGCCGGCATTCAATGGCGCGGCGGCGATGACTGGAAAAAGCTGGTCTTCACCCAGGAACAGCCGTTCTTGTCGCAAGAAGCCGAACAGAAATGGACCGAGGGCAAGGAAACCTACCGCCAGCTCAGAAGCGATGGAAAAGTCTAGGCATGTCCCTTCCCTTGCAGTCGATTCGGGTGCTCGATCTGACGCGCGCGCTGGCTGGACCGTTCTGCACCATGTGCCTGGCCGATTTCGGCGCCGATGTCATCAAGGTCGAGTCCCTGCCCAAGGGCGACATGACCCGGGCCTGGGCGCCATTCGACCGCGGCATCGCCGCCTATTACCTGTCGATCAACCGCAATAAACGCGATCTCGCGGTTAATTTCCGCGATCCCAGGGGGTTGGAATTGCTGCGGCGGCTGGCGGGTGACGTCGATGTCGTGGTGGAAAATTTCAAGCCCGGCCGGGCCGATGAAATGGGTCTGGGCTGCGATGAATTACGGACGGCGAACCCCAGGCTGATCTATGCCAGCATCACCGGCTTTGGCCGCGACGGCCCCTACGGGGAGTGGCCCGGCTTCGATCAGATTGCGCAAGGCATGTCCGGCGTGATGAGCCTGACCGGCTATCCCGACGGCGACCCAACCCGCGCCGGGGTGCCGTTTGGCGATGTCGGGGCCGGCATGTGGACGGCGATGGGGATCTGCGCCGCCGTCATACAACGCCATGAGACCGGCGTCGGGCAGCGCGTCGAAACCTCGCTATTGGCGACCCTGGTCGGCATGCTTTGCATCCAGGGGCAACGCTATCTTTCGGTCGGCGAGGTCGCCGGGCGGATCGGCAACAACCACATGGTGACCTATCCCTATGGCACGGTGGAAGCCAGCGACGGGCAGCTCAACATCGCCGCCGCGACGCCGAAAATGTGGGTAAAACTATGCCGCGTGTTGGATTTGGAAGAACTGATCGACCATCCCGACTACATCGACAATGAACACCGCATGACAAACCGCGACGCGCTGCGCGAACGGCTGAACCAGCGCTTTCGCACCGACAGTGCTACGGCCTGGACCGCCCGGCTGATCGACGCCGGCGTGCCGGCCGGGCCGGTCTATGCGATGGACGAAGTTTTCGCCGATCCTCAGGTCATCCACCAGAACATGGTCGAAGAAGTCGATCATCCCGAGCTGGGCCGCATCAAGCAGTTAGCCAACCCGCTGCGCATGGACTCTTTCAAGGGCCGCACCGTCCGCACGCCGCCGCCGGGGCTGGGCGAACATAGCCGCGACGTGCTGGCCGAATTCGGCTACGCGGCGGCGGAAATCGACGGCCTGATCGAAGCCGGCGTGGTCGGCGAATAGGGTTACGCCGCCTGTTCGGCGGTCTGGGCGTCGCCGGCGACGGTGGTGCGGCGCATGTCGCGGACATCGTTGACGTCGTCGAAATGCTTCGCGCGGTGCATCACCTGGCGGTTGTCCCAGATCACCAGGTCGTATTGCCGCCAGACATGCCGGTAGACATTTTCCGGCCGGGTCGCTTCTTCGGTCAGGTCGCGCAGGAAGATGCGCGCTTCGGGCACCGGCCAGCCGACGATGCCGCCGGCATGGGCCGATAGATAAATCGATTTCCGGCCGGTCACCGGATGACGGCGCACCAGGCTTTGACGCGCCGGTTTGAAGTTCGCCCGCTCCTGGTCGCTGAGTTCGGTGAAGCCGAGCAGCCCGCGCGAATTCAACAGCGAGTGTTCGCAGACCAGATCCTCGATCTGCGCCCTGGCGGCATCGTCCAGCGCATCGTAGGCGGCGCGCATATCGGCGAATTCGGTGTCGCCGCCATGTTCTGGAATGACGCGCGCCGACAGCAGGGAATATTTCGACGGCACGGCGCGAAACGAGCTGTCGGAATGCCATAGCCGGTTGCCCAGATTGAACATCCGGTGCCGGTCGTCACGCCCGAACAGCTTGTTATCGCGGTCGAGATTGGAAATATCGGCCATGATCGGCGCCAGCCGCCGGTCCTCGTCCTTGGTGATGTTGCTGACCTTGTCCGGCATCTCCAGGGCGCCGAAATTGCGGCTGAATTCGGCCTGCTGGGTGTCCGAGATGTTCTGTCCGTGCAACACCAGAACGGCGTAGCGGTCCATGCCGGCTTCAATCGCCGCGGCCTCCTGGACGCTAAGCGGGCGGCGCAGATCGAGGCCATCGACTTCGCCGGCGAAGACGCGGTGGAGCGGTTTGATCGTAACGGTCATGCTGTCATCCGGTTGCCATACCCGATCATGGCGCGAATTCGCCGCACGGCGCAACCCCGCGCACCGGCATTGGCGCTACATCGCACTGATACCGCCATCGATGATGAGTTCGGTGCCGGTGGTGAAGGTCGATTCGTCGCACGCCAGATAAAGGATCGCATAGGCCACTTCCAGCGGCTGCCCGACCCGGCCAAGCGGGATTTGCCGGGCGAATTTACCGAGCGCCACGGCTGCGCCGAAGCGTTCCTTGTAGCTGTCCAGAATGGGTGTATCGATGAACGCCGGATGCACCGAATTACAGCGGATATTATAGCCCTTGCGGGCGCAATGAAGTGCGACCGACTTGCTCAGATGCCGCACCCCGGCCTTGGCCGAATTATACGCCGCCATATTGTGCCCGGCGATGATGCCGGCGATCGACGAGATATTCACGATCGATCCGCCGCCGCTGGCCGCCATCTTCGCAATGGCGTGCTTGCAGCCCAGAAACACGCCGTCCAGGTCGATGGCATGCACTTTGCGCCATTCTTCAAGCTCGATATCCTCGACCGACTTGCTCAATCCGATACCGGCGCTGTTGACCAGAACATGCAGGCCGCCGAACGCCGCCACCGTCTTGGCGATGACCTCGATCCATTGGGCCTCGCTGGTAACGTCGTGATCGAGGAACAGGGCGGCGTCGCCGATTTCCGCGGCCACGGCCCGGCCGCCCTCGGCGTTGAT
>Ga0066376_10002977_pt1 | contig 15518 bp, 12 predicted proteins | sample Knorr_S15_td_Bot_FD_77009 | JGI IMG/M metagenome (GOLD analysis project Ga0066376, IMG submission 77009) | Marine microbial communities from Southern Atlantic Ocean transect - Knorr_S15_td_Bottom_ad_5009_LV_A | ecosystem: Environmental > Aquatic > Marine > Oceanic | place: Southern Atlantic... | reverse complement strand
GCTGCACGAGCGCGCATTCGTACTCGCACCGCTCGCGGAGATCGCCCCGGAGCTAATCCATCCCATTCTGGGTGCCACGCCGGGGGATTTTTTGCGAGACGTAGATGCCTCCGGGGTGCAGCGCTACCCGGCGAGTCCACGAATGTGATTGCCGCGGACTGAGGACCTGCTGGTCGGTAACGACAGAGCCTGCACTCACATTCCATTAGTCACCCTGAGGCGGGAGGCTCCGCGACCAACGTGAGGGCCTTTGCCGGTTCCGAACCATATTGACAGTCCATAAATCTGCGCGGAGCAATCACAGCGTCAAAATGAACCATCTCCTCATTCCAACCCGGCAGAGCCCCTCACGTCACTACGTTCCTCAGGGTGACAGTGTGGTAACTGAGGCATGGACGCGACCCTGAATAGGAGTGAGGCGATGGGGTGGCCATATCTGAATCCAGGCCCCGCCCCTAACTAACCGCCCGCAACCCATCATCAAACAGTATCGCCAGCAGGTTCGCGAGCAGATAGATAATCACGCCCAGAAATACCAGCGCGTTGTAGCCCAGTAGCCACGAAAGTTTTCGCGTCCACCGCGGACCAGAGTCGAAACCGCTGTCGGACTGCCGCAGATTCCACATCTGCACGAACATCAACACCGCTAGTCCGAGCTTCACGCCCAGCACTGCGCCGTACGTCCCTGTTGCCGCCTCATCGGACAGCCGATCCAGCGTGAGGATGAGGCCGGAGAAGATGATGGCCACGACCGATATGTCCACCAACTCACGATAGTAGCGTGAGATGTGAGGCATCACGGCTCGCATGCCGTCCGGCTCAAGCGCGCCGACCGGACGCAATACGAACGCAAAGAGGATGCTGCCGCCAATCCATGCGACCGCCCCGATCGCGTGAATCCAGCGCGCGACTAACAGGAGGACTTCGAATAGATCGAGGTCTGTCATCTGCTCAGGCTAGCCGGAAATGTTATCCCGCATAGCGTCGATCTGATCGGAGATTGCAGTGTTGAGGTTCTCGATGGGCACCCGAATCTGCTCCATGGAGTCGCGATTCCGGATGGTTACTGCGTCATCGTCGATCGTATCGAAGTCGACTGTCACGCAGAGTGGCGTTCCCGCCTCGTCCTGCCTTCGGTAGCGTCGGCCAATGGACTGCGTATCGTCGTACTGGGTCGTTCGCTCTATCTTCACAATATCGAACACCCGCTGCGCCGTTGGTGTGAGCTTCTCGTTGCGACTCAACGGCAGCACAGCCACCGTCATTGGGGCGATATCGGGGTGGAGCCGTAGCACGGTGCGAGGCTCCTTTTCGCCCTCTTCCTCGTCGTACGCATCAACCAGCATCGCCAGCAGCGTTCGGTCGGCGCCCATCGCGGGCTCGACGACGTATGGGATGAATCGCTCGTTGGCCTGCTGATCGAAGTACGAGAGGTCTTTGCCGCTCTTTTCCTGGTGTGCCGAAAGATCGTGATCACCGCGGTTATTGATCGTCTCAAGCTCCGACCAGCCAAACGAGAATTTGTACTCGATATCGGCCGCGGCCAGGGCGTAGTGCGGGCGTTCATCGTCCGTGTGCTCACGTTCACGCAGGAACTCACGGCGAATCCCGTAGCGTGTGAAGAAGCCCATGGAGAAATCCACCCAGTGACGGAACCACTCATCTGCGTCGGTGGGATGGCAGAAGAACTCCATCTCCATCTGCTCAAACTCACGTGTCCGGAAGATGAAGTTACCCGGCGTGATCTCGTTTCTGAACGACTTTCCGATCTGTGCGATGCCAAACGGAATCTTCTTGCGCGAAGTGGTCGCCACGTTGTCGAAGTTGACGAAAATTCCCTGCGCCGTCTCTGGCCGCAACCAGATCTGCGCCGCCTGATCTTCAACCGGCCCCATGAAGGTCTTGAACATGAGGTTGAACTGGCGGGCATCGCCAAGCGTCCCGCCACAGTTGGGGCAGACATCGCCCACAATGTTGTCGGCGCGAAAGCGCTCTTTGCACTCGCCCTCGCACTGCACAAGCGGGTCGGTGAATCCACCAACGTGGCCGCTGGCTACCCACGTGTCCGGGTGCATCAGGATCGCGGCGTCCAGTCCCACAATATCGTTGCGCTCGCGAACCATCGCCCGCCACCAGGCGTCCTTCACGTTGCGCTTCATCTCCACGCCCAGCGGTCCGAAGTCCCAGGTGCTGCCGAGACCGCCGTAGATCTCACTGCTCTGAAATACAAATCCGCGCCGCTTGGCGAGGGATACGATCTTGTCTAGCTCAACTGGCTGGGTAAGGGTTCTTTGCAACGGACTCTGCTCAAAGTAGATGTGGAAATCAAAAGCCGCCCACGTTGGGAGGCGGCTACTGAAGTTTACTCCGTGCGACGTGCACACTCGTCATTCCCATGGCAATGGGAATCCAGGCTCCCGCACCCATGCCGCAACATGCGTACACTTGCGGCCACTAGATCAAGTCCAAACAGGCGGGGCAGTTTGCGATGACGCAACAACAGAACGAAACGAGGCAGCTCGAAGGCAAAACCGCGCTTGTCACGGGTGGTGGCAACGGGATTGGCGCCGGTATCTGCCGTGTACTAGCCGAGCGAGGCGCATCGGTGGCCGTGAGCGACATCAGCCTTGAGCGGGCGCAGACTATTGCCGATGAGATCACCAGCGCTGGTGGAACGGCCATCGCGATCGCGATTGACGTGACAGACGTTGCCTCGCTCGACGCCGGCGTGAGCCGGGTGATCGATGAGTTCGGGCAGCTCGATATCTGCGTGCCAAACGCCGGGGTCGTCGGCTCGCAGGGATTCTCCTCCCGCAACGATTTCACCGACGGCGACTGGGACGCCACAAACGCCGTCAACGTGCGTGGTCTCGTCAATACGGCCGAAGCGGTCCTGCCGCACATGCGCGAACGCGGGTACGGAAAGATCGTCAACATCGCCTCGCAGGGTGGTCGCGCACCGCGTGGGCCAGACGTGATTCTTGGGCGGCAGATCATCCCGTATCTGGTGTCCAAGGCCGCTGCCATCCAGTGGACGCACGTGCTTGCGCAGGACGTTGGCAAGCACAGCATCAACGTCAACTGCATCTGCCCCGGGACTGTCTGGACCGACATCTGGGAGGCGGTTGGAGAGAATCGTTCGATGTTTGAGCCTGAACTTGGAGCGACATCCAGAGAGGTGTTCGACGCCGCAGTCGAAACTCGGCATCCGCTGAAAGTGGATCAGACGCCAGAGGATATCGGCTACGCGGTTGCGTACTTCGCATCGGATCAGGCCAGCGAAATCACCGGACAGGCGCTGAACGTGAACGCCGGGTCGGTGCTCTCATGACCGCCGACCGAGCAATCCTCTCAAGGCAACTCGAAGGGCAGGTGGCGTTGATCACTGGCGCGGCGTCGGGCATCGGTCGTGGAATCGCCGAAGTGCTGCACTCCCGCGGCGCGTCGCTCGTTATCGTGGATATCGATGGCGATGCAGCAAGGCAGGCAGCGGCAGAGATCGCTGGCAACGGCGGTGCTGCGATGGGGCTCTCTGGCGACGTGACTGATCCTTCAACGCTGGCCACAGCAGTCGATACTGCGCTTGAGCGATTTGGAGAGATTGACATCTGCATAGCGAATGCAGGTGTGATCGGCGGCCCCGGCTTCTCAGATCGGCGTGATTATAGCGACGCCGACTGGGACGCCACTCAGGCCGTCAATCTGCGAGGCGTCGTGAACACCAACGATGCGGTGCGCCCGCACATGGCAGAGCGGGGCAGCGGTCGCATCATCAACATCGCATCACACGGCGGCCGCGCGCCGAGGGAAGACGGAAGCGAGTTGGGCAGTATCCAGGTGCCGTACGGCGTATCGAAGGCGGGGGTAATCCAGTGGACCATGCACCTCGCCCTCCAGATCGCAAAGCACGGCATCACCGTCAACGCAGTCTGCCCCGGCACACTCTGGACACCGATGTGGCAACGTATCGCCGTGATGCGGTCCCAACAGCAGGCCAGGTACCTGGGCATGGACTCAAAAGAGATATTCGATCGGCAGATCCAAGGCAGCGTCCCGCTGGGCCGCCCGCAGACCCCCACCGACATTGGCAATGCAGTGGCGTTCCTGGCCTCCGACGACGCCCGCATAATCACTGGCCAGGCGTTGAACGTAAACGGCGGAGCAACGATGAATTGATTCACCAACAGCGATACAGGCGAACGAGGACGATATGAACGATCTTGAACTGATGACGCTTCCGGGATGGAAGCAGCGCGACATGGTGGTGGGTGGTGAGGTCTCGTCTCGAGAGCTGGTTGAGGCGTCGTTTCGGCGAATCAAGGCCATGGACGGGCAGTTGCATGCCTTCCTGACGCTGGACCCGAACGGCGCGCGCAAAGCCGCCGATGCCGCAGACGCCGCGGTTGCAGCGTCGTCAGACCCGGCGGGCGAGCTTGGGCCGTTCCACGGTGTGCCGATCTCGATCAAAGACCTTGAGCTAACCAAAGGCCTCCGCACAACGCTTGGCTGCAAGGTGTACGAGGAGTGGATTCCCGACTACGACTCTGCCGTTGTGGAGCGAGTGCGTGCGTCGGGCGCAATCATCGTCGGCAAGACGCAGACCCCGGAGTTTGGCAACGCTGCTGAGAGCTATAACAAGGTCGGTCCGGCGACCAACAACCCCTGGAACGTCGATCGCACCGCGGGCGGCTCCAGCGGAGGGGCAGGGGCGAGCATTGCGGCTGGAATGGTCAGCATCGCCACCGGCACCGATGGAGGCGGCTCAGTACGCATTCCCTGCGCGTGGAACGGCATCTTTGGCATGAAAGGCACGCTGGGGCGGATTCCCCGCTTCGGTGGCGTCTCCAATCCTGCGCCCAACCAGACATCGTCCACCGGACCGATGACGCGCTACGTCAAAGACACGGCAGTCATGATGGAAGCGCTTTCCGGCCACGACGTGCGAGACACCAGCTCCTTGCGGCTTCCCGCACCCGATCTGCTCTCCACGATTGACGACGGCGTGAAGGGGATGAAGATTGGCTGGAGCATCAGTCTCGGCCTCTCACCAGTAGAAGCAGACATTGAGCAGTCGGTGCACGACTCTGCGCTGGCGTTCAAAGAACTCGGCGCTGACGTGAGCGAAGCGCCACTGACTCTTGAGATACCGCCGTTCTCATACTGGTGGGATGTGTGGACCGGCAACCAGGTAGCGATGTACGGCGACCTGGTCGACTCCAACCGTGATGACCTCATGCCGTACACCGTTGCGATGAACGAGGCCGGCCGACTGCTCTCCGCAGCCGACTACGCCCGCGCACTCAAGCACGCCGATGTCCTGCGGTCGCAGTTGGCCGACTATTTCGAGAAGTACGATCTGCTCATCCTGCCAACAACGGCGGTATCGGCGTACGAGCATCAGACGCCACCAACTGAGATTGCAGGTCAAAAGTCGGAGACCGTTGCGGGCATCTCCTACGGCGCGATTCCAACCACAATGGCTTTCAACATCTCCTGGAATCCCGCCGCCTCAATGCCGGTCGGATTCGACGTTGATGGGATGCCCATCGGCCTGCAGGTGGTAGGCGACCTGCGGGACGAGGCAACTGTCCTGCAAGCCTGTGCGGCGTACGAGCAGGCCCAGCCCTGGGCCCACACGATGCCGCCGGTGAGTTGATTCCCGTCGCATAATCCTCCATTTCCGCTGAGACTTTGCGCGCCGGTGACTCGGGGCGCATAATTCACTGCTGGTCACCACCAATTGATGGTGCCTTCAGCCCTCAATGTGGACCTTGATAAGGAAACCAAGAATTGACAGATAACCCCGGAGCCACCTTCAGCACAGACGGATTTAGCACGGCATCCAGCCCGTCGGATTTAAAGATCACAGACATGCGAATCGCGTCTGTTGGACAGGCCAACTGGCGGTGGCCAATCATCAAGCTGTCCACCAATCAGGGGCTGGTGGGCCTGGGCGAGGTTCGAGACGGCGCAAGCGCACGCTACGCCCTGCTGCTGAAGAGCAGACTGCTGGGCGAAAACCCAACTGATATCGATCGACTGTTTCGCAAGATCAAGCAGTTCGGCGGCCATGGCCGTCTGGGCGGCGGCGTCTGTGGTGTTGAGATGGCGCTCTGCGACCTCGCAGGCAAGGCGTTCGGGGTCCCTGCCTACATGCTCGCAGGCGGCAAATATCGCGACAAGATCAAGGTCTACGCGGACACCCCGTCGCTCAAAGACCCGGAAGAGATGGGCAAGGCGCTGAAGGGCCGCATGGACCGCGGATTCGAGTTCCTGAAGATGGACATCGGCGCCTGGATTGCTGAGCCACACGAAGGCGGAGTGGTCAACAAGTCGACGATGCAGGAGTCGGCCAACATAATGCACCCGTTCACCGGCATCCAGGTGAGTGATTACGGAATTTCCAAGATGCAGGAGTACGTGGAAGTGGTCCGCAGCATCATTGGCTACGAAGTCCCGCTGGCGTCCGACCACTTTGGCCACATGGGCGTTGAGAACTGCATACGTATCGGCAAGGCGCTCGACCAGTTCACGCTGGCCTGGTACGAAGACATGATTCCGTGGCAGTTCGTAGACCAGTGGAAGCAGCTCAAAGAGGCCGTCGACACACCGGTTGCCACGGGTGAGGACATCTATCTCAAGGCAGGCTTTGAGCCGCTGGTTGAGGCGCGAGCGATTTCAGTTGCTCACCCTGATCTTGCAACGTCTGGCGGCATCCTTGAGACGAAGCGAATCGCAGACTACTGCTACGAGGCGGGAATCTCTGTCGCACTGCATCAGGCTGGCTCGCCAGTAGTCGCAATGGCCAACGTTCACTGCGCCGCAGCGATCGACAACTTTGTGGCGCTGGAGATGCATTCCGTCGACAACCCGTGGTGGGACGACATCGTCGACGTGATCGGCCAGGACGGCCCAATGATCCAGGATGGATTCATCAAGCTACCGGATGCCCCCGGGCTGGGCATCGAGCTCAACGAAGAAGCTGTCGAGGAGCACCTCAACAAAGAACCGACGCGCTTCAGCGTCTACCCGGAAGGCCTGTTTGAGCCGACCGACGACTGGGACAACCTGGACGCTCATGATAGGCCATGGAGTTAACGGGAATACGTAATTGAACGCAAAAGGGGTGCCGCGTGGCACCCTTTTTTTTGTTGGGGGGACCTATCCCTCGATCATATCCGCGTTAATATCAACGCCCAGACCCGGGCCTTGCGGCAGGGACATCAGGCCGTCAGAGTCGATCTGCGGCGCGTTGCTCATGATTGCGAACTTGTGCCTGTAGTCGCCGATTGGCGGATCGTGCAGCAGCTCCATGAACGGTGCATGTGGCCACGAGGCGACCAGGTGCATGTGCGCGATGACTCCAATGCTGCCGCCACCGTGATGCGGGACGATCTTCTTGCCGTAGAACTCGGCCAGGGTGCCCACCTTTCGAAGTGCGGTAATGCCGCCCAGCACCATGCTCTCCGGCTGCAGTACATCGTAGACGTTGTTTTCAACCATCATCACGAACTCGTGCAGAAGCGTGTTGTTCTCGCCGCCCGCAATCCGGATGTTGACGTTTGAGTTGAGGTCAGCGATCTCCCCGTAGTGATGCCGCAAGATCGGCTCTTCCAGCCAGTACACATCCAGATCTTCCAGCGCCAGGGCCGTATCGAGCGCCCGCTGGATATCCCACTGGATACCCGGCTGCCACTCGCCGCTCGACTGCGCCTGGTTGCCGTCAACCAGAATGGTCATCTTGTCGCCAATCGCGTCGCGTACGGTCTCGACCACCCGGATGTCCTCTTCCAGAGTTTCGTGGTGCAATCGCAGCTTGATCGCTCGCCAACCCTGCTCAACGAGCGCTGAAGCCATCTCGGCACGCTCTTCGGGCGTCGAGAGGCGGATCATGCTGGCATACGGAATGACCTTGTCTTTCCCACCGCCAAAAATCTTGTACAGGGGCTGCTCGCATGCCTTGCCGATCAGGTCCCACAGCGCCATGTCGATTCCCGCGACACCCTGGTATGCGAGTTCCGGGATGTAGTAGCGCAGAGCGTGGGTGTGGTGTTCAACGTCGAATGGGTCTTTGCCAACGAGATACTGTTTCGCGGCGTCGATGAACTGGGCGTTTACTGCCGGACCGATGCCAACCAGTCCCTGGTCGGTGTGGACCTCGACAATCGCCCCTCCGCCAACGGTGATGTTCATCATCACGCCGGGATTCCACGCCGCCTCAATGCCGCCGATCTCTTCGGCAACCCGGAGCTTTACCAGGCGGACGTCAGTGATTTTCAAGCGAGGATTATCAGCCAACAGAGACCTCAATTTCGTGGTGGGGATATTGTCGTTGGGCGACTTTACATGACAGGGGCGGTGGATGGGCGATGGATTGGGTAACCTACGCCGATGGCCAAACAGACTTACGATGTGATCGTTATTGGTGGCGGTGTGATGGGTTGCGCCACGCTCTACTACCTGACGCAGATGGGCGTTACTGACGCGCTGCTAATCGAGCGCGAGGCGCTGGCGTCTGGTTCTACTGGCCGTTCCGCGGCGATTCTGCGCTCTCACTACTCCAATGAGGTGACGACCCTCATGTCCATGTACGGGCGGGAGGTGATCTCGAACTTCGAGGATGTTCTGGGTGAGCCCGGCGGCTTCGTGAAGACTGGCTACTTCTTCATGGTCAGCGAAGAACGGGTAGAGGGTTTGCGGAAAAACGTAGCGCTGGGCCAACGTGTCGGTCTGGATACGGAGGAGATATCACCTGGCGAAGCACTCGATCTGATGCCAGACGGATTCGAACTCGACGGCATTGCGAGTGTGGCCCATGAGCCGGAGTCCGGGTACGCCGATAGCTCGGCGGTGACTACCGGTTTCGCCAACGCCGCGAGGCGCGCCGGAGCGACCATGAATATTGGGAGCCCTGTAACGGAGTTGCTAGTGGAAGGCGAGAAGATCGTTGGTGTCTCAACGCCCGATGAGCGCATCTACGCCGAACGCGTTGTTCTATGCGGCGGACCGTGGACGAATGACCTGCTGACCACGGTAGGGGCGCAATTGCCATTGGTATTCGTGCGTCACCAGGCGGTCGTCCTGCGTCGGCCCCTCGATCGCTTGCCGGTGTTGCCAACCGTGGGCGACGAACCGGGCGGCTACTCATTCCGGCCCGACAGCTCAGATATCACGCTTGTGACGATTAAAGAGGAACCTGCAGATCGGGAAACTTACAACCGCAACGTTGATACAGAGGTGGCCGCAACCGCGCTAGAAGTCATGACGAAACGCCACTCAGCGTTTGCCGACGCCGGCTGGGATGGTGGCTGGTCGGGCATCTTCACCGTCACCCCAGACTGGCACCCCGTGATCGACGCCGTTCCCGGTGTGGATGGTCTGTTTGTGGGCGCAGGATTCAGCGGCCACGGCTTCAAGATGGCACCAGCAATCGGCCGCGCACTGGCCGAACTGGCAATCGACGGCTCAAGCCAGTCCATCGACATCACACGTCTGCGTTACGCGCGATTTGCAGAGGGCGATCTTATTCAATCCTCATATGGGACTAGCGTGTTTGCGTAGGGGCGGTCGTGCGACCCGCCCACACTGGTAGGGGTGCCCCTTGTGGGTACCCGGCTGCTACGTTTGCTGGCCATCGCGGAACCGGGCAACCGCAAGGGTTGCCCCTACGGGGTATACGGCGAATCCGGGCAACCACGAGGGTTGCCTCTGTGGGGTGTGTGGCGAGCCGGGCAACCACAAGGGTTGCCCCTACGGGGTGTGCGGCGGACGCACGTGATGATCCCACTGGGTTGCATGCGGCCAAGAGGATGTTGATAGGCGGCGTCCCGTGTGCAGCTACCGCAGACACCCCTACGTGGTCGCCGAATCGGCCGTTCGCGCCGTAGGCGATCTGTGGTGTGATCGTATGTGCTCGGCGGCCGGGGTGCAGCTACCGCAGACACCCCTACGCGACTACCTCTTTTCGACTGTATTCGTCGACCGCGATACCGCTCTCAGCTCTACCAGTCGGCTACGGAGCCATCCTCGTGATAGCTTTCGCCACCCAGCTCCTCGTGGTAGCCGGATGCGGGGCCGTCGTACTCTTGAGTCGCCGCGGCCTCGTCCACCTCGACGCCCAGTCCGGGTGTGTCCCAGAGGTCGATGTAGCCATCGACAACTTCCCAGTCCTTCTTGAGGAGGCCGTTGCCCAACCCGGCGTCCACCTGCTCCTGGATCAGGAAGTTCGGCACGACCGCGTCGACCAGCATGCACGCAGCCAACGCTAACGGGCCGATGGCGCAATGCGGCATGATGTGCTGGTAGTAGATCTCGGCGTAGTTGGCAATTCGTTTCAGCTCAGACGGACCTCCGCAGTGGGCGACGTCGGGCTGCAACAGCGATACGGCCTGCTTCTCGTTTACCTCATACGACGCCCACCGAGAAAGCAGTCGCTCTCCAGTGGCGATGGGGAACGGAACCTTGTCGGCCACCAACTTGAGCGCGTCGGGGTTCTCCTGTGGCACGGGCTCTTCCACGAACATAGGACGCATGCCCTTGATTTCGTGGCACACCTCGATGGCCAGTCCCGGAGTCATCTTGGCGTGGAAGTCAAAGGCAAGCTCAACATCGGGTCCCACCCACTCGCGCATCATGTACGCAGCCTTTACGAACTCATCGATACGTGATGGCGGCTCGTGCGCTCGGAAGAATCCGGCCGGGCCGGCCTTGTAGCCTGTGTAGCCGCTCTTCTGGAGCATTGTGAGGCGCGTGCGGGACTCTTCCAGGGCTTCATCGGTGAGGTCGCTGATCCCCCAGTGGGCGTAGACACGAATCTTGTCACGGACGTTGCCGCCCATGAGCATGTAGCTGGGTACACCGTAGTGCTTGCCTGACACGTCCCACAGCGCAGCATCCAGGCCGGCGAGAGCGCTCATGTTGTGTGCGCCACCCCGGAAAAATGGCGAACGATACATCTGCTGCCAGTGGTGCTCGATACGCAGCGGGTCCTTGCCAATCAGGTACTCAGCGAACTCATCGATGGCTGCCGGGACCGAGCGCGGCTTGCCTTCAAGTGTGCTTTCGCCCCAGCCCTCAATCCCGGTATCAGTGGAGATGCGGACCAGGCGGGTACGGTTACGGGGTGCGAACTGATCGACTCGAGTGATTTTCACGATTAATGTCTCCGTAGTTGGGATATGTGTGAGCCGGGCCATAATACATCTGACAACCCGTATAGAAAATGCTCGACCGCTGGCTGGTTTACCATTTGCAGGATCAGTGAGTTCAGCGACCTGGAGCAAGATGATGGCAACCGCATCAGATGTGACAACAATCGACACCGGCATGGCCGCCCGAGAGGCGATCAGGGCAGGGCGCCGAATTCCTACCGGAGGATGGGCGCCGGGGTATGTTCAGGCGAACGTGGCAATCCTGCCGAAAGACGTCGCATTCGAGTTCCTGCTCTTCTGCCAGCGCAACCCGAAGCCGTGCCCGGTAATCGAGGTGCTTGAGGCGGGTCAGGTTCACCCCGTGATAAGCGCGCCCACAGCAGATATTCGCACTGACGTGCCCCGGTATCGCATATGGCGTGACGGTGAACTCACAGATGAAGTAGAGACCATCGAGAAGTACTGGTCGGACGACCTCGTCACATTCCTGCTGGGCTGCAGCTTCTCATTTGAGAACGCGCTCCGAGACAACGGCATCGATCTTCCACACTGGGGTACGGGCGAGAACGTCGCAATGTTCAAGACGAGCGTGGACACGGTTCCTGCCGGACCATTCTCAGGCCCAATGGTGGTCTCCATGCGCTGGATACCGCAGGACAAGGTGGTCAGGGCGGTGCAGTCCACGTCGCGCTTTCCGGCAGTGCATGGCGCACCAGTCAACATCGGAGACCCGAGCGCGCTTGGCATTGCCGACGTGTCGAAGCCAGACTTCGGCAGGGCGTGGGATCCGAACCCTGGCGACGTGCCGGTCTTCTGGGCCTGTGGCGTAACCCCGCAGGCCGTCGCCATGGCATCCAAGCCGCCGCTCATGATCACACATGCTCCCGGCCACATGTTTGTGACCGACCTGCGGGATGTTGATCTGGCGGTTTTGTAGTTCAATCAATCAGGCGAATTGGAGCCATAAGTGGGAGCAATTGAAGAGGCTATCCTCAAGGGAGACGTGCGTGGTATGCGGCATCTGGCGCCTCATCTGGAGCCGGACTATGTGACGGATTGCGCCCAGTTTGTGTTGGATCATAAGGGCCGGGTGATGATCACTACTGGCTTCTACATCCTGTCTGCCGACGCGCCTGAAACCGATGGTCCTCCAGGTGCTGTGGCGATTGGGAACGCGCTGGCGGAGCTTGGATTTGAGGTGTCGTACGTTACAGACTCCGTGTCACTTTCGGCGCTCGCGTCCATCGCTAATCCACAGCACACCATCATAGATTTCCCAATCACCTCGCATCGGGAGTCTGCCGAAATCGCTCAGGATCTGATTCGAGATGAGCGCCCGGACCTCATGATCTCCATCGAGCGATGCGGCATTTCCTCAGATGGCATCTATAAAAACATGCGCTCGATGGATATCTCTGAGCACAACGCCAAGATCGATCACCTATTCGAGCAGCATCCGTACTCGCTTGGAATTGGCGATGGCGGCAACGAGATTGGCATGGGAAACTTGCTTAAAATCATCGCGGAGACTGAGGGTCTACCCGATCTTCCCGCGGTCACGACCACGACGAACCTGATCTGCGCCGCCGTATCCAATTGGGGCGGCTACGGCCTGGTGACGGCGATTTCGCAAATGGCTGGGCGAAATCTGCTGCCGTCTCTCGATGATGAAGTTGATTGGGTGACCACGCTGGTGGACGGCGGGGCTGTTGACGGCTTCACGGGCGACAGCAAGCTCTACGTGGATGGCTTCACTCTTGAAGAGCAGTCGAGGTGCCTGAGGGAGCTGCACGAGCTTCTCAAGTAGCCGACGTAGCCACCTTACCGTCTGCGCCCTCTGCGTTCCTTGTTTAGCGTTTCCTGAACGAAGAAGAAGGCGATCGCGGCGCCCACAAATCCAACGCCGCCGGTCACCACCGCAGCCACGCCCAACGTTGCCGCCTGGGCCACGAACCCGACGATAAACGGCCCAGTGCTGCCGCCCATGTCGCCGATTAGTCGCCAGACGCCGATGAACTCGCCGGTGCGGTTGGGCGGGGAGAAGTCGACTCCCATGGTGAAGACGATTCCGCTGCTGATGCCGTTGCCTACGCCGGCCCAGAGGCCGATGATCATCAACGTCCAGAAGCCACTTGTAAGCGGAATCAGCACCAACGCCGAGCCGAGCACAATCAGACTTGGAACGAAAACCCATTTGCGGCCCCACTTGTCCATCACGATGCCAACCGGGTAGAAGAAAAAGCTATCGATCAGCGACGACGCGCTCATGATGAAGTTGATATCGCGCACGTTGATGCCTATGGAGTCGCCCCAGAGGGGGATCAGGATTGTCTTACCGTTGCGGATCAGTTGCAGACAGACGGCGGCGAGTCCAGCTGTGGCAAAAATGCGTTTGTTCTCTGTGATCACCTCGTTCAGCCGGGAGAGAATCGACTCGCCATCTGCGTCTAGTCCGGCGCTGCCTGTGTCTTTGAGCAGAATCAGCATCAGCGCAGCCGTGATGATGCCGATGCCGGCTTGCGCGAAGAACGTGGATTGCAGGCCAAGTTCCGAGGCCACAAACGCAGCAATAAGTGGTCCAACGAACATTGCCATCCTGTTCACACCGCCGAAAAGCGCAAGAGCGCGGCCGCGGTTCTGGTTGGGGATTACCTGCGCGATGTACGCCTGGCGTGAGATTGACCAGATCGCCCGGGCCATGCCCTGGAAGAATCGCAGAACTATGTAGACCCAGATCGTTGCTGCAAGACCCGCGCCCAGGGCTGTAACGCCGATTGCGGCAGTGCCAAAGACCATCGTGCGCTTGGAGCCGAGCTTCGAGACGAGCGCACCCGATGGAACGTCGAATAGCATCGTGCCGATTTCACGAGCGGCTACCGCGACGCCGATGAGTCCCAGTCCGGCGCCCAGAGATTTGGCGAACAGCGGCACTTGAGCGAGGACGAGTCCTTCACCCAGTGACAGGAGCAGCGTGGGAACGTAAACCGTCCAGAAAATGGAGCGGATTGAGAACGGTTTCGCAGGATTTGGGGTAGCTTCAGTTACCGGCGGATCACCGGCACCTGGCTGGTTCGGTTGAGATGATTCTTCAGATGACTCTGGCACAGCGATGAATCGTACCGGATGACGCTACGGGTGATTACGGCAATCAGGGAAAGAGACCGGCCCCACCGTGATGGTGAGGCCGATTCGATTGTGCTTGCGGGTTAGCCGCCCGGTGAGACTTTGAACGAACCCTCATGCTCCATGATCTCAGCCAATAACGCGATGCCGTCACGGTTCTTTTGCGGAGACTCATAGCCGTAGCAGAGCCTGGCGCAGTGGTCGCCGTCACCGTTGGGTGCGAATGACGCGCCGGAGTTGAAGCCAACGCCTGCTTTGAACGCGATTGGCATTAACTCTGTGGCATTCACATGCTCAGGGAATGTAACCCAGAGGTAGAGGCTGCCCTTGGGGGTGCTCCACGTTGTGCCGGTACCACCAAAGTTCTCGCCAAGCGCTGAAACCATGGCATCACGCTTCGGGCGGTTGAGGACGTTAATGTGATCGATGTGTTCGTACATCTGACGGTTGAGGAACTCGTAAACCGCGAGAGATGTGAAGTGGTTTGTCCCAGTCATCCGGAAGCTGAGCGCTCGCCGCATTGTCTCGCCGTCTGAAACAAAGTAACCCAGGCGCAGGCCCGGTGCGAGGATCTTAGAGAACGAACCTACATATATCACCATGCCGGAGTCGTCGAGGGACCTGAACGACTCCTGCGTTTCACCTTCGTAGCGCAGATCTGTGTAGCACTCGTCTTCAATGATCACGATGTGATGTCGGCGGCAGATGTCGATGATCTGCTTGCGTCGACTGGTGGGCAGAGTGTTGCCGGTTGGGTTCTGGAACTCAGGGATTGTGTAGAGAATCTTGGGCTTCTTGCCTTCCGCTGTGAGCTTCTCGATGAGATCTTCCAGGTCTTCCGGGATGATGCTGTCATCATCGATTGGCGTACCGACCACATTTGCGCCTGCCTTGCGGAACTGGGCCAGCGTACCGGAGTAGACGTAGCGCTCCATGATCACGGTGTCACCGGGGTTGATGAGGGCCTTGATCACCGTGAAGTTGGCCTCAGCTGAGCCATTGAGTATTGCGATGTTGTCCGGGGAGACCTTGAACCCATCGTCGCGTTCCAGCTTTGCCGCAACCAGTTCACGCAGTTCCGGGAGTCCTCTTGCGTCCGGGTAGTAGGCCAGGTCGCCACCCTGTTTCTCCAGCATGGTGGTGAGGGCGTCGGTAAGGCCTTTGAACGGAATCGAATCCGGATCTGGCTGGGCGGTTGCAAAGTCAAATTTGGCGTGGGCCGGAACTTTGAGTTCTACGTCAAGG
>Ga0066376_10002976_pt1 | contig 15522 bp, 14 predicted proteins | sample Knorr_S15_td_Bot_FD_77009 | JGI IMG/M metagenome (GOLD analysis project Ga0066376, IMG submission 77009) | Marine microbial communities from Southern Atlantic Ocean transect - Knorr_S15_td_Bottom_ad_5009_LV_A | ecosystem: Environmental > Aquatic > Marine > Oceanic | place: Southern Atlantic... | reverse complement strand
GCTGCCCGACCAGTTCGCCGACTGAGGCCTTGCTCCAGGCTACCCTCCCGACAGCCTCAGCCATTCGGCCACCTCGACCCGCTCGTCGCGACATCCCCACGTCCCACTCCACCCTCTGAGCCTCACCCACGCCTCGCCCGGCGACCGCTAGCAGTCCGACTCGCCCATCCCTCGCTCCGTGTCCCATCGCACTCGCCCTCCTACCACGTTCCCCGCTTCCATAGCGCGCTTGAATCGCCTATCCCTGGCCCAGATCTCCTCGGAGGGCACCAGCCAACGGAGTGCGCCACGGAAATCACCCCCCGGGCTTCGACCCCGCCGGGGCGCTGTCGGACACCGCATCGCGGCCCGCGGCGTCTTCACTCACGGGACGTGTGCGAAGCGTCGGATACTCGATGCCCAGCTGTTCGAGATACGTGTCGTAGCGGTCGGGGTCGTAGTAGTACGGCCGCATGATCTCCCGCCACTGCGCCATGATGCCCTCGTTGAGGAAGATCGCGGGCTGGTCGGTTTCCGTAATGAACGGCGTGTACGTCGTCCCGACCGTCTGCACGTCGTTGAAGTAGTCCCATGCGGCGTCCACGCTTTCCCCGTCGAGGAACAGGTCCAACAGCGTCAGGGCTTGAACCTTGGCACCGGCGAGGGAGCCCTTGTGTGCGATTGGCGTGGCCATTGCGATGCCGTTGGCCCAGTTGTGTCCCGGACCGCCCGGCATGTTGGCCGGAAAGCGCATGGTCACGGTCGGCATGTTCCACGAGACGTCCCCGATGTCGTCCGAACCACCCCCGAGGGAACGAGAGAGATCGACCGGACCGCCGAGCTCCCCGATTTCGGTCGGCATGCCTTGCTCCTCCTGCCCGAGCTCGGCCTGAAGCCCTCTGGCGAGATTCTGATCGTCCTCGGTCCAGTCTGGGAGCCCCACACGCTCAATGTTCGCGTACGTGACCTCCGCGACCGGCTTGCTGAAGTGACGGCTCCAGGCCGAGCCGACCGTCATGATCGTGTCGACCTGCGTCCCGGTCATGAGCGCCGCGCCCTGGGCCATGAGCTTCGCGGCGTCGTACGACTCCATGACGAGGTCGTAGTTGATCTCGCGGAAGAAGAACCAGATGGTCGCTCTCTGCGGCACGACGTTCGGCTGGTCTCCACCGTCCACGATGATGTAGTGTGAACGCTCCGCTGGCCGGAGGTGCTCCCGCTTGAACTCCCAGGCCTGGGCCATGAGCATGACGGCGTCGAGCGCCGAGCGGCCGCGCCACGGAGAACTCGCCGAGTGGGCGGTCTCACCCTCGAACCGGAACTGGGCGGACACGAGTGCGTTGCCACCGCCCTGCCCCCACGTCGTGTTGAAGTTCGAGGAGACGTGCGTGAAGAGATTCACGTCCACCCCGTCGAACACACCGTCGCGAACGAAGAACGCCTTCGAACCCAACTGCTCCTCAGCGATGCCCGGCCAGATGAGTAGCGTACCGTCGATGTCCTCGCGCTCCATGAGTTCCTGCACGTTGAGCGCCGCGACCATATTGACCGCTTGGCCGGAGTTGTGTCCCTCTCCGTGACCCGGGGCCATCGAGAGAATCGGATCGCGATACCCGACGCCCGGCTTCTGATTGGACTGGGGAATCCCGTCCACATCAGAGCCCAACGCGATGACCGGCGAGCCGGACCCGTTCGACCACCGTGCCGTCCACGCGCTCGGCATACCGGCGACCCCAAGTTCGATCTCGAATCCATGATCCTCGAGGATCCCTGTCAGGTACCGCTGGGTCTCGAACTCCTGGAAGCCGAGCTCGCCGAAGCTGAACAGCATGTCGACGATCTCCTGTACCATCTTCGCGTCGTCCTGGACCATGTCGAGGACTTCATCCTTCAGATCGTCGAGTCGACGGTCGGCCTGGGCCGAAGCAGGAGACGGAGCCAGCAGTGCAGCCATGGCGAGCAGGGGAAGCGCACCATGAACGAGCGAGCGCATACGGATTCTCCAGAATTCAGGGTCGGTCAGGGTGGAAGTCGTGAGGATGCGTGGCTTTCGCGAACGCGGCAAGTCAGACCGTCGCCGACTTCCGGGTACCTCGTTTGAACAGCACAGCGCTGATCAGCACGAGCATCCCGTCCGATCACGACTCAGTAGAGGCGTCGCTCTCCGGTGGCGGGTCTTCGCTCAGCCGCCGAGTCTCCGTTCTCGCGCACTCCACCTCTCACCGTCCGTGATCCACTGAGCGGGCGGCTCGCCCTTCAGGTGGTGGCCGAACCATTGAAGGATGCGTCGGTGATAGTCGACCTGCTGCGACTCATCGCTGAGGCCGTGATCCGCGCCGGGATAGACGAGGAGCACGACCTCCTTCCCTGCCCTCCGGGCGTAGTTGTAGAACTCCAGGCCCTGATAGAAGTCGACGACACCGTCTGAGTCCCCATGCATGAGGAGCACGGGCGTCTTGAGATCGGAGATGAAGTTCGCCGGTGAGCTCTCCAGATGGCCTTCGACGTCTTTCCAGTACGGCGCAGCCATTCTCGCCTGCCCGGTCTCCCAATGGCCTGTCTCCGGTAGTCCACCATTCCAGTGCACGGCACCCATGAAACTCATGAAGTTCGTGATCGCAGCCCCCGCGACGGACGCTGCGAACCGGTTCGTGCGAGTGGGGAGATAGGCGGCCTGGTACCCGCCCCACGAATGTCCGATGAGGCCCATGCCGTCGGGATCCACGTAGCCCGTGGCCACCGCGGCATCGAGGGCATGCTCCACGGCGTCGAGGGCCGACGGCCCTGGTCGTCCAGGCTCGTACACGATGTCCGGCATGAGCACGAAGTATCCCTCCTGTGACCACGCCTGATAGTTGTAGTACTGACGTTCACTCAGAGGGTTATAGGTGTGGAGGTTGTCCGAGAGGCGCTCATACTGATAGAGGATGAGTGGATAGCGCTCACCTTCTTGGAAGTCCGCAGGATATACGAGAATCGCTTGCAGGTCGTGTTCGGCATCGGTCGTGTAGTCGAGCACTTCGGCGTGCCCCCACGCGAAATCGTCCTGGAACGGATTGGTCTCCGTCACCTGAATGAGGTCGTCCAGGGCCTCGCCGACGAAGACGGCTGAGGAATCGTCCCAGCGCTCCATGCGTAGCGCGAAGCGATCCGTGTTCGGGACCTCCGAGAGGCCGGTGACACGCGCGTCCGCCTGCATGGTCCACGCCAGAACCCCGTCCGCGTCCACCCGCGCATACCCGGACGTCTTCGTGCGGAGGTTCCGAACGGAGAGCGTCACATCGGCGCCGGCATCGAGGAACGCCGGTGCGAACCTGGACCCCTCAGGTTCGAGGTTTGCGACCCGGTACTGGTCGTTGGCCGAAGCCCCATTGGTGAGTGACCGTATGGAGCCGTCCTCCAGATCGGCGTACCACACGTCGTGCTTGTCGTACAGCAAGGCCGCGGATCCGTCGGCGACCCAGCCCCCGACACCCCAGTTCGGCCGGGGTCCCGGGTAGTCGAAGTCCTGGAGAGACTGTGTGAAGCTGCGGCCCGCACCGACCCGGCGGCGGCGGCGGTCATCCAGGTAGATGACCGACCACTGGTCGCCTTCATACACGAGCACGCGGTCGAGGTCGGCGTGTGACTGGACCCCCGATTCGAGACCCTCGGCGATAAGTGCGTGTTCGCCGGACCCGGGGTCGACCCGATACCAGTCCGCGGTACCCGCTCCGAATCGACGCTCGAAGAGGTAGGGCTCGTGGTCCGCGAGGAGACCCCATCGTCCGCCGGCCACGATCGTCACCGGCTCTTCGAGCTCGTCCCCGAGAATTAGGAGGTGATCGTCTTCCAAGTGCCACGCCGCCGCGAGGGTTTGCCAGGCGATCCGGTCAGCCCCGTATTCTTGAGCCCTGAAGATCTGATCGTCATCCCAGTGCCAGACCTGCACATCGGCGGGGTCGACATCGTTCGCCTCGGGGCCACCGTCCCCGGAGTCCGTGCCGTCCGCCGCCGGGGACTCCGCAACCACCGCCGGCTCCCAGGAGCGTACCCCGATGAAGACGATCTCTCCATCCTCACTGAAACGGATGCCAGCGTACGGCGTGATTCGGTGAGCACTCGGCAGATCTGAGCGGCCGATCGCCGAGAGGACCCGCGGGGCCCCGAATGAGGTCGGGTCTTCCCAGACCAGAACGTCGTGACTGGGCTCCTTGTACGACTCGTTTTCCACCGTGGGCATGACGGCGAGTTGACGCTCTCCGCCGCGCCAGGTCAGACCCACGTACTCGGCATCTCCGGACTCGATCGTCCGTAGTGTCCCCGCTTCGGGATCGAACATCACGACGCCGTTCGAGCTTCCCCACGCGGTTCGCAGGGTCGCTGCCAAGAGGGGGGCTCGTCCTGCCACATGAAGTCGTCGACGTTCCCGATGAGGCTATGCACACCGGTGTTGGGGTCCATGATGATCAGATCGCCACCGACTGAGTCGGACGCTGGAGCACCGTGGGCCGCGATCCAGGCACCGTCGTCACGGAACTCGAAGCCGCTCACATTGAAGAGGACCGAATCGACACCGGACTCGAGGTCCACAAGGCCCAGGCGATCTTTGACGGGCTCCTCGGCCGCTTCCGCCTCGTCGCTGGAAACGCCCTTCCGGTAGGCCAGCCAGCGACCATTCGCACTGAACACAGGTGACCGTCCGTGCTCGAGTACTTGAGCCTCACCACCGGCATCACTGCGTCGCAGCCGAAGCTCGCGCTCGCCGTCGACCCGCGTGATCGCAGAAACGAGCCACTGACCCGCCGGATCGAGTTCGAAGGCTCCGAGAGTCTCCCACTGGCGGTAGTCGGCCGGTTCGAGTGTCCTCTGCTGCGCCGCGGCGGGCACCGCCGACATCATGAGACCCGTGGCGGCCATGATGATCCACGCCTCACGCCGATCCGACCTGAACCCGCATGCCTCATGCCCCATCCCGACATTTGAACCCCCGTTTCATTCAGAAGGCCCCGACCCATTGCGATCGGCGAGCCTACGTTGTCCGTCGTAGCGACGTCCGGCAACAAGGTGTGGCCGCTCACGAGTGGATTGCCCCGGACCGGACCCTCACGGCATCTTCGGCCGGCTACGACTCCCCCGGAGACCCGATGATTCGTACCATCTCACGACTGTTCTTGGCTCTCGTCCCCTTCACGTGGCTCGCATGTGGAGCGCCGGCCGGCGACGACGGGGCCGACTGGCCGCACTATGGTCGGGACCTTGCCTCGTCGAAGTACTCGCCTCTCGACCAAATCGACGGCTCCAACATTGAGGGACTGGAGGTGGCCTGGACCTGGGAGTCAGCAGACTACCGGCTCACGGGAGAACACGAGGGCGCTTCGGTGAACGCCAACTTCCAGGCGACCCCGATCAAGATTGGAGACCGCCTCTATACGTCGACCAACATGGGTCAGGCGGTCGCCCTCGACCCGTCGACGGGCGAGGAACTCTGGCGCTACGATCCCTACGCCTCAGGACTTCGCGAGGTCCCTGGAGGTCGGTCGAACCGAGGAGTCTCCTACTGGTCCGACGGAAGCAGCGAGCGAATTCTGATCGGCTCCGGGGAGTACCTGGTCTCGCTCGATGCCGAGACGGGGCTGCCGGATCTGAGCTTCGGGCGGAACGGCGCGGTGGACCTCGCCGAGGATCCGGACCCACGCGTCCTCACTTTCTCCTGGACCTCGGCCCCGCTGATCGTGCGAAACGTCGTCATCGTCGGTGCCAGTGCGATGGTCCCGAACCGCAACTGGAAGACCGCACCACCAGGCTACGTCCGCGCGTACGACGTGAGGACCGGCGAACTCCGTTGGCGCTTCAACCCGATCCCGGAACCAGGAGACCCGGCGCTCGAGACCTGGGCAGACTCCTCCTGGGCCTACAGCGGCAACGGGAACGTATGGACGCTCATGAGCGCAGACGATGATCTGGGTCACGTGTATCTACCGCTCAAGACGACGACCAACGACTGGTACGGGGGTCATCGACCGGGGGACAACCTCTACGGCGAGTCGGTCGTCGCCGTCGACGTCGAGACGGGCGAGCGCGTCTGGCACTACCAGATGGTGCGCCACGGACTCTGGGACTACGACCCGCCGGCAGCCCCGAACGTCATAGACGTCGTCGTAGACGGGAGGCAGATCAAGGCGGTGGCCCAGGTGACCAAGCAGGCGTTCGTCTTCGCCTTCGACAGGGAGACCGGCGAACCCATTTGGCCGATCGAGGACCGATCGGTACTGCCCTCTCCGGTGCCCGGTGAAGTCGCAGCCAAAACTCAGCCGTTCCCGACGCGGCCGGCACCGTTCGACCTGCAGGGCATCACAGTGGACGACCTTATCGACTTCACGCCCGAACTGCGTGCAGAGGCCGAGGAGATCCTGGACGACTTCGTGTACGGGCCCATGTTCACCCCGCCTACGGTGAAGGGCGTGGATGGCAAGCAGGGCACGATTCTGATGCCCGGTTGGGTAGGCGGCGCCAACTGGAGCGGTGCCGCGGTCGACCCGGAGACCGGTGTCCTCTACGTACCCTCGGTCACGTCGCCGAACGTGACCGCCCTCGTCCCTCCGCCGCTTCCGGACAGCTCCGACTTCCGGTACATCCGTGGATTGCCGAGGGAAGTGCCGATGCCCGGTGGCCTTCCGCTGCTCAAGCCTCCCTACGGGCGGATCACCGCCATCGACATGAACACGGGGGACCACCTCTGGATGAAGGCAAACGGGCCGGGGCCGCGCGATCATCCGGCGATCGCCGACCAAGACCTTCCCTGGCTCGGTCAGCGCGGACGCCCGGCTCCGCTACTGACCCGTACGCTGCTCTTCCTCGGAGAGGGCACGGAGGACGCACTATCCATTCTGCCGATCGCCGGAGGCAAGGCATTCCGGGCCTGGGACAAGCAGACGGGAGATGTCGTCTGGGAGATGGATCTTCCGGCCGGAACGTCGGGCGCGCCGATGACCTACATGGATCAGGGTCGCCAGTTCATCGTGGTCGCCATCGGCGATCGTGACACCGACGGGCGGCTGGTCGCGCTCGCGCTTCCGGAGGACCGTCGCTAAGGTGGCGGTCCGTATGAACACTGATGGATGGACGGCTATTTCAGGGTCGTTGATCCCCAACGCGGAGAGAAGCCGTGAAGCACCTGTCTAGAAGCCTCCTCGCCGGACTCGCCCTCACCATCGGGTTCGGAATCGCAGCGCCCGCCGCACTCGAGGCTCAGGAAGAGGTCATCGAGTACCGGAAATCCCTCATGCAGGCGTTCCGCGTCCACATGGGAGGTGTCGGGGCCGCCATGGGCGACGCGGCCCCGATGGGTCACGCTATCCCTTCTTGCGCATCGCTTCCACGAGAGTGAGGTCACCCCACTCGCGAACGAATAGCCGCAGAAAGCGCGCATACGTTCCGGCACCACGAGGATGTCCCCGGCCTCGAGCGTCGATCGCCCGGTCGCTCGCGACCATGACGACCGGGCTCGTCAGCGCCTTCCTCAAGGTCTCGGTCGGAATGAAGTGCACGATCACGCCGTCCCTCTTCTCGTCCGAGCGGTACTGATAGAACGTCTGCTCGTTCAGCCGCTCGCCCGTGCTCACCAACTCGATGTCCGAGAAGTCGATGGACATGCGCTCGCGGAATCCCTCGTCGAAGACCGACGACTCCAGGCCCGTAGATCCCGCCTCCCAAGGATAAGCGTCGGCCGACATGTCGACGCCGTGGGCCGCCGCGCCTTCGAGCAGGTCGAGCACCAACTCGATGTCCTTTGGGGACGTGGAATTCACGTGGGCGATGTGCGCCGAAGCGCCCGTGGCGGCCGCGGTAGCGATGACCTCCTAGATCGCTTTGACGCTGTTGATCGGCCGCTGTGGCCCGAGGTATCGGATGGGGAGGTGGGAAGGGACGCCGTACCGGGCCCCCAACTCGAAGAGCCGAAAGACCTCCTGCTCGGTCGTGCTCGGCACGTACTGCAGTCCGAATCCGATTCCGAGCGCGCCCCCCATGGTCCCCTGGCGGGCCCCCTCGACGATCTGGTCGATCTGCTCTGCCGTAGCGGCGACGACGCGCTGCTCCTCGTTGCTCGACGAAAGCCCCACCGAGCTACGGAGCGCCCCGTGGCCGATGTTGGTCCCATAGTTGAGGAGTGCCCCCCGCGAGCTCATGTCGCGATACATCTCAGCCACGTCGACCGGTCCGCCGTGGAGACTCAGTACGGTCGTGACGCTGTCCGTCACCTTGTATAGGGCACCCGGAAGAAGCGAGGCGCCCACCGAGGTCAGCGGATCGATAAAACCGGGCGCCACGACCAGTCCCTCGGCGTCGATGACCCGAGCACCGTTGAGCGGCTCGGCGGTCACCGCGGCGACCCTGCCACCGAGCACACCTGGGTTGCCGACGTCCTTGTCGGCACGTGGTCGCACCCAGGAGGATGCCATGCGTCGTGCACCTTTCGCTCTGTTCGCTCTGCTGCTCGTCCCCGCCGGTGCCGAGGCACAGACCCGATCGCCCGTGCGCCCCGACTCCCGCTGGTCCCTCGCAGCAGCCGGGGACGTGATCATGAACCGTCGGATCATTCAGTTCGATCAAACCGCAGACCCTGGGTTTCATGAACTGGCAAACGTCATCAGAGCAGCGGACGCGGCGTTCGTGAACCTGGAGCAGTCTGTGTTTCGGCTACAGTACTTCGACGGCTGGGCAGCCGCGGAAAACGGCGGCAACTACGAGGTGGGATCGCCTGAGACGCTGCAGGATCTCGTCGACATGGGCTTCGACCTGTTCAATCGGGCCAACAACCACACGACCGACTACGGGGTCGAAGGCATGCGCCTCACCAATCGGCTGATGGACGAGCGGGGCTTGGTGCACGCGGGCACCGGCGAGAACCTGGCCTGGGCGAGCCGCCCAGGGTATCTGGACACACCGAAGGGCCGGATCGCAATGATCGGCATGGCATCCACGCACACGCCGATGTCTCGGGCCGGGCGAGCCGGACCGGAAGTCGCGGGCCGGCCAGGGCTGAACGCCCTCCGCCTGCAAAGACGCAACGAAGGCTCCCCCGCGACGATGCAGGCGCTCCGTGACGCGGCACGGGCTCAAGGAGCCAACGTCTCTGACGATGCCGGATCTCCCGTGCGCACGTTCGGCGCCACCGTCTTTCCGGGACAGGTCGACCGAGTCGTCGTGCGTCTGAACGACACGGACCGTGAGCGCGTCATGCACGAGGTCCGTAACGCCGCGGACCAGGGGGATTACGTGGTCGTGAACAGCCACTCACACGAACCCGGGAACGGCTCCCAAACTCCGCCCGAATGGATGGTCGAGTTCACGCATCAGGTGATCGACGCCGGCGCCAACACGTTCATCATCCATGGCCCACACCAACTGCGCGGGATCGAGATCTACAACGGACGTCCGATCTTCTACTCGCTCGCCAATTTCATTTTCCAGAACGAGACGATCGACCCGATGCCGTCCGACCAACGGGATCGCTACGCGATACCGCTCGACCAGCTCGCGTCCGAGATCTACGACCGGCGCTTCCGCGTCGATGCAGAGGGCAATGCCACGGCCGGATTCCCAACCGGGTCTGAGTGGTACGAGAGCGTGGTGGCCGTCGCTGACTTCGAGGGGGAAGAGGTCGTCGAGATCCGTCTGTACCCCATCGAACTAGGATGGAAGGAGCCTAGGTCCCAGCGCGGCACGCCGCGGATCGCGCCGGAGGCACTCGGCCGAAGGATCATCGAGCACCCGGCGGAGCTTTCTCGCCCCTTCGGCACCGAGATCGAGTACGAGGGCGGAGTAGGGGTTTGGCGCCGGTGAGACGGTCTATCGCCTCAGCATTCGACCAGGACGTGCGTCGATGAGCACCCCGTCGTCGATGACTGCCACGCCGTTCACGAAGACGTAGTCGATGCCCTCCGCGTACCGCATCGCATCTCCGAAGTCCGCGACATCGCGGATCGCGGCCGGATCGAAGACCAGTAGGTCCGCGACCTGCCCCGGCGCAATGAAGCCGCGGTCGTGGAGGCCCAGTCGCTGAGCGGCCATCGAGCTCATGCGCCGGACCGCATCTTCCAGACTGAGCACACCGTCTTCGCGCACATATTTGCTGATGACTCTCGGGAACGCTCCGAACGCACGCGGGTGAGCGCTCGCCGACGTCGCCGGGTTCACCGGAGCGGCGTCGGTATCGATCATCACGTACTCCGCCCGAAGCGCCTGCCATTTCTGCTCCTCGTTCATGCTGCGCGGGTTCACGCTCACACCTCGAGCCTGCACCAGGTCGAAGAACGCGTTCCACGGGTCTGTTCCGAGAACCTCGGCCGCCCCAGCGATCGAGCGATTGATCACGCGTGCGTCGACGGCACGCGAGGCGGACACGATCAGCACGTTGTCCCAGTCCATGCCCACGTGACGGTACCAGTTCTCCCAGTCGGCGGTCGTCTCGACCTCTCGTCGCAGTTCCGCGCGCACCGCCGGATCCGTGAGCGTCTCCAGAAAAGCCGCCGTACCCTCCGCATAGTGGCGCGGGTGCAGGAACGAGCCCAAGCCGATGCCATTGCGGATGTACGGATAGATGTCCGCCGTCACGTCCATGCCCACAGTCCGGGCCGAGTCGATCAGCGCGAGCGCGTCGACCATCAGCGGCCAGTTCTCCTCGCCCGCCGCCTTCAGGTGGTAGATGTGCACCGGGACACCGGCGCTCTCACCGATGGTGATCGCCTCACGGATCGCGTCTAACACCGCATGGCTCTCGTTGCGCATGTGCGTGAAGTAGATGCCCCCGTACTCACCCGCGACCCGCGTCAGCTCGATGAGCTCCTCGGTGCTCGCGTAAACCGCGGGCGGATAGATCAACGAGGTCGAGACTCCGACCGCGCCGTCTTCCATGCCCTGCCGCACCAACTCCTTCATGCGCTCGAGCTGCTCGGACGTGGGCTGCACGTCGCCCTCTCCCAATACGACCCGACGAACCTGCGTGAGGCCCACGTTATGCACGACGTTCAGTGGGGTCCCGTAGTGCTCCATCAGCTCGAAGTACTCGGAGTACCTACGCCACGTCAGCGTGTCGCCGTCGACCACAGGCCCATCGCCAAAGGTCTCGTCACTCTGCGGCGCAGGCGATCCGCCCTCCCCCGACAAGTAGGTCGTGATGCCTTGCCTGAGCTTGCTCTCCGCGCTCGCCGGATCTGTGACGAGCACCAGGCTCGACTGACCCATCATGTCGATGAAGCCAGGGCTGACGACCCGACCGGCCGCGTCGATCGTACGCGTAGCCTGCCAGTCTGCCAGGTGCCCGACGGCCGCGATGCGGTCGCCACGGATGCCCACGTCACCACGAAACCAGGGGTTACCCGCGCCATCCACGATGCGGGCACCGGTGATGAGGACGTCGAGGGATTGGTCTTGCCCAACGTCTTGGAGACCGGGCGCACACGTGGCAGTCGAGACCGCGGCAGCGACGATTGCTGGGATAAGGTACCGGCGCATCACTCGACTCCTTGGCTGGGTTCTCACCCAGGGATCGTACATCGCGCTTCGATTCACCGCACCCAGCGGAGGAGGCGTGCCGTTGCCGTCGAGCCGCACGTGTCCTATTTCGATGGCACCTCGCCGTTCCACCCAGCGGGCAGCTCCTCGATGCTGCCCTACAACGGGAGGCTGTATGAGCGAACGCATGAAGCCGATCCTCGGCGCCCTGGTCACGGGTATCGTGATCGCCTACTTGGGCGTCACCTACTTCTACGGCCCTATCGCGGCCGATGACGCGCCGACCGGTGCGATGATGCCCGCGTGGGCGTCATTACTGGTCTACAACGTGATCAGTGTCATCTTCTACGACTGGGTGAACCAGCACGTGAACGCGCCCATGAAATCGGCCATGGTGGTGGCCATTTCACAGATTATGCTTGTCGACGTGTATTACGTCTTGAACGGGAACCGCGGGATTGCGGCGGCGGGAGCGAGTGCCGTCCTACTGCTCGTAGCATGGGGTGCGGTTGGGGCGGTGTATGGGAAGCTTCTCGGCGGTGGCGGTGCTACGGAGGCCGCGATCTAGAGGCAGCCTGCCCCAGCGCGGTGCGTACTCACCGGTGGATTGGACGAGGCGCGCGGTCCGGCACGGCGCGAAGGCGAAAGGTGGAAGCAGGGAGGCCGCGAGGGGTCTCCCTGCTTCGTTTCTGATGGATAGGCATGCGAACGGAACCGAAGGAGGGCCTCATGCGAGGCGTGAGATCGAAAATCGTCTTAGCACTGGTCGCCCTGACGCTGGCCTCGACGGGTCGCGCCGTAGCCCAACAGCCCTACGACATCGCAATCGTCGGAGGCCGAGTCATCGATCCCGAGACCGGTCTGGACGCGGTGAGGAACATCGGCATCCGGGGAGACCTCATCGCGGTAGTCACCGACCAGAGACTCGACGCCTCCACGGTCATCGATGCGCGAGGGCTCGTAGTCGCACCAGGCTTCCTCGACATCCTCGCGAGTCCCCCGCGCAACGACGAAGGCGCCGTCTTCAAGATCTTCGATGGCGTCACCACTGTGGTGTCGATGCACGGCGGCCCCGTGGATGCAGCCGCGTGGTACGAAGAGCGCTCTCAGGCCGGCTCTTACCACCACTACGGCACGACTGTGGGACACGGGGCGCTACGCGTCGCCGTGGGGATCACGAACTCCTATGTCGCGGCAACAAGCTCACAGGTGGACTCCATGATCGTGCTGGCGCGCGAAGCTCTGAGGGAGGGTGCGGTCGGGATCGGCTTCGGGGTGGCCTACGTTCCGGGCGCTTCCCGGGTAGAGGTCGTGCGCCTTTTCGAGCTCGCCGCCGCCGAGGGCGTGCCTTGCCACCTGCATATCCGCCACTTCGGTCCGGTGCCGCCGTCCAACAGCAGCCTGGATGCCGTGGAGGAGGTCATTGCCGCGGCCGCGATCACCGGCGCTTCGGCGCAGGTCGTGCACATCGGGAGCATGGTGGCCGACCCCGCGGACATGGCTGCGGCACTCTGGATGATCGAAGGCGCACGACGCCAGGGCGTCGACGTCATGGCCGATATCTATCCCTACACCGCCGCCTCGACGGGACTCGGAACCACGACCTTCGACGGTGGCTGGCAGGAGCGGTTCGGGGGCATCGACTATGGCGACCTGGAGCTGGTGTCCAACGGCGAGAGACTGACCGCCGGAAGTTTCGCCACGCTGCGCGCCCAGGGTGGGGTTCCTGTGGTTATCCACTATATCCCCGAAGCGTCGATTCAGGCCGCACTCGCTCACCCGCTGGTCATGGTAGCGAGTGACGGCGTGATCCAGGGCGGCCGGGGTCACCCCAGAGGAGCGGGTACCTTCGCGCGGGTGCTCGGCAGGTACGTTCGAGAATTGAACGTGATCGAGCTTCCCCAAGCCATCGAGAAGATGACGCTCATGCCCGCGCTACGACTCGAAGGGTCGGTGGAGGGTATGAAGCGGAAGGGACGGCTTCAGCGCGGCGCGGACGCCGACATCGTCGTGTTCGATCCGAGCACCGTCAGCGACCGAGCGACGTTCGCGGAACCCGCCCAACGATCGGCCGGCATGCGTTGGGTCCTCGTGGGCGGACAGGTAGTGATCTCGGACGGCGCGCTACAGGACGGTGGAAGACCGGGTCAGCCGATTCGTCGCGGTCGCTGACCGCCCCGAAAGCGGCCTGAGGAGAGAGCCTCGAGCCGCCAGAGCCCGCTGATCCCCGCGGCTGACTAGCCCTGCGGCGCCCCCGGCGCTGCCAACCTATCCACGGGCCAGATCATCACGTGCTGCTGCCCTTCGTGCACCTGGTGCCGGGTTCGGTGTCCTCCATTCCGGTCGATACTTGATGTGACACCATTTAGTGGATGAGTGACACCACCAGTGAACGCCGTAGCTCCTCCCGCAGGTCGCTCCGTCACCCGGCCCCCGGGCTTTGCCGGCCGGGACCCTCATGCCCCCAGCCACACCCAAGCCGGCAGTGACGACGGCGGAGTCTCCGCGGACACGAAGCAGCTGTCCAAAGACAGCGTCGCGCGCTCTCGCGAGGGGAAGGCAGCGGCAGCCCGAGCCGGGGCTCCCGAGCCGGAGGAGATGCGTATCGTAGAGGATCTTCGGGCTCGGGACCGTGAGGTTCGCTCGCACGAAGCCGCGCACAAGGCAGTGGGGGGCAAGTACGCCGGCGCCGTCCAGCTGAGCTCACCGCCGGGTCCGACGGTCAACAGCACGCTGTGGGCGGTGAGGTGCAAATCGACACAGCCCCTGTCGCTGGGGACCCGGAAGCTACGATCGAGAAGATGCGCACGATCCAGGCTCCGGCCCTGGCACCGGCCAATCCATCGTCGGCCGATCGCGCGGTCGCTGCCAAGATGGCGATCGACGCCCGCCTCGAGGCGACTCGCTCGGCGGCAGAAGAGGGTGTGGATGGCGAAGGCGGTTCGGAGGAAGAGGGAGGGCTCGATCGGCCCTCGCCTTATTCCGCACCGCTCGACCAGGGGTTGGGAGAGATCTTGAGCAAAGTGGCGTAGCCTTTCGGATCCGGCCGCTCCTAGCCACAGGAACTGCACTACCGGGAAGGCAGATCCGAGTCGACCCAAGGCACGATTGACCAATTTGGTCAATTCGTGTACGCTAGAGCATGGTCAAAGAGAAGAGGCCGCTCGTCGTGCGCGAGACCGTAAGCCTGTACGACGCCAAGACCCACCTGTCGTCGCTCGTGGAGCGCGCCGCCGACGGAGAAGAGATCGTGATCTCCAAGTCTGGCAAGCCGAAGGCTCGCTTGGTGCCGCTCGACGACATGCGTCCGTTGCGCCAGCCTGGTCACGGTCGTGGTCAATGGAAGGTGTCGCACGACTTCGACGCGCCATTGCCCGACTCGCTTCTCAGCGCGTTTGAAGGCGGGAACGAGTGAGGCTGCTTCTCGACACCCATGTGATGATCTGGTGGGACAGCGGTACGGCGATGTCGGACGAAGCGATGCACGCGATCTGGCATGCCGATCAGGTCTACGTGAGTGCGGTCACTGGTTGGGAGATCGCGATCAAGGCATCGCTTGGTCGTCTAGAGACATCTCGCAGTACGGTAAGCGCAGTCGCGGAGTCTGGCTTCGAGGAGCTTCCGGTGCGACTCGCGCACGCCGACGTGGTCCGAGGACTACCGCACCACCATCGCGATCCATTCGACCGGATACTCGTGGCTCAGGCGATCGCGGAGAGGCTGACGCTGGTCACGAGGGACCGGGAGCTGGCAGCATACGATGTGAAGGTGCTAGCGGCGTAGCATCGACTCGGTGCGCGAGAAGAGGCGTCACTCCCAGCGCAGCGCACGCACGGGATCAGTACCAGCCGCCCTCGCGGCCGGCAGCCAAGTCGCGAAGAGACTCACCGCGGCCGTGACGTGACCCCCTGAAACGAGACCGGTCCGAATGTTAGGATCTGGCACGGGTCGCCAAGAAGGCAGGGAGGTCGAGAATGATCAGGAGGCGACACACGCCGGGGCAGATCATCAGGGCGCTGCGAGAGGCTGAAGTCGGTCTGGCGAATG
>Ga0066376_10002973_pt1 | contig 15528 bp, 9 predicted proteins | sample Knorr_S15_td_Bot_FD_77009 | JGI IMG/M metagenome (GOLD analysis project Ga0066376, IMG submission 77009) | Marine microbial communities from Southern Atlantic Ocean transect - Knorr_S15_td_Bottom_ad_5009_LV_A | ecosystem: Environmental > Aquatic > Marine > Oceanic | place: Southern Atlantic... | reverse complement strand
TCTATTTTGGGTAATGCACAACGACGTGAAGTGTTAGAACACGCTGGAATAAATACGGCAAAGTTGTTGGTATGCACGCTTCCAGATCATCGAACTTCAGCACTATCGATACATCAAGTACGCGCGTCTGCACCTTTGATTCCAATTATTGCAAGAGCGAGGTATTCAATTCATGCGATACATTTAAAAGAAGCAGGAGCAGATATTGTGGTTGATGAAGAGCAATGTGTTGGGAATTCAATTTCTAAAGAATCTCTGCAACAAATTGGCTTATAGTCCCGGAGCGAATCCGCGCCGCATCGTGTTTTCACAAATAGCTCTTGGCTCGACAAATTGCAATAGATAATCGCAGCCACCCGCCTTTGAACCAACGCCCGACATGCCGAAACCTCCAAATGGCTGCCGACCAACAAGTGCGCCAGTGCTGCCACGATTGAGGTATAGATTGCCGACACGGAACTCTCTTCGTGCTTTGTCAAGGTTTGAAGGTTTTCGACTATAAACAGCACCAGTGAGTTTGTATTCGGTTGCGTTTGCAACCTCGAGCGCCTCATCAAAGTCTTTTACTCGCATGACTGCAAGGACAGGGCCAAAGATTTCTTCTTGGGCGATGATATGGTCTCGAGTGATACCAGAAAAGATATGAGGTGCGATATAGTCCCGACCGGTTTTTGCTGCAAGTCCTTCTGGAATTGGTTGTGCTAGTTCTAGTTTGCCTTCTTTTTTACCTATCTCGATATACCGATTGATTTCGGCTGCAGCTTTTGCGTCGATGACAGGTCCAATATCGGTTCCCGGATCCATCACATCGCCTATGACTAAGGTTCTTGTTGATTCTATTAAACGTTGCAAGAATAAATCATGTGCAGAATCAACAATAATCACTCGGCTGCACGCAGAACATTTTTGCCCTTGATATCCAAAAGCACTTTGTCTTACGCCAAGAACAGCTTCATCGAGATCTGCAGAAGCATCAATAATGATTGCGTTCTTACCACCCATTTCACAAACGACTTTCTTTACAAATGGTTGGTTTGCAGGAACTTGTCCTGCAGCTTCAAGAATATCCAAGCCGACTCCTTTGGAACCGGTAAATGCAATGACTGCAACCCGAGGGTCACGTACCATTGCAGAGCCAATGATAGACCCCGGTCCCGCAACAAATTGCAAAACATTTTTTGGTGCTCCTGCTTCCCATAGAATTTCACATTGCAGTTTCGCAATACCTGTAGTTTGGCCTGCGGGTTTTACAAGGACAGTATTACCAGTTACAAGTGCAGCAACAGTCATGCCACAACAAATTGCACTGGGAAAATTCCATGGGCTAATAACCGCACAAACACCTCGAGGTTGATAAAACTGTTGATCTAGTTCCCCAATGAATTCGCCAAGTCGTTCGTATTCAAAAAGTTCTGGAGCCATTCTTGCGTAATAATCGCAAAAATCAATTGCTTCGCAAACTTCACCATCAGCTTCGCGCCAAGTCTTTCCTGCTTCTCTCATCACGACACCACAAAGTTCATCTCGCCTTTGGCGCATGAGTTCTGCTGCTCGTACAAGAACCTGTGAACGAACGAGTGGTTCTTCATCCCTCCAAGCAGGGAATGCGTCATGGGCTCTTGCGATGACGGATTCAGCATCTTCTTTTGTTGCAAGTAATGTTACTTCAGGGACTTTTGATGCAGCGATTGCAGCTGCAAAATCATCACGTTCTTTTTCGATGGCAAAATCTCTATACGGTTCTGTGAAAAATGGACGACCATCACCAACGCCTTTCACAGCAGGGGATAAGTGGTGCCGCTCAGGAGCTTCTTCGATTCTTTGTATGCCTGGATCCTTGTCCGTGTGTTGAATATGCGGAGAGGCGAGAAGTACGGAAGTATCTGCATCATCTATGAAACTACTACGTAACCAAGATTCGTTCGAAGTATTTTCAAGAAGTCGGCGGACTAGATACGCCATACCCGGAATCATTTCGCCAACAGGAACATATTCTCTAAGCCGTAATCCGTCCTCGAGTACACCAGCTTTTAATTGATCTGCCATACCCCGAAGCATCTGCAATTCGAGCGCTTCAACAGGAAGTTCATATTTTTCTAACAGAGCAAGTGCCGTTGCGATCGATCGAATGTTATGTGAACCAAGTGCAAGCTTTATTCCACCTACTCCTTGAGATTTTGGAGTTGATTCGATAAAGAGTGCAGCCATACGTTCGAAGCATGCGTCAGTGTCAACTTTTCTGCTCCAGACCGGTACTGGCCAACCCATTTCTTCCGCATGAATTGTTTCGTAATCCCAATACGCGCCCTTTACAAGTCTAATAGTGACAACTTTACCAGTGCGTTTTGACCACTCAATAATTTTCTTTGCATCTTCGTCGCCGCTTCGCAAGTACGCCTGCATTGCGAGTCCTGCAGTAAAGTTAATTTCATCGCAACACTTCATGAATAGATTGAGAGTCAGTTCTTTGTACTCGAACTGCTCCATGTCAAAGTTGATGAGTGTGCCATTCTTTTCAGCTTCTTCAAGAATAGGACGAAGTGCTTCGAATAACCCATTTACAGATACATCATGTGCGATAGGATCGGTATTAGCAAAAAGAGAGCTAATTTTAATGGATATATTTGTTCGTGGAATTGGTCCAAGATGATCGTTTTCAAGTGTGCTGTTTTCTTTCCACGAAGAAACAGTTTCGGGTAAATTTACAATCAAATCCAAATACCGTTGCCGATACTCTTCAGCTTCGCTATCACTTACACATGCTTCACCTAGCAAGTCAACCGAGAATGCGACGCCTTCTTTCCAAATTGTTTGAAGTTCAGGAAGTGCTGAAGCAGCATCAGTTCCAGCGATGAAACGTTTCGCCATTTTTGTAATTTGACTTGTAACGGTCTTTGTCATCGTGCCTTGTGCAAGGCCGCCCGCTTTCAATCCGATGCTTAGACCTGGAGGCAATTTGACATTTGGTTGTGTTAAATAATCAACAAGATGTTCATGTACTTGCTCTGGTGTGACGAGCATTGGAAATGTGTCTACAAAACGAAACAATTGAATTTTAAATTCTTCATCTTCCATTGCCCAATCCATAAGCTTGTCAGACCAAAAAGCGGTTGAAAGCCATGATTGTTTTTTCGCTCTTGCGCGGTCGAGAAGTTTGGATCCAATTTCTAGAATACGTTGCTCAGTTGCCGCATCAAAAACACTATGTGTATTTGTCTCAGATGGTACGGGTGGAGCAGGGGTGTTTTTTCGTTTGAAGAATGCCATAGGTCGTGCATTCTATCGAAGTGGCGCCCATCTCGTTAGCACTTTATTGCTCTTAAAAAACGATCGTCACCGTACCGGTCCCTAAGGATTTTGGTTTCTTTGAAGGCTGGATTCTCGGTAGCTAATTCTAAAACCTTGTCCCTGATGCTACTTGCGATTTCAACCAGCAAAACACCGTTTTGGGTGAGATAATCTCCAGATTGTTCGAGAAGTGGGCGAATGATATCAAGGCCATCCTTGCCTCCCGAGAGCGCAAGTTTTGGCTCCCACTTGGCGACATTTGGATCAAGAGTATCCATTTCTTCGTCTGGAATGTATGGGGGGTTTGAGCAGATGATGTCAAACGGTGGAAGCGATGTAATCGCCCCCAACCCATCACCTTCTATGAAGGTAATTTGATGTTGAACCCCATGGCTCTTTGCATTCTTCTCCGCCAAAGATAATGCTTCGGAAGATATATCAGTTGCGATTATTTCAACGTCCTTGAGATGTACCGCAATCGTTATGGCAATGCATCCTGTGCCAGTTCCAATATCCGCAATACGCACTGGGGATGACTCGGTTTGTTTAGCATAGTGGAGTGCTTGTTCTACGATTGTTTCAGTGCAAGTTCGAGGAATGAGCGTTGAATCATTTACCAGAAACTCCATTCCATTAAACCAAGTTTTTCCGACAATGAACTGAACTGGTTCGTGTTCAAGGGTGCGCTTTACATAGGACCGAAGAGTTTCACGTTCAGCATCAGTAGCAACGCGAGTTACATTGGCGTATAAATCGATTCGATGACCTCCAAAGAGATGCGTAAGAAGCATTTCAGAAATGAGGCGAGGGGACTCGATTTCGTTCTTCTCAAAACAATCAGTCATCCACTCGAGAAGTTTTAGCGTTGTCCATTGTTCTGTATCTGCTTGTGGCACCCGTGAATTGTAGATTGGTTTTTGGTGAGTTGACTAACAACCTGCTTTTTTTAGGCAAGCTTTTTTCACTGTTTCGATTAATTGTTCTGTTCTAAACGGTTTAAAGAGTACGGTGTGCATTCCCTCTTGGCTTGCTCGCATAATTGAGTGGTGGGGGTCATAACCAAATCCAGTCATAAGTACAACAGGTTGGTTTGGCCACATCTCGGTTGCAGCGGTGAAAACCTCGTATCCATTGCATCCAGGCATTCGAATATCAGAAATAATCAAGTCATATTGAGTGCCAAGCCTTTGTGCTTCTTTTAATTGTTCGATAGTTTGCGTTCCATCAATACAAACCGTCACGTTACAGCCTAGTTTTAGTAGAACTGCCTCGACTCCCTCACGAACCACCTCTTCATCGTCCGCAACAAGTATAGTTCGACCTGTCATGGTTGGATCGGGCTTAATAAAGTTAGCACGATCGGCATCAATAATCGTTTGTGGACCTGCGGTGCATGCCTCGAGACGTTTTCGTACTGACTTGGCAGCATCAAGTAATTTTTGCCCTAGTTTTTCATCATGTTGAAGAACTTCAGCTGAGATAGTATCTATTTCTTTGAGTGGTACTGCAAGTTCATCAAGAATTGTTTTAGAAACTTGTTCATTTGTTGTGTAACGCTCAATGACAAGTAAGTCCAGCGTATGCATTGCACTTGCAATGTACCTACCAAAAATTTCAGCCATGCGCCGGTCATTCTCATCGAAGGCATCTAGATTATTTGACTCGGCATTAAATACGCCAATGATTTTGTCATTGAGCCAAAGTGGAACTGTGACAGTGGAAGCGGCAGAATCTAAACCCTGTTTATAGAGTGGTTCTTGTGAAACGTCTGGACAAATATAACTCTTTCCGGTTGCTGCAACATTTCCGCAAATTCCATTTTCATGTTCTTCTGCTCGTATGACTTCACCGATTTTTAAAGGTGAAAGGTTTTCTGCGATGACAAGTTCAAGATTCCCAGACCGATGATCAAGAAGACGAATTTCAAAGTTATCCATATCCAAAAGTTCATGGACATACCGAACCACTTTTTCTTCCATGAGCCGTAACCGCTCTGCGACATTGAGAGATTTCACCGTCGAGGCATCAATTTGAGTAAGTTCAATACCAGCATCACAGATGGCATTGATTTTCGTTTGCATCTCACCTCCACCGGAAAGGACGAGGTCGTTTTCACCATCGGAGGGAACAAGTTCAAAATGTTCAGATAGAGCCGCCTTAATCTCGGTGGAGATTGAGGCGTCAAATGAGATATAAAGGCGTTGACGCTGGTGTGCCATATAGTTCCTATACTCTTAGCGTATCCCCATTTTCAAGGGATGCAATCACGATTGCATCGGAGAATTAACCTTTTTCGCATTACAATCAGAGCAGTTTGGTAAAAATTCCCGCTTTTTGCGCTCACTTTTGTACGATTCCTCTCTTTCTATGCTTCAAACACATTCTTTACACAAGTCTTTTGGTACCACGGTTGCGGTCGAGAAACTCGACCTTGGGGTTTCTATCGGTGAAATTCGAGGACTATTGGGCCCAAATGGTGCAGGAAAATCGACAGCAATACGGATGATTTGTGGAGTGTTGGCACCGAATTCAGGATTTGTCACCATCGGCGGCTCGAACATTTCATCAACACCGAATGCTGCCAAGCAACTTCTTGGCTATGTTCCAGAAGGGGCACCACTTCCGTTGGAATTACTTCCGATTGAATATTTGAAGTACAGCGCCTCGATGTACGGTCTTGTTGGCAATAATCGACTGAGTGCAATTGGTTACTGGGCAGAGCGATGCGATATTACAACCGTCATTCGCAAACCAATTGGATCGTTGTCCCGCGGCTTTCGGCAACGTGTTGCACTTGCAGCGGCTCTGGTGCACAAACCAAAATTAATAGTTCTTGATGAACCTTCGACGGGTCTTGACCCAGCCCAGAATGCATCGTTCCGAGAATTATTGAAAGAAGTTTCTGAAGACGCAGCGGTAATTTATTCATCACACCATCTTGCAGAAGTTGAAGCTACTTGTGATGTAGTCTCAATTATTAATCACGGAAAACTTATTTTTGATGGGAGTTTTCAATCGCTTCGTTCTAATGAAGTTACTTTGCTTGTTGAAGTTTCTCCGCACTCGATTGTCGAACAACTTTCAGGAGTGCTTGTTGAACAAATTGATGATGCATGGTCGAGGTGCACGTTGAATTCGACTGATGGGGAAAAAATTGTTTCACGAGTTGCTAGTCTTGGTGGAAAAATTCGTCTCATTCATCCAACAATAGAATCACTTGAATCAAATTACCTCCGAATTATCCGTGAATCGGAGGCGATTTCATGAACCATATAAAGACAATTTTTCTAAAGGATCTATGGTCCTTGATGATCGTTCCAACTGGCGCAATTGTTGCATCCTTATTTGCATTAACGTGCGGCATTGTGTTTGTAGCACAAGTTCTACACCCTGGAAGTATTGCGACGATGCGACCTGTCTTTGAATTTGCTGCTTGGCTTATTTTGTTTCTTGCCCAGCAATCACAATGCGACTTATTGCAGAAGAGCGTCGGGTTGGAACTTGGGAGTTGTTACTTTCTTCACCCGCATCGTCATTCGAGATAACTAAAGGGAAATTCCTTGCAGCATTTGCATTTATGTGTGTAGTTATTGCTACGACGTTTCCACTTGTTTTTGTTTTGGAACTTTATGCGGAAGTTGATTACGGTGCAGTTGCAAGTGGGTACCTAGGTCTTTTACTACTTGGTGGCGCAGTGATTGGAACGGGCTTAGTTGTTTCAGCATCGACAACTTCACAAACAGTTGCTTACCTCGTTACAACTTTTATATGGTTAACGTTGTCTTTGGCTACAAAAGTTTTGCCCAGTTATGTGCCAACGCGTTTTGCTGACATTATTTTTGCAATCGATCCAGATTTGCGAACGGGTGAGTTTGCAATTGGATTAATTGATACTGCAAATATTGTGTACTTTTTGTCCATTATGTTATTGATGGGTTGGGTGACAATTATCGCTATTAACAGAACAAAGCGATGTTCAGTTTCAATCGTTCAGCTTTCATATTGTGCGATTTTATTGTTTGTGTCACTTATATCAATTAATGTGTTTGCGATGAACTCAAATGTTCGGTGGCGAATTGATGCAACAGGAAGCAGGGCGTATACGCTGAGTGACCAATCCAAAAATCTACTTTCGACATTAGAAAACCCTTGGAAAATAGTTGTTTTATTAGATGAATCCAAAGTGTCCAGGTCAGTGTTGCGGCAGATTGATGAGGTACTACGAAGATATCAAGATGGCACGGATTTACTTCGTGTCGAGAGGATCAATCCAGCAAATCCAGATTCGATAGAACAGTATGACGAAGTGCTTCGTGATTTAATTACTCTTTATGGCGACGAGTTAACGAGAGCAGAAATAGCTATTCAAAATGGCATTTCTTCATTTAAAGAATTGATGTTATTTGCTTCGAGTGTGTCAACTTGGGCCGAGTCTGCTGCAACTATTTCTTCGACGTCGAAAGAGCAAGAAACACTACACGCACTTGCTAGTTCACTTGCGCTGATAGGTAAGGACGGAGGGCTTATCTTAAAAGAAGTTGAGAAGGCGATGAAGGTTGATTCAGGACAACCCTTACCGCGCATAGCATTTGCTCGAGATATTCTTGTTGCAGCAAATGGGCAATGGTCTCAGGAATTAGCAGAAGTTGCTTGGTGGCTTTCAAAGGGAAGAAGTAATGTGATTTCTTCAACTTGTGCATCGAAAGTAGAATCTTTTGAAAATATGGCAAAGAAATTAGCAAGTGCGGATGACCGATTGCGTCGGCTTGGTAAATTAGAACTTGGACAACTCGCAATGCAGCTAGCAAGTGGCGAAGGTGCCATAATCATGTCACCAACGCGTGCGTTGATGATTCCAGCGAATATGATTTTTCCAAGGGGTTTCGTGAACCAGAACTCTATTGCTGCCGATCAACGTTTTCGTGGCGAGCATATTATTTCCTCTGCAATGCGTTCACTGCAATCACCGTTGCAGCCGACAGTTGTTTTTGTGCACAGCGAAGAAGAATCGCTGCTGAGGCAACGTCCAAATAATGTTGACCTTTGGGCGGCGAGAGGTTTGTTAGAGACGAGTAGATTTAGAGTTTTGCAGTGGGTTCCTTTTGATGGTTCTAGACCAGATGTTGGAAATGGACCTGTTGTTTGGGTTGTAATTCCTCCCTCTAGTCGTGCGGGACTTACTCCTTCACCAAGAGAGCGGTCACTTCTTGATGCGGCTGCTGGACTTCTTGCGGGGAATGAACCAGTGATGCTTAATCTTCAACCAAGTTTGTTGCCTAGGTATGGACAGAATGATCCTTGGGCGGAGTTGGCTAAGACAATCGGGATTACAGTGGATACTGAAAAAGTAGTTGTTGAACAAGTTGCTGTTGGCCCGAATCAATTGGACGTTAAGAAATCACAAATGATTAGCGATATGCACAGTAATCATCTAATTTCACGTGCTGTACAGGGTAGGCAAATCTTTTTACCTTTTCCAATGCAGCTCACTGGCGGTGAAGCCCTCATTTCAATCGAGCCATCAGAAGATAGATGGATGGAGTCGCAGTGGGAAATTGAGTTGTTGAACAATTCTGGAAAAATAGCGCTAGATGAAAAAGTACAGGTTGCCGCTGCTGTTGAACATCACGGTGGAGCGAGAGCAATTGTGATTGGCTCAGGTGGTTGGATGTTGACATGGGCAGCAGATCGGGCGATGTCACTTGGCGGGGATCAAGTTGCAATGATTAATCCAGGGAACAGTGAATTGTTGTTAGCGTCTGTTGAGTGGTTGTCTGGACTTGATGACTGGATAGCGGCGGGACCTATTGGAAAACAATCTACTAGAGTTCAGGATTTGTCTGATTCGATGTATTTGGTTTGGTCTGCGATTCTCATTTTGGGTATTCCGTCTTTCCTCCTTTTTGCAACCGCTTCAACTTCTGTTCGGAGGGGAAGAGGATGATTCAGCTACGCGACCGTATTGTGTTGTTTGTTATCACTGTTGTCACACTCGTCCTTGCGATAAGTGTTCAAACAACGACAGTTCAAACAAATGGAAACAAAGTAGTGACACTGGTAGATGAATCTTTGTTACATTTTGATGCGATCAAAACTATTTCTATTCAAAGAGATTCGATGTTGTTGGAGTTTGAAAAGAAGGATGGTGCATGGAAGCAAATGGTTCCGTTTCAATTGAGAATGGATCCTGCCTCAATGCGTGCTCTTATTGAAAGTGTCCAAGGGTTGCAAATTCTTGGTGCGCTATCAGAAGAACCATCGGATGAAGTCATTGGGGTCGGAGAGGGTGCAAACTTTATTGAATTATCAGATGGTGCGCGTACCGTTCGAGTCGTTTTAGGTCGTAAAACCCTTGGTGGTAGAGCATATGCGAAGATTGACGGTGGTGAGCCTGTTCTTGTTGGCCAATCGTTGCATCGAAGAGCGATCGATATGGATTACAGATTGTGGAGAGATATTCGTTTATTTCCTGATTTTGCAATTGATGGCGAACGAATCGAACGAAATGTAGATGGAGATCGCTTGCTTATTGAAAGGATTGATGGTCGTTGGGAAATGCGCGACCCTGTTTCGGCTAGAGTTACTCAGGCAATGTTGACAGAATGGGTGGGGACTCTTGCTGCTGCACGTGTTGGTAGATATGTTGTTGATGAACCAGATGATCTTGCAATGTTTGGATTAGATACTCCTGCAGCAAATTTTTCGACAACAGACCGCAAAGGTAACGTGCATACGCTTTGGATTGGTGGACGAGTTTCTGCTGGTTCTCAAGATAGATATGTAATGCTTGCTGGAAAACCAGTTGTTTTCAGGATGACGGTGGATGCACTCTCGCAACTTTTTCCTGTGCCAGAAATGTTTATTGATTCGACTGGGAGCGCTGTTTCAAAGTTTGACGTGAAGCAGGTAATAATTCGAATTGATGATCGTGAGACAAAATTTTCTCGAAAAATTGAGCGTTGGGTTGACGTGCAGGGAATTCAAACGGATGGCGCAGCGATAGAATCGTTGTTACGTTGGCTATTGGAAACGAAGCCGCTTTCGGTAGCCATTGCGCCGTACCCTAGGGACCAAGAAGTTGCAACAATTACGCTTGTTGGCTATGACTCCGTTCCCCTTGATACTGTCAGAATTGCACTCGATGAATCTGGTCAGTGGATTCTGGAAAATGGCGATAATGTGCTTCGTCTCCATCCAACCGAATCTGGCGAAGTCCTCGCTCCCTTCCAACATTAATGTGGCTCTGAGCTACATTGACTTTCTCGATTTGTGATATTCCCAAAATTGGGTTTAGTACGAATTAGAATAACCCCCAAAAAAACTCCTCCGAGGAATTAATTTGCCTCAAATGGAAAAACTCCTCGGAGGAATTAATTTGCCAGAAGTGGAAAAACACCTCGGAGGAATAAAATGAAGCAAATGGGATGCAAGTGCCTATGTATTAAGTTGTTACGGTATAAATGGGGTTACGAAGAGGCGCATCGCGTTATCAACGCCGCTGGGCTGTTCTTCGATGAGGGTAGTGGTAAGGGAGTCAACAAGTGTGTTCATGTTGACTCTCGGGAGTAGGATTGATCTATGAGCAGCGGTGAATATCCAGAGTTCGTTAGCGAGATTCTGTGAGAAAATATGTTCAAAAAGGGTTGCGCCACCTTCAACAAGGACATTGGTTGCGTCATATTCAGATGCGAGATGTTGAAAGAGCGGGGCTAATTCGAGCACTCCTCCAGCGCTTGGGAGGGCGATAAGATTGTGCGAAGAAAATGCGGAAGAATCAACTCCTTGCGCGTGTGCAAGGAGTGTTGGCGCGTCCTCATTGAGAACATTTGAATGAAGGGGAGTCCGGAGTGATGGATCAATCACAACACGGACCGGTGTTCGATATTTTGGTGCTCCACGAACGGTCAACGAAGGATTGTCCGCAACAACAGTTCCAACTCCGACAACAATAGCATCAACACAACCGCGCTCTTCGTGCACAAGTTGCTGGCTTTCCTTGCAACTTATCCAATTGGATTCGCTTTCTGGGGTTTCGATGTTTCCGTCTATTGTTTGTGCCCATTTACAAGTGACCCATGGGAGCCTAGTTTTTATTCGGTACACAAATGGTGCAATGATTTCATTGCAAACAACATCTTGAATGATCTCTACTTCGATACCTTGTTCTCTTAAAAAATCACCACCACCACTTGCATCTTCGTGTGGATCGGAAGCGCCAATGACAACACGTTTTATTCCTGCATCGAGTAGTGCCTTCGAACAAGGCGGCGTTTTTCCCTGATGATTACATGGCTCAAGTGTGACGTATGCAGTCCCTCCGCATGCCGATTCACCAGCCATTGTTAGGGCATTGACTTCGGCGTGTGCTTCACCAAATTTTTCATGAAAGCCCTCACCGACAATCTCACCATCTTTGTTTGTGATAATGCACCCAACCATCGGGTTTGGTTCAACGGTTCCGTGCCCCTTTACGGCAAGTCGTGCTGCTTGGTGCAAGAGCGAAATATCAAATTCGGTGGTCATAGGATGTGCAGAGTACAAAAAAAGGAAGCCCTCTGGTGAGACCATCGGGCTTCCTTAAAGGGTTGGTAACAAAGTGTTATGCCTTGAGCACTTCTCTCTTGAGGTTTTCAGGCATTAATCGATACTCACATGGTTCCATAGTGCTTGAAGCGCGACCTTGGGTCATGCCACGAAGCACAGTGGCGTACCCGAACATCTCAGAAAGCGGAACTTCCGCAGTGATAATCCGAACAACACCACGAAGTTCAGAGTCATTAATCTGACCACGACGGCTTGAGAGGTCGCCGCTTACTGGACCAAAGAATTCGTCTGGAGTTGTAATAATAACTTTCATAATTGGCTCGAGCAATGCAAGACCAGCTTTTGTGCATGCTTCTCGGAATCCAAGAGCTCCTGCTTGTTCAAATGCAACTTGGCTTGAGTCAACTTCGTGGTACGAACCATCAACGAGTTCACAACAGACATTGACCATTGGGTAGCCACCGAGGATGCCCGATGAGGATGCATTACGAACGCCGTGTTGTACGGATGGAACATATTCGCGAGGAATTGAACCGTGCGTAATCTTGTCAACAAAGACAATGCCGTTCTTCATAACGAGCTCTTGTTCTTCTGCTTCTGCGGCAGTCATTGGTCGAACGTTCATGACAACGTCACCAAACTGACCACGACCACCTGATTGTTTTACAAACCTACCACGTACATTTTCAGCAACACCGATAATTGTTTCGCGGTAGGAAACGCGAGGTGTACCAACATTCACGCCAATTTTAAGATCGCGTGTAAGTTTATTTTTCACGATTTCAAGGTGAAGTTCACCCATGCCGGAAATAATAGTTTCGCCTGTTTCTTCATTGTAATGCGCATGGAATGAAGGGTCTTCGCGACGAATTGTTGTGAGTGCTTCTCCAAGTTTTTTCTTATCATCGTTCGTGATTGGTTCAATAGACATTGAAATCACAGGATCAGGGAAGTGTATTCGTTCAAGAATAATTGGGTTGTTTGTATCGCAGAGCGTGTCGCCTGTTATTGAGTTTTTCAAACCAATAACTGCAACAATCGAACCTGCGCCTGCAAAATCTAGAGCTTCACGATCTTTCGCATGCATTTCATAAATGCGTGAGACATTCTCTTTGCGACCATTACCGGGGTTCAATACACGGCTTCCTTTTTCAAGGCGACCTGAGTACACACGAACGTAAGTCAAGTCACCATGTGAGTCGCTTACAACCTTAAAGACTAAACCAGAGAATGGTGCGTCTTCACTATGTGGACGAGTTAATTTTTCATCTTCATCTTTAGGGTTTGTACCTCGAACTTCTGGAACTTCCGTTGGATTCGGAAGATACTCGATAACTCCATTCAAGACGCGCTGAACACCAATATTTTTGAGAGCAGATCCACAGTAGGTTGGGAAGGCTCTCAAATCGATTGTTGCTCTGCGAAGAGCAGCTTTAAGTTGCGCTTCAGTGATTGCTGATTCATCTTCAATATAGAGTTCAGTTAACTCGTCATCAAGTTCAGCGATTCGTTCGATGATATCGTGTCGCCAAATTTCAGCCATTTCTTGCATATCTTCGGGGATCTCACGTTGCTCAACAACGGATCCCATGTCACCACTATCGAAGTAGTACGCTTTCATTTCAATAAGATCAATAATGCCTTCAAATGTATCGCCAGCACCAATTGGAAGTTGTACAGCAATTGCATTAGCACCAAGGCGCTCTCGGAGTGAGCCGTAACTAAATTCAAAGTCAGCACCAATTTTGTCCATCTTGTTGATAAGACAAAGCCTTGGAACGTTGTAACGATCTGCTTGTCGCCAAACAGTTTCGGATTGTGCTTCAACACCTTCCTTGCCATCAAACACTGCAACCGCACCGTCAAGTACACGCATCGATCGTTCAACTTCTATAGTGAAGTCAACGTGTCCGGGTGTATCAATTAAGTTGATGGTGTATTCGTTTCCGTTGAATTCCCACGGACAAGTTGTCGCAGCGGACTGAATGGTAATGCCGCGTTCTTGTTCTTCCTCAAGGAAGTCCATCGTCGCAGTACCTTCGTGCACTTCGCCAATTTTATAACTCTTGCCTGTGTAGTAAAGGACACGTTCAGTAACGGTAGTTTTACCCGCGTCGATGTGTGCGCAGATTCCAATGTTTCGTACGTAAGTTAAATCTCTAGCCATAATTTCTTACCATTCAGACCTAACGGTCCTATCTTTGATATCCGAATATCCAACACACGCGTGGTGGGTATTACAATCCAATTTATTTGTAACTAACTAACACTTTGTAGCCCAGACATTCCTGAGCTATCCCTTTTGGGATCAATCAGTGCAGTCGGGCCTCGTCTTCTTCATCTTCTTGCAACGGGAATCTCCTTCCGCTGCGCCATAGAATCGCTATGACTGAGGCTAGGTAACGCCATCTGCTGGTTGCGACATTCGCAAAAAGAGTGGCAAGCCCAATATTTTATACAATAAAAAACGTTAGTCAATACTTTTTTACGAAGAACGAACAAGGAGTTCACGTTTTATGCCTTTTTCAGCCAATAATGGTTCGATTTCCTTCAAAAATCGGCGCCCATCTTGCACATACCCAGCGGTTGGCTTTAATTCTGGCAATTGGTCAACAAAATACTTGTTGAATCGAATCATCTTTAACTCTCTTGTGTACTTTGCAACCATCGATGCTAACGCCACAGGCATGTGTCGTTCATCGCTTTTTGAAGCAAAAGTAATGGTTGAAAAAGCTCCGTCAATCTCAAGGCGGTACCGACTCATCTCGGAAGTTTCAGCAAGTACTTGGATGTGTGCTTGTGGCCAGCAAAGTTGAAGATCATTGCGATAGTGAATGCGACCACCATGGCGGTCAATCATAATTCTTGGGTGATCATTTTTCCACCGTTTGGTAATCGTCTCGACGTGTTGCATTGCAAGCGAAAAGTTCAACGCAGCTTTGGAGGCGTGCTCGGTGCGCTTGTTATAGTTGGCGGCATCTACCGAAGTACATTCGAGAAGTGCACAGCGAACATTTGCTTGAGCAAGTCCACGTCGAAGAATGGCTGCGTCAATTTTTAGAATCTGTTGATCAACCGAGTAGGGCAGTGGTGTCGATTCAACGCAGCAAGGATCACCAGATTTTGCACAATGAATTGCTTCAAAGAGTTGGTCATCGCTCTCAAAATTATTGTGCTCTTGCATGGTTGCTAAAAACGCAAGGACGCCTCGTTCAAGATGAAGTATTCCTTTTTTGGTTGAACCAGACTTTAGTTTTTTCGAGTCATTTACCGCGATTCTTTTCTTTGCACCCCGTCTTGTTTTGCAAATACAGTGTTTTAGAATAGACCACATCTCCGGCTCGCCATCCGCTGGGTCATATTCTTCAAGAACAAGGACAGAGACTCCTACGCAGAGTGGGCCGAACATTGGTCCATAGCCGGCCTCATCAATTCCTGCGTATACGAGCATCAATTCATCATACCTAAAGTTATTCTGATAAGAAAAGCCACTGTGTCTCAGTGGCATAATTTAAAATAAACAATCCCGCGGGTCGTTTCGACTTCTGCGAGCGATGTGTGCCTGTTCCAAAGAATTCAGAAAGGGTCAGTCTCAGCATGCCTCCGTGTCTCCTTGCCCCTGTACGAAAAATGAGAGTAGAAAGTTGTCCGTGTATAATATGTGCGTATGGTTAAGATACTTATGGCTATGTCAGG
>Ga0066376_10002972_pt1 | contig 15530 bp, 16 predicted proteins | sample Knorr_S15_td_Bot_FD_77009 | JGI IMG/M metagenome (GOLD analysis project Ga0066376, IMG submission 77009) | Marine microbial communities from Southern Atlantic Ocean transect - Knorr_S15_td_Bottom_ad_5009_LV_A | ecosystem: Environmental > Aquatic > Marine > Oceanic | place: Southern Atlantic... | reverse complement strand
ATTATGTGCAGCATCGATAATGAATAATTGCTTGGTTATCGCCCGTTTATCCTTGGTTCCGGCAAAAAATATACGATTGCGAGAAATCGAGAGGTTTTTCGCCAAGCGATTGATGAAACGGTTGGTTTCCCAATTGGTAAGAGTGATGTTGGCGGCGGTAAAACGACCTTTCGGGTCGAGACTGATCTTGGTAGCGATCTCTTCGACGCGGAAGTCTGGTACCCTCGCTTTTAGGATGCCACCGATACCGGGTGAGTCGATAGCAAAACCAGCAAGGCCAATCGCCTCAGCAGTATCTGCAGTTGTGGTCACGTTATCAGCCTCACAGGCTGATGGCTGAGAGATCCTTACTGACCGCAGCGATCAATTCCACCAGGATCTTTTCAGGAGAAGCGCGTCCTTTGACTCTGATGTAGAACTCTGGGTCATCCAAGTCTGGGTGGCCAGGAAAGTAGTTTGCATATTCAACTCTACTGTCATTATTTAGTTGCTCACGCAAGATCTGTAGGCTTGTGTGGCTCTCGCCGATAAAGCGAAGTCTGAGCTCCTTTCCGTCTCTGGCAAGTACTTTGACAGGCATGGTAATCGAGCCGTCGTGCGGCCTTCCTGTTTTCAACCTTTGGCTGATTCTCCTTCCTGTGGGGGGACCTTCTAATCGCTTTGGCCACCGCTCTTGATGCCATGCCGCTTAACTACCCACTGTGATTGCCAGAAACATGGCAGGGCGTGCGGAAGATATCCTAATCCCTTTTGCGCCGACCTTTCGCAAGGCCTCTTGGGCCATTCTAATCGTTTCCACGGTGCTGACCGCTGGACTTGTCGTCAACCTCGCGGTCCTCGATCCACCTTCTTTCCATACCGACCTCGCCGATTTCGCACCCGATTCTGAAGCGAAGGTTGCTCACGAGAGAATCTCGGCACATTTCGATGATGAAACCAGACCGATGTTCGTCCATGTGACCCGTGATGACGGCGGCAATATTCTCGAGATGGAGACCATACATCTAATGGCGGAACATCTCGATTCGATGCAGCAGAAAAGCGTCCAACTCAACGATGCGGTCGACGCGTGGACGACCGCACCGGGGATTATGCAATTAGCACTCGATGAGGAGGCAAATGCCACACCGTTGAATACAGTTGCAACCTGGGAGCAGATGCTCGACCTAACCCTTGAGAAGGATACCACTTGCACCCTTTCTGCCGATGACCAATTACGCAGTGCAGCAACCTTTGCTGCCTCAGCCCTGCTCAACAGTGATTTATCGATTGAGTCGACCTGTCTATATCTTGAGACCGGCAATGGTACGGCGGCACCACACGCGACATCTACCCTTTGGGTTTTGCAAATAGACCCTTCTTTGCCGGTCGATGAACGCAAGCTGATTCAGGACCAATTACGCGATGCATTCACCACTATTTCCTCCGAATCAGAGTTGACTTATGGCGTTGCCAGTATCGATTTAATCAGTCATGATATCGATGAGGGTACCTTTGATAATCTCGCCTTGCTTATCGTTTTGGCTTTGGTATTGGTCATCGCATTATTGGGGATTTCCTTCCGTTCGGTCAAGAATGTGGTGTTCCCAATGGTCGGTCTGTCCTTCGCCTTGATCTGGACTTATGGAGCACTCAATATTTTCAATGCTAGATTTACTGCCTTAGAGGTTGCTGTCGCACCATTAGTTCTTGGTTTAGGCATTGATTATTCGATTCATTTGCAGCGGCGATACGCATTCATTCGCGAGCAGGTCGAGGATGCTGCCGAAGCATGGATGAGAACCTGCGCCTTCCTCTCGACTCCATTATTACTTGCGGTAATCACTACAGTAGCTGCTTTTCTCGCCAATATCCTCTCGCCTTTACCCCCACTGGCTACCTTTGGTAAGGCCTTGGCTTTTGGGGTGGTGTGCGCCTTTTTAACCTCGACAATCGTGGTCGGAGCATTCCATGTAATCATCGACAAGGTTTCCCACACAGGTGATTATCAAAGAACATTGAAGATGCCGCGTTTCAGCGCGTTCCTAACGAAATTACATCGCGAACAGCAGGCGGCAATTCTTCTGGTCGCACTACTGATCTCTGGAGCTTCGATTCTAGGTGCGATGAACTTGGAAACCGAATTCGACATCTCGGATTTCCTTGGCGAAGAGATGGAGATAATGCATGTACGTAGAGACTTAGAGTCATCATACGAAAGCGCGGGTTGGAAGATGGTTTACATCTTGATGGAACCTGTCGAAGGCGCAAGTACCATCCCCGGAGACGTCGTTTTGCTCAACGAGTTGCGGGGTTTGCACAGTGACCTCGAATCCAATCGTCATATAGTCGGCAGTGATTCCAATAATCCCTCTCCCTCATATGAAGGGCCATATGTGGTGATACGTGATGCTATCTTGCGTGATTCATCTTTTGGTGAAGTCCATAATTTGGAGGTATATTCTGGTGACGGCGAGGTGTATCCCTCATCTAATACGGTGGATTTAGCGGCTCTTTTCGTCGAATTATCGACTAATGATTCGGTAGCGGATCCATTGACCGGTCGTACCTGGGCTCAGAGGGTTGAACGCACAGTCGATTTACAGGGCGGGGCTATCGGTCATATCCGCAATGAGATAAGGGTCGATGTTTCTACCTCGAGTGAGTCGAGCATCGTCATCGGTGGAATCGAGTCGATGCTCGGTAGCGAAGATGATGTTGGCAAGACTCGGCAGATGTTGGTAAGTCATGGCAAGATTCACGTCACCGGTGATTTGGTGTTATTGCAGGATGTTCTCGACGGCCTCAATGCCAGCCAATTGAGTACTACAGCGATATCATTAGGTGTGTCTTTTTTCGTCCTCCTCATCTTGACTCGTCGATTCGTGCCGGCGTTATTGGTTCTATTACCGGTGGTCTTCGCAACACTTTGGGTAGTGGGTTCTATGATTATCCTCGGGATATCTTGGAATGTCCTCACGGTGATGGTCACCGCGCTCTCCTTGGGAATCGGAATCGATTACGCTATCCATATATGGCGGCGCTTTGAGATAAATAAGGCCGAAACAGATGATTCGTGGCAGGCATTAGAAGACGCGATAGCAACCACTGGCGTCGCCCTAATCATCAGTGCAGCAACCACCGCGCTTGGTTTCTTGGTGCTGATCCTGTCACCGATGCCGCTGGTACAAGATTTCGGTTTGATCACCGGCATTACCGTGATCTTCTCCTTGATCCTCTGTCTCTTGGTTTTGCCAGTGCTATTGATGATGGCTGAGAAGGACCTCTCAAGCGGATCTGATAGCTGAAAGAGATGCGATGATATCAGCCATCTCAAGCCCTTGCTCACGTGCTACCAAGCATAGTGCTAACCACGAGGTACAATATTTGAGGGCGAAGGTCTTTCTCTTTGCCCGTCTTTCGATTTCCCCTCTCTCCACCCCTGAACTCTTGGCGATATGACGGCACAAACGCCTTTCCAATTTCGCCCGTGGGTCATTGGATATATGTGTGGCCACCGGTGGTTTTTCTATTATCAACTCCGTGGTAATGTCCTGTTCGATTTCAAGACTAGGTGGGGCGACTTTTTCAAGCAATCGCGATGGGCGAGGTTGCCAGCCCAAGGGTGCGGTTATTCCTTTCAACTCACAAGTTGTCGAGAGTTCTCCCTCTTTATCACGCAACCAACCACTACTGCACAGCGAGGCGATAACCGCGGTTGCAGTCTCATCATTCATCCAATCCATGTCGAAGGTTAGAATCCGAATCATCTCTGCAGCACTGACGCTAGATCTACCGCGGAAGCAGATGGCGAGAACCCTTTCGATATCCTCACGTACGGCAGCGCTCATAGTGTTGTATAGGTGTCAGGGGTTCTTCAACTCATTCCCAATACTTGCGCTATCGGCCAAAGGGTTCATTCATCGGGGCGCTATCCGCGCCCCAGAATGGCAGGATATATCGCTCGAGATCCCCGCACGGGTCGCCCGATTGAGACGGCGGGACCGCAGCGTAAAGTGAAAGGACCAAAAGTGGTCGAAGGGCCATTTTTAGCCATTCCACAGGGACAGATTATCCCTCTCGCTTGTGGCGAGGTTGACACTGTCATAGTCAGATGGCGAGGAAAGGAGCACCTGATGGACCGCTGTGATGGCATTCACGCACTGGTGCGCCTACATGGTCGCGATGCATGGGAAGGTCACTCGACTCTAATAGATACCTTGATCGATGACGACGACGACGTGCGCTGCGCTGGCTTGGTCGCACTACCTCATATGGCAGAGCAGCGCTCTGATGAGTTATTCGATCATCTTTCGGTATTACTCGATGATGATTCCAGTGCCGTGCGAAAAGCTGCCGGTCGCTGCTTAGCATTGACCGCTCCGATATTCCCTTCGGCTACCGAGAGCACCCTCGCCAATGAATTACGCCATAACCTGAAGATACGTTGCGATGAAGCCTGGCGAGGATTGTCGGGCTTATGTGAGACTTGGCCTGAAGTTGCCGGTGACCACATCGATGAATTATTGCTTGAGGACGATGTCGAATTACGTCGAAAAGCTGCGGCTTTATTGCGCAAAATCATCCACAAGAAGGATGCGATGGTCTGGGATTTGGTCGGCTGGGCCATGGCCGACGAGGACGCTATAACCAGAAGAAACGCCTCGCGTTGTTTACCCGGTCTGGCAAATCGGGCACCCAAGGTTGCCATTATCTTGGCTGAGAAGGCGATCTTTGATTCTGACTCTAAAGTGGTAGATCAAGCTATCCGCTGCATCGAGGCACTCGATACCGACCATGGACGTGCACGCGACTTAGTCATCAACGGTTGTAGCAATGCTAATCTCAATGTCAGATTGGCATGTATCAAAATATTGCCTCGCTTGATGAGCGATGAGGTTCTGCGCGACCAAGCCAGCGAATTATTGCGTGACGAGAAGAACCCGAAGGTCATCAAGGAGTTGAATTCCTTAATCGACGATGTGCAATGGAGTGGTACGGAGAGCCAAAAGAATGCCTTCTTGGCGCCAGCCCCTAGCGTGCCAAAAGTCGACCGTGAAATAGTTGAATCGCAGGGTGGAATAGTTGGGTTAGAGCCCTTACCCAAGAAAGAAGACCTCCGTCATGATTAAAGACAGGTGGATGGTCGCAGCGCTGGCCAAGAGGTGTATATCATGAACGATGATGCATTCAATGACAAGCAGGAGCAGTTCAGCAATCTGTGGGACGGCATCACTCCAAAAGGGGTAAACCGCACCAAGTCGCTTAAGTTCAGACAGTACATTCTTGAGCATGTTCGTCAGATGCGACGACCCTTGACTCGTGAGAATGCTCGCAAGTATTGGATGGGCGATTTAAAGTCCGAAATCCGAGATAGGGATAGTTTCTGAAGGTGTGCAGGGGGCCGTCATCGCTCGATGGCCCGATTTGGTTATAGAGCGATGGAGGCATTCGGATGTTCACTCAGACTACATTTTCAACGTGGGATTTATCTCCTGAAATTCTAAAGGCATTGGCCGATGCCGGTTTTGAATTTGCTACGCAAGTACAGCGCGACACTATTCCACTCGCCCTTTCTGGCCGTGACGTAATCGGTCAAGCGCGAACCGGTAGTGGAAAAACCGCAGCCTTCGCCCTTCCCGTGCTCAATGGTTGCACACCTAGCGGGCAAGTACAGGCTCTGATGTTGACACCAACACGTGAATTGGCGGTTCAAGTGGCCAAGGAAATCGAAATGCTTCAAGGCGACTCCGGTTTTTCGATAATGACCGTCTATGGTGGAACCGATCTTGAAAAGCAAGCCAAAGGCCTTGCAATGGGAGTCGATATCATCGTTGGAACCCCCGGTCGGGTAATGGATATGACCAAGCGCGGTCATATCGATATGTCCAAGCCGACTTGGTTGATTTTAGACGAAGCCGATCGCATGCTTGACATGGGTTTCTTTCCCCACATCATGTGGGTGCTTGAACAGATGGAATCGCGCGCTCAAACCCTACCTTTTACTGCGACCTTCCCCCAGGAGATCCTCGATGCTTCCTATGAGTTCATGAACGACCCGGAGTTCGTTCTCAGCCAAGCCGAAAGTTTGGATATTCCAGATATTTCCCAACACAGCGTTCGCTGTGGTCGGGCCAATAAATTGTGGGTCTGCGGCCGAATCCTTGCGCATATGGGTGATGAGGACCAAACCATCATCTTCGCCAATACCAAGCGCATGGTCGACCTCTTGGTTCAGCGCTTGAAGAAACACCGTTTCGAGGCCGATGGCCTACACGGTGACCTCAATCAGAATCAAAGGGAGCGCATCTTGGAAAAATTCCGCAGGGGTGACCTTTCCATCATCGTCGCCACCGATGTTGCTTCACGTGGTATCGATGTCGCCGGGGTTACCTGTGTCATCAATTACGACGTTCCTGACGATGTCGACTCCTATGTTCATCGCATCGGCAGAACCGGTCGTCTCGGCCGTGAAGGTCAATCTTGGACATTGGTCAGCCGTGACGACATTCCCCAATTGAATAAGATTCAAGCGACTCATAGCCTAGATATCGTCGTCAGTGAAGCACCGGAATTGCCCGATGGAATCAGTCGTGACCCGGTCACTAAGCAGCAGGATAACTCCGAGATTTCAGATGTCTTTGGCATGGTTCCCATCCAGATCAGCACCGATTCATTGAGTAAATTGAAGATTAGCGAATGGTTGATTCAAAACATTCGTTGTGACCCATTGGCTATCGGTACCATCACCGTCTCTCAAGGCTCGAGCACGATAGAGGTTCACAACCGCTCGGTCGAGCACGCCCTCAAGGCCTTCAACTCAAAATCGATTCACGGTCAGCAACTAAACGCTGCTGTTCTCGAATGATTATTCCTCTTCCTTAGAGTGATAATCATTCGGCTTGGAGATGATTATTCCAACCCCAGCCAAGGCTATCATCCCCACCGAAGCCAGTGACCAAGAGCCAGAGATTTGGTTATTCCAATCGTTTTGAGCATCATTACACTGGGAGGTTACAAAATCTTGGAATGAGCAAAGGTCAACCATATGTTTGGCGTCCATCGCCTCTTGCGAGGAGGTGATGTTGACAATTGCAAGGAGGATAAGCCCGATTCCTAATACCAGAACTGCCAAATGGATTTTCCGCCATGAACTTCGCCAAGCAAAGGTCCATTGGTGACGTTCGCGGGCAGCTGCCGCCTTCATCGATTTCGAGGCCTCAGACCACTTGAACCAAACCAACCACATCAACAGTAGAATCACGAGGAATCCCCACTTGTAAACCATGATATGGAATTGCCACATCGGTGCTTCACAATTTATCAAGCCAGGGTTTTCGACACAGCCGCTTATCGCAATCGGATAGAAGGCCAATAAACGCATAATGTTGAGAACGTAAACAATTGCACACATCACCGCACAGGTCTTGATACGCATTCGTTGCGATACCCCGTTGGTCATCATCACCAAAGTCGAGATAAAGATCATCTCGTGGATTCCTGCACACTCATCACTGACATAGAGGCTGATCGCACTAACCCCGGCATAAGGGTAGAAATCTGGATGATAGAGGGTTATCTTGGTCAACCAACCCCCTTCATAACCGAGGGTGCTTGAGCCCGCACCATAGATAAACTCGGTTAGCATATGCCAAGTCCAAGCCTCGGTGACCTGAATCGGCGCAAGGGTATTGCTCGGTTGGGTTAAAAACCAATAAAAGGCCTCGACGCAAAAAAGTGCGAAGGGGATTTTGAGATAGGTGGTGGCTAATTTACCGACCTCAGCCCAAGACATGTCATCCTTGGATCTTGCCATACCCCCCTCTAGTTTGGCCTTCTTCATCAATCCTGTCGCTAGCGCGCACTCTAAAGAGAGAGACTGGCTCGCTTTGACGATGCAGGCAACCCATCGTCTCGATGTATTGGGACACTTTTGCCCAGTGCCGGTTTCGCAGGCACGAAGAGCATTGGAGAAGTTGCCAAAGGGCTCATTGCTCGAAGTGATAGCCGACGATCCTGAAACCATGCATGACCTACCGATGATGGTTGCCCGTCTTGGCCAAAAGATGCTGGAAATGGAAGCATCGGCAGGGGAATTCCGTTTTATCATCGAGGTGGTCTGATGGACATTAGTGAAACCCCATCGCAAGCAAAACTGCCAACACCATTTGCTGAGTTTCAAATCAGGGTCTTTCATGAGCAGAGTACAGGCCTCGACCACGTGGCTTTGACCCTCGGTTCGATGGCAGGGCCTGACCCGGTATTGACCAGAATGCATTCGGAGTGTTTGACCGGTGATGTTTTCTCCAGTTTGCGCTGTGATTGTGGTTCACAGTTGAATGCCTCGCTTGCAGCAATAGCAGCAAGGGGGTGGGGTGTCATTCTATATCTTCGTCAAGAGGGCCGAGGAATCGGTCTTCACGCCAAGATTCAAGCCTACAATCTACAGGATAAGGGCCTGGATACCGTCGATGCGAATCTAATGCTTGGCCATCCGGATGATGCTCGCGATTACCACATTGCCAGTACAATGTTGAGTGCTCTTGGCGTTAGTGAGGTATGTCTTCTTTCAAATAACCCGGATAAAGTAACCCAATTATCAGCCCATGGAATCACCGTGGTCGACCGCATACCATTGGTGGTCGGAGTAGGTGAGGAAAACCGTGAATATCTGGCGACCAAGGTCGAGCGTATGGGTCATTTAATCGAACTGGATGAATCAGATTAGGACCATCTCTCCCATCCGCCATCCATCGTTGGCAGAGCTGGTGCGATAGGCAAACCGACTGCGTTTACTGCTGGAGGATAGTGCGGGGTAGCCCCACCGCCACGCCTCCCTAGTAAGAAGGCGATTACGATTAGGATAATGACAACTGAAATCAACATCAAGATCATGCCGGTGTCGAGAATCAAACTATCACCGACTGCAGCAATATCATCGTTTACCGCGGTCGAATCGCTCCCGCTTCCGTTGGTTTCAACAGAATCTCCATCTATCGTCGAGGAGCTGATGTTGATACTGCCACTTTTACAGGATTCCAACACTCCAGCGACCGCACATACTTGCCAAATCACCTCGCCATCATCCTCAAAACTCAGGTTGATATATTCACCCTCAAAAGAAGAATTACCCATCGTCCAGTTGATATATTCAGCGTTTTCAGCGCGAGCGATAAAGGAGATTACTGTGGCTACATCACCGCTTTGTGGAGAGAAGAGGACGATGATTTCCGGTATCGGTTGTTGTAAACCCTCGTCGATCAAATCATCACAATCATCGTCTATTTGATTCCAGATCTCAAGTGTGCCCGGATTGACAGCGGCATCACTATCATTACAATCCGAGAACTCGTACCAGCCGTCCTCATCAGCATCAGCATCTGCTAGCAATGGGTTGCTGAGATAAATCCAAATCTCTGCACCATCGCTTAGGCCATCATTATCGCTATCATAATCATACCATAGCGTGCCGTAAATGTGGTATTCAGCGTGGTCTGAGAGTCCATCGTCATCGGAATCGACGAATTCATAACCCTCGTCAATCAACTCATCACAGTCCTCATCGATTCCGTTAAGGGTTTCTATCGCATCGGGGTTGATAGCTGGATTTGAATCATTACAATCTAGGAACCAGTGAAAGCCATCACTATCGTTGTCGGGATCGCTTACCAAAGGGTCGCTAAGATAGATCTCAATCTCATCACGGTCTCGTAAACCATCACCATCGGTGTCGGCCGAATAGTGGTTGGTACCATAGATGTGATATTCTTCCCAATCGTTGAGACCATCTTGGTCTGAATCCATCAAGTCATAACCTTCGTCGATTCCATCAATGCAATTATCGTCCAAGCCATTTAATGACTCACCTGCATCCGGACTGATTTCGCTATCGCTATCGTTACAATCCTCAAACCAATACCAGCCGTCACTATCGGCATCCTCATCGAATTGTAAGGGGTTCGTAAAATAGATGAAAATCTCATCCCAATCGAGTAAACCATCACCATCGGTATCATTGGTCAACGGATTTGTGGTGTGATTATTAATCTCGTCATAATCATCTAGGCCATCTAGGTCACTATCATTACTCAAAGGGTCAGTGCCAAATATAAGGACCTCCTCACCATCTCCTAAACCATCATCGTCACTATCCCAATCATCGGGATCTGTGCCATAACCTTCTACAGTTTCCTCTATATCCAACAGGCCATCTTCATCACGATCGGTTATCGATTCGCTACCGTGGATCATCAACTTCCAAGAATTCCAAATACCCTCATCAGGGCTGGTCTGATCTCTAACTTTCAAAGTCCAGTCACCGATGCTATCCTCGTCCCAATGACGGACCGAAGTGAAAACCCAATTATTGTAATCATTGCCGCTGTCACTTCTTTGGTTGGCGAGAACCGATTCGGTTCCCGCAGGTGAAATCAATTTAATTTCAAGATCGCCGCGGTAATCATGGTCAGCATCGAAGAGGATTTCAACCGATTCGATGGTGATACTCTCGTCAACGGCTATTATGTCAGTAGTATATTGTGAGTCATCGTCGGGAATCGTCGTATCCAGTATTATCTCAGTAGAACTCCAATTGACCTCAGGTCCGACATTTTCCCAATTTTCAGCCAAGGTCACCGCCAAACCAGCATCGATAACGCCAAAGCCATATTTGTGATTGATATCATGACCAGCACCATTGACTTGCCAATCGGAATCACTCACATCATTCTTGCGTGCTGAATTAGCCAGAATATGCTGGACATCACGCCAGGTCAAGGCTGGGTTTGCCTCCAATATCAAGGCGACAATTCCACTGACCAGAGGGGTCGCAGAAGAGGTTCCACCGAAACTATTGGTATAGCCACCACCGTTTTCAGTGGTGGTAATTCCGCTTTCACCGCCATTTGAAGGTGCGGCTACCAAGATATTGGCGCCGTCTTCTGAATACCATGAACGGGTGCCATAATCAGTGACCGCAGCGACGGCGATAGTGAAGCGGGAATTTGCATAACCATCGTAATTTGAATTGTCAGAATTCCCATTACCATTGCCACCAGCAAGTGGTACAGTCATCCCTTTACCAGCACGGCCGAGGTAAGCATTATCCTCGAGTACCGCCATCAGCAATGGCCCCGGCCCCTCGATTATACCGCCGCTATCGGAAGGTCCCCACGAATTGGAAGAGATGTCGACGAAGTCACGTGAATGAGAAAGAGCATTTGCTTCACTTGAATCGCTTCGGCCGGAATCGCAGCCAAATAAGCGCACTCCGATTATATTTGCATCCATTGCGGCACCAGTCACTCCCGTTGCATCGTTGCCATAGGCAGCAGCAACACCAGCGGAGGATGTCCCATGATGGTAGTTGCTCGAGGGGTTGGGGTTGTTATCATTATCACAATAATCGTAATCTAAAGTGGTGTCGTAATTTGGTGATAAATCAGGATGGTCGGTATCGACTCCGTCGTCGACGATTGCGATGAGAACTCCACTACCCTTGTAATCATCCCAAGTGGCGGTGATATTGACGTCCTCACCTGCAGTTCCCGATTGACCGGTATTGCGTAGATGCCACTGCTCATCGAATTTTGGGTCGTTAGGTATCAGTCGTACATCTCTCTCAAGACTTCGCAACGGGTGAAATGCTTCCACGAATCCACTTTCCTCAAGTGATTGTTCAGCGATATCAGCAGCGCTAAAACTCAAGATCCACGCACCGTTGAGGTGAAGTGAATGTTTGAAGGAATCAGCACCCAAGAGTCCTGCTACATAGGGTGCCAATTTCGAATCCTTTGTACAAGCCCCTGTTATTACCACCAACCACTCATCATCCCTAATCTCAAATATCGAGTCGGTGCTAGAGAATTTTTCACCCTCTCTCTCAAAGGCGATTTGTACCATTTCTGAATAGGATTCGAGCCCACATTCTCCTTCAGATGGTGGGATGACAGGAGTTGATTGAGCACTGATAATCGGAATTAGTGCTGTGGACAAAAGCATCGAGATTAGCAAGACCGCTTTTGAGCGCATGCCAGCACCTCTGCACCCTTCCTTCTTATCAGTGTCTGATTCCCGCGGAATAGGGCTCATATATATTCAAAGCAAGCGAGTGACTATTTTTGTCATCGCCGAATGAAATGAGCGCAATTCTTCGGCGAATGCACGTCCTGAGATCTCGGGCAAGTCGATCGAGCGATTCGACGCAGCAATCTCATTTACCGTAGTCAGCACCATCGGTCCGCTCATCATCCACAATTGCATGAATGATAGTAATTCCGGGGTATTCTCGATAGTCATGGCTTCGCTCATAACCCTCTGTTCACGAGCGCACTCTTAGTGATTTGGCTGCAGCGATTAGCGCTATAATGCCGAAGACGCCAATGATGAGGAACGACTGCCAAATAAGAGGGTCGGAAAGGCCCCATCCCCGCATCATTATCGAGCGGAATGATTCAGCTGCCCACGTCGTCGGCAATAATTGACTGAACTCGTATAAGCCGATTGGTAATGCCTCAACCGGCCAAAGTATTCCCGAAAGGAGCAGGGCGGGGAAGAGAATCGGCATCACCAATTGCAAGGCCTGAAATTCACTTTTTGCCTTACTTGAGATCAATAGACCGATGCACATCGCCGCCCAGCCCAACAATAAGCCCATTGCAAATAGGGTTAGCAACGAACCTTCAACCGGGATGTCGAATACTGTGACAGCGATGAAAATTACCACGCTGACCTGACCGATTACCACCACCGAAAACGCACTCAAGTGGCCCAATAATACCTCCAATGGTTTGACTCCGGCTGCAAAGACCCGATCTAAGGTTCCGTCATTACGCTCGCCGACAAAGGCCATAGCCGTCAGAATCATCGAGAACATAAAGCAGACCAAGACCATGATTCCGGGGGCGAGGAAGTTGATGAAAGCCGGGTCCTGTTGGCCATGAATAGGTTTGGCCAAAGTGATTGGCAAAGCGCTCGGCGCAGCATCTTCAAGTGCAGTGCGAACTTCGCTGACTATTTTCTGCATTACCTGTTGGTTAGAAGCATCGAGATGAAGGGTGAGATTGCCCTCATCGGCTACGATAACCGCCCATGCTCGACCAGACTCGACTTCCGTTATCGCCCAATCCAGATCACTTGCTACGTGTACTACCAGGTCCTCTGAATCCTCTAATTCGGTGAATACCGGGTGCTCGCCAATAGTGATGATGTCGAGTCCACTCGGGTCTTGACCGATTGCGAAGCCGAATAGCAATATCTGAATCGCCGGCATTAGAATGATGAATGCAAACATGCGATGATCGCGGCGAATGCTCGAGAACTTACGTGCTGTAATCGCCCTCACCCTTGAGAAATTCATGCCTTCACCTCCCGCTTACACAATTTAAGAAATACATCCTCAAGGGTGGATTCCACATATTCTTCCATCAGATTACTAGGCGAACCCTCGGCCAACAATATGCCTTGACGCATCATGCCAACCCGGTCGGCTTTCGAGGCCTCATCGATGTAATGGGTGGTGATGATGATGCTGACGCCGCTATCGGCTATGGTCCGTAGGTGTTGCCAGATTCTAGCTCGTAATTCTGGGTCGACGCCCACGGTCGGCTCATCGAGCAACAATAATTCCGGCTCGTGTAACAAGGCTACTGCTAAGGATACCCGGCGTTTTTGCCCTCCTGAGAGTTTTGTCACAAGCCTTGTCGACTCGGGCAGGTCGAGAAAATCGATCAGCCATTCGATTCTCTCTGCGATACGTGCAGGCTCCATCAGCTGAAGTCTACCGTGAAATAACAGGGTCTCATGGATGGTCAAATCCTGATATAGAGCGATTTCCTGCGGTGAATATCCCACGGCTACTCCCGGGACTTTAGAACCCTCTTCCCCCGGGGCTCCCCCCAATACCGCTACCTCACCATTTTCGGGAATCAAGAACCCCAATATCACTTTCAAGAGAGTGGTTTTACCACAACCAGATGGCCCCAATAGGCCGTAGATACTACCGCTATCGACCGTCATACTCAAGTCGTTAAGAACCCTTATTTTCCCATAGCCACGAGTCAATGAGGAAATGCTTACCGCCAAAAAATCACCTCAGGCTTTTGGTAATGGCACTTCGCCCTTTAACTCTTCTTTGTCGAGCAATAATGTCAACTCGGTATCCAATTTCCAGCGCAAGCCCTCGCCAACGTGGCTGGAGAGCAAGCCTGAACGTTCCGCTCTAGACAATGCATTTTGTTGAATCGCCTTTAATCTCGCTACGAGACGACCATCGAGTCTGGTTTGGAATGCAGCAAGAATCGGTCCTAAATATACCGGCGGGGTAACACTCATGGTGTCTACTACGGCATGCGGAAAATGAACTTTCTCACTCCAGCCCGGCCAAAGCGAAGGGTCTATGGCAATAGTGCGGACACCCTGAAGCGGTCAACATGGGTGAAGAGGGGGTTAGTTCACATGAGTCGAGCGCTGAACCCGTCACTTTGAGTCAAAATATTCTCGACGACCGTATGTTGGATCGAATCCTTGGTTATGTGCGTATGAAAATGGATGTGGCATTGGCGGCAAATAGTGAATTATCGGCGACAAGAACACAAATAGCGCAGATGGGTGCGTTCATCCTAGTGGCTTTTGTCATCGGCACCGGCGGTGTTCAAGCACTGATGGGTTGGGATAATTCCGCCATGCTCATCGCCGGATTAAGCGCTATGATCGTCGGATTGATGGTGATGAGTATCACCAAGACCAGTGCTCGATACACCGATATCGTCATGGATGAATTCCTCGCCTTCGACACCCTATATTCACTGATAGTATGGGAGGAAGTTGACGATATCGCTGCGCTGACCGAGGAGATCAAGATTATCGAGCAAAGTACGCGTTCAAAGATAGATAATGAGAATCGACACCATCGTATCCTTACCGGGACCATTCTCCATTCGATGATACACTATGAGCGACACAGCCCATTTCCCGATGACATCGGTGCCTCGCGCCACCGGTTACCGATGACCGACGTCGAGGGACATAGGGACTAGATCAGGTCTTGGCGCTACACAAGCGCCAGGTTAGACATAACCATAGTACAACCCAAGAGAGGATTATTCCCGCCATACCAAGAGTTGCTCCGTTGGCTATGATAATCAAACTCAAGATTACGATAAGAAGCACACTGACGATAATCGTCACCAATAATGACATTTTGAGAATCGGCTTTACCCTCAGATTGTGCACCAAACTTAGAAATCCACCAACCGGCATGAGAATAGCGATCCCTAACATCGCCATTCCCCATTTATCCTCCCCGGTTTTTGCCATATTGAATAACACGATGGTCAAGGAGATTGCGCTAGGGAGTGCCCATGGCAGAACCTGGCTCAAGACCTTAGTCATCAGGTACCGTACAACCCCCCTAGGCGAAGAACAAATCGGTAAGGGCACTATGGCCGATGCCAACATTAGAATACAAATGGCCATAGTGCTCGCACCGGGTGCGTTTCTAATCCTGACCATCCTTTTTTTGGTCTTGATTTATTATCTCAAATCTTGCAGTT
>Ga0066376_10002971_pt1 | contig 15538 bp, 12 predicted proteins | sample Knorr_S15_td_Bot_FD_77009 | JGI IMG/M metagenome (GOLD analysis project Ga0066376, IMG submission 77009) | Marine microbial communities from Southern Atlantic Ocean transect - Knorr_S15_td_Bottom_ad_5009_LV_A | ecosystem: Environmental > Aquatic > Marine > Oceanic | place: Southern Atlantic... | reverse complement strand
TTCTTCGAAGGGATAGGCGCCGAAGTAGGTGTCAGGGACGGTAGAATCACAATCATTGCGCCCATGCCCGACGCCCCGGCGGAGCAAGCAGGAATCCGTCCCGGCGACATCATTCTCGAAATTGAGGGCGAAAGCACTCAGGGCCTCAGCTTGATGGAAGCAGTGTCAAAGATTCGGGGTCAGAAAGGCACTGCAATCGAACTATTGATACTTCATTTGGACAGCAGCACGCCTCTACTTTTAAAAATCATAAGGGGAGTCATTCCCCTCGAGAGCGTCCGATTGACGATGCAGGTGGGCAGCATTGGCCACCTGCGTTTATCCACCTTTACCGGCACCACGAACGAAGAACTGGAAGAAGCTCTGGAACGATTTGAGCGCTCCCGGGGCGCCGGGTTGATTCTGGATCTGCGCAACAATCCGGGAGGACTGCTCTCTTCGGTAGTCGACGTAACCAGCCAATTCTTGGACGACGGTTTGGTGCTGTATCAGGTTGACGCCAAAGATAACCGCACCGATTGGAAGGTCAGAGGGGGCGGTAAGGCCAAAGACATACCCATGGTGGTGCTGGTCAACGCATTCAGCGCCAGCGCCAGCGAGGTATTTACTGGCGCTATCATGGACCATGAGAGGGCCACGGTGATTGGCACTCAGACCTTCGGTAAAGGAAGCGTGAACAATCTATTCCGCCTTACAGACCGTTCCGGGGTAAACTTCACCATCGCCAGGTGGTTCACGCCAAACGGCGGATTGATAGAAGGGGAAGGGCTCACGCCCGATATCATTCAAGAAGCGTCCGAAGATGACTCAGAGGATTCGCAATTGGATTTGGCTCTTGAACTTCTCCAAGAGTTGATACAGCAGGGCGGCTGATTTATGGCTAATACGGCGAAAAAGAAAGCGGGCGCCAACAGGCCCAACTCCAATGCTATCGCGTCCAACAGGCGTGCGTTTTTTGATTACGAGATTCTTGACCGGCGCGAGGCCGGGTTGGTGCTAACAGGCACGGAGATTAAATCCGTGCGAGCAGGCAAGGTGGACCTCCGTGAGGCATATGCCCGGCCATTGAACGGTGAGCTTTGGTTGATGAATGCCCACATTGCCACCTACGACCCGGCAAATATCTACAATCACGAGCCGATGCGGTCTCGAAAGCTCTTGCTGCACAAAGCGGAAATATCTCATCTGGCAAGCGAGGTGGCAGAAAAGCGTTTGACCATAGTGCCGCTGCGCATGTATATCAAGAACCATGTGGCAAAGGTGGAGTTGGCCTTAGCCAGAGGAAAACGCCAGTACGACAAGAAGCAGGCCATAATTGATAAAGAGATGGATATGGCAGCGCGCCGGGCATTGAGAAACGAGGAATAGTCACGCTGTTTAGTTTTGAGGTGTTGGCCATAGCTGCAATAGCCGCATGAACATTGGTCAAGGCGTTTAGAATTCCGGCTCCCGGATATGTAACTGGGAGCCCGTTTTTTTGGGGACGAAATGGTTTATCCCGCAAGGCCAACGGTATTATCACGCCAGGATCATGGGGTTGTTGTTATGCCCAAAATTTCAAGTATTTAGTTCAAGTAATTAGAGGGAATGAATTGATTAGAAAGCTGGGGGATTACACGCCCAAGATTGCCGACACCGCTTGGGTCAGCGAGTTCGCATACGTGGTCGGCAACGTGGAGATTGGAGAGTTTGCCAGCATCTGGCCGGGCGTCACGATACGCGGTGACGGACCGACCACCATAGTCATAGGAAACCATGTCAACGTCCAGGAGGGCTCCGTGGTTCACGGAGACGGTCTGGTTATCGAAGACCACGTGAGCGTTGGGCACTGTGTGGTGGTCCATTGCGACCGCGTTGGCGAGGGTTCCCTGCTCGGGAATAACTGCACCGTTCTCCCCGGGGTTGTGCTGGGCCCCCATTGCCTGGTTGCCGCCAACTCGGTTATTCTTTCCGGCACCAACATTCCGGAGCGCTCTTTCGTCACCGGCGTGCCGGGCCAGATCAAGCGTGAAGTGACACCACAGCAGATTACCGGGATGAGGCATACCGCCGAAGAGCTGGTTGTGCGGGCCAAGATGTTCAAAGACAGCGGGCTTTAGTGGGTAGAAGCTATCCCAGGCGGTCTGCTACCGGCAAAACCCGGTCGGCCAAGTGCTCCATGACGCGGATACTGTCGTCCAAGCTGTTGGTGCGAAAATCGTATGTGAGCTGGTCGATACCGATTTCGCAGCACGCATAAACATCGTCGATTATCTCTTGAGTCCCGGCTATCAGCGCACCGTTACTTCGGATGTTACCGGCCTCTTGGATACCGATGTCGGTGAAATGGACACTGCGCTTTAAGGAAATCGAAACGCTGCTGATTTCTCTTTCTGCCTTTTCTATCCGGTCACGTAAATAGGGCAGATGCCCGGCGACAAAATCCGGAGTTTGACGAGTGGTGTGCCAGCAGTCGCCGTATTTGGCGGTTCGGCGGAGGGCCGCTTTGGTGTGTCCGCCAACCCAGATTGGGATGTGGGGCTTCTGCACCGGCTTGGGATAGAAACGGATGCCGTCAAGCTGGTAGTACTTCCCTTTGTACTCGGGGAATTCCTCGGTCCACAGGACTTTGAAGATTTCTATGAATTCGTCACTCATTGGACCCCGCTCAGCATAGGGAACTCCGAGAATCTCGAACTCTTTCTCCAGCCAACCGACACCCACGCCACAGATGATCCGCCCTTCACTCAGGACATCGAGAGAAGCGAACATTTTGGCCTGAACCACCGGATTGCGGTAGGGCAAAATTATTACGGTACTGCCTAGTTTTATGGTGTCCGTGCAGGCGGCTAGGAAGCCCAGCAGAGTCATGGTCTCAAGGAACGGGGCGTCGGGCGCGCTGGAGAATGAGCCGTCAGCGGTATAGGGATACTGGTTGGTGCCACCAGTAGGCAACACGACGTGGTCTCCCAGCAGAATTGACTCAAAGCCCAATTCTTCTGTCCTTTTAGCGAAGTGCTTCATGGCTGTGGGATTGGGGGTACGGGGTACGCTGATGCCAATTTTCATCGGGGGAATTCCTCTCGAATTCAAATCCGAATTTTCGTCAAAGAGATAAAAGGTCTCCCCAACATTTCCGACTCTAGTGTGAATTTAACGGAGACTTAAGCAAATCTTGGTTTTGCCTCAGACGGCGATTACGTTACGGCCTAGGGAGTTTCCTTGGCGTAGGGCGTCGAAGGCCAATTCCACGTCTTCCAACGAAAATACCTGGTCCACGATGGGCCTTATTCGGCCTTGGGCTACCAGGTTCATGGTCTCTTGCATCTCCTGTTTTGTGGTTGCCCGCGAACCCATAATCTCAAACTCGTTTCGCACTAACTCGTGGGGCATGATTGACATGGGAATCTCGGGCACGTAGCCCACGAACACCAACCGGCCCGCCTTCTTGAGGCTTCGGTAGCTGGATGGGAGTGTATCTTGGTTGGACACGAACTCCAACAGCATGTCCACTCCTTCCCCGCCGGTCAGACGAAGAATCTCTTCATGGAAGGGTCCGTTACGAGCGTCAATCACAGCATCGGCCCCCAACTTTCGGGCCAGCGCTAAACGTGCGTCGTTGATGTCCACGGCAATGGTCCAGCCGCCAGCCAACTTGGCAATCTGCAGGGCGTGAAGCCCAACACCGCCCACGCCAATCAGGGCCACGGTATTGCCTGGGCCGACGCGGGCCCGTTTGGTGACAGCATGGTAAGAGGTGGAGACGGCATCGGACAGAATGCAGGCCTGCTCCAAAGGGACATGGTCCGGCACTTTGCAAAGGTTGACGCCAGGGGTCTTGATGTAATCGGCCATGCCGCCGTCGATGCTAAAGCCGTGCTGCCGGACTTGAGGGCACAAGGTATCTCTGCCCTCACGGCAGAATTGGCATCTACCGCAGGTGACGTAAAAGCTCACCGCGACCCGGTCTCCCGGCGCAAGATATTCGATTTCCGAGCCAACCTCGGCGACCTCGCCCGCCACCTCATGGCCCATGATTAAAGGCAGCGCGTCCAAGCCCATGCGCCCGGCCCTGATCTTCAGGTCGGTCCCGCAAACTCCCACGTTGCGCACTCGGACCAGTACTTCATGAGGACTGATGATCGGGACCGGCACATCTTTCATGACTAAGGGACCGTTGAATTCTTCCAAGACTAAAGCCCGCACAATCACTCCTTAAACACATGGCTAACTAGTTCAGCGCAAGATGATTCAGCCGATTATTTTCAGAAGGCTAGCCTAGTTAAAAAGCTCCCGAACCCGATTTGGTTAACGAAAATTTGTCGGTCCGGAGGCTACCCCACGCCCCGCACATACTCATCTAGCCGTTCATGGAGTTTCACCATGGCCAAGGTGTCTTGTTTGCAGTACTCCAGCAAATTTCGCCTTTCAGCGTCGGCTGATTCATTATCGTATCTGCCCATGGCCAGGTAGGCGAAGGTCACCATAGCGGTTTCGCCTTCGCCGATGGCCAAGCTGGAATAAGACATGTCCGGCACCAAGGCGGGTAGAGTGCTCTTCAGAGAGACACTTCCGCCGAAGTCGGGATGGTAGAAATTCTTGATGATGATGTCTTGCAAATCTACTATGCGGTCTACCAGGGATTCCAAAGAGGGAGCCAAAGACGGGAAAGCGACGGCCAAGGCATTGATTATCGTTTTTTCAAAGTTGGAGTAGACGATTATGCTGCCGTTACCCGGAAGGTCTTCAATGAGCCGCTTCGCCAAGTCAAACCTTGAGTCCTTGGTGTGGTCACATAAGTATTCGGCATGGGCCATGACGTGGCCCACGTTGTCGCAGCAGTGGGAGGAGTATTGGGTTGGAACTTGGTGATAGGGCGGTGTATTAGGATATAGTGGTATAGCAGTCATCACGGATTCGAAATCCAAATAATGGGCTGGCCAGGCGATTCGCTCAAGCTCACTCTCAAGCTCGTCGCGCACCATTGGTGATTGGGCTTGGACAGACTCCCACATCATGGTTTGGCGCTCAGTTAAAGGGAAGTTGGCAGGAACATCTTCGATGCTCACTATTCCGGAAGCGGTCAGTTCGAGGAATTTTTTGGGACTCAGTCGGGGAATTTGGAAGATGTGATTCTTTATCTCTTTCCCGGTGCATTCCGAAAACAGAGAGCACTTTTTGCACTCAAATTTGAGCACTGGCCTAGGTTTTTCAGGCCCGCTGGTTTCATCAATGATGTGCGGCCACAGTTGGCGAAGAGCCTCGGCGTGGAGCAAAACCTCATCAGTGTGGTCCACTTCCACGAAAAGATCCCGCTTGTCCATACCCAGGCGAAATTCTTTGGAGATTAGCAGCAATGAGGCGCTGGTAATTACCAGGCCGGCTTGCGTAAGCACCATGGCGGTATAGGCCATGTCATCTATGTAATTTCCCCGGTCGTTGGCACTGGATTTAACTTCTATCAACGACCAGCCTGTTCCATCCCTGATTAATATGTCAGCCCTAGCCGCCGTGCTGTCTACGAAAAATGCCGCCTCAAAAATGGTGAGTATACGGGGGTCTTCCATGGCTTGCCGGGTTGCAGCCGCAGCCCGAGCCATGTCCTTTTCTTCGATGAGCAAACCGGTGGGAAACAGTGACCTAGCGCGGTTTCCGATATCAATCCCTTGCTCAACCCGAAACTTTTCACCTAATGTCCTGGGAAATTGAGACCCGTGGCCGGAAATATCATCGTTTCGCAGTTCCCAGCCCAAGGTGGGACAAGTCATGGTGTTCAAAAATAGGTCTTTTGACAGGTTTCGCATGTCACTTTCCCAGATAATTTTACCAGCACAGGGTTGTAGTTGTATGGGTTCTTTGGTCTGAATCCGACGGCCATCTCCAGGCAAACCGAGGCAGGTCAGCAGCTTGGTCTAGATACTAAGCACGAATTGCAGTATAGGCTGGCGAAATGGCTGGGTCAAAGCTGCTGTTCTCGTAAATTTCGCCCTATTCCTCACATCCCGGGGTAGGAACTGCGGGATGTCTGGATTCCTACACAAGCAATACCTTCGGCCTGAATGTCGGTAAGACGGGACGGGCCAATCCCGTTGATACGTAGCAAATCTTCCAATGAATCGAATGGCCTGATTTGTACCGCATCGCCGACACGTGCCGGCCCAATATGAATAATCAATTCCCGTTCGTCTGCTGAAGCTGAATTTACATCTACTTGACGTTCTGCGCATCCCAGGCCGTTCGTCAACGGCATATGCACAGGCGTCGAGGTCGGGGTTGCATTGGAGTCGGCACCGAAGTTACAGTAGGGATTGGAGCAGGCATGTCCGTGGGCACTGGAACAGGTGTCGCGGTAGGGACGGCGGTGGCGGTTGGAGACTTGGTCGGTGCCGGCGTTGATGCAGCAGTCGGGGATATTGTCGCTGTTGGAGCGGGGATGGTAGTCGGCGTCGGCTATGGGATTGGACGGCGTAGGGTTTTTCGCAGACTGCGGGGCCGTGGTTGGGATTGGTTCGGTTGTATCCGAGGATGTAACGGGTGGTTGATTCGGTGCTGGCGTTATAACTGGGCTCTTCTGCCGACAACCCCAAAGCCCTTCATAGTTTGCTTGTGCCTGCTGCTGCAATCGGATCAGCAGGTCTTCTCGACTGCTCTGACCTTCGGTATTAACCCCGGCCAGACCGTGGGACACCAGTTCTTCGCTGAAGTCCTGGTCCTCCTCCTCCACAAAGGCCAACAATCTGCCAAACGACAACAACTGACTGAAGGTCATGCCCCCACCCGGATCTTGCTCCCCCGATTTCTGATCCAGATTCAGCGTCATAGTCCGGTCTAGAATGTTATTGACTGTGAATTTCTTAGCCGTTACGCCCCAACTGTCCAAGCAACCGGTATCAATGACTCCCACAACCTTCACCTCAATAGGCGAAGGTATCCCAAGGATAGCCAACCTTGTGGGCTGTTGTGTTCCGGGTGGAGGTGATACCGATTTGGGGCCACTCGTTGGGGAAGACACTTGGTATTTAGTGAGGGTTGAGTTATGGGTAACATCAGGGTGGGTAGTCGGCGTCACAAATCCGTCGTGAGGCAGGGCTATTTGAGTCAGGGGTTCTGCGATGGCTCAGCGACGCAACCAACGGCCGCTATCGCAACGACGAGGTATAGCCACCGCAGAGACAATATGTGGGAGAATAAGCACTTCATTTACGATAAGGCTTTCATTGACTGACATAACCACGACAAAAGTTGCGCTGGCCGCTGAGAGTTGGCATAATAGTCTACAATCCTCCTTCCGGACGGTGAACCAACCGGACGGTGAACCAAGCTAGAGGTTCACCGACGGAGAATTCTCGAATAAGAGATACCCTACACACACCAAAATAATTTGGAGGCATGTAATGGAAAAGGGCGACACAGTTATAGACGCTGGTGATGTTAGCATTGCGATGAGCTATCGAACTGAGATTATGGACGACCAAGGCCTCTGTCTTCAGGTCTACAGCGAGATCGACGGCAAGGATACTGAAATACTGAGATTCGATTGCTTTGACCAAGCACCACATTATCACTATGGACCGGAGAACCTGAATGTCAGGCTGTTCATGGACAAGACGACAGCCGGGAACCCTCTGGGTTGGACCTTGAGCCAACTGCGCGACAACCTCCCTGCCATGTTCGAACGGTCGGGCTACGACGAATTGGCTGCGAAGGTTACGACAAAGCCCGTGGCCACAGAGACCCTCGATCAGGTGGAAGCAACGGCCCGCGCCATGTCCCGGGATGGGCGGCGCACCGTTCACCACAAATTCGAGCGGCAACTGGAAGGCGATCGGTTTGAGGCCGGGAACATTGCTATCGGCCTGGAATACCGGCTATTGCCCCAGATTAATGACGAAGGAATGGCTATTCACGTCGTGTCCAACGTTGCGGGACAGGAAGTGGAGTTGCTGGCTTTCGACTGTTTCGAGAACGGCCCCCACTATCACTATGGCCCCCGCAACCAAGACATTCGGATTTATTGGGACACCACCACCTCCGGTGAGACATTGCGCTGGACTTTGGATCAGTTCAAGGCCGGTAACCTGCGCAAGATGATCGAGCGGGCGGGGTACCCAGCCATCGCCAGCGAGTTGGACGAAAATCTAGTGCAGTCAATCCTGCCAAAGATGGAAAATAGGGCATTCGAGTTGGTTGCTGAGAACAAGGCAGCCCAAGCCAAGCCCAATGATGGAAAGAAGACCAAGGTTCAGTTGATCCAGGAAATTGAGGCTCTCCGAGAGCAAGTAGCAGCCCTCTAAAGATCCCCAAACGAAGGGAACCTAATTGGGGTGGGCGTACCTCGCCTCTTGGTTGGCTAAGCGCAGAAATGGCCTGGGCAATCGTTCAGGTCATTTCGCTTCCCTGAATGAGTCCAGCCGGCATAAATCCCAAGCTCCGCGAAGCTCACATCATCGTGTATCCGCCACTTACGCTAAGCGTCTGCCCAGTAATAAAGCTTGCGGCGTCCGACGCCAAGAACACCACGGAGTTGGCAATTTCGCTGCTGGTAGCCAGTCGGCGTAGGGGATAGCTTCGCTTTACACGTTCCCGCACGTCTTCGGTGAAAATGTCCCGCATCTGGTTCCACATGCTCTCTTCGCTGATGGACTCCTCCTCAGGCGGCACTACAACTCCGGGACACACCACATTTAGCCGGATGCCGTAACGCCCGGTCTCCCTGGCAACCGACTTGTTCAGAGCGATTATCCCCGCTTTGCAAGCTGAGTAAACGGCCTCCCGGTATTCCCCCATACGGCCAGCGTCCGAGCTTATGCTGACGATTGCTCCTGATTGGCGTTCAATCATGGAGGGCAATACCCCGTGTATGCAATTTATAGCGCCCCAGAGGTTTACTTGAACCTCCTTCTCCCATTCCTCTCGGGGTTTCTCCATGAACAGCCGGTCTATGGTCCAACCGACGTTGTTAACGAAAACGTCGATGCTGCCGAATTCGGCTATCGTCTGTTCTACCATGTTTTCCACCTGATGGTGGTCCGAAACATCGGCGGCAATCACTTTGACCCGGCTAGCGCTTCCGGTGGCCGCAACCTCGGCAGCTACCTTCTCGCCTTGGCTCGGGGCCAATTCAGCAATCGTGATATTGCTTCCTTCGGCGGCAAAAGCATGGACTATGGCCCGGCCGATATTGGAGCCGCCGCCTGTGACGACGACGCTCTTCCCTCTCAGTCCTAGTTCCATTGCCTTCTATCCTCCCGGATAAATTCCCAACATGAACGGCGGAGTATCAAATGACCGGTTGGAGTCTCTCATTTTGCCAACTTGGGGGATACTCTTCGGCTGGCGTCAGGCCGAATCAGTGTCCGGAGGTGGGACTTTGGGTATCCCCCCGAAACGCAGACGGAGTAAACCCTTGATATCCTCGGTGGCGGTGCTGGTTATATGCACGGTGCTGGTGGGGTCGTCATCCCATTTCACCGGAACACTGTTTATCTTATAGCCCCTTTTCGCTGCGATAATCAGTAACTCGGTGTCGAAGAACCAATTATCGTTCTTGATGTGAGGTAGTATGGCTTGGGCGGTCTTTCTGGTGAGGGCCTTGAACCCGCATTGGGCGTCTTGGAAGGGCACGAAAAACATCGACTTGATGAGCAGGTTGTAGCCACGGGAGATAAACTCCCTTTTGAGCGAACGGGTCACCCTTGAGCCCTTGCCCAACCGGTTCCCAATGGCCACTTGATATCCTTCTTCGAGAGAGCCCACCAGAGTGGGAAAATAGCTCAGGTCGGTGGATAGGTCCACATCCATGTAGCTAACGATGTCGGCAGTGCTGTCCAGCCATGCGGCCTTTAATGCGCGGCCCCGCCCTTTTTGAGGGATGTGCAGGTAATTTATGCCCGAATATCGCTCGGTCAGCATCTCGGATACTGATCTGGTGTTGTCGGTGGAAGCGTTGTCGGCGATTATGATTTGCCATGGATTTCGGAGGTTGGCCTTCAAAAAGTCGGCCAAAATCACGATGTTTCTAGGCAGGGCCTTTTCTTCATTAAAAACCGGAATTACGACGTCAACCGTGCCTGGCATCCCTTCAACCCCTAACAACCCAGAATCTTGCTTCCAACGCTCTCCAGTGATTCGGACTCGCCGCCGGTCCCTTGGCACTGGTCAGTGCCGGAAGTGCCGCACACCGGTAAACACCATCGCCAGACCGTGTTTGTTGGCTTCCGCAATCACCTCGTCGTCCCTGATGGAGCCGCCGGGCTGGACCACTGCGGTGATGCCCGCTTCTGCCGCCAACTCGATGTTGTCAGGGAATGGAAAGAAAGCATCGGATGCTAACACGCATCCAGCGGCTTTGTCTCCGGCCGTCCGCTGAGACAGGTGAACGCTGACCACCCGGTTGGGTTGGCCGGCTCCCATACCTATCAATGTCCGGTTTTTAGCAAATACTATCGCATTGGACTTGATGTGCTTGGCGGCGGTCCAAGCAAAGTCCAAATCTTCCATCTCAGTGGCTGTGGGCGTGCGTTCCGTTACGGTTTTCCAGGAAGCAGGGTCTTGGTCGATAATATCAGGGTCTTGAATCAGCACTCCTCCGCTAACCGGCCGCAGGTCGTAGGACCGGGTGTTGGACGCTTGGTCCACCGTCAGGATGCGCAGGTTGCGTTTTTTTTGCAGTATCTCCAAGGCTTCTGGTTCATAACCTGGCGCCACCACCACTTCGTAGAATACGGCATCCATGGCTTGGGCCGCTGCCGCTGTGACTGTCCTGTTGTAGCCGACGATTCCGCCAAAGGCAGAGATAGTGTCGCCCTCGTAGGCATTCTGGTAGGCAATAACCTGGTCTTGATGGCAAGCCAGTCCGCATGGGTTGGCATGTTTGACCACTGCCACGGCCAGATCGCCGAAATCGGATACCGTGCGCCAAACTGCGTCTGCATCCATCAGATTGTTGTATGACAATTCCCGGCCATGGAGTTGTTTCGCTCCGGCGATTCCTCCTGCCATACCCGAGGCAGCGACGTAAAGCCCGCCTTGCTGATGGGGGTTCTCGCCGTAACGCAACGTGGCTGTTTTGACCAACTCAATCGTGAGTTGTTCCGGCAGTTCTCCGGTTTCTGTATCGGTGTCAGCACCGGTCAAATAGGCTGCGACGGCGGTGTCGTAGACCGAAACGTGATGGAATGCCTTGGCGGCCAATTTGCGGCGGTCCTCCGGGCTCAGACCGGCCCCGCACATCTTATCGGCTACCCAAGAGTAATCGGCTGGGTCCACCACTACGGCTACTGAGGGGAAGTTTTTCGCCGCCGCCCGCAGCATTGTTGGTCCACCGATGTCGATGTTTTCCAGGGCATCGTCCATGGTCACGCCGGGTTTGCTGATAGTCTCCACGAAGGGATAGAGATTCACCACCACCAAGTCTATTGGGTCGATGCCATGCTCGGCCAACTCAGCCACATGGGCTGGGGAATCTCGGCGGGCCAGCAGGCCGGCGTGAATCACCGGATGAAGGGTTTTAACGCGGCCATCAAGAATCTCCGGTGAGCCGGTTACCTCGGAAACCTGCTTCACAGGCAGAGAGCCTTCTTCTGATAATGTGCGGTGTGTGCCTCCGGTGCTGACCAATTCAAATCCCGAATCCACCAACCGCTTGGAGAATTCGACGACGCCGGTTTTGTCGTAGACGCTGATAAGTGCTCTCAAAGTGTCTCTCCGCTACTGATGCAAGTGGGCCAAATATATTATTCAGCTGGATACCCCATGAAACCAATCGAGCTTGGCTTCTACTCCGAATATTTTGGCATTTGCCCCAAAGGTATCTGCTATTTTGTCATTCTGAGTGAAGCGAAGATTCTATACTCCTGAGGCAAGAGATTCTTGGTCGCTTCGCTCCTCAGAATGACATTGCTGTGTCTAGGCCAATACTGAATACAAAACGACTAGCCGTCGTTCAGGAAGACCTGGGTTTCCCCATCCCTTTTGATAACACGCCCCACCACTACGCTTTCGGGCAACAGTTCTTGAAATCGCTCCAAGTTGCTCTCATTGCAGATCGCAACCATGCCGAGGCCCATGTTAAACACGCGATACATCTCATCTCGGCTCACCGAACCTTCCCGCTGGATGATCTCAAAGATTGGGAGAACCGGCCAACTCCCCACCTGAAACTCCGCAGCCAGATCCTTTGGCAAGATGGCAGGCATCTTGCCCGGCAACCCTCCGCCGGTGATATGGGCTAGGCCACTGACCAAGTCTAGGGCTGGAGCCAACAGTGGGTAGTAGCAACGGTGACGAACCAAAAGTTCTTCACCCAATTGATGGTTTAGCTCCGGATAACGGTCGAACAGAACGGAAGGGTTGTCGTCGATATTGAAGACTCTGCGCACCAGCGAAAAGCCATTGGTGTGAACCCCACTGGAGGCAATGCCGACGAGATAATCGCCGGATTTCATGCTCGCTCGGTCAATCATCCGGTCCCGCTCCACCGCACCGACAACAAACCCGGCCAGGTCCAGTTCCCCTTTAGAATAAGTGCCGGGCATTTGGGCTGTCTCCCCTCCAATCAGGGCGCAACCCACTTCTTTGCATCCCCAGGTGATTCCCCTCATAAGCGTGTCCATGCTCTGGGGGTCCAGTTCACTGAATGCGATGTAGTCCAAGAAGAAAAGGGGTTTGGCGCCTTGGGTGAGGATATCGTTGACGTTTAGCGTCACCAAATCTTGGCCCACGGACTCAAAATGATTCAGATGGGCTGCAATCTTTAGTTTGGTGCCAACGCCGTCTGTGCTGGCAACAAGAACGGGTTGTGAGTAGCCCGCCAACTGGTACAAACCGGCAAAGCTGCCGCCGCTATCCAGTACTTCCGGCCCGTGAGTGATGGCGGCAAATGCCCGGATACGGTCTTTCACGTCATCCATAACGTCTAGGTCCACGCCGGATATTCGATAGGCGTCACTTGCCAATTCCTACGTCCTCCCACGCCCAACTGATTGGTTTTGCCCCAAAAGTCTCCATAATACTGTCATTCTGAGAGAAGCGAAGAATCTTCACGTCTGAGACGAGAGATTCTTCGTCGCTTCACTCCTCAGAATGACAGTTTTGAGGCAAGGCCCAACTGGTTATGTAAAGTTTGAGTCTCGTTGTTCAGTGAAGGTTAAAACAAGAAGTGGCCGATGGCAAGGGTGAATATTGCTAAATAGCCGGCTGAAAAACATGTTCGGGTTGCGGTGCGTATTTGGGTTGCTGTGAAGGAAAAGAACAGAGATTATCTTTGAGATGCTTGTTTTTTCAACCAGTGGCTGGCAAGCGGGTGGCCAACTGGAACGGAGTTGCATCGGATAATCTGACTTAGACCTGGTGACTGCCGGATACTAACTGAGCAGGCGGTGGCTAAGAGAGTAAATAAGGGTTAAGCAATGTCTCCGAATAGCTTTCCTTGTTTAACTTGCCTTCCTTGCTCCAGCACCAACTTGCTCATCTCCAACTGGATTGGCACCGGATAGTTGCCGGTGAAACAAGCATCGCAGAAGCCGCCGTTGGTACCGCCAGCTACCTTCATCAATCCCTCAACGCTGAGGTACCCCAATGAATCGGCGTCCACCAACTCGCGTATCTGGTCTTCGTTCAATCTGGCCGCAAGTAATTCTTCCCGGGTAGCCATATCCACGCCCATGTAGCATGGGTGTTTGATTGGCGGAGCGCACACCCTCATGTGCACTTCCTTGGCCCCTGCCTTGCGTAACAATCCAACCACATGGGGCGTTGTCGTCCCCCGCACTATGCTGTCGTCCACCACGACCAACCGTTTACCCTTGATTACCTCGACCAACGGATTAAACTTTTGCCGAACTCCCAAATCCCGCATCCGCTGATCCGGCTCGATGAACGTTCTCCCGACGTAGCGGTTCTTTATCAGCCCCTCGCTGTAGGGGATACCCGATTCTTGAGCATAGCCCACCGCCGCCGCTATCGAAGAGTCGGGAATACCGATGACCAAATCGGCATCGACAGGATGTTCCCTGGCCAGCTGAGCTCCCAGTTTTTGGCGCACTGAATGGACCAAATTGTTGTCGATGATGCTGTCGGGCCGGGAGAAGTAAATCAGCTCAAATACACACAGGGCCCGGCGCCCTTGGCTACCAGTCCACGTGGAGGAGTGCAAGCCTTCGCTGTCCACTACCAGGGCTTCGCCAGGTTCCAGTTCTCTGACAAAGGTGGCGCCTAGATGATCGAGGGCGCATGTTTCCGACGCAACGATCCACCCGCCGTTCAACTTACCCAGACACAACGGCCTTATTCCCAATGGATCACGGGCGGCCATCATGGAATCGGGGGTGAGGGCCACCATGGAATAGGCTCCTTCCAACTGGCGCATGCAGGAGAAAATTCGTTCTTCCCAGTTGGAACCGGTGGCGTTGGCCAGCATGTAGGCGAAGACTTCGGAGTCAGTAGTGGAGTTGAACGAGCAATCCCAAGAATCCTGGAGTTGTTCCTTCATCTCGAGGGAATTGATGATGTTGCCATTGTTGGCTAAAGCCAATTGGCCGTGGATGCCCTGGACCAATAGGGGTTGGGCGTTGCAAAGTAGGCTACTGCCAGTGGTTGAATAGCGCGTGTGGCCTATTGCCAAGGCACCGGAGAGGGGGTGAAAATCCGCTTCCCGAAATATCTGCGTAACCAAGCCCATTTCGGCGTGAACCTTGACTTCTTCTCCGTTTGATGCCGCAATACCTGCGCTTTCCTGCCCCCGGTGCTGTAAAGCAAAGAGGCCGAAAAATGCCAACCGGCTGGCTTCCCCCCCTGGCATATACACACCAACCACGCCGCATTCCTCTTTTGGACTATCAAAAGGGGCAGGGTCTGGCGTATGTTCAGACCAGAGCCGGTCAAAAGCCGACGAGAAATCCGGAGAGCCCAACTCACTACTCACGGTGTTATTTTATTTTCCTCTTAAATTTAGGTCAACCGTAATCGTGGCCAATAATTCGCCAGAATAGATTGGTTTCCTATAGTTGTCAGGAAAAATCAGTCACCGGATTTTGGTAGGATGGTCACCTTCCTGTTGTCGCCCACTCCGGAGCTTTCTGTTTGGACACCAGGGAAATCGGTGAGCGCTGTGTGGACGATTCGGCGGTCTGCTGGGGACATCGGCTCTAGTGTAACACTGCGGCTGGACTGAGCAACACGGGCAGCCACTTTGGAGGCCATATCCCGCAAGGAAGACTCCCTGCGTTCCCGGTAATGCTCCACATCGAGGGCCACACGGACTTCATCTCCGAATTGTTTGCGGACAATCAAGTTGACCAGGAACTGCAAGGACTGCAGCGTCTGCCCGCGGCGGCCAATCAATAGCCCGGAGTCTTCTCCGCTCAGGTCTATTATAGGTCCACCGACTTCGGGGTCGTTGGCGGACCTCAACGTTCGGCTGACATTTACGCCGGCTGCTTCCAAGATTCGGCCCACCGCCTCAGTAGCCATGGCGGCGGCGCTCCCGCCCTGCGGTATCTTGGTCACCCGCACCCGGGCCAGTTCGGCACCGATGCCCAAAAATCCAGACTTACCCCTA
>Ga0066376_10002970_pt1 | contig 15539 bp, 14 predicted proteins | sample Knorr_S15_td_Bot_FD_77009 | JGI IMG/M metagenome (GOLD analysis project Ga0066376, IMG submission 77009) | Marine microbial communities from Southern Atlantic Ocean transect - Knorr_S15_td_Bottom_ad_5009_LV_A | ecosystem: Environmental > Aquatic > Marine > Oceanic | place: Southern Atlantic... | reverse complement strand
TGAACGACACCATTGTGGTGTTTGATCGCATTCGTGAAAATTTTCATAAAATGCGTAAGGCAAACCCGGTTGAAGTGATGAATGCCTCATTGAATCAGACACTGAGTCGAACCATTATGACATCTGTCACAACCCTGCTTGTGTTAACGGCCCTGTTCCTTGTTGGTGGTGAAATCATCCATGGTTTCTCAACTGCGTTGATTATTGGTGTCCTGATTGGTACCTATTCGTCTATCTTTGTTGCCAGCCCTGTGACACTGGCTTTGGGCATTAGCAAAGATGACTTGATGCCTGTCGAGAAAGAAGGCGCAGACGAGGAAAGCCATATCTAGCAAATGATAGATATTGCAGCGACACGGTTTTATCGCTGCAATGTTTTACCACTTAATCAGAAACTAACGGTCATCTTCTGATGAAAATTATTGCCGACCAACAAATTCCTCATGTCGCACAGGCATTTTCCGCATTCGCAGAAGTGACGCTTTGTAATGGGCGTGAAATCACCGCTGAGAAAATTCAACATGCTGATGTCCTTTTGCTGCGCTCCGTTACCGTTGTTGATGCAAATTTACTTGAACATAGTCAGGTTAAATTTGTTGCGTCGGCTACCAGCGGTCTAAACCATATCGATCTGGATTATCTACAAGGAAATGACATTGGCTTTGCCCATGCCAAAGGAAGCAATGCCAGATCTGTCGCTGAATATGTCCTCAGTAGTCTTTTTGTCCTCGCAGACCAAAACGATTTTAAATTTAAAGATAAAACAGTCGGAGTCATCGGCTGTGGTGATGTGGGTTCTCGCGTCATCGAGTTGCTTGAGACGATGGGCGTTAAGATGATCAAGAATGATCCACCATTAAAATATGCGTCTGGAAATGGCTCAGGCTCTAGTGAAAAATATCGCGATCTTCAAGAGTTGCTTTCCGCAGACATTATTACCCTGCATGTGCCTTTAACAAGTGACGGATCTTATCCAACACATAATCTGCTCGATATGGAATTTTTGAGTCAATTAAATGACGATGTCATTTTAATAAATACTGCGCGCGGCGGTGTCATTAATGAAGTTGCGTTAAAAAATCATTTAGCATGTCATGAAAATATGAAAGTGGTGTTGGATGTCTGGGAAGATGAACCGAATATTGATTTAGATTTGCTTACACAGAGTGATATAGGCACGCCGCATATTGCCGGCTATAGCGCCGATGGAAAGATTCACGCGACAGAGATGATCTTTGGATCTGTCTGTGAATATTTTAAATTGGATCACAAATGGAATCCAGACTTTGAGTTACCTGTCACGAATAGTCTTGAATTACCTTTGGGTTCTGAACTAGATGACCAGGATGCGATACAAATGGCGATCCTGGCGAGTTATGATGTCAGGGGTGATAGTGCTTCTTTGAGGCAGCTACCTGGAATAAGTATTGAACAACGTGGTCAGTATTTTGATGAGCTAAGGAAAAATTGTCCCGTGAGAAGAGAATTTCCAGCGACAGTGTTTCATTTGCCTGAGGGCAGGAAAACATTGGCTGGGAAATTGAAACAACTGGGTTTTAATGTAAAGACATTTTCATGACATCCGATCAAAAAAAAGTACGACTTGGTTTTCTGGTCTCTGGTCGAGGCAGCAATATGCTTGCCATTCTCAATGATTGTAAAGCGGGCAAGCTTGATGCGGAGCCTGCTGTGGTGATCAGTAATAATGCAGATGCTGGGGCACTTGGATTTGCAGGTGAAGCGGGGATCCCTGCATTTCATCTGAGTAGTAACACATATGAAGATAAATCAGTTCTCGATCAGGAAATTACAAACACCTTGATTTCACACAATGTAGATTGGGTAATCCTGGCGGGTTATATGAAAAAGATTGGATCGAAATTACTTGAACAATTTCAGGGCAAGATTTTCAATATTCATCCATCTCTTTTACCTGAACATGGTGGCAAGGGAATGTTTGGACTTCATGTTCATGAATCGGTTCTTGCTTTGGGGGATTCTGAAACCGGAGTGACGATTCATCTGGTAGATGGTGAATATGATCAGGGAAAAATCCTGGCGCAGGAGGTGGTGAAGGTTGAAGAGGGTGATACGCCTGAAGTATTAGCTGCCAGGGTGTTGAAGCTTGAGCATCAACTGTATTCTGCGACTTTGCAGGGGGTTATTGAGGGCAGGATTAGTCTTTAGTTGGTTTTTGCCTGCGGTTGGTTTGAGTATCAATGCTCTTCTTTGGTAAAGGTTTTGCCCTGTACGGCAAGTACCTTCTTTTTAAAAAGAAGGTACCAAGAAAACCTTTCCCTAATGTCTTCCCCTACGGGTCACTGAATATATTTCAACGACTTACGCGCCGTCCACAAGACTCATCCCTGATCCAGTGGACTAAAATGTACATCCTGTACATTTTTAGCTACTAATCAAAATAAATTCAGTAAGACATCAACGGGGGAGGAAAGACAACAGCACAAATCGAAGGGACTAATACTAAAAAGCTATTCGGGTGTCAGACACCTTTCCCGAAGTATCATTTGACAAGTAGTACTATAATAGTATCATTGACTTATGCCAAGGAAGATACGTGAGTTAATCTCAATGCTGGAAAGAGCTGGTTTTTCCAATAGAGGAGGAAAAGGTAGCCATCGGAATTTTCTCCACCCCTCAGGGGTAAAGATCACTATTTCCGGGAAACTCGGTGACGATGCCATCAAATACCAGGAGAAGGAAGTGAAGTCAAAAATTACAGAGGTCAAAAAATGAAAGTTGCAGATAAATATATAAAACTGGTTGAATGGTCTGAAGAAGATCAGTGTTATGTAGGATCGTCTCCAGGATTTATCGGCCCTTGTTGTCATGGTAAAGATGAAACCAAGGTTTATAAACGGCTTTGTGGCATTGTCGAGGAATGGGTAGATATTCATCAACAGGAAGGACTTCCCTTGCCTGAGTCACTCACCAGTAAATCATTTTCAGGTAAATTTGTTATCCGGATAGGTAAAGATTTGCATAAAGCATTAGCGATTAAAGCAGCAACGTCTGGTAAAAGCCTTAACAATCTTTGTACGCAGCTGCTTCAAAGTTCTGTCACACGAGGAGGTTGATAAAGCACAATCATATAGTGGTAATACTAAAATATACTCGATTACCTAATCCCTGGACTGAAACTCACCATCCCTCTTGTTTTTGACAACATCATCATGTTTAAACACTTTCCCATTCATGGTGATATAAACACCATTCTCCAGAGTCTGAACCGCAGCAATAGCACAGCCTAGATTGAATAGTGCATCAGAATTCTTGAATTGATAAGGCACCATTGCACCGAGTAGTACGATGGTCTTGTCTTTGATCTCTGCGGCCAGTACCTGACTGGTTTCCACCATGGTATCGGTACCGTGGGTAATGACGATTTGTGATTCATCACAGGCAAGACAAGCTACTAAAATTTCCTGCCTGTCATCATCATCCATATCAAGGCTGTCTTTTAACATGACCGTTGCAGGTGAAATATCCAGTTTCGCTCTACCTTGCAGCAACATATCCTCAATGCCAGATTGAGTGAATATCAGCTCACCATTCAGTTCGTCGTATTGCTTGTCGATGGTACCACCGGTAATTAACAGTTTTATCGTCATAAGATTCTGCAGGCTCATCACACATTAGTTCAAAGGAAAATTAACTGTATTCTATTATCGACAAGCGAGCAATTGCTAGAAAGGCTGATTTGTTGTCGATGCAGGTTGACTCAGCAACGACTGTCAATGAGAATCACACGTTCGTTAATGCGGGGAAGGGGAGATCCACTGTGTTGCCATCATTCAAAAGCTTCATGGAATATTCATGATTAATTTTACAAAAAATTGCTATCGTAGAGTGGTTCTCAATCACCCTGTCTTCACCATCTTTTTACTACTGCTGGTGTTTGCATTTTTTGTTTCTTATGCAAAAGATTTCAGGTTGGATGCTTCAGCAGATGCCTTGTTACTGGAGAATGACGAGGACCTAAAAATTTTTCGTGATCTGAATGATCGTTATGCCACCAAGGATTTTCTTTTCGTTACGTTTACGCCCAATCAGGATTTATTCGCTGATAGTTCTCTGCACATTATCGCTAGCTTAAGGGATGAGTTAAAGCAACTTGAATTAACTGACTCTGTTATCACCTTACTGGATGTGCCCCTGGTAAAACAGATCGAAGGTTCATTGTCTGAAGTGACCAGTGATTATCGAACACTGGAATCTGATGGCGTAGACAAGGTAAAGGCCAAGGCTGAATTGATCGCAAGCCCGATATTCAAGGAGCTGATTATTAGTCTTGATGGTAATACCACTGCTTTGCAGGTTAATTTGAAGGGGGACGATCCATTTCGTAAGCTACTATATGAAAGAAATGCACTGTTGCTGAAACAACATGATGGAACAATAACTGCTGAAGAGGCCAAGCAGCTGAAGCAGGCCTCCGCTGAGTTTGCAGTACAAAAGAATAAAATTAATGAAAGGGATCATCAGAATATCCTCAATATTCGTGCAATCATGAAGAAATATGAGCAGTTTGGGGCACTGCATCTTGGCGGTGTCACCATGATCACTGATGATATGGTTACCTTTATCAAGAACGATTTACTCGTTTTCGGTATAGGCGTTTTCGCATTTCTGATCGTCATGCTAAGTATTATTTTTCGCAAACTGCGATGGGTAGCACTGCCTTTATTAAGTTGTGCCTATGCCGGGATGCTGATGATAGGTCTGCTCGGAATGGTCGGGTGGAATGTGACCGTCATTTCCTCAAATTTTATTTCTTTGATGTTGATTATCACCATGTCTATGAATATCCATCTTGTAGTGCGTTATAGACAACTGCGTAAAGATTTGCCTGATCTAGATCAGAAGGATCTGGTCATGGAGATGGCCGGAAAAATGGTTTGGCCCTGTCTTTATACTGCCCTGACGACAATCATAGCCTTTAGCTCACTGGTGGTGAGTGGTATTAAACCTGTTATCGATTTTGGCTGGATGATGACGATTGGTCTGACAGTTACGTTCATTACGACTTTCTTGTTGTTTCCGGCCCTGTTGGTATTGATGAAAAAGTCTGAACCCGAGGAGGACAGGCATGAGGGCTTTGAGATAATGCCAGCCCTGTCCGCATTTACGGTCAATCATGGAAACAAGATATTGCTGTTATCTGTCGTGCTGGTGGTGTTTAGTGCTATTGGAATTTCAAAGCTTGAAGTAGAGAATAGTTTTATCGATTACTTCAGCAAGGATACAGAAATTTATCGCGGGCTTAAATTGATAGATGACAAGTTAGGTGGCACGACGTCTCTTGACATCATTTTAAAATTTAAAGAAGAGGTTGAAGAAGTCATTGAAGATGACATCGATGATGACGAAAGTTTTGATTTTGATTTCGGTGGTGGATCAGAGGGGGATCCTGCAGATTACTGGTTTACGCCGGACAAGGTAGATGAAGTGAAGAAAATACACGATTATCTGGAAGGTCTGCCCGCTGTCGGTAAGGTACTCTCGATGGCATCCCTTATTCGTGTTGGAGAAGATGTGAATCAAGGTGAGTTCGATGCATTCGAACTGGCCATCGTCTACAAGCGCATGCCAGAAGATTTAAAATCTAGCTTGATAGACCCCTATATTTCTATCGAAGACAATGAAGCGCGGATTAACCTGAGAATTATTGATTCTTCGGAGAATTTACGTCGCAATGAATTACTCGAACAAATTCATTCCGATCTGATCAGCAAGCTGGGTTTCCCTGAAGATCGAATTGCCATCTCTGGGTTGTTGGTGCTGTACAATAATATGCTGCAGAGTTTATTCAAATCACAAATTCTGACCCTGGGTGTAGTCATGGCAGGTATTGCCTTGATGTTACTGGTGCTCTTCCGCTCATTGCCCCTGGCAATTATTGGCATTATTCCAAATATTCTGGCTGCAGGAATTATTCTGGGTTTGATGGGGTTGCTTGGGATCCCACTTGATATGATGACCATTACCATTGCAGCAATCACGATTGGCATCGCAGTGGATAATTCTATTCACTATATCTATCGGTTTCGGGAAGAATTTGCCAGGAATCAGGACTACATCGAGTCCCTGCATTATTGCCACGCTAATATCGGTAAGGCAGTTTTTTATACTGCTATTACTATTATTATCGGGTTTTCAATACTCGTGCTGTCTAATTTTATACCGACTATCTATTTTGGCTTGCTGACAGCATTTGCCATGCTGGTGGCATTTTTGGCGGCGCTGACCTTATTGCCAAAATTGATATTAATCTGGAAACCTTTTACGAAAAACAATAAATAGTTAGTTAACAATAGCTTAGGCTATTTTTGTGGATGAAGTATAAATTCATTTGATTTAATTATTTGCTAGTTATTTTGATTGTGCAGAAACCTTTTACTTATCTGTGGAACTAATTAGAATGTACCGTCTGCGTCAGGCAACATTAGCCGACCAGATCATTAGCCGACCAGATCGGGGACAGGCAGCTTTCAGCAAAAAAATATTGCCGGGTAGACCCCCGCCAAATGGGAAAAAGAGAAGACAATATGAATAAAACGATATCTCTAATAAGTTGTGTGTGGTTAATTCTTGTATTCAACACAGCGCAAGCAAGCATTCAGACAGCTGAGGAAGTGGTGATGAGTACAGCGGATGCAGTACTTGCACGACTGACCACTGAGCGCGCAGTACTTGATGCTGATCCTGGCAAAATTTATGGTTTGGTAAATGAGATTGTCATTCCGCACTTTGATTTTCTTAGTATGTCTAAATGGGTTTTGGGTAAAAAGAACTGGCGTGGTGCCTCTGCAGCTCAACGGGAAAAGTTTGTCAGTGAGTTCAGGACTTTGCTGATTCGTACTTATGCCAAGGCCTTGCTGGAATACGCAGATGAATCAATAGAATATTTGCCTGTAGAAGAAAATCCTGATTCAAGTCTGGTTGTGGTAAAAACAAGGATCATTCAGAGTGGATCAACCGCTGTACCAATCGATTATCGAATGCATATTAGCGGTGGAGAATGGAAGGTCGTTGATCTTGTCGTCGATGGTGTGAGTCTAATATCTACATATCGAGGGTCATTTGCCTCCCAAATTAAAAAAAGTGGGCTTGATTCTCTGATCAACAAGTTGTCGCAACGTAACGCAACCATGGTTAGTGCCGGGGATAATACGGCTTCCAACTAATACTTTTCTGCTCTCTGCAAATAGGCTTTCTGCTCTCTGCTAATAGGCGCCGCATAATCACGGTGTTAAGTGTTCGTCTGCCGGTATCAATTCTTTGATACTGAAATCTTCTTAAATCATGTAAACTGGCCTGCTTTTTATTCAAGTTAAACAGAGATGGCAAGCTGGTTTTCCTGTTCACATTTTAATTTTTATTGGGTTTTGTCAGGAGTTACACATGCAGGTTGAGGAAATCAAGGAGAAGATCGAGCAAGGCTTTACTGATTGCGAGGTATATGTTGAGGGTGACGGTCGCCATTTTCAGGCAACCGTAGTGAGTGATGATTTCTCAGGTAAAAACATGGTGCAACAACATCAAATGGTTTATCAAGCTTTGGGTGATAGGGTTGGTGGCGATATACATGCCTTGTCAATCAACACATATACCAAAGAAGAGTGGCATCAACTGAAAAATCTTAAAGGTATTCAATAGGCTGAATTAATGCAGTAACGATGGATAAGTTAATGATAAAAGGTGGGCAACCACTGCAAGGAGAAATCAGAATTTCCGGTGCCAAGAATGCGGCCTTGCCTATTCTGGCTGCCACAATACTGGCTGATGAACCGGTCAATATAAGTAATGTGCCGCATTTGCATGATATTACAACAACAATAGGTTTGCTGGCGCGTATGGGTTCAGAACTGACCATCGACGAGCATATGAATCTTGAAGTCGACAGCACCAACATCAAGGAGTTTTTTGCACCGTATGAATTGGTGAAGACAATGCGGTCATCAATTTTAGTCCTGGGGCCACTGTTGGCGAAATATGGCAAAGCCGACGTTTCATTACCTGGAGGCTGTGCTATTGGTTCAAGACCTGTAAATATACATTTGCAGGGTTTGCAATCCATGGGCGCTGATATTCAGGTTGAAGGTGGTTATATTCGTGCGACTGCCAAAAAATTGAAAGGTGTACATTTGACAATGGATATTGTCACGGTAACCGGTACGGAAAATTTGATGATGGCTGCAACTCTGGCAGAGGGAACCACTGTCCTTGAAAATGCTGCTCGTGAGCCTGAAGTGTCTGATCTGGCAAATTGTTTGATCAGTATGGGTGCTAAAATTAAAGGTGCAGGGACCGATAGAATAGAAATAGAAGGGGTGGAAAAACTCTCTGGCACCAGTTATAAAATCATGCCTGACAGGATAGAAACAGGAACCTATCTGGTAGCTGCTGCCATGACTGGAGGTAAAATAAAATTAAAAAACACCAAGGCAGACATACTTGATGCAGTACTTTCGAAATTAACTGAGGCAGGAGCCAGTGTTGATTTTGATGAGAATACCATCACTCTGGATATGGGTGGGCGACGACCCAAGGCAGTCGATATTCATACGATACCTTTCCCAGGTTTTCCAACGGATATGCAAGCGCAATTTACAGCAATGAACTGTATTGCAACAGGCGGTGGTGTAATTACGGAATCAGTATTTGAAAACCGTTTTATGCATGTGCAGGAGTTGCAACGGATGGGGGCGGATCTGAAGCTGGAAGGAAATACTGCAATTAGTACTGGTGTCGATGGTTTAACAGGTGCCCCGGTTATGGCAACTGATTTACGTGCATCCGCCAGTCTCGTTTTAGCAGGGTTGGTTGCAGAAGGAGAGACAATTGTTGATCGTATTTACCATATAGATAGAGGTTACGAAACGATCGAGGAAAAACTGACGCAACTTGGTGCTTGTATACGCAGGGTTGCCTGATCCGTTTAGGTATTTAATTCAGGAAGGTTGATCAATGTCCAATAATATTACTATCGCTGTCTCAAAGGGGCGTATATTTAAAGAAGCCATGCCACTATTGGCTGCGCTGGATATTTATCCTGCCGAAGCGCCAGAGACAACGCGCAAGTTGATTCTGGAAACAAATCGCCCCGAGGTGAAGATTATTATTGTTAGAGCAACAGATGTCCCCACCTACGTGGAATATGGTGCGGCTGATATTGGTATTGCTGGAAAGGATGTCCTACTGGAATATGATGGCAATGGGCTGTATGAACCACTCGATCTGAAAATTGCTCAGTGCAAGATGGTGGTAGCGGAACCAAAACACCTCATAAAAGATAGCAACCCAGGTGTAAAAAACACGGGCAGAAAGAGAGTTGCAACCAAGTACGTTAACACCGCACGTAATTATTTTGCCAGTCAGGGCAAGCAGGTTGAAATTGTTAAACTATATGGTTCCATGGAGCTTGCGCCGGTGCTTGGTTTAGCCGATCAGATCGTTGATCTGGTTGATACAGGTAGTACATTGAAAGCCAATGGCCTTGTCGAAGTCGAAACTATTATGAATATCAGCTCCAGATTGATTGTTAACAAAGGTGCAATGAAGATGAAAAATGATCTCATCAAGCCAATGATAGAAAAGCTGACAGAAGTCGTTGAAGCAAAATGAAACTCCGTCGTTTAAACAGTTCAGATGCTGTTTTTAAAGAACAATTAAATTCATTACTCGCCAATACGGATGAACCCACTGTAGAAATCAGCCGAACCGTCGAATCTATTCTGGCTGATGTCAAAACACGCGGTGATGAAGCATTGCTGGAATACACTAATCGCTTTGATGATCGTAATGCGACCCTTGATGAGATTGAAATTCCAGCGGCAGAACTTGAAGCGGCTTTAGCCACAATCCCGAGCGAGCTCCGCGAAGGGCTGGAGCATGCAGCAAACAGGGTGCGTGACTATCATGAAAGACAGAAGATGGAATCATGGTTATATAAAGACAAGGAAGGAAATACGCTCGGGCAACAAATCACGCCGTTGGATAGGGTGGGCATTTATGTGCCTGGAGGTAAAGCGGCCTATCCTACATCTGTGCTCATGAATGCAATCCCTGCTCATGTCGCAGGGGTGCCTGAAATTATCATGGTCGTGCCTACACCAAAAGGTGAAAAGAACCAGATGGTTCTGGCGGCGGCAGAAATTTCAGGAGTCAGCAGGGTCTTCTCTATCGGCGGTGCACAGGCAGTGGCAGCACTTGCCTATGGAACTGCGTCAGTGCCAAAGGTGGATAAGATCGTTGGGCCGGGAAATATCTATGTAGCGACAGCCAAGAGACAGGTCTTTGGTACCGTGGGTATTGATATGATTGCGGGGCCATCGGAGGTACTTATTGTCAGTGATGGGGAAAGTAATCCGGACTGGGTGGCCATGGATTTATTTGCTCAAGCGGAACATGACGAAGAGGCTTGTGCGATTTTGCTATGCCCAAAAGTTGAGTTTCTTGATGCCGTTGAGGAAAGTATCAGGCGATTGCTGCCCGGGTTGGAACGCAAAGAAATTATCAAAAGCTCACTTGATAAAAATGGGGCATTGATTCTAGTTAAAGATATTGACGAAGCCATTGAACTTGTCAATCAAGTTGCACCGGAGCATCTTGAACTTTCTGTAATTTCTCCAGAACCATTATTACCCAGAATTCGGCATGCTGGCGCTATCTTTATGGGAAATTATGCGGCGGAAGTCCTGGGTGATTATTGTGCAGGACCAAATCATGTTTTGCCGACAGCCCGTACCGCCAGGTTTTCATCACCTTTGGGAGTATATGATTTCCAGAAACGATCTTCAGTCATCATGTGTACAGAACAGTCTGCGTCGTCATTGGCATCAACTGCTTCAGTGTTGGCACATGGTGAAGGACTGACAGCACATGCACGCTCAGCAGAATATCGAATCAAGTCCTGATTCATTATGAGTACACTCAGGAAGCTTTCTCCAGAAGAGCGATTGCAACAGTGGATTAAACCGGAGTTGCTTGCAGCTCGTGCCTATCAAGTGCCTGATGCTGATGGCTTAATCAAACTGGATGCTATGGAAAACCCGTATCTATTGCCTGTCGAATTACAGGAGAAGATATTGGAGGTTATTTCCGGGGCTGAAATCAATCGTTATCCAGATCCCGATGCCAGCGACTTAAAGCAAAGCTTGCGTGTGGCAATGGATATTCCGGAGGACATGGAGATCATGCTGGGCAATGGCTCAGATGAGCTGATTCAAATCATTGCCCTGGCAGTCGCACATTCAGGTAAGACTATCCTGGCACCGGAACCTGGATTCGTCATGTATAAGATCGTTGCTGATACTGTTAGTGCGGAATATATTGGTGTCGATCTAAACTGCGATGATTTTTCTCTAGATACTGAGGCCATGTTGCCTGCAATTGAAAAGCATCAACCGGCAGTCGTGTTTCTGGCGTATCCAAATAACCCAACCGGGAATTTGTTTAACGAAGATGCCATCAGTGAAATCATTAATGCTGCGCCTGGATTGGTGGTGTTGGATGAAGCCTATTCCGCCTTCTCTGAAAAATCTTTTATGCAGCGAATAGGAGAATTCGACAATCTTCTGGTGATGCGAACATTATCCAAATCTGGGTTGGCCGGATTACGTTTGGGCATACTTGCTGGGCCAGCCATGTGGTTAAAGCAACTGGATAAATTACGCTTACCATACAATATTAATACGCTTTCACAGAAGTTGGCGGAATTAATATTGTCGCGTTATGACATTCTTGAACAACAGGCCGAAATAATCTGCGCCAATCGATCTGGTTTATTTGAACAGTTACAGGCCATTGAAGGTATTCATCCCTGGCAAAGTTCTGCCAATTTTATATTGTTTAAATCGATGGACAAATCAGCGGATGTTGTTTCTGCTGACTTGATCGAACAGGGAATTTTGATTAAGAATGTCTCCGCGAGTTTCCCAGTGCTGGAAGATTGTTTGCGGGTGACGGTGGGAACTGAAGATGAGAATGAGGCTTTTATTACTGCTTTGAAGTTGGCGCTTTCGAATTGATCAGGTTTCGCCCTGAACGGCGACCTACTTTTCTTCATAGAAAAGTAGGCAAAAGAACCTTTCCCTAATGTCTTACCTGTGGATGCCTGAATTTATTCCGATGACTTACGCGCCGTCCACAGGACTCGTCCCTGATCCAGTGGACTAAAAATCACATCCTTGTGATTTTTGCGCTACTTATCAAAATAAATTCAGTAAGACATCAACGGGGATAAAAACTGCAGAACACTTACTACTATGGAATTAACGCAGGGATAAATTCCCCCTATATCGTACCGAACAGGTAAATGATTTTAAGGGCATTTGAACAGGATGTTCAAATGAGCGGAACCAAGATAGGAAGTCTTGTTTGCGCGACCCTAAAAATCATGAAGCTGTGAGGGAACCCAAAGGGCGCGATATTGGGGCACCCCTCTTTGATGTGCAGGACGCTCGAATGTCGCGGGTGCATGGATGCACAGGAGCGACCTTGGTACCTTCTTTTTGAAAAGAAGGTACTTGCCGGTTAAAGGCAAAACCAATGTTAATATTAGTACCGCGCAATAATGCTCTGTTTAACCAGAAATACTACCCCTATTGATATGAGGTCTCCGCGTCTCAACTGCATTAATCTTTAACTTAAGCCACCCAACAAATCTACTTGCTAGTTATTGAGCCCAGTAGCTCGCCTTGACGATCCAGAATCAAGATTGAATTGCCATAACGACCTGTAAAATGGATAAAGGTCACTTCATTTTCATTCATACTTGCTGCTTCGAGCCAGCGTAATTTTCTGGTTTGAAACTCATCGTCTGTGGCAGGTGAATTACTTACCGATGCTTCGAATAATTCATCAATATGTTTTTCTATTGGGGAAAAAAGGAAAAAGAGTTGGTATTCAGGCATGCCTTCTACAAACCCGAACATAATAACCCCCGTTTCTTCATCATCCGTTTCCGGGTGTCGAACATAGACAATAGCCGGGCTTTGATGGCTCAATTCTTTTAATTGTTCAGGCTTCACACCATTGGCTTCCAAATCTTCCATTATTACGGGATAAAAGCGGCCTTCCCAAAAACTTATAGCCAAGGGTCTTTGGTTATATACAACAAATAATCCACAGATAAGTGTACTGATGTGGATAGTGCCTATCACTGTAAAATCGAACAGGATCGCTTTGCGTGACTTTTTCGGGCTGTATATGAGCAAAGTCAGGAGCGGCCAAGGGCTAAAAACGAGAAGTAAGATGCGCATACCTTGCCAGCCGCCATCAGTAGAAAAATGTGGATTTGGGTACCAGAGAAAAACAATAAAATAGAACACGATAAGAAAAGCCAGGACACTCAGGAAAAAGTGAATACCGCTGGCTTTTAAACGAGGTTTAAGCGTTTCGCTGTTCATTAATGCAAAATCATTATGCTAGAAAAATCACAAAAAATTTAAGATAAATCAAGACAAGGCTTTTTGAGTTTTTAATTTCTGTTTCTTTTAATATACGGTCTTTGTGTAACCATCGCATTAATTTTCAGCTCATCCCAACCACGGACAATTGTTATTTCGATTTTAGAACCTGGTGCAAGTTTAGCGATGGTGTCGATGGCTTGTCGTGGGTCGATAATGTCCTGACCCTGAATTTTTGTCAGCACATCACCAGGATTGATACCGGCGATATCGGCAGGGCCCCCCTGTAGTACGCCTAAAACAATTACTCCTCCTTTCATCAACCCCATGGCTTCTGCGATGTCTGCGGGAAGAGGTTGTGCCTGAATACCTATATAGCCGCGAACGACTCGTCCATTACTGATCAGTTGCTGCATGACATCAAGTGCTGTGTTGACTGGCGTTGCCAGGCCTATCCCCTGTGAACCTCCCGTGGTCGAATAGATTGCGGTGTTGATGCCAAGAAGATTGCCTTGAGAAGAGATCAGGGCACCCCCTGAGTTACCTGGGTTAATGTCTGCATCGGTCTGGATAAAATTATCGAAAGTTGTAATGCCGAGTCGTCTCCTGCCGGTGGCACTGATGATTCCCTGGGTGACGGTTTGGCCAAAATCATAGGGGTTGCCAATGGCAAGGACGACATCACCAACATGTAGTTGGCTGGAGTCACCTATGGAGATGACAGGGAGATTACCCAGACCAATCTGCAGAACAGCCAAATCTGTATCGCTATCGATACCGATGGTTCTGGCAATCGTTTCCCGTCCGTCACGTAAGACTACAAATATTTCCTCAGCGCCCTGTATCACATGTGCGTTGGTTAGAATGTGTCCTTGTGTATCCATGATGACGCCGGACCCCTTACTCTCGATTCTTTTCCTTGTATTTCCTGTGGAGGTATTGTCCTGAGGGAATTCGCCAAAGAATCTCCTGAACAGCGGGTCTTGAAGGATGGGATTTTTCAGTTCTGAAAAAGTATGACCGGAATAAATATTCACAACAGCAGGTGCGGCAGCCTCTATTGCTGCGTGATATGAATTTACTTGTCTAGCCGTATTGAAAGGCAATCTTCCCGGCATTAGCAATAAAACAATCGCAGCTGCGGCAAGGCCGATAACAATAGATTGAGCAACAAATGTCAGCGCCTGTTTTAAATTCATTGTCTGGATTTCGTTAAAATATGAAGACATGCCCAAACTACTTGGAAATGCAGGTTTCAGCAAGATGAAAAGTAGTTATATTCAAGGCATAAAGCCAAAGAACTAGTCATTCCAGTTCAAGGTTTTATAACGTAGAAGATGGCTGCTTTTCGTCTTGCCCTGCGGGAGCTCAGCCAGGAAGCCAGTGTCGCGTTACAACTCTTGTGAAGGACTAGTCATTCACTACGAGTCGTGCCTTGCTCTGAATTTTGCACTTGCAAGTAGCTTGGGCATAGTTATTTATGAAGCCAGTTAACTGGGCAAATCTTGATCATTTTTAGGTAATAGGCTTGGCATAGCATGATATACTACTGAACCGGAATAAAATTAGAAATACTTGCAATAGTTCCTTTGATTGTGAGGAGCATACAGGATTTTGGGGTGAACAATATGCAAGACGATGGCCAAAAAAATGGCATAGACAAAAAGCGGCGTCATTTTCTTACAGCTGCCGCGACGGTTGTTGGCGGCGCGGGCGTACTCGTGACTGCCGTGCCATTTGTATCTACCTTATCGCCAAGTGCCAAGACCAAGGCGATTGGTGGTCCGGTTGAGGTGGATATCAGTGGTATGAAGCCTGGTGAGAAGATGACAGTCAAATGGCGTGGCAAGCCAGTATGGATCTTACGCAGAAGTGAAGCATCAGTAGAAGATCTCACCGGGATGACGGATATATTACGTGATCCCGACTCGGAAGTTGATCAGCAGCCCGAATATGCTAAAAATGAATACCGATCCATCAATCCCGAATATCTGGTTGTCGTCGGTCTCTGTACGCATCTTGGTTGTTCTCCGAATTATCTTGCAAGCAACGAGACACATGATTTTGGTGCGGATTGGAAAGGCGGTTTTTTCTGTCCGTGCCATGGGT
>Ga0066376_10002965_pt1 | contig 15548 bp, 13 predicted proteins | sample Knorr_S15_td_Bot_FD_77009 | JGI IMG/M metagenome (GOLD analysis project Ga0066376, IMG submission 77009) | Marine microbial communities from Southern Atlantic Ocean transect - Knorr_S15_td_Bottom_ad_5009_LV_A | ecosystem: Environmental > Aquatic > Marine > Oceanic | place: Southern Atlantic... | reverse complement strand
TGGTACGTGAATACTTCCAAGGAAGGCATTATTGCAGACCTGATTGCACCAGTTCCCAAACGGATGGCAGAGCAGCCCGCCTCCAGCGGGAAGCCGAAGGAACCCGCCCCCGTGGTTGAAGCGAAGATGGAACCGAAGCCTGAAAAGCCGGTGGAAACACCAACTGAAACAGTGACAGCACCTACGCAAGTACCAGCAACTGAAAGAGCTGGGGTAACAACAACAGTAACCGCAATTGTCACAACGGCAGAAACACCCGCCCCACCTGCATCCACGCCGACCCCGGAACCTGACGCTCCGGTGGAAACCGTGGCCACCCCTGAACCCGCCCCAACCCCGGCGGCACCGGTTGACGTTCCCAGCGCGCCCAGCGTCGTACCCATGGATATAATTCCACCCGCCGCCCCGGCGCAGGCTTCAACCGCTGCCCCAGTACAGTCGGCCAGCCAACTGACGCCGGCTGCCCAAATCTCGGCCCTGCCCGCAACTGCCCCGAAGGCGGAAAAGACCACGGCACCATCCGGTGCCCAGAACCAAATCGTCGTTCGTGCAAAAATGAACAGTTGGATCCAGGTCAGGGATGATACCGTTAACGTGTTGTTGGTGACCCGCTTGCTGAGGGCCGGTGACAGTTACGCCGTACCCAACCGTTCGGGTTTAAAACTTTCTACGGGCAATGCCGGCGCCCTGGAAATACTGGTTGATGGTATTCCGGTGCCGTCCATCGGCGGTGAGGGAACGGTACGCCGCAACGTCGTTTTGGATGCAGACAAGCTCAAGGCGGGAACGGCGACAGGTGAATAAGCGCTTTTGAAAAAGGAAATGATAAGGTGACGTCCGAAACGAAAAAATTAGGGACGCGGCGCAACAGCATCCCGGTGACCATTGGACCCGTGACCATAGGGGGCGATGCCCCAATTGTTGTGCAATCCATGACCAACACCGATACCGCCGATGTCACCGGGACCGTGGACCAGGTGGAAGCGCTGGCCCGGGCCGGGTCAGAACTGGTGCGCGTGACCGTCGACCGCCCGGCGGCGGCGAAAGCGGTTCCCCACATCCGCGACGAATTGGACAAGCGCGGCATTGATATCCCGCTGATCGGCGATTTCCACTACATCGGTCATAAGCTGCTGGAATCCCATCCGGCCTGTGCAGAGGCGTTGGCCAAGTACCGGATTAATCCGGGCAATGTCGGCTTCAAGGATAAACGAGACAGCCAGTTTTCGTCGATGATCGAAACGGCGTTGCACTATGACCGCCCCGTGCGCATCGGCGTCAACTGGGGCAGCCTGGACCAGGACCTTTTAGCCCGCCTGATGGATGAAAACGCCGCCTTGGCCGAGCCCAAGGAGCTTCCCGAAGTCACCCGCGCGGCGTTGGTCGCCTCGGCCCTGGAAAACGCGGCCCGAGCCAAGGAACTGGGAATGGGCGCGGATAAGATCGTGCTGTCGTGTAAGGTCAGCGATGTCCAAAGCCTGATCGGGGTCTACGGGGACTTGGCGGCATCTTGTGAATATGCATTGCACTTGGGCCTGACCGAGGCCGGTATGGGCTCGAAAGGGATCGTTGCCTCGACCGCGGCGATGGCGGTGCTGTTGCAGAACGGCATCGGTGACACCATCCGGGTGTCCTTGACCCCGGAACCCGGCGGCGATCGTACCCGTGAGGTCATCGTCGCCCAGGAAATCTTGCAAACCATGGGGCTTCGTTCGTTCACGCCATTGGTGACGTCGTGTCCCGGTTGTGGTCGGACTACCAGCACCGTGTTCCAGGAATTGGCGGAAAAAATTCAGACCCACGTCCGTGACCACATGCCCGAATGGCGTGAGGCCTACGAAGGGGTAGAGGAAATGGACCTGGCCGTGATGGGCTGTATCGTCAACGGGCCGGGCGAAAGCAAGTACGCCGATATCGGCATCAGTTTACCCGGCACCGGTGAAGAACCGGCGGCACCGGTATTTATCGACGGTAAAAAATCGGTAACCCTGCGCGGGCCAAACATCGCCGAGGAATTTCAGAAGATTGTCAATGACTATGTCGATAGCCATTATAAACGCCGCAGCGGAAAGGCTGGCCCATCTACCCCGTCGGCTGCCGCCCAGTAGCGGGTTAGAGCCTGATGTCCGACTTGCAGCCTCCACGCGGCACCCGGGATATCCTCCCCGAAGATCACCGTCGTCACCGTCATGTCACGGATACGGCCTTCGCCATCGCCGGCCTGTACGGCTATGGCGAAATATCGACGCCGATTTTCGAAGCCACCGACGTTTTTAGCCGCACCCTGGGCGAGACCTCCGATGTCGTCACCAAGGAGATGTATACCTTTGATGACCGCAAAGGCCGGAGCATAACGCTTCGTCCTGAAGGCACGGCGGGGGTGGCGCGGGCGTTTATTTCCGGCCTTCGGTCCGCGCCATTGCCGGTGAAGCTGTATTACCAGGGCCCCATGTTTCGCTACGAGCGACCGCAAAAGGGCCGCCAACGCCAGTTCCATCAATTCGGAATCGAATTGCTGGGGGTCGATGATCCGCTTGGCGATGTCGAATCCATTACGCTGGGCGCCCATATCCTGGGCGACCTGGGGGTCATGGACCGGGTGACGCTGCAGCTCAATACCCTGGGCGATACTGAAAGCCGCGAGGCCTACCGCGCCACCCTGGTCGAATATCTCCAGGATTTTCGTGAGCAATTGTCGGAAGACAGCCAGGCCCGGCTTGAGAACAATCCGCTCCGTATTTTTGATTCCAAGCACAAAGGCGACCAGGCGGCGGTCGCAGACGCGCCGTTGTTGTCTGATGCCCTAAACGAATCCTCGCAGGACTTTTTTGGGCGTGTGCGCGATGGTCTGAAGACGGCCGGAATTTCCTTCGAGATCAATCCGCGCTTGGTCCGGGGGCTGGATTATTACTGCCATACGGCGTTCGAATTCGCCACTGATCAGCTCGGTGCGCAGGGCGCGGTGTTGGCCGGTGGACGCTATGACGGCCTGATCAAGCAGATGGGCGGGCCGGAAACCCCCGGCACCGGCTGGGCCGCCGGCGTGGAGCGGTTGTCGATGATGATCGCCGAACCGCCACTCTCACCCCGGCCAATCACCGTCATCCCGGTCGGCGATGAGACCAAGGACCAGGCACTCTCAATTGCCCAGCAACTGCGCCATGCCGGGTTGGCCATCGATTTAGGGTTCTCGGGCAATCTCAAGAAACGGTTGAACCGAGCCAATAAGGCGGGTGCCATTGCCGCCATTATCATTGGCGAGGATGAACTGGCGAAAGGGGTGGCCACGGTTCGCGACTTGGAAACCAGCGAGGAGGCGGAAGTCGGACTTTCGTCGTTGCAAGAGCACCTCGCCCGGTACCGGTAGCTGGGTTATGACCGTGGCTGAAACACACATACCTATGGCTATGGTGGTTGGCGCCAATCACCGGTCCAGCTCGATGAGCATCCGTGATCGCCTGTTTGTCGAGGATGACCAAGTTCCAGGCGTCCTGGAGAAGCTGCGCGCCGCCGGAATTGGTGAGGCGATGGTGCTGTCGACGTGCGATAGGGTCGAAATCCAGGCGGTTCACGATGACCCGGAAGATGCCGCCAAACGCATCATCACTATCTTTGCAGAGCACGCCGAGTTGAAAGCCGAAGACCTGGACGGACAGACCTACACCCTGACCGGGGATGAGGCCGTCCGGCAGATATTCCGGGTCGCCGCATCGCTGGATAGCCTGGTCGTTGGCGAGCCCCAGGTCCTGGGCCAGGTCAAGTCATGTCACCGCATGGCCGCCGATGCGGGGATGACCGGTACAGGGTTGGAAGCCATCCTGCAGGCCGCCTATACCGCTTCCAAACGGGCGCGAAACGAAACCAAGATCGGCGAACGTCCAGTCAGTATCGCCGCCGCCTCAGCCCGGCTGGCCCAAGACCTGCACGGCGATCTTAAAAAACGGTCCGGGTTGTTGATCGGCACCGGTGAAATGGGTGAATTGGTGGCAGGCGCCATGATCGAGGAAGGCTTGGGTGACCTCAGCGTTGTTCACACCACCGCCGCCCGGGCCGAGGCGCTGGCCCGGGAATTAAATTGCCATGTCGGTGACTTCAATGATCTGGGACGGCTGCTGGACGATGCCGATATCGTGCTGACGGCGCTGGGCTCGCGCCGCCATGTGGTCACGTCTGACATGATGCAGGTAGCCATCCATCGCCGTCGCCGCCGTCCGGTGTTCCTGGTCGATACCTCGCTTCCCGGTGACATAGACCCGGCCATCAATCGCATCGACGAAGCCTTTCTATATGATTTGGCCGATTTGGAGAGGGTGGTCATGGACGGCCGGGCAACGCGGGAATCCGAAGCCGAAATCGCCGGCGGCATTGTCGATGCCGAGGTCGAAAGTTTTCTGCGTGGGCGTGCAGAAAGGGGCGCGGTCCCAGCGCTGGGGGATTTACGCCGTCATTTCGAAGACGTTCGCCAACAGGTGCTATCGGAAGCTGGTGATGATGCCGAAAAGGCGACGCGGCTGTTAGTCAATCGGCTATTGCATAAACCGTCCGAAGCGATGCGGGGGGAGGCCGCGTCCGGTGGCGGCTGGGCGGCAGCGGAAGATATTATCCGCCGCTTATTCGGTCTTGGCGGTAAAGACGGCGAGGGGAAGGAATAATGAGTTTGAACGAAAACCTTGACCGGGTGGTGGCCCGCCACCAAGAGCTGGAAGCCCTGATGTCCAGCGCCGATCCGCCCTCCGCCGAAGACTTCGCCAAGCTGTCCAAGGAATACGCAGATCTGACTCCGGTGGTCGAGGCCATTAACGAGATCAATAAGGCCAAGGACGAAGCCCTCGATTTGGCGTCTATGATCGCCGATGCGGACAGCGACGCCGAAATGAAGGCGATGGCGGAACAAGAATTCACCGAGCTCAACGAGACCATCCCGGCACTGGAAAAGCGGCTCCAGGTGATGCTGCTGCCCAAAGACGCCGCCGATGCCAAAAATGCCATCTTAGAAGTGCGCGCCGGGACTGGTGGTGACGAGGCCGGGTTGTTCGCTGCCGACCTGTTCCGCATGTATCAGCGATACGCCGAATCGAAAAGATGGAAATTCGAATTGATGAGCCTGAGCGAGACCGGCATCGGCGGATACAAGGAAGCCTTCGCTGTTATTTCCGGGCGCGGGGTTTTTGCCCGCCTGAAGTTTGAATCCGGGGTCCATCGGGTGCAGCGGGTGCCGGAAACTGAATCCGGCGGCCGCATTCACACCTCGGCAGCGACGGTGGCGGTGATGCCCGAGGCCGAGGAAGTCGATATCAAGATCGAGGAGAAGGACCTCCGCATTGACGTCTTCCGGGCGTCCGGTCCCGGCGGTCAATCGGTCAACACCACCGACAGCGCCGTTCGCATCACCCATCTTCCCAGCGGGATCGTGGTCTCGCAACAGGATGAAAAATCGCAACATAAGAACAAGGCCAAGGCCATGCGGGTTTTGCGGTCTCGGTTGTATGATGCCGAACGCCAGAAGGTCGACGACGAACGCGCCGCCACGCGTAAAAGCCAGGTCGGTTCTGGAGACCGGTCGGAACGCATCCGAACCTATAATTATCCCGAACGCCGGATCACCGATCATCGCATCAACCTGACCCTGCACAAGCTGGATAGCGTGTTGAACGGCGATTTAGAGGAGTTAATCGACCAGCTCAGCGCCGAGGATCAGGCGCGCAGGCTGGCGGAGCTGTCGTGATGGGCAGCACGCTTGGTGATGTGCTCAGTGCCGCCGCCGGGCGGCTTGACGCGGCCGGTATCGAAAGCGCCCGCCTGGACGCCCGGTTGTTGGCGTCTCAAGCCCTGGGTTGGGAACAGGGGCAAATTCTTTCCCGCCCCGAGCATGCGCTTAGCCCCGATCAACGCCAAGCCCTGGACATCCTGGTGGCCCGCCGCGAGGCGCGCGAGCCATTGGCCGCGATTACCGGGCAATGCGAATTTTGGAGCCTGGACTTTACCGTCACCAATGACGTTCTGGTGCCGCGTCCGGATTCCGAAACGCTTGTCGAAGCGGCGCTGGCTTATATCAAGGATCGCGACGCCGATTTGGAAATCATCGATTTCGGCACCGGCACCGGGTGTCTGTTGCTGGCATTGTTGTCGGAGTTGCCACGGGCGCGCGGGCTCGGCGTAGACATTTCCGAGGCCGCTCTCGATGTCGCTGGCGGCAATGCCGAACGGTTAGATATGGACGGACGGGCGCGGTTCCAACGGTCTGATTGGGATGCCAATGTTGACGCCGTAATAAGCGGGCGGTTTGACCTGGCCATCGCTAATCCACCCTATATCGCGGACTCTGAATTTGCCGGCCTAGAGCCCGAGGTCACCCGGTTTGAGCCTCGCCTGGCGCTTTCCGGCGGCACCGATGGGCTCGATTGTTATCAAACCCTGGCCCCCGGCCTGCGCCGGTTGTTGAAGCCGGATGGCCATGCCTTTGTTGAAATCGGCGCCACCCAGGCGAATGCAGTAAGTCGGATTTTGCGTCGGCACGAATTGGAAACCATTTGTGTTCACAAAGACTTGTCCGGATTACCCCGGGTCATCGAGGCTCTCAATAATTTTTGAGAAAAAGGTTGGAATTTAAGCGCTTTGCGTCTACCTTCCAGGGGTTAGGCAGACGTTTTGCCACAAGGGGGTCCATACGCAAAGGCGATGCTGATCCCTATCATTTTCCCAAGCTAAAATCGTTTCTCCGGTTATGATTTTTTAGGAGAGTCGGTTAACACGGTCCGGGGCGTTGTTCGGGCTAATGGTTGCGGGAATTGTCTGGCACTCTAAAAAAGCTAAGGTGACATGAAACAACAAGGTTCCAATAATAGACGTTCGCGTTCCCGAGGCGGCGGAAAACGTCATTCCGGCGGTGGCGGGGGCGGCAGGAATAGCTTCGAAAGCAACGGCCCCGACGTCAAAATTCGCGGTTCTGCCCAACAAGTACAGGAAAAGTATCTGACCCTGGCCCGTGACGCGGGTTCGTCCGGGGACTGGGTATCGGCAGAAGCGTATTACCAATTCGCCGAACATTATCATCGGATATCTAATACCGATGGCAATAACCCCGGCGGCAAAACCCAAGGGCAAGGACAATCGCAAGGCAAAAAGCAGGACCAGGGCAGCAACGCCAAGACCCAGGAGCCCCGAGTGGCTCAAGCCGTATCGTCTGTTTCCGATGGTAAAGCCGACAAAGGGGAGGTGGAAGTCATCGATACCTCCCCGGCGGCATTGGCCGCTGCCGTCAGCGAACGTGAATCTCAGGAAGCCAATGCGCAGAAAGTCGCCGAGGCCCCTGTTGAGGCCGTCGTTGAGGCTGCACCCGAGACCGCGCCCAAAAAAGCCGCCTCCTAATTTAACAGTCTTTTTTTTGGCCTAATCCGCCAAGCGTAGATGATCGCCCGTGGCAATGGCGCTGCCTGTGGTGACAGAGGCGTATACGCCCATGTCAATGTGGCCGAAGCCGCGCTGCAAGTCCTTCACCAGATTAAGGTCCCGTTCCCCCGTTTCCGGGTCGACACTGGTGGCGCCACAGCGGTCAATGCGGTTGGTGATGGTCAGTTTTACATCGCCTAAGGTGATCGGCCGTTCCACCCAATCGAATTCGGTCCACGCATCAAGGCCGTCCAGATACACATTGCCGCGAAAACGTAGCGGGTCAATGGGTGCGCCGGTCACCCGTTCCAGGTCCTTGACGCTGGCCAGATTGATCAAAGACACCACCGCGTTTCGGTGATCGGACAGCATCGCCCCGGGTTCGGATTCCACCAGCCGCGGCCGGCCGGGGGCGTCCTTGCCCATATAGGCGGCGAAAAATTCCTCGATCATGCCACGCCCGACGGTAGTCGTAATGTTGCCTTTGGCGACGGGTTTGCCGCCCCTCTCGATGCTGAGCATACCGGTGTCGTCATCAAAACGGGTCGTCAGTTTGGCCAGCTTTTCATGATTGAGAAGCGTCAGGAACCCGGATTTCGGCATCCATGGGATGGTGGGGCCATCAACGGCGGTGGGTGCCCGGCGTCAACGCAAATCGCCGATCCTGGGGCAGCCCCCGGCCTTCGGCCAAGGTCACGGTCTCCAGCGCCTCGGGACACAGCCCTTTCACCGGATATCGGCAAATTTTGGCAACGGTGGAGGTCATGGAGGCGAAGATTGCGCTTGCCAAGACTGTTCGTCAACGGCGGAACGCTTGCGCAGCCAGTCTTTTCGCCCATATTTAGGAATATCCAATTTGGAAAACGGTTTGAAGACGATGGAATTTGAAAATTTTACCGATCGTGCCCGCGGCTTTATTCAATCCGCGCAGACGTTGGCGCAGACCTCAAATCATCAGCAGTTAACGTCTCTGCACCTAACAAAATGCCTGCTGGATGACAAAGAAGGCCTTGCGGCAAACCTGATCGCGGCCGCCGGTGGCGACCCTAAAAAGGTGTTGGCCTCGACCAAGGCGGAACTGGACAAGCTGCCCAAGGTCGAAGGCCCCGGCGCCGGACAGGTTCATCTGGCGGCGGAAACGGCAAAGTTGTTTGAGTCCGCCTCCCAGATCGCCGAGAAATCGGGCGACAGTTATGTGACCGCTGAAAAACTGGTGTTGGCCATCGCCCTGGCGGCGGGAAGCCCGGCGGCGAAGGCACTCAAAGAGGCTGGCGTCACCCCACAGAACCTGAATAGTGCTATTGACGATTTCCGCCAGGGCCGGACGGCGGACAGCCGCACCGCCGAAGACAATTTCGATGCGCTCAATAAATATGCCCGCGACCTGACCGACGCTGCCGCCGAAGGCAGGATCGACCCGGTCATCGGCCGCGATGAGGAAATCCGCCGGACTATTCAAGTGTTGTCGCGGCGGACCAAGAACAATCCCGTCCTCATCGGTGAGCCCGGCGTCGGCAAGACCGCCATTATCGAAGGCCTGGCCATCCGCATCGTCCAGGGTGACGTTCCCGAAAATCTAAAAACCAAACGCCTGATGGCATTGGACCTGGGCGCCCTGGTCGCCGGGGCCAAATTCCGGGGCGAATTCGAGGAACGCTTGAAGGCGGTGTTGAACGAAGTCACGGCGTCGGAAGGCGAAGTCATCCTGTTCATCGACGAAATGCATACCATCGTCGGCGCCGGCGCCGCAGAAGGCTCCATGGATGCATCCAATTTGCTGAAACCGGCCTTGGCCCGCGGGGATCTGCACTGCGTTGGGGCGACGACGTTGGATGAATACCGCAAGCATGTGGAAAAGGACGCCGCCCTGGCGCGCCGTTTCCAATCGGTGTTCGTGTCCGAACCGACCGTCGAAGACACCGTTTCGATCCTGCGCGGCATCAAGGAAAAATATGAGTTGCACCACGGCGTCCGGATATTGGATTCATCGCTGGTCTCTGCGGCGACGCTGTCCAACCGCTATATTTCCGACCGGTTTCTGCCCGACAAGGCCATCGACCTGATGGACGAGGCTGCCTCAAGACTTCGCATGGAGGTCGATTCCAAACCCGAGGAGATCGACGAGCTTGACCGCCGCATCATTCAATTGAAGATTGAGCGCGAGGCCCTGAAGAAAGAGAAAGACAAGGCGTCGAAGGACCGGCTGAAGACGTTGGAGAAAGATTTAAGCGGGCTCGAGGGTGAATCCAACACCCTGACCCTACAATGGGAATCGGAAAAAGGCGCGCTCGCCGACGTCACCAAGGTCAAGGAAGAGCTCGACCGCGCCCGCATCGCCCATGAACGGGCCTTGCGCGAAGGCAAGCTGGAAGAAGCCGGCGAGTTGCAATACGACCTGATCCCGCGCCTGGAGGACGAAATCGCCAAGGCCGACAACGACGATCACCAAGACGGCGCGTTGATGGTTGAGGAAGCGGTGACCCCGGAGCACGTCGCCTATATCGTGTCGCGCTGGACCGGAATCCCGGTCGACAAGATGCTGGAAGGCGAGCGCGCCAAGCTGCTGCATATGGAAGAAAGCCTGCGTGACCGCATCGTCGGCCAGGAAGAAGCGCTCACCGCCGTTTCCGACGCCGTCCGCCGGGCCCGCGCCGGGCTCCAGGATACCTCCCGGCCGACCGGCTCGTTCATGTTCTTAGGGCCCACCGGCGTAGGCAAGACCGAGCTGTGCAAGGCATTGGCCGAATTCCTGTTTGATGACGAACAGGCCATCGTCCGCATCGACATGTCCGAATACATGGAAAAACACGCCGTCGCGCGCCTGATCGGGGCGCCGCCGGGGTATGTCGGCTATGAAGAAGGCGGCGCCTTGACCGAGGCGGTCCGCCGCCGGCCCTATCAATTGGTGCTGTTCGATGAGATCGAGAAGGCCCACCCGGACGTGTTCAACGTGCTGCTTCAGGTCTTGGATGACGGCCGCCTTACCGATGGCCAGGGGCGCACCGTCGATTTCCGCAACACCTTGATCATCATGACCTCGAACCTGGGCGGCGATATCTTGGCGGCCCAGGAAGAAGGCCATGATTCCGATGAGGCCCGCGACCAAGTGATGGAGGTCGTCCGCGCCACCTTCCGCCCCGAATTCCTCAACCGGCTCGACGAAACCATCCTGTTCCACCGCCTGTTCCGCGAACACATGGACACCATCGTCGATATCCAACTCGACCATCTCGGCGCCATGTTGGCCGAGCGCAACCTCAGCCTCAACCTGGACAAGGCGGCCAGGGCCTGGCTCGCCGATAAAGGCTATGACCCGGTCTTCGGCGCCAGGCCGCTGAAGCGGGTGATCCAGAAATCCCTGCAAAACCCGCTGGCGTCGCTGATTTTGGAAGGCCGGATCATAGACGGCGAAGAGGTCAAAGTGTCGGCCGGCAAGGACGGCCTGACGCTGAACGGGATTAAGGCGGAAGCGGCTTAGTTCCCATCCTTCGAGACGCCCGCTGGTGCGGGCTTCGCAGGATAAGGCACTCATCCTGAGCTTGTCGAAAGATGAGATTCCACGACATTCGGCGGAATGTTTGATTTCTACATAATAAATAAAAGTTAATTAAACTAAGTTAATTAATTTGGCGTTCCGTCATGTCTCAGACCACCATTCATGCTGCCAAGACGTATTTATCGCGGTTGATCCAGCGGGCGTGTGACGGTGAGGACATCGTTATCGCCCGTGGCAAAACGCCCCTGGTTCGGTTGGTGCCGGTCGATGCGCCGGAACAAGGCCGCCGGTTCGGGTCCATGCGCGGCCGGGCGCGGACCGATGAGGCGTTCTTCGAGCCGTTGCCGGCCGAAGAACAAGATGGATGGAATCAATAACCAGTGCGCGCCCTTCTCGACACCCATGCGCTTCTGTGGTGGCTGGACGGTGATACGCGGCTGTCAAAAATGGCCCGCGATCTTATCGCCGATGAGGAGAACCGCATATTCGTCAGCACCGCCTCGGCTTGGGAAATTACCACCAAAGTCCGCATCGGCAAACTGCCCGGCGCCGTCGATGTCGCCGCCGATTTTGCCGCGTGTGTGACCGCGCAGGGATTTTCGGAACTGGTGATCGGCCTTGCCGATGGGGTTCGGGCGGGAAGCCTGCCGGGGCCGCTCCGCGATCCCTTCGACCGCATGCTGATCGCCCAGGCCCAGGCCCACGATTTGCAGCTAATTAGCAACGAGGCCGATTTCGAAAATTTCGGCATCAAGAGGTTGTGGTAGGGGTCGGGACTAATTTCCGGCTTTTGCCACCTTTTTTGGGGCGAGCCCGGAAAAGGCGGTGTCGATGGAAGCTCGTGCCGCCTGGAAAGCCGCCAACGCGCCGCCCTTCAGTTTGCGGCCCGACGGCATTTTGATCTTCATCGGGTTGGTGCGCCGCCCGTTGCTAAGGATTTCGTAATGCAGGTGCGGGCCGGTGGACCGCCCGGTGGTGCCCACATAACCGATAATCTGGCCTTGGGTCACCCGCTTGCCCCGGCGGGCGGAACGCGCCAGGCCCTTCATGTGTCCATAGGCGGTCGAATAGCGGTTGTTATGGCGAATTCGGATGTAAATGCCGTAGGCGCCGTTGCGGCCGGCCTTAATAATCGTTCCGTTGCCGGCGGCATAAATGGAGGTGCCGCGCGGCGCGGCGAAGTCGACGCCGCGGTGCATTTTGTTGTAGCCCAGGATCGGATGGCGCCGCCGACCGAAGCCCGACGACAGCCGGGCCCCGTCGATGGGGGTGCGCATCAGTGCCTTGCGGGCGGATTGGCCTCTCTCGTCGAAATAATCATCGTCGCCGTCTTTGCTCCGGTACCGGTAAATGGGATGGCGTTTGCCCGAAAGCGTCAGTTGGGCGAAGCGGATATTGCCCGAATGCACGTGATTGCCGTGTTCGTCGTAGACGCGCTCATACATCACCTGGAAGGTATCGCCTGAGCGGATATCGCGCTGGAAATCGACGTCCCAGGAATACGCCCGGATCAGTTCCACCAGCACCGGGTTGGGAATGTCCGCCTTCAGCCCGGAAACATAGAGACTGGATGTAATGACGCCCTCGGCCCGGGTCAGGGTGCGGGTCAGGTTTTTTTCGATTTTGGATGCGGTGAAGCTGCCACCGGCTGGGTTCCTAACGACTTCGAAGGCGGTGTTGTAGTCAGGCTCGACCCGGAGACCGACAAAACGCCCTAGTCGAGACGACCGGGATTCCGGGGTGCCCAGGGCCGGAGCGATGAAGCGGACGGCGATCTGCTGGCCCTTTTTAATGCGCCTGGGGTTAAAGCGTTTCGACAGCGCCGCGATAGCGGCGTGGGCATCGGTATTGGTGACACCCACGCCGGTCAGCAATCCGGCCAGGGTGTCGCCCGCGCCGATGCGAAGCGGTATTTGAAAAATCGGCGAGGCGGCTTTGGCCTCGGATTCCTGCGGTTGGATGGCCCAGCGGGTGGTCAGGGTTGCCGCGGCGCTGGGGTTGCCCAGCGATATGGGCGCCAGAGACAGGGTGTCGCCAGCGCGCTCAAATACGGGCGCGTCGTCCAAAATAACCCTGGCTGAGGCGGCAACGGCGACGGACAAGGCCGCCACTACCAATGGTCCCTTCAAGAGCATGCGGTTGACTCCCGCTTTAAAATTTCCCTCATGGCCATCGGTTTTTTATAAATTGAAGGCCCGGTTAAGAGGATTGTTGTGATTCTCCTAACAGAATCAGATATATACTGGCAACCCCTAAGAAATCGTTGCGTTTTTCCGCCTAGTTCAGGGGGAACCATTTAATATCCAAGCGTGGCAAAAGTTGGGCATCACCGTGATTAAATGGCGACAAATGGGAGAGGGGGCGGGCGCCGTGGTGATGGTCATCGCCTCGGTCACGTTCGTTCATGTTGTTTGGTGGCTGGTCGGCGACAGCGTCGTTACTTTCGGCAATCTGGTCGATAGCGATGGCTATGCGCGTTTGGTGCGCATCCAACGGTTGTTCGAAACCGGGGCCTGGTTTGATGTCGGTTTGCCCCGCGCCAACCGGCCGGATGGCGGGACGCTGCATTGGACACGGCCATTAGATGTTCTGCTCATCATTCTGGCGTTGCCTTTGGCCGCCCTCATCGGGTTTTCCAAGACATTATTCTGGGCCGGGGTCCTGGTCGGCCCGTTGCTGATGTCCACGGATTCGGATGCCGGAATGAAGGCGCCGCCCCCGATGACCAGATTATTCCAGGCGACGGCGCCATAGAGCGTCGCGGCAATGACCTGAACGCCGAAAAGAACGGTAAGGTGGGCCAGGGTCCGCACCACCGGGACGGCGGGGCAGCGGAACAGCACCGCTATCGCCCAGACGCCGAGCGCCCCCAAGGCGATTAAAAACATCAGGTGTGCGGCCATGCCGAAAAGGGATGCCGCGATAAACCCCACGGCTTTCCCAGGGGATGGCGCTTCAAGGTGGCGTTCCAGCATAACAATATGTTAAATGATGTTAAACCAAACGAGCCGCGACCGGAGCATTTTAGGAAAAACAGGACATTTCGGGACATTCCTACAGCATTTGCCATAATACCGTAATGGCCTCGGCGTCGGCGCTGAGCCTCGATCTAACGGCCGCGTCCTTAACGCCCACCAAGCGCCTTGCGCATGGTCGTGCCCATATCGGCGGCGCTAGGCGCGATGATGGCGCCAGCAGTGTCTAGCGCCTCTATCTTGGCGGTGACATTGCCCTCACCGAACACATCGACGGTGCCGGCGTGGCCCATGCGGCGGTCGGTGGGCGCGTTGATGCCGGCGACATAGGCGACCACGGGTTTCGTCGAACTCGCCGATTTCAGAAACGCCGCCGCTTCTTCTTCGGCGGTGCCGCCGATCTCGCCGATCAGGATCACGCCCTCGGTCGCGTCATCGGCGAAAAACAGTTCCAGGCAATCGATAAAGCTCATGCCGTAGACCGGATCGCCGCCGATACCCACCGAGGTCGATTGGCCTAAATGCACCGTCGTTGTCTGGTCGACGGCTTCGTAGTTCAAGGTCGCCGATCTGGAAACGATGCCGACACGGCCCGGGGTATGCGGACGTTCGGGCATGACCCCGATCTTGCAGACATCGGGCGTGATCACGCCTTGGCTGTTGGGGCCAATGAGGCGGGTGCTGGAGCCTTCGAGTGCACTTTTGACGCGGACCATGTCCAGCACCGGCACCCGTTCGGTGACACAGATCACCAGCGGGATTTCCGCCTCGATGGCTTCGATCATGGCCGCCGCCGCGGTCACCGGCGGCACGAAGATGGCGGATGCGTCCGGTTGGGTTTCCTTCGCCGCCTCGGCCACGGTATTGAAAATCGGAAGATGCAGGTGGCTTTGCCCGCCTTTGCCGGGCACCACGCCGCCGACCATCTTGGTGCCGTAGGCGATGGCACGCTCAGACAGCCGCGTCGCGGTGGCGCCGGTCAGCCCCTGACAAATGACCTTGGTATCGCCGTCGATCAGAATGCCCATGTCTTAGGTCCCTCCTGCCGCGATAATGGCCAATTGGGCGGCTTCGGCCAGATCGGTGGCGTAGGTGACTTGGACGCCCTGGTTATTGAGCGCCAGTTCGGCTAGTTCCTTGCCGGTGCCTGCGGCGCGGACGATCATCGGCACATGATTGCCGGCTTCCTTGCATGCGATGGCGATGCCTTCGGCGATGGTGTCACACCGCAACACTCCGCCACCGATGGTGACGACCAGGATTGCCTTCACCTTGGCGTTGGCGAGCAGCATCTTTATGCCGGCGGCGACCTGTTCGCGGGTGGCGACGGGACGCACATCCATGAAGTTGGCGGCCTCGCCGCCTTGGTCCTTCAGCATGTCGAGAATGGCCAGCGCCAGCCCGGCGCCGGTGACCATGACGCCGATGTTGCCGTCCATGGGGACGTAGTTTAGCTCATGGCGGTGGGCTTCGATTTCTTCGGCCGAAACCTCGCCCTCGTCCCACAGCTTTTCGAATTCCGGATGCCGGTAGATGGCGTTGTCGTCGACGATCATCTTGACATCGAGGGCAAAAAGATCGCCCGCCTCGGTAACTGCCAGCGGATTGATTTCGATCAGACTGGCGTCATTTTCGAGAAACGCCTTATAGACAGCGGCCATGGCCGTTGCGACGGCGTCCGCCGTCTC
>Ga0066376_10002960_pt1 | contig 15555 bp, 8 predicted proteins | sample Knorr_S15_td_Bot_FD_77009 | JGI IMG/M metagenome (GOLD analysis project Ga0066376, IMG submission 77009) | Marine microbial communities from Southern Atlantic Ocean transect - Knorr_S15_td_Bottom_ad_5009_LV_A | ecosystem: Environmental > Aquatic > Marine > Oceanic | place: Southern Atlantic... | reverse complement strand
TTTGTACTTTTTCTCTGGGTCATGGTTTTACTCCTTATTATTTGCTTCTTTTCAAAACAAATTTAAGAGAAAACTGTGACCCCTTTTTTAAAAGTACAGAAAATTATGGACATAACTTCAAAAGCGTACCCCAATAGAATAGTTATTTTAGTGTTTAAGTAACATATTAATCAATCAATACATGAATATATGTTAGGTAATATTGTAACTTCTTTGTTAGTGGGTTAACTGCATTCTAACAAAATCCAATTTTTCATGTATAAACGGTACGCGATAAAAAAAGAGAATAGCAATAGTTACATTTATGGAGGATTGATAAAACCTTTATTTAGTGTATCTACAATTCTCATTATGGCTGCATCATTAGATTATGCGAGAGGGAATAATATATTTCCGCCATATACTGATTATTGTAAAATGTTAGAAAAAGATATTTCCGGAGTCCAGCATGGATTCATAGCGGGAAATAAGATGTATTATGTAGGAGGTCAGACAGGTGCATTTTGGGAAGGAATATTAGAAGAAGAGACGATTGGTCTTACCCATCCATTTTTTAGAGATATGAGATCACGAGGTTTTGGTATTATAAAGGATGATTATGGGAGAGGACACGATAAGTGGGGATGGGAATTTTATCGAATGTCAAAGGCTGCATATGGAACTGTAATCGCTAATGATAAAGAATATATGCACCCAAAGCCTGATAAAATAGTGTGGAGACCGGACCGCCAATTAACATATTATAATTTAGATGATGTAACAATAACTGAGACAAAATTCATCAATAATGATGATGTGGTTTGTGCTATTATTAAATCTAATCAGCCAGTGAAGATAAGATTCGAGGGTAGGAGTTACTATAATAACAATAGCATCCCAACCTTTGATGGCGATAAGGCTGGAGTACCATTCCAACAAAACATCCAATCAAAGATCAGCTTTGATAAACTAAATAATAATATCAGGATTGATGAATCTTCAGATATGATTGTTAAACCAAACTGGGGAAAACAGGCTACCTTAGGTAAGATGATGTATGAAGGTATGAGTGTTCTAATCAGTGTATCGGAACCAATTAATAAATCACATAATATTAGCTATAATGATAAAAATATACCATCATACGATTTTACGGTTCTCTGTGACACTTCGGGCATTGTTTTATACTACTCTATTGGAGATAGTTATAGCGAATTATTAAGTAAGGTTGAAAATGCTAAAAAGGATATAAACAAAGAACTTGAGAAGAAAACTCGCTCAATGAATGAATTATTAAGCTTTCAAATACCATACTTTCGTTGTTCTGATACCACCGTTGTAGAGACCTACTATTATTTGTGGGCATTATATTTTATGTACTTTCTTGATGTGGGAGAAGGTTATTTAGAATACCCCCATACACAGACCGCAATAAATAATTTTATGGGATTGCATCTATGGGATTCATCGGTGTATGCAAGAATGGGTTCATGGGTCGTGGATAAATGGAACTATGGATTTGGTAATGTACTCAACTGGAAAAATATGATTCCATTTAGCAAAGAAGGGGGGCGGCTTCCAGACAACTTCGGTATTGATTGGTACTCTCCGGTGTGGTTTACTCCTATATATATCATACCAGGTGCATGGATGCAATATCAGCACTCAGGTGATGAAAACTATTTGAAAGAAGCTTATGGTTTTTTACACACTCTCTTCAAAGATGAGATACAGGCAGACCCAGCATTTGTGCTTATGGCACTATCTTATTTGAAAAAAATGGCAATAGAATTAGATAAAAATGATCAAATGCATATATGGAATAAAAAATATGATGATGCTATTGAAGATTTCCAGGAATCCTGGGAAATACAGTCACCCGATTATTATAGCAGCTATAATTACCTAGGAAAAGATATTTGGCATTTGGCTGCACTTATGGCGGATGAATTTCCTGATGAATGGGCAAGAGCATTAACGGATACATGGGTCATGGATACTGAAAATGGATTCCTTGGCCCTGTTGCGCTAGATGTAAGGTCAAAAACATCCACACAAAACGGTATTTTTGAAGTATCAACAATCAGTACTTGGCAGGTGATTGAAGGGTTGTTTCAGAATAACGTTGATAAAGAAGCTGTATTTATCACACTAAGCCATATCAATGGTATGAATAGAGACTATGGATTCCCGGTTGCTCCCGAAGTCTGGACGCCTGAGTACAAGCCCTGGGGGTCAATGTATTACAATTGGGATGGTGCAATCGTTCTGCCAATAATAAAGAGGTTATCAGGATTTGATTACTCCGTAAAGGAAAGATCGATAAATATTTCAGATCATATGCCTCCAGAATGGAGCTATTTACACATCATGGTTCCTGTAAAAGATGGGCCAAAACATCCTAAGTGGGTTGATTTGAAAATAGAAAGGAATGACGAAAGCCACCTTAAGGAAGCCGAAATATCAAAATACTATACTATTTCAAATTCAGGTGATTGGAATGTAGAGATCACCCCTTGGCTTGAAGATAGAAACATTATTAAAACAGACGCATCACCTTCCAAGCTAATAAAAAATAAATTAGGAGAATCCACTTACACTTTCTCTGAATCCAAACAACACACATTAGAATTGCAGCTTGGTTCTGATAATAAACCTCTTCAACCCAGAGTTCTTGTTACCCCTGAGTCTAGACAGTTTATTGATAAGCAGATAGTCAATATCAAAAATATGATGTCAAAAGGCGATCTGTATTATAAGAGCCCTGGCTCTGATAGGTTTAAATTGTATTCTTCTCCAATAGAGATTACGGAATCTGGTACCCTATTAGTAAAGGTAGATCAGGAAAATTATGTAAAAAAAATATATGAGTTCGATTTCGTAAAAGAAAAACCAATTGATGCAGTCCGAATTAAAAATAAAGTGGTTGGATTAAATTATAAATATTTTGAAGGTAACTGGAATAAACTACCAAATTTTAAAAATGAGGTTGCTATTAAAGAAGGAGCCTGTAGTAACCTTTCGGCTGATGTCGTTCCGAAAGAAGAAAATTTTGGATTGGTTTTTAGTGGTTATATTAATATTCCAGAGACTGGCATTTACACATTCTATTTACGTTCTAATGATGGAAGTAGATTGACAGTTAGTAATGAAATTTTATCCGTCCTTAGTGGAACCGCAGGACTTGATCCAATTTTTGCAGCACCATCCAGGATTGCTCTAGAAGCAGGTTTTCATCCAATAGCCATAGATTACTTCCAAAATAAGACAAGAAAGGCTTTATTTGTTGAGATTTCTGGACCAAATATGAAACAGCAGGACATCCCAGTTGATTTGTTATTTAGAGAAAGCAATTGATACAGAAAAAATAATATTACAAAAGATTATTTTGGCCTATTAGGATGCCAGTTATCTTCTTTTGAGAATATTAGATCATATGAGTCAACACGACCCTGTGATTTTCTACCAAGGTCATCATTTGTTCTTCTCATCCATTCTATCATTCTTTCCTTCATGCGTTTTAGCACCGTTCTTTGACCGATTCGACCTGCAAGGTTATGAATTTCATAGGGGTCACTCTCCAGATTATATAGTTCATCGATACTAAATGGGTTGTATACATACTTCCAGGATTTTGTTCTAACCATTCTGATGGATGTAAGGCAGGGTTCGTATCCATGAAACTCTGCAAAGATGTCGTCTCTCCAGTCTAAATTCCTATTTTCTATTAAAGGTAGTAATGACTGGCCATCATTTCTATTAGATCCTTTAACATTACAATAATTTAAGATCGTATCAAAAATATCTACATGGCTGATAAATGAATCAATAGTAGTTCCATTAGTAGCATGATCAGGATCTCGAAGTATAAATGGAATCCGGTGAGTCTCTTCATACATTTGAAATCCTTTATTAAAAATTCGGTGGCTGCCAATCATATCCCCGTGATCAGTAGAAAAAATAATGATGGTGTCATCGTATATCCCATTTTCTTTCAGACAATCTATAATCCTTTTTAGTTCGTCATCTATGTAGCTGCAATATCCCCAATAGACTGCAATCATTTCTTGCCAGTCTTTCCAGGTAAGATGACCCGCATTCCAGCGAAGTATCTCTTTTTGCTGTATCTCGGGCTTGTCAATAAATGGGTCATCAAAATTTCCCCATTTATCAATTGATCGGGGGTCATACATTGTGTCGTAGGGTGGAGGGACCATATAGTCCCAGTGTGGCCCTTTAAAACTGGTGAAAACCATAAAAGGCTTATCTTTGTTGGCGAATTGTTTTATTGTTTCTATGGTTTTGTTTGATGACCAAGTCTCCTGCATCTGTTCATACGATAATCCGGACCTTCCCCATGATGGCGGGTTTGTGATACCCCACTCCGATTTCATGCCGGAATCACCGTGATAATCAAAAAAGTTTTCAACACCTTCCTGGCGAAGTTCATCATAGTAGTCTCGGTAAAGGTGCCAGGTATCAATGCCCCAGAATTCATTATCACCTTCTCTTGGGATGTGCCATTTGCCTATATATCCAGTATTAAAACCTGAGTCATGCAGTGTTTTAATCCATGAAGGTTTATCAAGAATGTTTTTATCAAATACCCCGTTAAAATTAGAAGTGTTTACTAACTGACCGTGGTTGTGCGGGAATAAGCCTGTGATTATTGAGCCCCTAGCTGGAGAACAAAGTGCAATAGGGGTAAAAGCGTGTGAAAAATTGACACCTTCTTCCGCCAGTTTATCTACGTTAGGGGTTTGGCATTGGGGTGCGCCATTGCAGCCTAGGGTGTCAAACCGTTGCTGGTCTGTAAGGATGAATAGGATATTCTTCTTATTTTTTTTCATTTTATTAATGAGCCCTTTAACGGTGGTTCAGGATTTAACCAATTATTTTGGATGTCATTACCAGCAACCAGTACACCCTTAGCTGCCCACCCGGCATAGGCTTTTACATCAGGGGTGCAATTTCGAAGCGAGAGACCACATCTTCTATGCTCTGAGATGTTGGGGTTAGATGAATGTAGCAAGAGATCGCTATGAATAGATATTTGCCCTGCATTTAGTTCAATGGGTAAAGGATCGCCGTAGTTTTCTGCTTTATGTACGGTCTGATTGAGAACATTTTTTTCTTCATTCTTGCTCATTTCATAATCAATAAGACCGAAACGGTGGGAACCTGGAATGAATTTCATACAACCATTTTCAATGGTCGCATCATCTATTGCTAGCCAGCATGAGACAGTATTTGTATTGGAAAATGGCCAATAACTTGCGTCCTGATGCCATGAGATTCTTTTTACATCACCGGGTAGCTTGCAAAAGAAATGAGAGCCCCAACCTATGATATTTTCCCCTAGCAAGTCACCAACAATACTAACCATTTTTTCATTTAATAATAGATCATAGACTTTTTTATGTTTCAGGTGTGCAGTGCTTATAGAATAACTATCGTTACCTGATGCCATGGTGTTTTGTAAGAGCTTATCAAAATAATCACGAATATCCTGAATCGCACTATTATTAAAGATCTCTATCCCTGATAAGAACCCACGCTCATTAAATGATTCAATATCTTCTTTTGATAGTGTGGTTGGTTGTTTTTGGTTTATTTTTTCAAACGAGAATTCTCTTTTGATTCTTTTTAAAAAATCAAAATCATAAACCTGGGGAAAGTTATTTTGTGTTCTCATGGTGTGAATTAACTCCTGCGATGAAGATTAAAAATTTAAATTGTCATCTCTCTATTTACGACTCTGATATTTTTTGATTGGGGATATCACTTGATGCAAAGGATCTTTTGGCTCTGGAATCCATTCTCCCATGATAAAGTAATGAAATAGACTCCACTAGTAATCTCAAGACCATTATGGTTTTTTCCATACCATTTGAGAATATTTCTTCCTGCATTAAGATGGTATTTATGTGAAGAAACTTGATTGCCCTGAAGATTAAAAATATCTACTTTAACATTTCCAGTTTTGTTTAGATAAAGAGGAATATTGATACTCGCATTAAAAGGGTTGGGATAACATGCACCCAGGTGCGTTTCATCTGGAATATAATCATCTTCATGAACTTTTATCGTTATATAAGAATCATTCACATAACCAGGAGTACCATAGCCTGCAGAGTTTGACCAGCTTGCGGCAATACTATTATCCAGGGATGGGTTGATTAATTCCAGCGATGAACCATTCCCATCGGGACCATTAGGCCAGGGTGGATTATCGCTATAACGAACACTATCTATTAGATTCCCCTGACCATTATAAACTCGAACTTCATCACCGCTCCCAGAAAGCCCAAAGCCCATATCCCCAATTAGGTTTTCCGTTTCCGGGTAGATTTGTCTGAACAAGCTGGAGTCCTTGCAAATAATAATATATTCACCTGGATTAATAACTTCTCCACTGGGGATTTCAAAAAAATGGGACCAGTCTTCATCCCTAATAGTCCAGTTTGAGATATTCACCATGGAATCAGAAAGATTGAACAGTTCGATCCAGTCTTCGGAATCATGGTCGTCCGCAGAGTTATAGTTTATCTCATTAATTACTAGTGGAGATGCGGGTCCTGCAGTAGAGTCTTCTTGAAAAAATACTTCAAGGGATAATTCTGCATCCCACATACTGTCAAATCCATCTAGGGGTACTACAAAGGGGTTTTCTTCAATGACTGTGATGCCGTTAATTCTCCAGTTTAAAAATTCGTATCCAGAATGAGGTATGGCAGTTACTGTTATTGAATTGCCCTGAAAATATTTACCAGTCCATGGATAATCAGGTAGATTGATCGAATTGATCTTGATCTCGCCTTGGCTACTGTTCGCATCAAGTGTGATATAAACAAACCCGTCTAGATCAAACTCCCCTAGTATGTGATGCCATCCCTCTTGATTTCTAACTGTTGTGTATTCATAGAGCCTATCTAATTCTTCATACCATTCATCCATGGAATTAATTCCATCTCCAATCCAGTTTGCGGGACAGTACGGACATGTGTTGGCCCATCTGTTGATATGTGCTGGCATTTCTGGCTCGATGACTTCTTTGAGGCTATCCACAATGGAAGAGAAATTGTTTGGCTCAAATAAAGTATTAAACAGGTCTGCAAAGGTATTGATGAATTTTCTCCTGAAATCAGGATTAGTCATCATACTATGATATTCTATAAAACTACCTATCTGGTCAGGTCCTGAACCCGACAAACTTTCATTATCAAAAATGTTCTCATCAGGAGGATTATATTCTTCAGGATACTGGTTGAAACCGGCATCCAGATCATTCAGAATAAATCTCCATTTTCCGTCATTATTATACCACCTCTTATAATTTCCACCGATCCAATCATTGTTGGCTGCATATAGTTCTATAACAAGATAGTTGATCCATTCCTGTATATCTACCCAATCTTGCAGAGCTTGATAGTTGCTATCAATAGATAGATCACTCGATGATAGGAAATCGATCAGCTCAAACCAGTTATCTGTAGAACCATAGTTGGCCCATGTCCCATAGGAATTTTCAACTAAGTCCAGGTTATCGAGATCAACATTGTGATGATCTGATATATAGTGTTCATTGATCTTTTCTCGTACATTATGTATACCCCAATACTCTCCATTAATATACACTATTGCTTGTCGGTGTTCCTGGTAATCAAGATCAATTTCCCGGGCCATGACCGCACCTATTCCATCTCTAATCATGGTTGAAGACCAATCATTTCCAGATTGCCTTAGCAATATACTTTTGAATTCATTTAAAGGGATATTTGGGAATATTTGATGCTCAATCTTATCCGGTCCGTATTGACCACGTGCTATCACTGCCAGGCATTTTTGTGGCAGACCGCGCATCCAGTGGCCATGAATTCGAACTCCGGCATCGATACCAAAACCCAACTCTCCATCCGGCTCAAAGAATTCAATATGGATAGGTCTTTCCCAGTTATCGCATCCGTAGGCCCGCATATTACTGTGGGGGCAGTCTGACCACCAGTTTGCTCCCCAGAATGGAAACCAGTCGGTCGCTTCATCTCCTAAAACGTAAATACCCGTTTCATTATCAAAGAAATGATCAGGATCAGTAACAATGGAGACAATAGGTAGTGAGCCCAATACTGTATCTTCAAAATAGGTATGTGTTATAGTTTTACTTGGTATATGTGCTTCTTTAAAGGCTCTGAATCTGGCAGTGGTGGTTCCCTCAATTATCATGCTATTAAAAAGTTCATCATTCTCCGTGGGAATGGTACCATCGGTTGTGTAATATATTTCACTATTTTCTGAAGACCACTGCAATTGTACGTTAGTATTACCAGGAAAAAAGCCGCCAGCTGGATAAATGACTGGAGACTCTGTGATTCCAAAATAGGGTTCAGTCCAATTCTGATCAAGTGGTGTGGGGATATCAAAATATGCCCATACTTCAATGTCATCTAATGTTCTCCCAAAACTAATATCTGTAGGTATCTCATCAAATTGACGTGAATCTATGCCAATACCATTGGGGTCAGAAAGAATGATCTCTTCTCCATCACCATCAAGTTTAAAGTTCGTATGGTAATGTCCCCATGACTGAGATCCTAATTCGTCCAAGAGGAAAGAACTAATTTCATAGCTGGAGTCAGGTTCATAGTGAGCGATACTTAGAAAAGGCCTTATGGTCATGTCAGAACTATTCTCTGTGACATTGTGCACCTGGATAGCGATTATATTATAACCATCGTTAATGATATACTGCCAATCGTCTACCGGAAATTCAGAAGGAAATCCCCCTTGATAGATCTGTGCTTCATGGTTTCCTATTGCAAGTTGGCTAAGGGGCGGGTATTCACAGCAAACATTGTCCCGTGCGATTTCTATACCGTTAATGTAAGCGATAAAACCATCGTCGTAATCAACGTGCAGGACCATTGCCGCAATATTTTCCGGTGTTTCAATGTAAAATAACTTACGAATCGCCAATCCGGTTGTGGAATCAATGATTGTTTGATCGTCATCATCACCATAGCCAAATCCGCTGGGCCCTGATGGCCAATTAAGTGTTGCCGACATTTCTCGCCAGTTTTCAGGTATATCAAGCCCACTATTATTATCTGCGTATTTCCAATTGCTATTTTCATCGATAATGGTTTCCCAAAAAAAACCACGGTCTCGGTAATCTTTTCCTGAGCAGAAAATAACTTCGTAATCCCCGGGGGCTATCTTGAGCTCAGGAATGCTCCACCTCTGGGGCTCACTAAAATCATCCGATAGCCAAAATCCGGTAAGGTCAAATGTATCATTGGATACATTGGTCATTTCTATCCAGTCAGAGTATTCCGCATCGCGATCCATTAATACCGAAAAATTAGACGAGATTAATTCATTAATGATTACTTCTTGGCAAATACAAAGATTACAGGTTAAGATTCGAATTAAAATAATGTAATAAGATAAGCGCATCGCGTACTGCAGTAATAATAAATATTTTTTTAATCAACTCAAAAGAATTAATTCAATGAAATCCACTTTAAAATTATTTGCACCTTTCTATTTATTGGCGATCCTTGGATGTGTCCAAAGTTTTGATGATCAAACTATCGCAATTATTGATAGGCAGAAAATATCTGCGTCAACATTTCATAAGAAACTGCCTGCAACCCGTTTTTACTCTTTTAATGATTCCACCAGGATTTTGAAATTAGAGGACTTTTTGAAGAAGTTTCTGATTAAACAGGATATAGAGAGAATGAATATTCAAAACGAGCCAGAGATAAAAAAGGAGATGGATGTTTGGTCAAAAAGGACAATCGTGGGAATGCTGTTTAACAAAATGGTTCTCGATAAGATATTTCCAGAAGATCGCCTGATGAGTATCTATGATCAATTTATTCATGAAAGAAATGTTTCTGTAGTAATGATACCATATACAAATAATGAAAAAGATCAAATTCCCAGCCGCGATGAAGCACAAATAATTGCAAATAGGGTATACGAGATGAGCCAGAGCACAGATTTTGGACTGTTGCAAAAAGAATTCTCAAAATCTCCTTCTAGGACTACTAAAGGAAGAGAACAAAGTTATTGGGCCCAATTGTTTAGAGGTATAAAGGTTGTGGACCGTAAGATTTGGGATTACAATATTGGTGATGTTTGTGAACCTATTGATGATGGTCAAGCGTTTAGGATTATAAAAATTAATGGAGAAAGAAAAAATGAGCGAGTGCCACCATTTAAACAACACAAGGAAACCTTAATTGGACAGGTGATGGAATTGTGGAAGAAACCTTTATTTGAAGCTTTCTCAAGCTATACAAAGGATTTATTAGATATATCAGATTTTTACCTTGACCTTGAAAAGGTAAGGGCATTTTCAGACCAATTAAATCGCAGCATGAATGGAAAAGATATTATTACTGGCCTGGAATCCATGAAACACAGGGAACCTATTGGCAGGTATAGTGGGATAACTATTGATAGGCAGTGGCTCTTGAAGTCATTAAAAGAAGAAAAAAATATGTTGGCTGAGAATCTTGCAGATCGTAGCCAATCCGTTGCATTTATTACAGGACTCGTTAGTACTAAATTAAATTATAAAACAGCGATCGAGATGGGTTATGATAAAAGTCCTATCTACAAAAAAAAGTTGAGAGAAGAATTTGCAGTGAGAACTAGAAATTTTTATGAACAGAATATATACTTCGAAAAAAACCATATTATCGATGATGATCTATATGATTATTACACTAATAACAAGAAAGATTTTACAACTCCGGCTAATGTGCTAGCTTATCTAATCTGGTTTAAGGATAATGAAGATGCAAACAATTATTATGAAAAAATAATTAGTAAGCAAGTAAGCTACGATAAACTATATAAGCAGATAGAGTCAAATAAAAATATGAAAAATGGAACTAAAAAAGATTTCATAAGCCTAGGATCTAAAACAGATCCCTTTGCAGGTTTATTTACACTAAGGAATAATGAAATAAGTATTCCCTTTAAAAGAGGGAATAAATATTTTATTGCAAAAGTGATCGAGAAAATTCCCCCTCAAGAAAGAAGCTTTCAAGAGGTTAAATCTTCGGTGAAGTTTAAGCTAGAAAGAGAATCCAAAGAAAAAGAAGAAAAAAAAGCTAGGAAAAGACTTTTTAATAAATACGGAGTCAGGATTAACGAAGACTTAGTTTTTGGTGATGCTCCGTACTGAGCGGGAATATATAATAATTATTTGTTTCTGGATTTTCCAGAGTCTCAGTTGTGCCATTTGGCCATGTCACCTGTAACTGTTTTATGGTACCAGAATCACCAAGCCCAAAGTGTATTTTATTAGAGTGTATTGAACGAAAAGAATCTCCATTCAACAAAGTTTTTGAATAGTTTTTGTTATCAGTTGTGGAGACAGTTATTCTAGTCCCTGCCTGGTGAAATCCACCAGCCTTCGGATAAAGAATTACACCAAGCCAATGATTACTGGTGGCGCTTTTTACGTTATTTTTAAAGATATAGATACTTTCATCAGGAAATTTACCATCAATGAAATAACTATGATGTCTGGTTGTTGAGACAACAAGGTCTACCATACCATCATTATTGATATCTTCGCTGACAATAGAGCGAGAATCATTTTCCAGGGCTACACCTAGTAGAAACCCTATTTTAAGGAAATCTTTTCCATTTATATTCATGATTAAATGATTAGTCTCAAAGGGATTCCAGGATATCCCCTCGGACTCAATATTATAAGTAAGGTCAGCAAAAAAATCTTTAAGCACATCATTTGAAACTGAATTGCCTGTATAAACATCGTGGCGCCAATATGTTGTACAGTAATCTTTGGCGGTCTTCTTGCTCATATTTCCGTTTGTTACGTATATATCAGGATCTCCATCATTGTCGAAATCAAATGTAGTTGCTCCCCAGGACCATCCTGTTTTCGAAATTTGGTTCATATCTGGGAATTGTTCTTCAACATAATTTCCATTTTCTTGTTTAATGTACATTCTATTCCCGTAGCTCATTTTTGATCTTGCTGAGTTTTGATCTTCATAGCCGGGCCGATTTAAGTTCATTTTTTCCAGCCTATTCGCAGTGGTGCTGGACATACCGGTAACAAAAATATCTTCCAATCCATCCAGATTATAATCTCCAACGGTATGTGACATACCAAAACTGGATTTTTCAGAAATTATATCTTGAGTGACATCAGTAAATGTTATTCCATTATTGTTAAAATATAGGTCAATACCCGCAAAATCATTAACGGTGATTAGATCGATATAATCATCATTGTTTAGATTTATAAATGAACAACTGTATGTTCGCCTATAGCGTTTAATATCCAGATTATAATCTGCAGTCATATCGATGAAATTACCCTGTCCATCATTAATCAGCAGGTAGGACGGATAGCCATCATTTGCATCATAGTAGGGAGTGGGCATTTGGCCATAGATATAGGGGGATTCGTATTGGGTAACCCAAAGATCCAAGTCATTGTCATTATCAATATCAGCCGCAGTAGCGGAGATTGGCATAATCAACGGGTCAATAATTGAATCTATGATCCTTGGTTTTTTATTGAAGCTTATTTCGCCTGTTCCTTCAAACAGCATTGGAAATATATTGCGCCCAAAACAAATCATATCCAAAAAACCATTTCCGGTAAAATCGCCAAATACACTTTCAGTGATCAACTCATTTGGGAAATGATTACTTAGTGTCTGGGGGCTACCAAATGTTCCCTGGTTATTTGGGTAAACTTTGTTTGCACCAATGACAATAAGTTCAGAAAAATAATCTTGATCGAGGTCCATTAGGGCAATCGGCACCCCGAATCCGGTAAATGACTTGTCGCCTTCAGCACCAATAATCTGTGTCAATTCAAAATTATCTTCTCCACCATACTCAAGCATTACCAGATTTTCAACATTCAATGATTTGGGTATATGGTTTCCTGCCAGATTTAGCTTTTGACTCCATGATACATTACAAGTCCCATTTAGAATAAACCTGGTTTTATCAGATTGAATATGGAATTCAAAGCTGTATTCGGAGAGATCTTCGTTACCGGGATGGAATTCCTTCTGGTGGAACTCTACATGGAATAAATCATAGATACCTGCCCAATCTGAAATTTTCTGCGACCATTGTTCAAAATTGAGTTCAATTTTTTCCCCCGAAAAGACCCTTTTATATATTTTTCTTTCAAGCGATACTCTTTCAGTAAATGCTGGTAGAAAAATATTTTTGAATTCAAAATTTTTAATCTGGGAAAATTTATCATTTGAGATTCTAATAGAGTCCCACAGTGCGATGATAGATTCTTCATATTTCTGTGCCTGCACTTCATCTTTCCAAACTGTATTATTAAGGGATTCTCTCTCAGCTATAATATTTTCGACTGTACCATAATCTATTTCTTCATCGTTTAAATATGATTCAATGGCTTTGTCCGTATTTTGTTTTTCTGTGAATAGATACACAAGTGCAAAGGCAAGGACTATTATGATAGGGATAATTAATTTAGTATTCTGCATAATACTTTACTCTATTTTAGGTAAACGTATGGTTTATAATAGGCCATCATCTTGAATATACTACTACACTCTTGTGCATCTAAAAAAGACTCGAAGATTAGTGGATTACCGATATTATTAACCATCATATCGTAGTGGCAGGGAATAACAACCTCGGGCGCAATCATTTTTGTAATTTTTACTGCGTCCATATTATCCAGGTTATTGAAGCCTCCATTTATACAGATACTCGCCACATCAGGCTTAAACTTGCCAGCAAAGCCCAATAATTCAGTATAATCTGTGTCTCCAGAGTTGTAGAAACTGATTCCATTATTAAACGCAATAATAAATCCCATGTGGTTCAGGTCAGTGTAATCTGTGGGCATAGAGAAGGTGCCGAAGATATTCACTCCTTTGACATTAATTTCTTGATTAGGATGAATTAATAAACAATTTTTTTCATCGATACCACATTCCTTGAATCGTTCAAATGCTTCCCAGGGACCTACAAAACTAGGTTCATTCTTAATTCTGGATAGGGTAATTGGATCGGCATGATCATCGTGGGAGTGTGTGGTTAGTATGATGTCAACATCTAGATCTTCTGGCTCAATAAATATCGGTAGCTGACGATCTAGCCTGAACTTAAAGTGTTGATATTTATCCACTTCGGCACAGTAATTAGAAAGATAGGGGTCAATACAAACTATGACACCATCTTCACTCTTGACGATGAAGCCGTTTTGTCCTAGCGACCAGATAACCATACTGCTGGGCGCAACCGTATATTCTTTGATTGCCTTCATAAAGTCCATTGAACTTTTCAGGGGTGGGGTGACCAACTTTATTGGAGCATCCCTGTCAAAGGGATCATTGAGAGAAAAGTTATATTTTCTGGGATCCATACTACATTATATCGAATATTCTTTTCAGCGTACAACCCTTCCTGATGTGAATCCTTCTGCCAGTCTTTTCACTTCTTCCGCACTTGTTATGTTAAAATCTCCCTTAATAGAGTGAGAGATGCAGGATGCGGCTACTGAAAAATTCAGAGCATCCTTTGGCCGGAATTCATACTCACTCAACGAAAAGATCAATGCTGCGGCAAAGGAGTCACCAGCACCAAGACGGTCTACTATGTGCGTGATTTCATACGGAGAATATTGGCCAGCTTTTTCTGGAGAAAAGTAGGCAGCTTGATTCTTACAATCATATAGCATTGCTCCCCAGCGATTATGATTTGCTGATATACTTTCTCGTAAGGTTATAGCAACATAGCTCAGGTTACTAAATTCTTCTGATACCATTTTAGCGATATCTGAGTATTGTGAGATATCAATGCTTCCCTTATCAAAGTCTGCGTCCTTTATTTGAATTCCAAGAACATTATCGGCATCTTGTTCATTACCAATAATTATATCAACAAATTTTAGGATTTCAGGCATTTCTTTTTTTGCCAATTCTCTCGGACTGTAGGTCTTATTCCATTTCCAGAGTTTCCCTCTAAAATTGAGATCGCAAGAGACGGTAAGATTTTGTTCCTTTGCTGCTTGAACCGCAACCTTGGTTGTCTTGCATGCTTCTTTTGAAAGGGCCGGTGTTATCCCTGTTATGTGGAACCAGGTTTTGTTATTAAAAATATTTTGCCAATCATATTTACTTGCTTCTGTTAGTGAGACCGAAGATTTACTCCTGTCATATTCAACTCTGCTTGCTCTCTGGTTTGCTCCTGTTTCTAGATAGTAGGTTCCTAATCGACCTTGATCGACTCTTAGGATGCCGTCAAGCCCGACGCTATGGCGCTTTAGGTCCATGATGCATGCATCAGACATTGCATTTTTTGGTAGTGCTGTTACGAAATGAGACTTTCCTCCCAACCGAGAGTAGGAGACAGCAACACTTGCTTCTGCGCCCGCGAATATTACTTCAAGCTTGCCCGGCATTGCCTGTTCGAGCTTTAGGTTTTCCTGGGGACTAAACCTGGTCATTATCTCCCCAAAAGTCACCAGTTCACTTTTCATAGCTATCTCTTTCAAGTTTATCGAGTAAATCTCTCACTTCCCCT
>Ga0066376_10002959_pt1 | contig 15561 bp, 15 predicted proteins | sample Knorr_S15_td_Bot_FD_77009 | JGI IMG/M metagenome (GOLD analysis project Ga0066376, IMG submission 77009) | Marine microbial communities from Southern Atlantic Ocean transect - Knorr_S15_td_Bottom_ad_5009_LV_A | ecosystem: Environmental > Aquatic > Marine > Oceanic | place: Southern Atlantic... | reverse complement strand
TTCGGCGAATACGGCTTTCCCGAAAGCCACGCGGCCAGCTTCGCACATCTCGTCTACGTATCGAGCTGGTTGAAATGCCACTTCCCCGCAGCCTTCGGCTGCGCCCTCCTCAATTCGCAGCCGATGGGTTTCTACGCTCCGGCGCAGATCGTGCGCGATGCGCGTGATCATGGCGTCGCGGTGCGGCCACCGGACATCAATTTCTCCAACTGGGATTGTGCGCTCGAACTCGATGAGGCCGGCGGCGGCGATTATGCGCTGCGGCTCGGCTTGCGCCAGATCAAGGGGCTGAAGCGCGATGACGCCGACATCGCCGCCGCGATGCGCGGCAACGGCTATGGCGATATCGCCGCGATCTGGCGCCGGGCCGGGCTGGGCGGGCCGGTTCTGGAAGTGCTGGCGCGGGGCGACGCATTTGGCTCAATGGGGCTGTCGCGGCGCGATGGATTATGGGCCGCGCGCCGTTTCGTTGCCGCGGTCCGCAATGGCGCGGCCAAACCGCTGCCTTTGTTCGAGGCGGCGGGCGACGATGGCTGGGGCACGGATGCGCCGGTTGCCCTGCCGAAAATGACCCTTGGCGAAGCGGTGATCGCCGATTATACGGCCCTGCGCCTGTCGCTGCGCGCGCATCCGATGGCGCTGTTGCGGCGCCATTTCGCCGCCGCCGTCGCCGCCAGGGATTTGCAGAATACCGCGCCCGGCGCACGCATCGCGGTGGCCGGGCTGGTGCTCGCCCGGCAACGCCCCGGCACCGCCAAGGGCGTTGTCTTCGTTACCCTGGAGGATGAAACCGGCACCGCCAATATCATCGTCTGGCCGAAGGTTTTCGAACGCTTTCGCCGCATCGTCCTGACCGCGCGGCTGTTGAAGGTGCGCGGTGAATTGCAGCGCGAAGGCATCGTCATTCACCTTATCGCCGACCATCTGGAGGATTGCTCCGGCCTGCTCGCCACGCTGGCCGCGCACGACACCGGCGATCCCGCGAGGAACGCAGCCAAACCCTCGCCAACGGCCCGCCGGCACCGCCCCCGCGATCAAGCCCGCGCCCTGTTCCCAAGCCGCGACTTTCATTGAAATTCAGTATATGATTCAAAATAACACATCCGCTGAGTGACAAAAAATGAGTCCATCGAATTACAGCATGATCGGTGTCGGGATTTATACGGTGCCCGAAGCGTCCCGTCTTACCGGTGTATCGGCGGCACGAATTCGCCGTTGGATCGCGGGATACGACTACAAAGTCGGGCAAGAGACACACGGTTCGAATCCCGTATGGCCATCGCAATTGCCGGTAATTGATGATCGCGCCGCGCTCGGATTTCTGGACCTGATGGAAATTCGATTCGTCGATGCATTCAGACGGCATGGCGTGAGTTGGAAAAAATCCGCCTTGCCGCAAAACGAGCAGGTGAATTGTTCCGCCAATCCCACCCATTTTCGACAAGACGATTTCAGACCGATGGCAGAACGATTTTTGCGGAATTTACCGATGCGCCCAAAGAACAAGCCCTGCTCGATCTCGTGAAAAGCCAATATGCGTTCAAGAATTTTATTTCCCCCAGTCTCGTCGCCGGACTGGAATATTCGGATTTAGACGATCTAATCCGCTGGTGGCCGTTGGGGGAAGGACATCCGGTGGTGCTTGACCCTAATCGCGGATTTGGCCAACCAATCATCAGTGAGTTCGGTGTCCCGACGGCAATACTCGCCAACGCCTATAATATCGAAAAATCGTACGAAAAAGTAGCCAATTGGTATGAAGTCAATCGACGAGCGGTTCGCGAGGCTGTCGTGTTCGAACGGAATTTGGCTGCTTGAGGTTCTTTTTCGATAACTGCCTTTCCCAGCGCCTTGCTCGCGCGATAGGTGAACTGGGCTCAATGGACGGCGATAAAAATTTCAAAGCCGTCCACCTCAAGGATCTTTATCCGCCGGACATAACGGATATCGAATGGATACGAAAACTTGGCGAAGAAGGTAATTGGGTCATCATTTCGGGAGACACACAAATCTCGAAGCGGCTCCATGAGCGCGAGGTTTGGCGGCAAGCGGGGCTCACTACATTTTTTCTTGCGAAAGGCTAGATGAACCAAGGAATTTGGGATCAAGCATGGCGATTGGTGCGGTGGTGGCCCGCCATTGTTGACATGTCCGGCCGTGTCAGCCCCGGCGCGGCCTTCGAAATTCCCGTCAATTACGGTCGCGGGAAATTCAAGCAACGCTGAGCTACGCGCCCTATTTCCGGCGCTTCTTGGCTTTGCGCTTGGCCTTGCGATCGGCGTAGATGGCGGCGCGTTCGTCGGCGCGGGCCTTTTCCTCGGCGACAAGCTTGTCGCCGACGACTTTATCGCGCGCTTTTTGCTCCTCCCTGGCAATCTGCCGGGCTCTCTCTTCGGCCGCCTTCTTGGCCGAAATGCGGGCTTCCTCGGCCGCAATCCGCGCCGCGATACGGGCCTCTTCGGCCGCTTTCTCGGCCACGCTGCGGGCTGCTTCGGCTTCCTTGGCGGCTTTGCGTTCAGCGATGCGGGCTTCCTTGTTTGCCCGCGCGGCGTGGCGCGCCGCCTGCCGTTCGGCGAATTTCGGATCCTTGGCCGGGTCCAGCGCGCTGGACCGCCTCAACCGGTTCTGCTTCGCCGTGGCCGCCGTGCTCAGGCGGTCGGCGAAACTTGTCTCCATTCCTCTCATGCGTCGTATACCCTCATCTTGTTGTTAAACCTCTCTTGCTGTGGAAAAATCAGTCGCATTGTGGCACCAGAAGTGCGTCGAGCGCAACCGCGCCCTTGCCCTTTTCCAGCACCAGGAACGGATTGACGTCAATGCTTTCCAGGCGGTCGGCATTGGCGACGGCGAAAATCGAAAGCTGGCTCAGCGCCTTGGCAAGGGCGGCAATATCGGCCGGCGGCGCGCCCCGCGCGCCTTCCAGGATCGAATAGCCCTTGATGTCGCGGATCATCCGCGCCGCCTCGCGCACGCCAAACGGGGCGACGCGGAAGGTCACATCCTTCAGCGCCTCGGCGAAGATGCCGCCCAGCCCGAACATCACCACCGGCCCGAAGGTCGGGTCGCGGAACGTGCCGAGGATCGTCTCGACCCCGCCGCCGATCATTTTAGCGACCAGAATTCCGTCGATGCGGGCATCGGGCTCGGCCTTTCGCGCACTGGCCAGGATCTCGCCGTAGGCCTTGCGCACGGCGGATTGCGAGCCGAGATTCAGTTTGACGCCGCCGATTTCGGTTTTGTGCAGGATATCGGGCGAGACGATCTTCATCACCACCGGGAAACCGATGGCGGCCGCCTTCTTGGCCGCATCGGCCGGCGAGCTGGCCAGGCTTTCGCGCGCCACCGGCACGCCGGCACGCTTCAGCAGGCGCTTGGCTTCGTATTCGTTCAAGGCGCGTTTTGGCATACGGGGCGTCTTGGCCGGGATCGCCGGCGGGGCCGGGAGTTTGCGCTGAAAGCCGGCATGAAGGCGGGCGAGGGCGGACAGCGCAAAGATGGTTTGGGCCGGGTCCTCGAAGGCAAGGATGCCTTCGGCTTCGATCTTGCGCAGGTTTTTCGGGTCGCCAAAAATCGACAGCGCCATCGGCCGGTCGGGAAATTTCTTGCGGATCGGCCGGATCGCTTCCAGCAGCTTGTCGGTCAGCGCATCGGAAAACGCGAAGCTGGTGAAGAACGACGCGATGGAATCGTAATTGCCTTCGCTTAACATCGCATCGAAATTCTTGGTCAGCAGCGACCAGTCATTATAGAACATCGCCGTCGTGTCGACCGGGTTGCGGGTCCCGGCAAAGGGGATCAGTTTCTTGAGCCGCGCCTGCGTCTTCGCCGGCATCGGCGCCACGTCAAGATCGACATCGGCGGCGGCGTCGGCCATCAGCACCCCGGCGCCACCGGAAATGGTGACGATACCCAGCCGCTTGCCCTTGGGATATTGCCCGAACGAACAGGCATAGCCGATATCGACCAGTTCGCGCGCGGTGCGGGCGCGGTGGACGTTGAAATGCTTGAAGACGGCTTCGTAGACATCGTTGGACCCGGCCAGCGACGCGGTGTGCGAGGCGGCGGCATGGGCGCCGATATCGGAATTGCCGACCTTCATCATCACCACCGGCTTGCCATTGGCCTGGGCGATGGCGAGCGCTTCGTAGAGCCGCTCTGCGTCGCGGCAGCCTTCCATATAGCCAAGGATGACCTTGGTGTCCTTGTCCTCGGCGTAGAACCGCACGCAGTCGGCGAATTCCACGTCGCATTCATTGCCGGTGGTGGCCCAGTAGCTGAAGCCGCAGCCGCGTTCGCGCGCCAGGGCGAAGAAATGCGCGCCGAACGCGCCGCTCTGGCTGACGATGCCGATTGGCCCGGTCTTGGGGCGGACCATTTCCACCGACGACGAAAACGTCGACCAGGAACGGTCGCGGACGCTGAAAATGCCCAGGCAATTCGGGCCCATGATCCGCATGCCGGATTCACGCGCGATTTCGCTCAACCGTTCCTGCATGGCGATCCCGTCGGCGCTCATCTCGGCGAAACCGGACGTAAAGGCGACGATCGACTTGACGCCCTTGGCGGCGCACTCTTGGGCGACCTGCACGGCGAGGCGTGCCGGCACCGCCATTATCGCCTGATCGACCGTGCCCTTGATATCGCCGACCGACGCATAGGCTGGCAGGCCCTGCACGGTTTCATGGTTTGGGTTTACCGGATAGATCTTGCCGCCGAAGCCGAAATCCTTGAGCAGCCGAACCGGCTTCCCGCCAATCCGCGCCGGATCGCCGGAAGCGCCGAGAATGGCGATCGAGCGCGGGCGAAACAGCGGCCGGAGGCTGTCATAGAATTGCGTGGTCATCGTGAACGGACCCTGTCAGATGTTGGGGGCAAGAGGGGCGGAGATGGATTCCAGCGGCGTATTGTCATCATCCCGCCCGACAAGACAATACCGATTCAGCGACAAATTGCCGCTAAACCGCCGTTTTTTCGCCTAATACGGACCTTTTTCGCTTCTTGCAAGCGCCCAACCGCGCATTGGAGCGGTTGGGCGCCCGGCGTTCGCCATCGGAAAAGCGGGCAAAACCCAACCCTAACCGGCGGCCTTTATCATCTGGCGCGCAATGATGCGCTGATGGATTTGCGACGTGCCCTCGAAAATCCGGAACAGCCGCACATCGCGGTACAGGCGCGATACGATATGGCCATCCATATAGCCCGCACCGCCCAGAATCTGCACCGCGCGGTCGGCCACCCGGCAGACCATTTCCGAGGCGAACAGCTTGCAGCAGGACATCGCATCCAGCGGCCGTGCGCCGGCATCGATGTCGCGCGCGGTCTCCAGCACCATGGCGCGGGCGGCCAGCGCCTCCGCCCGGCTGTCGGCCAGCATGTTCTGGACCGACTGGAATTCGGCAATCGGCTGGCCGAATTGCCGGCGCGCCATGGCATGGCTCAATGCTTCGGCGATCAAGCGTTCCGCCTGGCCGACGCAGGTCGCGGCGACATGGATGCGCGCGGTATTGATCCCGGCCATCGCGTTCTTGAAACCCTGGCCCTCTTCCTCGCCAAGCAAGGCGGCAGCGGGGATGCGGCAATCGTTGAAGAAGACGTCGCTGGTATGGGATGCGTGCTGCCCCATCTTGGCGTCGATGGGGCCGGTCGAAAGGCCCGCCGTCCCGGCTTCGACCAGAAACGCGGATATGCCGCTGGACCCGGATTGCGCCGGCCCGGTCCGGGCCATCACCACGAATAGATCGGCTTCCGGCGCGTTGGTGATGTAGCATTTCTGGCCGTCCAGGACGTAATCGCCGCCATCCAGGCGCGCCCGCGTCGTGATCGCGCCGGCGTCGGAACCGGCTCCCGGTTCGGTCAACGCAAAGGACGCGGTCATCGCGCCGCTGGCCAGCTTCGGCAAATAGGTTTCGCATTGTTCGCGCCGTCCGTTGAACAGGATCGCTTGCGAGGCCAGGCCGAGCGTGGTCGAAAACCGCGCGCGATACGCGGCCGAAGTCTGGGTAAACTCGAACGTCGTGCGCACCTGCTGTTCCATCGACAGGCCGAGCCCGCCATATTGTTGTGGAATGGTCATGCCAAACAGGCCCAGCTCGCGCATTTGTTCGACGATGGGTTCAGGAATTTCGCCGGTATCGTCGATCTCCAGTTCGGCCGGTTTCAGCTTCTCGTTGGTGAAACGGCGGATGGTGTCGAGAAATTGGGTGAAATCGGCCTCGTTGACACTGTCTGGCATGGGTCAAGTTCCTTGTTGGACGAAATGTTGTTGTGTTGCAGCAAGTCCGGCGGCTACATTCTGCGCCGCAAATTCCGAGGGACAAAGGGTGAAATATGGCGACTGATCCAAGCAGCGAATCATTCATGGTGGGGGTTCTTGGCGCCGGGGCGATGGGCCGGGGGATTGCCCAGGTCGCCGCCGCCGGCGGCATGCGGGTGCGGCTTTACGACCTCAACCAGGACGCCGTCGCCGATGCGCTGCACTTCATCGCCAGCATGTTCACTCGCGCCGCGCAAAAAGGCCGCATGAGCGACGCCGACGCCGACGCCGCCACCGCGCGCATCGAACCGCTGACCGGCATGGACGGGTTCGCCGGCTGCGACGTGGTGATCGAAGCGGTGGTCGAAAATCTCGACGTCAAGCACAAGGTCTTTGCCGCACTCGAAGACATCGTGGCCGCGGACGTAATCCTGGCTTCCAACACCTCATCGCTATCGGTGACGACGATTGCGTCCCAATGCCGTAATCCGGAACGCGTGGTGGGCTTCCACTTCTTCAACCCGGTGCCGCTGATGCCGCTGGTCGAGGTCATCGCCGGGGTGCTGACGCTGGACCGGGTCTGCGACACGATGATGGCGGTTGGCCGGCGGATGACGCGCGAACCGGTCCGGGTCAACGACGCGCCGGGTTTCCTGGTCAATCAGGTCGGCCGCGGCTTCAACATCGAAGCCGCCCACATGGTGCAGGAAGGCGTCGCCGACACCGTGTCGATCGACCGCATCATGCGCGACGCCGCCGGCTTCCGCATGGGGCCGTTCCAACTGATGGATCTGACCGGGCTGGACGTGACCCATCCGGCGACGGCGTTGATCTATGAACAGACGTTCCATGAACCCCGCTTCCGTCCGGCGATGATGATGGCGGCCCGGGCCGCGGCCGGCCGGCTTGGCCGCAAGACCGGGGCCGGGTTCTACAGCTATGAAGACGGCAAGATGCTGGCGGACGACGAAATGCCGGCTCCCGCCTATGACGACCGCCCGGTCTGGGTCAGCGCGCTCGAGGCCGACGGCCACGCCATGGTGAGCACGGCACTCAAGGACGCCGGCGCGACAATCGACGACGGCGACACGCCTGACCCGGATTCGCTGATCCTGGTCACGCCGATTGGCGACGACGCGACGGCCAGCGCGGTCGATCAAGGGCTCGATGCGCGGCGCACGGTTGCCGTCGATACGGTGATCGGTTTTGCGCGGCGGCGCACCTTGATGACCACGCCGATCACCGATCCGGCGTACCGGGACGCGGCGCACGGCGTGCTGGGCGGCGGCGAAGTGAAGGCCACCGTGGTCCGCGACGGACCCGGCTTCGTTGCCCAGCGCATCGTCTCGACGATCTGCAATACCGGCTGTGCGGTCGCCCAGATGGGCATCGCCTCGCCCAAAGACATCGACAAGGCGGTGACGCTCGGGCTCAATTTTCCGTACGGCCCGCTGACGTTTGGCGATAGAGTGGGGCCAGACAGGATTTTGCGGATACTCGAAGCCATCCATGGCCTCACCCGCGACCCGCGCTACCGGCCGAACCCGTGGCTTATCCGCCGAGCCAGGCTGGGCGCCTCGCTGCTGACGCCGGACACTTGACCCAAGGGAGACATTCAATGCTCGATGCTTATCTATATGGCGGCAAACGGTCCGCTTTTGGCCGCCACGGCGGCGTCATGGCCCGGGTCCGTCCCGACGACATGCTGGGCAGCGTCATCCGCGACGCGATTGCCGATACCGCGTTCAAGGGCGAGGATTTCGACGATGTCATCATCGGCTGCGGCAACCAGGCCGGCGAAGACAGCCGCTGCGTCGCCCGCCATGCCGGTCTGCTGGCCGGTCTGCCGATTGAAGTGCCGGGACAGGTGATCCAGCGCAACTGCGCCAGCGGGCTTAGCGCCATCATCGCCGCCGCGCACGCCACCACGGTGGGCGAAGGCGACCTGTTCATCGCCGGCGGGGTTGAGAGCATGACCCGCGCGCCGACCGTGGTTGGCAAGTCGGAAACCGCGTTCAGCACCAAGATCGACGCCTATGATTCGGCGATTGGCGACCGCTTTCCGAACAAAAAGCTGAAAGCCGATTATGGCTGGGAAAGCATGCCGGAAACCGCCGACAACATCGCCAAGGACTACCAGATCACCCGCGAACAGGCCGATGTTTTCGCGCTTGGTTCGCAGACCAAATACCAGGAAGGCCACGAAGCCGGTTATTTCAAGGGCGAGATCACGCCCTACAGCATCGCCGCCACCCGCAAGGCGGCGGAAATCGTCATCGACCAGGACGAACATCCGCGCGCCAACACCAATATCGAGGGTCTCGCCAAATTGCGGCCGCTGTTCGAGGGCGGGGTGACCACCGCCGGCAATGCGTCGGGCATCAATGACGGCGCGGTCGCCACCATCGTCGGCAGCCTGGCCGCCGGCGAACGGGCCGGCGCGAAGCCGATAGCGCGCATCCTCGCCAGCGCGTCGGCCGGGGTGTCGCCGCGCATCATGGGGATCGGCCCGGTTCCCGCCTCGCAGAAGGCGCTGGAGCGCGCCGGACTGACATTGGCCGATATGGACGTGATCGAAATCAACGAAGCCTTCGCGGTTCAGGTGCTCGGCTGCCTCCAGGGCCTGGGTCTGGCGCAAGACGACAGCCGCATCAACATGCATGGCGGTGCCATTGCGCTCGGTCATCCGCTCGGCGCATCGGGACCGCGCATCGCGCTGACCGCGGCCCGCCAGCTGGAACGCACCGGCGGGCGCTACGCGCTGGCCACCTTGTGCGTCGGCATCGGCCAGGGCACCGCCATCGTCATCGAGCGGGTCTAGGAAGCACCATGGCGCAAGCGGCGTTCGACTGGCGGGACCCGCTCCGCCTTGGCGACCAGCTTGACGAAGACGAACGGCTGATCCGGGACTCAACCCGGGATTTTGCCGCCAAGGAGCTGGCCCCGGTCATCGTCGACTGGAACCGGCACGAAAAATTCGACCCCGAACTGATGAAGGAATTCGGTTCCATGGGGTTCCTTGGTGCCACCTTGCCCGATTATGGCTGCGCCGGGATCGGTTTCGTGTCCTATGGGCTGATCTGCCGCGAGCTGGAATATGTCGATACCGCGTTCCGCTCCGCCGTCGGGGTGCAGACCGGGCTGGTCATGGCGCCGATCCACCGGTTCGGGTCGGACGAACAAAAGCAACACTTCCTGCCCGGCCTGCGCGACGGTGTGTCGATCGGCTGCATGGGTCTGACCGAACCCAATCACGGCTCCGATGCCGGCGCGATGCAGGCGCGGGCGAAAAAGGTCGATGGCGGCTACAAGCTCAGCGGCACCAAGCAATGGATCACCAATTCGCCGATCGCCGATGTCCTGCTGGTCTGGGCCAAGGACGATGACGGCGAGGTGCGCGGCTTCCTGCTGGAACGCGGCATGAAGGGCCTGGATACGCCCAAGATCGAGGGCAAGATGGCGGTCCGCGCCTCATCGACCGGCTACATCATGATGGACGAAATCATGGTGCCGGATGCCAACATGCTGCCCGGCGCCAAGGGTCTCGGCGCACCGCTATCGGCGCTGACCAACGCCCGCTTCGGCATCTGCTGGGGGGCGATGGGGGCGGCGGAATTCTGCTGGCAGGCGGCGCGCGATTACGTCGTCGAACGAAATCAGTTCGGCCGCCCGCTGGGCGCCACCCAACTGATCCAGAAGAAGCTGGTCGAGATGCAGACCGAAATCGCGCTCGGCCTGCAAGCCTGCCTGCGTATCAGCCGGCTGCGCGACGCGGATGAAGTGACGCCGGAAATGATCTCGTTGGTCAAGCGCAACTGCACCGGCAAGGCGCTGGAGGTATCCCGCCTGGCGCGCGACATGCACGGCGCCAACGGATTTTCCGACGAATATCACGTCATCCGCCACATGGTGAACATGGAAGTCATCAACACGCTGGAAGGCACGCATGACATCCACACCCTGATCCTGGGCCGCGCGATGACCGGGATACAGGCGTTTACCTCTTAACCGCTATTCCGGCCACTCAACGGCGGCCAGCTTTTCATAGTGGCGCATGATGACGGTTGAATCGTCGCCGGGCGCGCCCTTGGTAACGGCATAGGACCAGGCCTGCCTTGTGCCGGTGCCGACGAACATGGTCACGCCCATCGCCTCGGCTTCCTCCAGGCAGAGCCGGACATCCTTGAACATCAGCGCCGCCCCGAAACCGCCGTCGAAGCTGCGGGTCAGGATCGAGTTGGGAAACTTGGTCTCGGTCGCGGTGTTGCGGCCGCTGCTGGCGTTGAAGATTTCGATCATCAGTTTGGGGTCCAGTCCGGCCTTGAGGCCAAGTGCTACGGCTTCCGAGGTGACCGCCAGCGCCGTGCCCGACAGCAGATTGTTGAGCAGTTTCATGGTCTGGCCCATGCCGATCCTGGCGCCGACATAGAAGACGTTCTTGCCGATCTTTTCCAGCATCGGGCGATGGTGGCCATGATCGTTATGCGGGCCCGATACCATTACCGCCAGACTGCCGGCGACGGCGCCGGAAACGCCGCCGCTGACCGGCGCGTCGAGCGCCACGATTCCGGCCTCCTTCAGCCCTTGCGCGATCGGGACCGAGGTCCGTGGCCCGGTGGTCGAAAGATCGATATAGGTCTTGATCGCCCCGCCATGCACCAGCCCGTCGGGACCAAGCGCCACGTCGCGCACGATCGCCGGCGTCGGCAGGCAGACCAGCACGGTTTCCACCTGGTCGGCCAGGTCTTTGGGCGACGATGCGGCCGTGGCGCCCTTGGCCACGCAGGCTTGCACGGCACCCTGATCCTGGTCGCAGACCCGCACCGCATAGCCCGCGGCCAGCAGGTTGGCGACCATCGGGCCACCCATATTGCCCACGCCAACGAAGCCTATTTCGCCCGTCATGCCTGATCCCATCATGTTGATTTTCGGTTCGGACTAAACTGTACCGCGCCGCCGCACGCCGCGCCATGCGGCCCTTGCAATGCTGCGCTGCACAAAGAAAACATATACAGGTTCAATAATTCGTGTATACACGCGCCCCATAAGGTCACCTAAAATTTTCACCGCGAGATAATTCATGTCCGAGAGCACCAAAAAACCCGAAATCGATTATTCCTACCGGCCCGAACACGACCGCCCCCAGAAGCGGGCTTGCCTGAATTGCCAGTCGAAATTCACCTCCGAAGGCTGGGGCAACCGGCTGTGCACATCCTGCCGGTCGCGCACCTAATACTAAGGACCCGATAGCGAATCAGGCTACACTGGCGCGGCGTAAATTAGTACCGCGCGACAGGCTGAATCTGCCCGGCGCGGTTGAAAGGGAACGCCATGCCCCGCCGCCTGCTTCTGTTATGCGCCGTCGCGATTTGCGCCGCCGCAGCACCCCGCCTGGCCATAGCGGACCCGTTCAGCCTGCGCGGTCTCGACGCAATCGAAGACCGGGCGGCCCGCAACGATATGCGCGCGGCCGGGTTGCTGGACGGATATCTTGCCGGCGTGTGCGACGCGCTGCGCGTGTGCACCAAAATCGGCAAAACCTTTCCGATCTGCTGGCCGAAGGCCCATGAACTCGATTCGGCCCTGATCCGCAATATCGTGGCGGCGGTCCGGCGCGAATTCCCCGGCATGGCCAAGCCGGACGACATTTTCGCCTATCTTGTCGTGCTCTCGCTCTACACCACCTACCCCTGCCGCTGAGCCGCGTGAATCCGCACTTGTGCGATCCGGGGCGGTGGGGAATAGTTGTCCTGCGATACGATCCATTCGAATTGAATATTTTTGCGAGGGCAAGGCAATGGCTGAAGAAAATATGCTGGCGGGCAAGGTCGCCGTGGTCACCGGGGCGGGGCGCGGGATCGGCCGCGGCTTCGCAATGCTGATGGCGCGGCACGGCGCCAAGGTGGTGGTCAACGATCTTGGCGGATCGGTCAGCGGCGAGGGCGAGGACAGCGGCCCGGCCTATGAAGTGGTGAACGAAATCAGGGGTGCTGGCGGCGAAGCGGTGATGAACACCGACAATGTCACCGACTGGGACGCCGCCCACCGCATCGTGCAGCAGGCGGTCGATGAATTCGGCCGCATCGACATTGTCATCAACAATGCGGGCATTCTGCGCGACCGCATCTTCCACCGCATGACCGAACAAGACTGGGACAGCGTCATCAGCGTCCATCTGAAGGGCAGCTTCAATGTCAGCCGGGCGGCGGCCGATCATTTCCGGGCCCAGGGTTCCGGCGTCTACATGCATATGACCTCGACCTCGGGGCTGGTCGGCAATCTCGGGCAGGCGAATTATTCGGCAGCAAAACTCGGCATTGCCGGGCTGTCGAAGTCAATCGCCCTCGACATGGCCCGCTTCAACGTGCGCTCGAACTGCATCACGCCCTTTGCCTGGAGCCGGATGATCGGCTCGATCCCCCAGGACACCCCGGAAGCCCGCGCCCGGGTCGACAAGATCAAGGAAATGACGCCGGAAAAAATCGCCCCGATGGCGGTCTTCCTGGTCAGCGACGCGGCGGCCGACGTGAACGGGCAGATCTTCGGCGTGCGCAACAACGAAATCTTCCTGATGGGCCAGTCCAGGCCGCTGCGCTCGGTCCACCGGGCCGAAGGCTGGACGGCGCAAGCCATCGCCGAACACGCGATTCCGGCGATGAAAAGCCATTTCTACCCGCTCGACCGGTCCGAAGACGTGTTCAGCTGGGACCCGATCTGAGCCCAGCGGCGGCCATCGCGGCGGCGGCTAAATCGCCGCGACGACCATGATTTCGATCGACAGCGCCGGCACCGCCAGCTTGGCTTCGACCGTGGCGCGGGCCGGCGGATTGGCCGGATCGACCCAACCGACCCAGACTTCGTTCATATCCGCCCAGGTGCCGATATCGGTCAGCCAGATCTGCGCCGACAGGATCTTCGATTTATCGGTGCCGGCTTCGGCCAGATATTTGTCGATGGTGGCGAGGATTTGCCGGCACTGACCCGGCACATCCTGGCTGCTGTCGCTCGCGGTCAACCCGGCCAGATAGACCGTGTCGCCGTGGATAACGGCCTTGCTCATCAGTTTGTTGGTATCGATGCGTTTGACGGTCATTGGATTTCTCCCCCTGTTTTGCGTGAAATAGACTGCATTTGGTATAAGAGGCCATAGCCCGGCGAACAAGCCAATGGATGCAATCGTGATCGAAGACATCCCCCAACAAGTCAACGCCAACGCCAATCTGGTGTGGCGCGGCCGCCGCATCGACCTCGATTTTCTGGTCGGAATCGGCGATGCGGATTTCATCGTTACGGTGCGCCACGGCCGCATCGAAGCGATCCTTCTACGCCGCCTGCCGACCCAGAGCGGCCGCTTTTCGATCCGCGCCGCGGCCGATGTCTGGGCCGATTTCTGGCTCCCCGTGCCGCCGCGCGACCGGCACGATTTGTTTTCCATGGTCGCCGCCGGACTGGCCGAACTGGACGGCGATCTGCTGCCCTTGATGCAGAATCTGCAATATTTCAAAGACGTGCTGGCGTCGCCCCGCGCGGCGGCGAAGGACTAAGCCATGCCGGATTACGAACCGATTACCGGGCGCTATTTTTCCATGGACGTGGCCGGCGAAAGCCTGCGCATCTACCTTGAGGAAGCCGGTTCGGGCATCCCGCTGGTCTGCCTGCATACCGCCGGATCGGATTGCCGCCAGTTCCGGCATTTACTGTGCGACCCGGCCGTGACCGACCATTTTCGCGTCATCGCCTTCGACATGCCCTGGCACGGCAAATCGAACCCGCCCAAGGGCTATCAGGACCGCGAATATCAACTGACCACCAAATTATACAAGCAAACCGTCAACGCGTTTTGCCAGGCCCTGGCGCTGGAACGCCCGGTCATCATGGGCTGTTCGATGGGCGGGCGCGTGGTGCTGCATCTGGCGCTGGAACAGCCCGACGATTTCCGCGCCGTCATCGCGCTGGAAGGCGCCGATAAGCTGGAAGCCTATTACGACACCGACTGGCTGCACCGCCCCGACATCCATGGCGGAGAGATCGCCGCCGCCTTCGTATCCGGCCAGATCGCGCCGCAAAGCCCGGGCGAATACCGCCATCAAACCCTGTGGCACTACATGCAAAGCGGCCCCGGCATCTTCAAGGGCGATCTGTATTTCTACTGGAAAGACGGCCATTTCGACGACCGCTCGGCCGAAATCGACACCAACCGTTGCCCGGTCTATCTGCTCAGCGGCGAATATGACAGCTCGTGCACCCCCGAACGCACCCGCGCCACCGCCGCCCGCATCAAGGGCTCCAAACCTACCGTGATGCCCGGCATCGGTCATTTCCCAATGTCCGAAAACCCGGCCCTGTTCCGCCAACATATCCTGCCGGTGCTGGACGAGATCAGAAATTCACGCTAAATGCGATAAAGCAGGCACCGCACGCAACCGTCGGCGCAATTCGTTTTATTCCTTATCATCCCTTAGCATCTATTAACATCGGGCCAATCCGCCACGCCGCGACATTGGTGATCCAGCAAGCTCATGCTCCGCCGCCCACACGCCTACTGGCGAGCGTCCGCAATTATGGCAAAACAGTTACAGCCGTTCGTTCAACTCAAAGTGTCTGTTCATATCTTGCATTTTAACGAAACCCGGTATTAGGAATATAGTCTATTTTAGAAAAACGTCAATACTTATATGAAGGAACCCTCCGCCGCAAATTTTGGTATGGTAGAAAAATTATTCCACTGCCAACTGACGCTTCAGTGGCGGAACCTATAAATTAGAGGGCCCAGCCGCGAAGTTCATTCGCTGCTTCGACGAAACCATGAGATGGCCTGTCTCTTTTGTCGGGCGGCAAGGCGAGAATCGGCCTGAGGCCATCTTCGAATCTATTCAAACCACCAGCGCGGTCGGCTGTCCTCAATTCTTCGATCATGCGCTTGTTCACGAATATTCGGAAGTCGGGAGCGAAGGTGATGAGGGCCTTATCGAATGCGCGATGGTGCAAGGCGCATAGAGCGACACCATTGTTGGTTCCGTCCGTACTATCGGGATGAGCAACCGGGAGAATATGGGCGCTGTCGAGGAGTCGAAGCTGTACGCCGCACATGGCGCAGCGGTGGCTATAGGCAGTGAGAACGCGCTCACGGAAGTCGTTGCTTCGGAGCGCCTTTTTCGTGGATATTGTTGCGAATTGACGCGGCTTTGCGATTTCCTCTTCAATATCCTCGTCATTCACGTCATCGGGATTTTCACCGATTTGGCGTAACACCTGGACCTCCTTGATGGCCTGACCGCATTCATGCAGGGACTCCAAGTTTTCAATAT